>Ga0114972_10000279_pt1 | contig 37854 bp, 37 predicted proteins | sample M_140807_EF_Meta_FD_87354 | JGI IMG/M metagenome (GOLD analysis project Ga0114972, IMG submission 87354) | Freshwater microbial communities from Lake Montjoie, Canada to study carbon cycling - M_140807_EF_MetaG | ecosystem: Environmental > Aquatic > Freshwater > Lake | place: Lake Montjoie... | reverse complement strand
GTTCCCTCGGCCATCCAGCACGTCAAATCTGGCCGACTCAAGGTGCTGGCCGTAACAAGTGCCAAACGCGCCGCGAGTTTGCCACAGACCCCCACTGTCGCTGAGAGTGGCTTACCTGATTTCGAATTACCGTCGTGGTACGGCGTATGGGGCCCAGCAAAAATGCCTGCAGACATCACGCAAAAGCTCTTTCAAGAGCTCAAGCGTACCCTTGCGTTGCCCGCGCTGAAAGATCGGTTTGCCGACCTATCGTTTGAAGCACTTGGCGGGTCGCCAGAAGAGTTGAGCAAGCTGATGCAAACTGAGTCAGCAAAATATGCCAGCATTGTGAAAACCGCCGGCATCGTAATGAATTAACGTGTCAAAGCACTTATACCGCTCGACGAGAGACAAAAAATGAAACACGCGCTTACCTTCGTTGGAATCGGGCAAATGGGCAGTGGAATGGCGCGACGCTTGAGTGCGTCGGGCTTTGATGTTTTAGGCTTTGATATCAGCGCGCGTAGTCGGGATCTTGCCGAGGCAAGCGGCTTAAACACGCAAGGCGATTTAAAACAAGCGATGCACAATCGCCAAGTGGTGTTAAGCAGCGTGCCTAACGCAGATACCGCGCGGCAAGCTTGGTTGGGCCCCACAGGCATCTTGAAATTCGCCCAGCCAGGTAGCTTTGGAATCGAACTGAGCACGATTGACCCTGAGACGATGCGACAAATCGCAATCGCCGCGCACGAAAAGGGCGTAAGAATGATTGATGCGCCCGTCAGTGGCGGCCCAGAAGAAGCCGCCACAGGACAATTAGTCTTGATGGTTGGAGGCGATACCGAAGACATCGCCGAAGTCGACGACATACTGAAAGCCTTAAGTTCTGCCTATCACTACACCGGAGTCGTAGGAACCGGAAAAACCGTGAAACTCGTCAACAACATGATGGCGATGGGCAATATTCTCGTCGCGGCTGAAGCCTTTGCGCTGGGTACCGCAGCAGGGGTCGAACCAGAGTTACTATTTTCTGTGTTGTCCGGTTCAGGTGGGCGGTCGCATCACTTTCTAAAACGATTTCCAAATGCAATCCAAGGAAACTTCAAACCCGGCTTTAAACTCGAATTAGGTGAAAAAGACTTAGCCTTGGCCATTGAGTTTGGTCGGACCATGAACCACCCTACCCCGGCCGCATCTGTCATTCGCGAAATGATGGCGATGGGTCTAGCCGCGGGCTATCGAGGCCAAGACGTTGTCGCGATGCTTGATTTTTATAACAAGATGCATCGAGACACATAACGAGCGCGCTGTCAGACATACAAAAATCGCAAAACGCACTGCACAAGTGCCAACACTAAGCAATGTGCATCAAAGTGCATCAATATTAAAGATTCCTCTGCTAGCCTAATTGGGAAACCCTAGAGGTTTACCCCAATGCCTATCAAAGGATTCTTTTTTGATACAAGAACTTGCGCAAGAAATCTTAAAAGGGACTAGTGTCGGCGCGGTTGAAGATAGTGTCACCGTTCACAGCGCCCCTCCAATTTTACAAACACGTCTACGTGCTGCTGAAGTGAGCGCCTCAGTGCTCAGTGCACAGGCGATGCTGATCAACCACGATCCCAAACTCTGCAGTTTCGAAAATAACGTTCAGCTCTTCGTTCTCTTGCGCAAGAGATTCGTGATCAATGCTCATAGACTTTCACAACCCTTGACAGAGCGATTCGCTCAGACACCACTGAGCCTTAGAATCGTTGAAACCGAGTGTGAATTGATTCAGCAGAACAGTCTAGGTCGAACAAGCCTTTGTCTCTCAACATTGCGCAATGTCACCTACTATTGCAAATTTTGAAGGGTATTCCCTTTGAGAGGGTATTCCCTTCAAAACGAACGAAACCGGCGATAAAACCCCTTCAACTCCAACATTGGGCGTACAGTGGGCTGAACCGCTAGCGGACGGCCTTCCGCTTACAAAATAAAGGCATCCTATGAAACTTCCTGCACAGACCGAACCCACGCTTTGGGGCGCCATTGCCGGAGCCGGCTTAGTCGCACTCATTGGTTTTGGTTTTGCCGACTGGCATACCGCGGGCGGCACTGCCACGGTCGGTAAGGCAACTGCCAACAAGGCAGTCGCGGCCGCGCTCGCACCTGTTTGCGCAGAAATGTTCAAACGCGATACGAATTTTTCAGCCAATCTGGTCGAACTGAAAAAAGCAGATGAGTGGGCGCGCGCCACGTTAATTGAAAAAGGTGGCTGGGGCAAAATGCCAGGCGTCGCCAAACTTGATACAGAAACTACACGCTCGTGTGCAGCATTGTTGGTCAAAGCTTAAGCCACCTAAGCTTTCGAGCAATAAAAACGGGCATTGAACCTCTCTTCAGAGGCGCAATACCCGTTTTTTATGGTTTCAGATTGAGCGTTGAGTCCCACGTAAAAATGTGAACCTCAACGCGCAGAGTCTTTCAGACTATTTATCTTTATTCTTGATGCGTGTGTAGACCGTGTTGACGGTTGTTGCCCGTACCGGATCTGCCAGCCCTGAAGCGGGTTTTGGCGTCGAAGTATCTTTTTTAGGCTTTTTTGATTCTTTACTGGATTTCTGCTGACCTTTGGCCACGATAAGCTCCCTGAGATAAACGATAATGTAGTTTACCGCTCAATCGCTTAATCTCACAATGTACGCCCAAATTACTCTAACTGAAGACGATGTCACGATTACCGCGGTGCGCGCACAGGGCGCGGGCGGGCAAAATGTGAATAAGGTCTCAAGTGCCATTCACCTGCGCTTCAGTATCCCCACCTCAACACTCAGCGCAGACGTTAAAGTACGCCTGTTAGCGTTGAACGACCACCGTATTACGCGCGATGGCGCGATCGTGATCAAGGCTCAAACCCACCGCAGCCAAGACATGAACCGTACCGAGGCGTTGGCAAGGCTCAACGAACTGGTCAACAGCGTGGCGCGGCCACCCAAAACCCGCCACGCCACCAAACCCACCTATGGCTCAAAGCAACGACGCCTCGAGGGCAAACGTAAGCTTTCTGAAACCAAGGCACTACGGGGCCGCGCGCTGTTTTAAGGGCGGTTTGTCTCAGTAGCCGACCTTAAGCATTTCACTGCCGCCCCGAAACGGCGAACTTCAAGCCCTTCGCTGACTTGTCTTGGTCGCAGACCTGATGCCTTGAATCGATACCGTTTTACAACCGAAAAATTGACCGCGTTGGCTTCGGTTTTAAAAGAGTCTCATCAGCAGCCGCGTTCACAATCACCGCTGCGTCGGCTGCCAACAGATATCGCTGCGCAACCAGTTGATCGATCACCTCTCGCACCCATTGCACGTACTGATTTAAGCCCTCGGGATAACGTTCTTCAAGCGACAACCTTGAGTCGTTCGCCTGCAACCGCTCTTGTTGTGAAGCAAAAAAAGGCTTGTAGGTGCCGGCTAAACGACAAATCACATGAGTGACTGGGGCGTTGGGTCGACCGTGGGTACCCAAAGGCACGGCAACGTCGGGCACTTGAATCCCACCAAGTGGATTATCGTCGGCATCGGTTTGCGGCACCAGTACCGTGGCTTCGGGCAAGTAGCGCGGCGCGCCATACACCGTCTCATCTGCACGCGCAGGCCTCAGGGGCATCAGACAACTTGGCGGCGGCTCAAGCTGCTCGGATACCCATTGGTCGAGCGCGATTAATTGCGCGCGCAACGGCGGTGACCAATCCAGTTGCCCATGCATCGACTCGCACAGCTTGTATTGTTCGCGCATATTGAGGTGCGCAGAGCCAGCGATATCGTACATTCGCACGGTTTCGGGCATAGCAAGATCAACAACGCCATGGGCACCGGTACGAGTCAACGAGGCGCGGCCCCCCATATAGTCAATATTGAAGTGCGTCACAAATACTTTGGGCAGCGATTCGTTGCGCGCTTGGAGTGTTGCCATCACTGCACCGTAAGTCAACGGCTCTTCGTGCACGCCTCGATGCTCAAGATTAGGCGGTGCCGGTGTGCTGCCAGCCACCGTACCAGGGCCCGTGCCTGAAGCCATCAAAGGGAGTTGCCCTGCCGCACCACCCACCAGATGAAAGCCCTCAATAATCTGCCTACCGTCTACAAGATTAAAACCATTGAGCAAAAAGCTTTTCAAGAACCGTGAGGTTTGCGAATAGCCCGCGGCATAGATTCGCTTGACCGCGCCTGCAAGTGGATTGTCACTCTGTACGCTGTCACGCAAAAAACGCGCCATATCGCGCACCGCAGCAAACCCTACCCCCTCAACAAAACGTGTCTCACCGTGTTCATCGACAAACTGCGGCGGCTCGAACCCCTGCCCAAGCTCCCATTGCGTCGACACCAATATAAAACCTTGCTCTTGCAAAAAACCTAAGCCAGCATCAAGCGACCCAATCGGCAAGGGGCGCTGGCGTGGACTGTTATAAAAAGCATGGCTCACCGGCAAGCCGCGGTTTGGCACATCTACCAACAAGCGCCCCTGACTTTGCTTAGGGTCCGCTGGTGCAATAAGAACAACGCGTGTTTGATATTCAACATTGCCGCGCGCGTTACGCGGGGCTTTGTCCAAGTCAGGGATGTTTTCTGTAGGACTCAACTCGCCATGGGCTACGCCCTCAAGGCGCACAAACGGAATTGAACGGTACGAACCAAGTGAGATGGTTTTTGTCATCGTCAGCATTGTCACAGCAGACGCGACATGAGGGTTGGAGGCCATCAAAACAACACCTAAGAAGCAATTATAAAAATGACATCATACGGGAAGCCTTTTAGCTTGCCCCCCTTTTCATTCCAAACAGTTATATTGACAACATAATAATCAACACTCAGGAGTCAGCCATGTGGGAAGAAAGCGAACGCTACCCCGATCCTCGCGTCATCTCGTTAGACCCCTCATTTGATGCCTATCGATTGGCACTCGCCTCGGTCGAACGGCTCGCGACCGGCTTTCGCTGGGCAGAGGGCCCTGTCTGGTTCGGTGACGGTCGCTACCTGCTCTGGAGCGACATCCCCAACAACCGGATCATGAAGTGGGAAGAAGAAACAGGCGCAGTCAGCGTGTTTCGCAAGCCCTCAAACTGGGCCAATGGCCATACCCGCGACCGCCAAGGTCGCTTGGTCAGCTGCGAACATGGGCGTCGCGTCACCCGCACCGAATACGATGGCAGCATCACGGTACTGCTGGATTCGTTTCAGGGTAAAAAACTCAATGCCCCTAATGATGTCGTCGTGAAGTCAGATGGGTCAATCTGGTTTACGGATCCACCCTTCGGCAGCTTAGGTAATTACGAAGGTGTCAAATCACCGCTCGAACTACCGCACTCGGTCTACCGCATCGACGGCGTCACAGGTGTTGCCACGCTACTGAAAGACCAGCTTAAAGGGCCGAACGGTTTATGTTTTTCACCTGACGAGAGTCTGCTCTACATTATTGAATCGCGCGCCACACCCAATCGCTTGATTCAGGTGTACGACGTGGTCGACAACGGCACAAAAATTGCCCACGGCCGAGTGTTTTTAGATGCAGGTACTGGCAGCATCGACGGTTTACGAGCAGACATCGATGGCAATCTTTGGTGCGGCTGGGGAATGGGTGCGCCTGAGCTTGATGGCGTGATGGTCATCTCGCCTGCAGGAAAGATGATTGGTCGGATCGCTTTGCCAGAACGCTGCGCCAACCTGTGCTTTGGAGGGCTCAAGCGCAACCGCTTGTTTATGGCTTCTTCACATTCAATTTATTCGTTATATGTGAATACACAAGGCGCGCTCGGAGGGTAAGCCGCTAGGCCTGCTGGCAATGGATAACCCTTGTTTACTCCGCAAGCAGTAGCGACTACTTTAGTCAAAGAATATTTTGAAAGGAAAAATAATGAAAAAAATCCTCACACTCGTCATGGCACTCTTCGTGCTTGGCGCACTACCCGCTACGAGCTGGTCGCAGGCGTATCCGAACCGGTCAATCAAGATGATCGTGCCCTTCCCTCCGGCTGGTGCTGCTGACGTGACCGCCCGCATTGTGGCAAAAGCCTTGTCTGAAGATCTTGGGCAGCCGATCATTATCGATAATCGAGGCGGCGCGGACGGTGCGATTGCAGGTTTAGCCGCGATTAATTCGCTACCTGACGGCTACACCTTGCTGTTTGCCACGACGACTGGGATGAATGCTGCGCCGACGATGCGCAAAGTTCCCCCGTATGATCCTTTGACTGCCCTCACCCCGATCTCCATGGTCGGGAAGTTTGGTTTTTTTCTGATGATTAACGCTGAGGTTCCTGCAAAAAACATGACAGAGTTTCTTGCTTACGTTCGCGCGAACCCAGGCAAAGTGAACTACGCCAGCGGCAACGGAACCAGCATCATTACGACGGCACAATTTGCACTAGAAACAAAGCTGGACATGGTTCATATTCCTTATAAAGGAGATGCACCAGCGACTACGGATCTGATTGCCGGGCGCGTTCAAATGCTAATTGGTACCCCAGGCGGGGCTCTACAACATGTTGAAGAGGGCCGCGTGCGCGTCTTGATGACGCTCTTGCCAAGCCGAAGCCCTTTGGCGCCTAATGCGCCAACCGCACAGGAGGTTGGAATTAACAATATGTCGATTAGCCCTTGGGGTGGCTTATACGGACCCGTTGGCATCTCGACAGAGGTGGTGAATCGCGTGGCGCTCGCCATGAAAAATGTCGCGGCACGCAAAGATGTACGCGACCAACTTGGGACGATCGCCTTTGAGCTTCAGAGCTCTACCCCTGCTGAGATGGATCAATTCAACAAAGATCAACTTGCCACTTGGCGCAAGACTGCTGATGCGATCAATCTTGAACGTAACTAAGAAACCACTGATTGAGATGCCGAGTTAGCGGGTAGGTGCTTCCTATTTTCATCATTGGTATGTTTCAGTAATCGTCAGATTCTCACGTCATGGCTGTTGATAGACCTCATAAATATTCTGATCCCCCTGCCCACCTGTAGCTATTGTGGTTACCTGTATATTTTTACGCAAATCTGTAAGGGTGTTGTCGGCATTTATGCGGTAGGTTGTATAACTTTTATAAAGTAACAATTTACCTGCAACCGTATAGGCGGTGTCGAGCGTCGTAAATAAGAGGGTGGTAGGAGTATCTGCAGTCACTGACCAAGTCAAGACACCTTCGATGACAGGAACCGAGTTTTCGTAAGTGAGAGTCGTAAACCAGTTGCCTGATGATCCAGCTGTAACTAAAGTTGGCAAGGGAACTTGGTTTGAGTAGACAGTCCCAGGTGGATTACTGCCGTTAGTGATAGGGACTAAAGTCGTGGGATCATAATAAATTTTATAAACCTTACCACCCATATTGCTGCTATAAAGATTTGTACAAAATTTAATAGAGTTCGCAGCCATGACATCGGACTCAGTATCGTTTGAAATGAGTGCTGGTTTACCGTCGAGAGTTGTTCCTGAGTACGTAGCACCCAAATTCCATACTCTAGTGCCTTGGCAGTAGCCACTAATCTCACCCGTAACTGAGCTTCCTGCTTTGACGTAGCTCGAGTAGGCCGCATTTAAATTTAATACCGGAGAGCTAAGTGAACTGCTACCTCCATCACCGCATGCTGCCAACAAAACAGTCGGTATAAGACATACTAAAAGAATTTTTTTGTTCACTGTGCTCACCAAAATCTTTTTAATAGGCGAATGTAATAATGACGGTTAGTTCATTATGACACACTCGAGCCTAATAAAACCAATCGCTGAACGGCTTTGCCAGTGGCACCGACTTTGACTGAATTTACGACCAAAATCGAACGCAATCGTGGCCAAGATATCCTTAATTATTGTTAACTGACAAGCTAGCGACCAATTTTGCGTAATGAATCTAAATAGTTGCAACCCACTAGATTGAGCAAAATATATAATTTGTCAATCTGATATAGTGCGATCGTCGATGACATTTCAGCGCTTGAAATCAAGCACTTGTGCTCGAGCACTTCCAATCATATTGATTACATATGATTTTTAGCCTCAACATTGGTTTATTTACCAGTTCAAACCTTTATGCGCGCACTTGCCATACTTTTAGTCATGCTGCTGAGCGGCTGTGCACTCCCCCCCGGAGAAAGCCTACTCACACCTGCAACGTCAAATAAGCCGACACCGCAAGCCACCGTGATTGAAGTGAGCAACAAAATTAAAGCGCTCTGTCTTGAGCCTGCGTACGCTGCTTATTTTGCTAAAACATTTTGTACGCCTAGCGAATTAAGCCTCGCCATGATGTCTGACAGAACTAAAATCAATTCGGCACAGAAAGAGGCCCTAAACGCTTGGGCTCAAGCTTACGACAAACTGGCTGAGGAATTCAACGAAGCCCTGCCGTTAACATCAGCCGCAAACAAACAGATGGCCGAGTACAACAAAATCGTTGCGTTTCCGGCGGCACAAAAAAATCGCTTAGAGCTTTATCAAGGAAGTATTACGTGGGCTGTTTACAACCGCAAGCGTAAAGAGATTTCGGACGGCATAGCTGCTGAAAGCAGACGGGTTGCTCAGCAGAAATTTTAAGGACTAAGCGATCGCGCTTAAGGTCAATGCGACAGAGCTTTTTCAAGAATGAACGCGCAGGCAAATAGACTCAAAAATGGGCCAAACGGTATCTGATATTGAAGGGTCACGCGCTTAACTCTAATCAGGCATAGCCCAACGACCACCCCCAATATTGCCGCACAACATAAGATCGGAAAGATTGCCTGCCAACCTAAAATGGCTCCGATTGCAGCCAGTAATTTCGCATCACCCTGCCCGATCCCTCGTTGTTTTTTGAGTTTGAAATAACACTCATCGACTAAACGAATCAATCCATACCCGATCAAGACGCCGAGTAACGAGTCAGTCACTGAGCAAAAATTGCTCTCGCTAAAGGCGTTAAACACTACACCACTCAACATCAGCGGTAGGGTAAGCCAATCGGGAAGGATGAAACTCTTGAAATCAATGAACGATGCCCACGCGAATAACGCGATCCAGACGCTGGCATAACCGAGCAATAGCGACATTTTTTTATTTCAAAACCGCTTGGTCGTCATTAAAATTTGATGAGACTTGCCCTGAAACATCACCTCGACGCTCTCAGTGCCGATACTCTTTAAAAAATACCCCTTATCAAAGGTCTCACCAACAGCGATGGCACCAGTATTTTTGCCCTCTACCTCGAAAACAGCATATCCGCTTGATGACCCGTCTGTACGCATCACACCCGTGAGTTGAACTTTAGACAGGTCAAATTCTTTGTGACCAAATAGTTTGGCGGCTTTTTGAACATCCTGAAGCTGGTCAATGTGCAAAGACTGATGGGCGTCTGAAACCCTAGGCAAGCGCTCAATCGCTAAGTAGGTGTAGGTCAAAGTTAAGACAATACACAACACCAAGAGGTTTCTGATGGCTCGAGCAAACCATAAAGGTTTAATTTGATTTAAAAAATTACCCAAGCGACGCGTACGGTGCAAACCTTGATCGGTCGAAGTCGAACTCAGATGGCCACTCGCTTTACGCCCAAAGCTTGCCCAGTCGATCGAGCGCTCAGCGGTCAGAAACTCTTTAGTCTTTTTGAACCACTGGCCAACCGAGTTTTTGTGATCAGAAAATGTTTGCATCAGGCGTTGCAGAGGGGGTCAAATGACAAATTGTTCACTAAAGTCAATTCTCAACTATGATTAGTTCGAGGCCGTTACAACGACAAGTTTAGCCCGATCTACCCTGCTTTTGTTTAATCTGGATTTAAGCCCAAATGAGAACCTTTAGTCTTTTCGACCAAACACTTAAACGCCGCATGGCCGAAAATCGTTCACAGCTTGGCTTCACGTTAATCGAGGTCATGGTGGTGATCGCGATCATCGGCATCATGGCAACCTTGATCGTGCCGCAGATCATGAGCAAACCCGACGAGGCGCGCGTGATTGCGGCCAAACAAGATATCAGTTCAATCGTTCAAGCGCTCAAACTTTATCGTCTGGATAACGGTCGATATCCCACCACCAGCCAAGGGCTGTCTGCCCTGGTTGCAAAACCAACGAGTGAGCCAATTCCTCAAAATTGGAAGCCGAACGGCTATGTTGACCGTTTACCAAAGGATCCGTGGGGCTTTGCCTATCAATATGTCAACCCGGGCACCCGAGCAGAAATTGAGGTCTTTAGTCTCGGTGCAGACAATAAGCCCGGAGGTACCGGTTTTGACGCCGATCTCGGTAATTGGTAAAAAAAACGACCAAGCTGGGTTTTCACTGATTGAGGTGCTGGTTGTTTTACTGATTCTCAGTATTACTTTTGGGATGATGTCTGTATCGTTTTTCAACACCGAGCAAACCCAATGGAAAGACATGAATCGCAGGCTAATGGTTAGTCTGAATCATGCTAAAGATGAAACCACACTGTCGGGTGCTCCGATTGTGTTTCAAATCGATGAAAAAGGCTGGCGGTTTTTAACACCGAATTTACGAGACGAGCTTTATATTCTGGGCGATGCGCTAGCGCCCTACTCCTGGAAAGCGCAAACAAACGTCGAGGGCACCACCCGTTTTCAGTTAGACGAGGCTGGCTCAACGCAACCCGTGGTATTTAAGATGACTCAAGGCACGCTGACGGCCAAGATTCATCGCCGCAGGGATGGCTATTTTGAAATTCACTAAAGATGATGTTGTTCAAAAATAGAAATAAAGTGAAACAACAGGGCTTCTCTTTAATAGAAGTTCTAATTGGTCTTTCTATCTTAGCGATCGCCCTCACGGCGGGCGTAAAAGCCTTAACGCAAAGCGTGCAAACTCAAACGACGCTTCAGCAACAATATCTGGCGATGCTATCGGCCAATGATGCGTTGAATAAAATCTACTTACAAAAAGTATGGCCTGAATTTGAAGTTTATAAAGCGAACTGCTCGCAACTCAACGTACCGTTGGTTTGTATCCGCTCGACTTTCGCCACACCCAATCCATTATTCAGACGGGTGGTCATTGAAGTCTATCTCGCGAGCCCAACTGACCCAACCGCGCCACAAGAACAGCGACTCGCCAAACTCACCACGATTGTCTTCAACTATTTGACTTCAAACCTATGAAGAACAATCAAGGCTTTACGTTGATTGAGACCATGGTTGCGCTGCTAATTTTGGGCATACTCGGGCTCATGGCCAGCCAGGGGCTCGGCGGTGCGTTTCGGGTCAAAGACAGTGTTGAAGGGCAAATCAAAGATCAAGATAGCCTTGTCGTCATGCTGAAACATCTTCAAAACGACTGCGAGGCAATGGTGAAAAATGCAGATGAAAAATTACCGCCTACCTTTGTTCAAGGAAATGCCTACACGTGGATCATGCGGCACTACTCTTCTGCCCAAGCAAACGGTTGGCAATTTATCGGCTACACCGTAGAGAACAATACACTGAAAAGATACACCACCCCGGCCTTTAGCAATAAACAAGAGGCCGCGGACATTCTCGCAGCGCTGTCTAAAGATCCAGACCTAGGCCTAGCCTCTGCACAGTTGTCGTATCAACTGCCACAGGTCATCCGGCAAAAAATTGAGCCGTACTGGAGTTCGTACACCAAGAGATCTGCGCGAGGCTTGCAAATTTCATTGTCACTCATCGATCATAAAAATCCTTTAACGAGCTCTTGTATCGCCGAAGGGAAATTGTAAATGCGTGCCTCGCACTCACACCCGCAATCACAATCCCAAAAAGGCTCGGCCACGATTATCGCGTTAATTGTGGTCAGCCTGGTTGCGATCTGTGTCTCAAGCCTGGTGTGGCAACAAGATTTTGAACTCAGAAAAACCCAAATTTTTAAAGAAAATACGCAGGTGTCTTGGTTGCAGCGATCGCTGATTGATGTGGTGAGATTGGTATTGAGAATTGATTTAGTCAACAATCAAGACGTCGATCACTTAGGCGAAATCTGGGCATTACCGATTGAGAATAGCCGAATTGAAGATTACCTGAAGAATCAAGATTTACCGGAAGAATTAAAAAGCATCAAATTTAGCGGCTCGATTCAAGATGCCCAGTCACGTTTTAACATTGCCAATTTATGGGATGCGAACCTTAGCACCGTCAATGTTACAGGCGTTCAAACCTATGCAAACTTGCTTGAACAACTTGGGCTGAACAAAAACCTGGCCGATCAAACGGCACAATTTGTGCTGCGCAACAGCCGCCGGCTTCAGTACCTGGATGAGTTGATGAATGTTCCGGGATATAACAGTGACACGATTAAAAGACTCAGTCCGTTTACGATCGTGTTACCTGAGCCCACTGCGGTCAACTTGAACACCACTTCTATTGAAGTGTTATTGGCCCTGTGGCCAACCTTATCCCAAGGTGACGCTGCACGATTTATACAACTTAGACTGAATATGCCATTGAAAAGTCAAAATGACATCACCCAGTTATTGAGCAAAATCCAGCCAAACAAAACAATACAAGCGCTGAGTTCTGTAGGGGTCAAATCAAATTACTGGTTGGCACAGACCAACATGGTCATTGATCAGCGAAACATATCTACCCAAACCCTGATTCAAAGATTTACCGCGCGGCAGTCTGATAATAACTACACGGCCGTTTTATGGAGCAAACAAAAAATCGTTCAGGTGAAATGAGATTTGTGCATGCCAAGCACCCCATCGGCAAGATCAACACGGGTTCACGTCCTTTGCCTCAACGAATCCCGTTATTCATCTCTAAGATCGGTTGCATCACGGCCATTACAATCCCAAGTACCATCCCCCCCATCACCAAGATCAATAGGGGTTCAAGTAAATTGGTAAAGAGCTTGGTTTTATGTTCAGCCTCGGCCTCAGCGTTTTCTGCCGCGTAACGCAGCATTTCTGCTAACTGGCCACTGGCCTCACCCGAGCGGATGAGGTGCACGAGGATGGGAGAAAATATCCCTTGGTTCGCAATCGCCTTGGCCAGCGACGAACCTTCAGAGAGCCGCGCTTCAGCGAGCTCGATGGTTTGCTTCAACACCAGGTTAGAGAGCGTATTTTTTGAGTGATGCAATGCCGAGAGGATCGGAATATTGGCACCTACCAGCAAGGCCATTGTTCCGGCAAATCTGGCGGTTTCAAACTCAAGAAGTAAGGGCCCCACAACCGGTATCTTTAAACACAGCGCATCACAGCGATATTTAAACTCGGGGCTCCGCAGCAAATATTTAAAGAGCAACGTACCGAGCAACCCTGCCAGTAAAAGAATGAGCCCCCACTGGCTTAAAAAATTAGACACCGCCATCACAACTTGAGTGATGGCAGGCAATTTTTGTTTGGTCGATTCAAACACGCGAACTATTTGCGGGACGACATAGGTCATCAAAAAAATGATGACGGCAAAAGAAACACTCAGTAATGTTGCCGGATAAACCAAAGCGCCTAAAGCTTTTTGCTTAAGCGCTTCTCTTTTTTCTAAAAACACGGCCAACTGCGTGAGCACCTCTGCCATTTGCCCAGATTGTTCAGCCGCCGCGACGATACCTTGATAAAACGCACCGAAGGATTGAGGATGGCTGGCAAGGGCCTGAGAGAGCGGCATGCCAGAACGGATATCTGCCAAGATTGACTCAAGAACTTTACGCGTGTGCTTTTTGATACCCGAATCTTCAGAAAGAATAGTGAAACCATCCTCGATCGAGATTCCTGATCTGACCAGAAGCGCCAACTGTTTTGACAAAATGGCCAGATCTTTTGCAGAGATCGACCTCTGACTTGAAAATAAGCTGCGCTCTTTGACCGCTGCTTGCGTGAGCGCCACATCGGTAATTGAAATAGGTACCAACTCTTTATTGAGCAAAAGCTGCCTGACGGCACGTACGCTTTCGCCCTCAACGGTGCCCCGTTCAGTTTTACCAGCATAAGTCACAGCTTCGAACTGAAAGAGTGGCATCGTCAAATGTCCAACTGATTTGCACCGGTCACGCGACTCACCTCTGCAGGCGTGGTCATCCCCGCGCTAACCCACCTTTCGCTATCTTGCACCAACGAACGCATCCCGGTATCGAGTGCTTTTTGCCGAATTTGTGCCTCTGACGCACTTTGATGAATCAATTCTTTTAACTCAACAGAGGTTGTCATCAACTCATAAATGCCCGCACGACCTTTAAAGCCAGATTGCGTGCACTCTGCACAGCCCTGGCCGTGACAAACCGTACAGGTCAAGCGGATGAGACGCTGACCCAACACACCGAGCAACGAAGAAGACAACAAGAACGGTTCAATCCCCATATCGATTAAACGCGTGACGGCCGAAGCTGCATCATTTGTGTGAAGTGTCGCCAGAACTAAATGCCCAGTGAGCGAGGCCTGCACCGCAATCTGCGCAGTCTCTAAATCACGTATCTCACCAATCATGACAATATCCGGATCTTGACGCAAAATGGCGCGAAGCGCACGCGCAAAATTCATGTCGATCCGCGAATTCACCTGCGTTTGTCCGACCCCCTCTAAATTGTATTCAATCGGGTCTTCGACAGTCATAATGTTATTGACTTGCGAGCGCAAGGTCAGCAATGCGCTGTACAGCGTGGTGGTTTTTCCACTACCAGTCGGGCCCGTGACCAGCACAATCCCATAAGGCTTGTTAATCAGTTCTAAAAAACTTTTCTCAGTATCTGGCGCCATGCCGAGCGTTTTCAAATCTAATTTCGAGTAATTTTTTTCTAACAAACGCATCACCACACGCTCACCGTGCGCAGTGGGCAAGGTTGACACCCGAATATCTAGCGCTTTACTGCCGACTCTCAATGAGATTCTGCCATCCTGAGGCATACGCTTTTCAGCGATATCCAGCGAAGCCATAATTTTAATTCTGGATACCAAGGCTGCATGCAGACCTCGCTTCAAATCCACCACATCTCGTAAGTTTCCATCGACCCTAAAGCGTACAACCGATTGCTTTTCGTAGGCTTCAAGGTGAATATCTGACGCACTGTCACGGCTCGCTTGTTTAAACAAACTATTGATCATACGAATGATGGGCGCATCATTCTTGAGCTCTAACAAATCTTGGGTCAGTGGGATGTCTTGCATTAAGCGCGCGAGATCAACATTCTCTTCTAGCTCATCCACCACCGTTGCCGCATCCGTTTCGTTTTGAGCATATTCTTGACTGATCATGGCAAGAAGCTCTTCAGAGCTCTTTTTACAAAAGCGCAGTGGGCCGACGTTACGCGCAACCTCGTGCAGCGTTGAGGGCTTTGTTTTAGGGCTAAAAAAGAGCGTCGGCGTCTCTGCTAGCTGATCTAGCAATAAGACCTCGTGGCTTTTAGAAAATGAAAAAGGGATTTTCGTCATGGTGCGACATCATGCATGATGTCTCTGATATCTCTCAAGGTCGTTGCAGTCAAATTTTCTTTCTTAAGTAGCAACGGTGCTTGTACAAACGTCTTACGTTTTTCTTCTAAATCATCTAACTTGTTATTTGAAAAAATATTGTTTTGTTCATTGTTACGCAAGACCGATGGGCGTATGAAAACCATTAAGTTTGTTCGGGTACGAGACTTGTTATCGTAGCGAAACAGACCTCCGATTAACGGAAGATCACCTAGCAACGGGATCTTTGAACTGCCGTCAGTATAGTTATCACCAATGAGGCCACCTAAAACAATAATTTGGCCGTCCTCAACAATGACATTTGACTCGACGTTTCTTTTGTTCAAGATGATACCGGTCGTACTTGAGACATCTTGAATACTCGACACTTCTTGAAAAATCTGCAGCTTCACCGTGCCATTTTCTGACACTTGCGGCCGTACACGCAGGGTTAAGCCAACATCTTGCCGCGTATAGGTTTGAAAAGGCGTGACAGTCGCGGTGCTGCCAGTTTGCGCATACGAGCCCGTCACAATCGGGATATTTTGGCCAACAATGATGCGGGCCTCTTCATTGTCGAGCGTCATTAAGTTGGGGGTCGATAAAACGTTTGCACCAGAAATAGTAGACACGGCCCTGAGCAATGAAGAAAACGCCAAATTGCTACCAAAATTTGTGATCGAACCGATATTGAGCCCAAGGCCCAAGGGCGAAACCGCCGCGCCTGCCGCAGCAGTTCCAAGTATCGAGTTAACAGTTGCGCTCGAGCCAAAAATATTGGTGTTACCCGAGGATGCCGGCCCGTTAAAGTTTGTCCCGGCGTACGCGGTGTTGGAACTGTTCAACGCCTGCCACTGAACGCCCAGCTCGGCCGCATTCGCGGCCGTTAACTCAACGATCATCGATTCAATGTAAACCTGAGCACGGCGGCGATCGAGCTGCTCAATCACTTTCAATAAATCTTTATAAACAGGTTCGGTGGCGGTAATAATGAGCGAGTTGGTATTAGGGTCGGCCTGAATGACGCCTCCGGTTGAGGGGGCACTGCTACTTGTTAAGGCAGACGATGCCGCTGCAGAGGGTGCGCCGCCAAGGGGGTTTGCACTGTTCATCCCGACCGCAGTCATTGGGTTGATCGCGCCTTGATTGGGTATCTGAGCATTTAGATTGGCGTTGCCTTGCGGATTGATATTTGTAGGATCAGTCGAAGAGTTATCGGCCGCCACAAGAGCCCGCAAGGTAATTGCTAATTTAGCCGCCTCTGCATTTTTTAATGGTACGACATAAATATTGCCCACATTTTTTGACGCATCCAGCTGAGCCGCGAGCCTTCGAATTTGTGCCAACCGCTCAGCGTTACCACCCCGAATGATTAAAGAATTTGTTCTGGGATCTGCCAGAATGGTGGGCTTCGACATTGGATCGCTACCCTGAGGCACACTGGTTTCTAGCGCTCGATTCACTAGGCTAGCCACTTTACTCGCTTGCGCATTTTTTAAGGCAATCGTTTCAACTTTGGTACTAGTGGGGTTATCCACGCTCTGGATAATCTTTTCAATACGCCCGATGTTACTGGCGTAATCTGTCACAAGAATTGAGTTGTTACCAGGCAAGGCATTGATCGTATTGTTGGGTGAAACTAAAGGCCTGATGATTGCAACGACGTTTGCTGCAGATTCAAAATTTAATTGAAAGACCCGGGTAATAATTTGATCACCAGTCACACCCGTCGTTGAGGTGTAGGTCTGAGAAGATTGAAGTTTTGCATCTGCCTCTGTCACAACACGGTAGCCACCGGCAGTATTCACGAGTGCAAAGCCATTCATACGCAACGCTGTCGACAAACTATCAATCGCCTGATCGGGTGTCAGGGCCTGACTACTATTTAAAGAAATCTTGCCTCGTACTTTGGGATCAACCACAATCGATCGATTCGTGGCGCGAGCAACGGTTGCAATCACGGCCTCGACATCCGCATTGTTAAACGACAAGTTGATGCCATTGTTTTGCGCAAAACAGTTTTGTTGCACAAAGACTAGCAGCGCTAGCGTGAAGGTGGTTTTCAATGAACGAAACATAATGAACCTTAAATTTTAAAGCGGTAAAGAGCGCCGTCTTTTTTACCAATAATTGAGAGTAAGCCAATCAAGGAGTCAAGCGATTCTGCTGGGGCTGTGGCTTCTCCTTGCAAAGACAACCGCCCCTTGTCGATGACTCCGTTTGCCGTTAACAACAAGGGACCATTGATTGTCGAAAAATTTAACGTAAACGCCTGCTTAATCTGCATCGTTAAGGCATAACTGCCGAGTGGTTTCACTGGGCTAATGGGGCTTACCACATTCATAAAACGAACTTCGACGAGCCCTCTCGGGGACGCATCCCAAATCAGATCATCCCAACGGATGACTAATTTGCCGCGAAGATGTAAAGAGCGCATGAGCCCGCCCGCAACCTCAATCATGCTAGCGGGTAGCTCAATTTGATTGCTACCTAACGTGATCGCGCTAGGATGAACAGTCAACTCAAGCGGTCTCGCCGTGTTGGCATACTGAATGAACCACTTGCACTTCAAACTAGAAAGTGAACACTGCGTCGTCCAGGCAAAGCGCTCAGAGCTTATCTGAGGGGCATGACACTTCTCTGAAGCACCCGGTTGAACGTCTGAAAATCCAAGCTGAGCACTGCCCTTCCAAAGGGTACCCTCGGGTTGGAGTACCGCCACCTGACACCTTGTCGTTTTTGCAACGCTTGAACTTAGCCACCGTACAGGAAAAAAAGCGACCACAAGAATCAGCACGCACGCCAGCAGCGCGATTCGACTCGGCCACCCAAAACGGAAAGACAGGCGTTCAAATTGTAGATTCATCGCGCTTGCACCAAGGTAGCAAGCACTTGAACAACACCTACACCATCATTTTTTTTGAGGACAACATCGCTCGCATACAACGCATAGTTTTGTCGAAAATCTACCATCAGTTCAAGCCAGCGACTAAATTCGATCTCGTCAATTTTTAACTCAAGTTGCGCTGCACCCGTGTTCTCAAGCCTAACCAAGGTGAATTTGACGCCTTGAGAAAACAGCTTTTGTTGCAGCACAGAAATGTCATGTTCTGACAAGCTCGTGATTTTTACATTTTTATCTTTGTAAGCGAGCAGCGTTCGATTGAGCTCTTGGATACTCAATAATTGCGTGGGATATTTTTGCAAACGCAGTTCGAGAGTTTGCTGCAAGGGCTGAAGGATCACGAACCACAGGATACCAATAAGCAGACAAACGCCACCCCCAATGACAAGTTGAGGGGGCACGCGCTTTAAGCCCTGCAGATGATTTTTTTTCGACAGGGGCGACGGTGAAAAATTAGTCATCAGCAAGATTCGCGTAAGGGCTCAACACATACCGCGTCGCGCTTATTCTGTTGACTGAGTGGTCTTGCAAAATGGCTAGCCGCTGATTATTCGAAAGAAGCGATGTTTGCAGCTCGAAGGTTAAGCCCCTTTTCGAATATTCCAAGCCCCTTAAGGCCTCTGACGGGATGTCTTTCAGTACATTTTGCAGAGCCAATAACTGTCTTTCAAAGTCTCCGTCGCAGTTCTCAAGGTTTTTGTGCGCGGCAAGGCAACTGGCTTTCACCAATCTTGTAAAACTTGCTTGACCATCAACGCGATCTGACAGGACTTGATTGGCTGTATTCTGTAAAACAGCTTCCCACTGTCGGTCTTGCCAGACTAGGGTAAAGAGGTAGCCAAGATAACTCACACAGAGCGTCAGGGTGGCGTACTTCGCCCACCTTAAGGGCACTGCCCATAAGTCTCGCGACTGCCAGTGTTGCAACTCACTTTGACTATCTCTTCTAAAATCGTAAAACTCGTCGGGTAATAAATTAATTTGCTCGTAAGATTTTTTTTCTGTCGAGATCCCACTGAGCAAGACCGCGGCCGACAATTCTTGCAACTGAGGCTGAGCGTGATCTTCTTCAGTCGCCAAAACGGGTTCAGTGGTCGGTTGTGACCAGCACACAATGTCGCTTGTTGACTTTTTTGACGTATAGAAGTTGATGGTGTCTTCTTGCTGAAAGAATACGACCGAGGGTGATACCGGCAGCAACATACTTTCTGAAATTAACTGAATCTTTTCACAATTCAGCACGGCGAGTTTTTGACTGAGCCACAATAACCAATCACGATTCATCACGCTCACTAATCGTAAGTCTGACGATTGATTCAAGGCTTGCGGCAACAACTGAACATTGGTGTTCGACAGTGAAGACAATAATTCATCTTCGATCAGCATCGGTAAGATCTGCTGAATTTTCTTTGCACTCACTGCTGGGACTTTGATCTCTGTGAGTCGAACATCAATGCCAGGAATCAGCGCAAGCACAGAATCCGCGACGGGCAACGCGTCTAAATCCAAGACCTTTTCAAAATCAGCTTCATTGCTCTGCGCCCACGAAAAATACAAATCCTGCGCTGACCAGTCTTCAGCGTCGATTGCAACAGGTCGTAGAGGGCAACGAATAATTAGGCGCATGAGGGCGAGCCGATCTTGAAGGTGCTTTTGTAACTATTTGAATTATTTATGGTTTATTCAGTTTAACATTGCTACAAGCGATTTTTTGAAAATCAACTGTTTGTCATTATATGAATGCCTTTCATTTTGGCTTGTTCGCGATTCTGATGGGCGAACCCACTTTTTAGGGTTACCCTACCGCCTAAAGGGTGTCTAATCAGGCACGACACCCATCACATTTTTTGTGACGGCAACGATGAAGAATCCTATAACGCGCTTAATGAGTGGGTCACTTGTTTTGTTACTCCTGATCGCCTGTGGGGATGGCGGCGGCAAAAGCGACAGCGGTTCATCAAGCTCAGCGGCAAAATCTTCAATTAGCTTATCGACACCAGGCGGAACACCCTGCGCCAGCAGTTTCGGCGATTCGGATGCTTTTGGGAACATTCGTTTTCAATCCAGCACAGGCACGACCCCTTGGGGCTGTTTGGTCGTAGATCAAGCAAGTAGTCAACCGACCGTTTCTGGCACCAAAGCTGTGCGCATTGAAGTCAGGCCAGGCGATTGCGATTCTTCTCAAACATTTCTGTCAGGCTCTGCGGTCGTGTCAGACTGTACCTCTGATCGGAGCCGCTTTGAAATTCGTCAAGTGACCGGTGGATCAACAGCTGGTCAAATTATCTCCTATGAATACTATGTGTACATACCAGCACAAGCAAATTTTCAACCGCCCTGGAATAAGACCGGTTCTGCGCCTTTGACAGTTTTGACTCAAATAAACTGGCAGTGTGGCGCGACTGCATGTCCAAGCCTCGGCAGTGATGGCTACGGGGCTTTAGCCTACCTCGTGATTGATAGTAGTGGGACGCTTTTCTTTCAAACCCAACAAGACTTCTCTTGGGTACCAAACGGCAAAGTCGCCATAGACACCATCCCCTTTGATAAGTGGATTAAAGTCAAGTTCGTCATTAAGTCGTCAAGTTCAGGCGATGGCTATGTTCAGGCCTATGCTAACGACAAACTCCTGATCAATGAAGCGCGAGTCACCTTGCCAAACCCGTACGCTTACATCAATCTAAAGCTAGGGATTTATAACTCGTCTATCTCCACTGTCTCAAAGCCTTGGAATACGCAGGTTATTTACTACGATGCGCTCAGCACATCTGTGCAAAATTTTTAAGACGAGACAACCGTCACGCGTTGAATCATTCCGAGGTCACTCGCTTGCAGTCGTTGATTATGCAAAATATAAGGGCCCGTAAAGTCCTTAAAGCGCATACGAAAAGTCACTGAAGTGGGATTTTGGCTGGTCCCCCCCGTGGGCAAGGCGATCGTGTCACACCAGTAAGGCTCAACGGGCTTACCATTTACTTTGATGATGTACATCGGGTTGACATGAATGTGAAAGACATGCGCTAGGTGATTCAGGTTGAAGACAGTCCACTCTTCAACCGCGTTCTGTATCACAATCTCATTGAGCGTATTGGCCGTTTGAATATCAAAAGGAGGAGTCAAGTCTGGCGGCGGCGGATAGACTGGACTAGAGCCGAACGTTGACGCGATTTTTTGTTGTACCTGTAACTTACCGTGCTGAAAAGTTTTTTCTGCCTGACTGGCAAGCGCAGACAACACTTCAGTAAATTTTCCTACTGAACTGGGCGATTCTTGGGCATTCGACAACGATTTATTACCAGTCATCTTAAAAATGATGTTGCGTTTTTTTCCGCCATGATTCGCCAATTCATCATCTGTAATGGGATCTAAAAAACGGCTGACTGGCAAAGGCGTAGTCGGGATTGACATGCTGTCTTCAGCATCGACCACAATAACTTTTGCCAAGATATCTTCTGGCAGCACGAGGGGTCGAGCACCTTCTGAAATTTTTACTGGTAAGCCGCGTAAGTAATAGGTTCCCGGCTGACCTGCCTGAATGACGACTGAGGCACGATTACCTGGTGCGAGTTGCAAACCAAGACCTTTCGTATTGTTCAGCGAGGATCGCAAACCAACCCCACTCGCTGTTCTGGCATCGCCATGGTCTACATACGACGCGCTACCCCAGCCATCCGTTGTGTATTGCTTTAGAACATGCCCCTCTAAACTGAGACTCAACGTGTTGAACACTTGGGTGTTGATCAGCCGCCAACGCTGCACTTCGCCAGACCGCATCACGATCGTGGGTTGACGCACACCATTAATCAATACCGGTTGCGCGTCGCTGTACGCTTCGTCAACACTACTATTCTTTAAGCCTTGACCGGTTGGGTGTTGCGTCAACTGACGAAACTTTTCTAAGCGTCCAGCACCGACAGCCTCATTCAAAAATTTATTCAACGCAAAATATGGCGCCTGAAATAAAAAGATCAGCTCGGTCGCCCGTGCCATCTCTGGCAAATCATCGACAGCACCCCGTACCATAATGGCGCCCGACATCAGGCTCGCGACTTGTAACGCGCTTGAGCCATGATATTGCGGATGATAATAAAACGGCCCGGCAGGATGATCTTTAGGTATGCGATAGACGTATTGGCGCGAGTCTCCGTTTGGTACTACACCACCGTAGTTCGGATCGACAACATAGTCGCCATACTCGGGCGGTGTTGTATCGCCATAAATACCGGGAAACACGTGCAAACCGTGCGCGTGCAAGTTAGTCGTATTCGGTTTGATGATATTCGTCGGATCGCGAAACGCTCGAAACGGAGGGTTTTCTGGCAATTGATTCAGCAACCGAACCCGCAATTCGTCACCACCACGTACAACGAAAGTGGGGCCGCAATGACCCGCGCGCTGAGAGTCATAACCGTAGGCGCGTAAGGACACCGGATGACGCACTTTCGGATTTGAACTCGCTAATTGAGTATCAAAATATGAGACCGTCAGTGTGACATCCAACAAACCATTTTTTGCCTCGAGTATGGGTGGTTGCACAAAGGTCTGCACAGGCAGTTTGTTGCGCTCACCGTCGCTTTGTTCGCAAGCTGTTAAGCCAAGCGGCACCACAATACCCGAAGCAATACTCAACCCATAGCGCAAAAATTGACGCCTGGCGTTTTCTTGCTCGAGACCGTTGGTGATATGCGCGTCAGTCATAGACACGTTAGCTATTTTCCCAAAAAGGAGAAGGTGTCAATTGTTGTTGGGCTGCACGGCCAATCTGACCCGCGTCATTGTTGCCCCAGCCGTACAGGGCGCGCTGACCAATTGCCAAGGCATGCATCTCGCCAGCAGCGATTGCCTGTACACCCTGAAGACCCAGCACTTTTGTAGGAGTACTTCGAGGCTGCGTATCATTGACTCCGAGCTGGCCAAAGCCATTCCAGCCCCAAGCGTAGACGTTGCCAGATTCTGCTAGCGCCAACGAAAAATGCGTACCTGCGGCGAGCGCCGTTATTTTTTCTGGCATTTCAAGCAAAGTGGGTTGACCGTCATAACGGTTACGTTGATGACCTAACTGCCCATATTGATTACTACCCCAAGCGTAAACGTTGCCTTCACGACAAAGTGCTAAGACGTGGGTCGCACCGACGGCGATACTTTTAATCGAGGCGGTGAGTTTTGAACCCGCGTCTTTTGAATCGGTGTCTTTTGAAGTCGCGTCTTTTGATACGTTGATTTGTACCCTCTCGACAGTGCCTGCGGTTCTTAAATGCCCTAGCCCTAATTGCCCTGCAGAATTACTACCAAAAGAAAAAACTTCACCTTCGCGCGATAACGCGATCATAAAGTTATCGCCCACTGCTACCGCCTGTAGGGCTGGTAACCCGTGCACCACGCCAGGCAAAGCATTGATTTGTTCAGTCGTACGGCCCAAAGCATGATCAACGTTGAGCCCCCAAGTGTAAAGAATGCCTGCTTGATCGATTGCCGCAAAGATTGACTGACCTGCCACCACGGCGATCGGTGCCGTGATGTTGTTTATCGGGGTGGGGATTTCAGAACTTGCCTGATCACCACCAACGCCAAGCGGATTCCAACCCCAAACGAGTAGTTCGTGTTGGGTCGAAACACCCAGACTGACACCGTAGCCTGCCGACACACAACTCAATCTTAATGACGAGCCCACATACACAGGCTTACCGTCCGATTTAGGCGCGCTGCAAATGTCGACGTAACCAGGGTTGTAACGCCCGCTACCTGCCCCGCCCCAACCCAGCACTTCACCAGACATCAAGAGCGCCAGAGTCTGGCTCTTGCCAGCACTCACGGCACGGATATTGGAGGACACGTTTCGGTCAGACCTAGCGAATGCCCGTTTTGGTTGTTTCAGAGATCACGCCAGCTGGCACTATGTTGCCCGCGAGATCTGGTAGTTGCGCATAAGGGATACCAAATTGCATATCAGCCGAGCCCAGTGCCGCGTTGTAGTCAGGCGTCCCTCGAAAACACCCTACAGCAAAAGGAAACTGATTGTTTAGATGGTAGTGGTAAATATTTTGAATCGTACCGTTCCATTCAACCGGGTGTATGTGCCCATGGCATTCATCTAACTCAGCGTTCGTCACCATCTTTCCATCTACACCTCGCGGGCCAAAAATTCCAAAGCCATCTAGTGCATAGCCAACTAATGGTGAATGACCTGAAGTACCCTGATTTGGGAAACACTTCCAAGAGTAACCGTGCAGGTGATACTGCTGAGCATAAGGATGACCAAAGCACTGATCATTCGGAAGTGCATTGGTCGGGCTATACCAATTACCGCTCGAATCGTTTGCAAGTTCTACATGCCAAGCGGTTCCAGTCAGCGTGATGCCGATGATTAACGAATTAATCGGATTAAAGCCTGTGATCACCGGGTTTAACGGTAATTTACTAGTCAGGTTGTAAGGAGAAATACCAATCGCGGCTGCAGAAGAATAGTTACTGCCCGTTCGCGGATCGGTACCACCCGGCAAAGCTACGTATGAGGGATACGCCGCTGTACCTGGCTGCACCGGGAAATTTCCCATTGGCGTGCTTGGCAAACCATTGCCTTTTAAGTAGCGAAATTTTTCATCGGTTGTCATCGAGAAAACGCTGCCTGCCGCGTCGATCTGCGAAGCCGTGACCGCGCCGTCGACGTAAGGGATTTGGGAGAGAGTGATGACATTCGTGGTGGTATTCGTCCAGCTGGTCGCAGCAATTGAGTATTTGCTTGCGACACTCGCCGCTTTAGTAAAAAGTGGTGAAATACAGAGCCCATTGGGTGCACAGACTTGAGTGCTTGTTCCATTGGCCGCAGTCAACAGTATGGTTGGATTTCCGGAATCCATACCGCTGCTCGAGGTAGAGGATTTAGACGTGCTTCCGTCCCCGCAACCCACCAGCAAAGCCATAAGACCGATTAATCCAACGAACGAATTAAGATTTTTTCTTAAGCCCAGCATGTTTGATCCTATTTCTGCGGGTTTAGACAACTGTCTGACATTTGTTCTTGAAAAAATAACGCACAGGCTGTCATAATGACAAACAGTGTACAAACCTACGTGTCAGTCTGTCAACGAAATTTCGAAATTTCGAAAGACGATTCGTTAATGGTTTGTCAAACATTGAACTGTGAGGCTACAAATCCGTATAGGCGACTACAATGTATGAAAACCTCGCGACTCTTCAAAAAATAACCTACGTGCTTTAGATTACTAACATGCTAAAAATACAAGACCATCGCGTAAGAGTTGCCGCCTCAAGACGTGAAGAGATGCAAAACTCTCTAATGTTTAGCGCGCTTGTTCTAGCGTCTGACAGATCTATTCACGAAATTGATGTTGATGACATCATTAAACATGCAGAGGTATCGCGGGGTAGTTTCTACAAGTACTTTCCATCAGTTCAAGCATTAATTCCAGCCTTAGCAAGCCAACTGGCACAAGAACTCACCGCAGAGATCGATGCGATCACTCACCCGATGCCCAGCACAGCGACTAGACTGGTCATGAGCGCCAAATTAACCATGCGCCGCTTAGTCAAGTCTAAGGTTTTAGGAAACTTCCTGATCCAGCTGCCTTGGCCAAGTCAAACCCCTGAGTTCAATGTCTTTAAAAACATCAGCTCAGATATTGAGCTTGGAATTAAAGAAGGGCTATTCACCAAAATGCCCGCCTCAATTGGATGCAACCTGTTTATCGGCAGCCTCATTGGTGGCATTCACGCCATGCTTGGTAAATCATACTCTGCAAGTTATGAGAATAAAGTGCTATACCCAGCGCTCATTGGCTTGGGTCTAGCTGCAGAAACAGCAGATGAGTTATTAAAAGCTCCCGTGCCCGCTTTACCGACACTATCAGACACGGGCTTGCTAGGTAAGATAGCTGCGCTGAGTGCTTAAGTTAAGAAAGCGAGTTCAGAAGCACTGCGTCAGACCAAATTAATTTCAAAATAAACTTAGTTTATCCGCTCTAGTGATAAGGTTATTCGCGAGAGTTTGAGTGCCGCGCTCAACTTTTTCATCTAGACTGAGTGATGACTAAGATTATTAATCATCTCTTCAGTGATGACAAAAAGCAGCACCAACAGGTGCGCGCGCGTCTCTTGTCGAATAGCCCCGAATTAATCGCGACTAAACCTATCAATGAAATCAAAGTCGAAGATATCGCTGCGCACGCAGAAGTCTCTAAAGCCACCTTCTATAAATGCTTTCGCAGCGTAGAAGATTTATTGAATGTCAGTGCTAAACAAGCTGGGCAAGAGCTATTAATACCAATTCATTCGGTTGGCTTAACCATTTCTGACATTGCCTTGCGAACGGCGACTAAAACCAGAATTGCAATACGGATGATGACTGGCATACCTTTGTTAGGTAGATTAATGTTGAAAGTTGAGTGGCCGTTTGGCGATACCAGACACAAAGGCTATCAAGACGTTCAAAAGGATATTGCCGCAGGCATTGCACAAGGCTGCTTTGCGGATATGCCTCTTGAGATCGGCGCCAACCTTGTGGTCAGTACCTTACGCGTTGCCGTTCAAGACATACTCAATTCGACGCACACTGAAGACTATGAGGCTCAGGTTATTTACACCCTGCTCTTAAGCTTAGGGGTCGACGCAAAAAAAGCTAACGAAATTTCTCAAATACCGTTTGAAAAATTGCCCGATTTACCAAAGTCAGGCTTGGTGGCTAAGATTTTAAAAAAATCTTAGAGATTCGAACCTGGACTGTTCTATTTTCGGCGAGTCGAAATAATTATAGAACTGCTTTCCAATTAATCAGGGAATTTGCAAAATCCAGGATAACCTCGAGGTAAGAAGTAATCAGTACGACGATCACAAAGATGACCGCAAGTGAAACTAAAACGCCAACGGTCAAAACCTGAGGACGATCTAAAAACTTTATACCTTTTCCATCGGATTTATTCAAAGAGCCCAATTATTTCTCCCGCTGACAAGTTGACGTTATTTAAAAAGTTGACGTGATTTAAAGTTTTTTACAACGAAAATTGCGAGGTCTGAAAATCAGACTTGGGGAAAATATAAGCAAAGGTTTTTAATCGTACCACCCTCCTTGCCTAATACAGATATCAAACCAAGTATACTTCACAATAAACTATCGTATATTTTGAAGTACACTCATTCCTCGACTTAGGGGACCCTGGATGACAATACTGATCTGTGGATTATTTATTTTTTTAGGTGTTCACTCTATCAGTATCTTCGCCAACGAATGGCGAGATAAGCAAGTCAAGACATTAGGCGTCGTCACCTGGAAGGTTATTTATTCGCTGATGTCAATTGTTGGCATAGCATTGATGACCATTGGTTATCTAGACGCCAGACCACAGCCCATCACGGTCTGGTCACCTCCGCCTTGGGCTTGGCAGATCACTGTCTACTTCAGCCTCGTCTCGCTGATTTTGATTGCTGCTGCCTATGTTCCTAACAATGCGATCAAACTAAAACTGAAAGATCCCATGCTGGTGGGTGTGATTGTTTGGGCAATTTGTCATTTAACGACCATCGGGTCTCTCGCTGGGATCCTATTGTTTGGCAGCTTCTTGGCTTGGGGAGCTCTTGACCTCATCTCGTGTCGAGCAAGAAGAGCAAAGCTGCCCCCAACCCAAGAGAAGGCCTCGGTCGTGATGACCCTTGCAACCATTGCAGCAGGTACCGTTGCGTTTTTACCCTTTGCTCATATAGCCTACGGCATTGCTCGCTAAAAAATGAAAAAACCAACTCACCTTCAAGCCTTAATTGGAGCTTATAGGTAATTGTCAGGCGCCGACAGGTGTTCTGACGTTAAGCCCAGTCGGGCTCTTTCCAAACCACATCATCATCAATCGGCCAGACCGGTCTTGGCAGCGCTTTAAAGCTTAAGCGCTTCAAATTAGGCGTGGTTAAACCGGGGCTATCCACATCCATAATCTGTTCATCGGCAAAGAACTCATCAAAGCCAGCACGGTAATGACCGCGGCTTTTCACGATCAGGCATTGGATTTTTGAAATATCAAGGCCATGCATTTCAAGCATCACGGGCTCGGCTAACTGACGGCGCAATGTGCCAACGACAACCTGTAAACCAGAATCGACCAACTCGAGCAAGGCACTGGGCCCGAGTGAAAACTTACGATCCTTCATAATGCCGCGTCGACCCGTTTGAAAACCATCACGCAAGCAAATAATCTTTGCGCGGACAGCAAAACGTTTTGAATGTTCGTATTCTGTCGGGTTAAAGACTGCATCGAACACGGCGCCTTCACCCAGCGCGTGCGCCTGAGCAGCCAACTCGGGGGAAATAAACACACCCAGCACCACACCACGAATACGCGCCTCATGAAACGCCTGTAGCAGCCACGCAGTACTGCCCCGCCCGCCGCCACCTGGGTTATCGGCCACGTCGGCAAACAACATCGGTGCCAACCCAGCGCGAGCAAGTTTGACCGCCTGTTCAACTTCAATCGTATCTGCAACGTAACGCGCACGATCAGCCCACGCCGCACGAGCCACGGTTAACGCCGCTGCCCGTGCCGCAGCCAAATCCCCACGCGAGGTCACTGTGATCGTCATGCCGCACTTCGGCACATCTGAGAACACAAAGCCACCCGCCACCGAGACGTTTGCAATAGGGCCCTCAGAAGGCTTTTGCATCAACGAATAAGCAAGCTTCAACAAATCGGCATACGGGCCCCTTGCAGAGAGTAAGGTCACTGAGGGGGGTGTAATCGGCATCCGGATAAACGCTTTTACCGTTTTCATACCGGCAAACATTTCGTTCAACAGGTCAGCAGCTTCAGCGCCACGCTCGCGTTGATCGACGTGTGGATTGGTGCGATACGCGACTAAAGCATCTAGCGCATCAACGGTTTGAGGTGACACATTGCAATGCAAGTCGTGTGTCGCGATGACAGGGATATCGGAGCCGACGATGCTACGAATCATAGTCATCATGACGCCCTCGGTATCGTCTTCATGGTCGGCAGTCGAGGCGCCATGATTACAAACGTACACAGCATCTACCGGCAAGGCCGCGCGCAGCGATGCTTCTGCCTTGTGTATGAATTCTTTCCAGACCTCGTCACTGGTTGGCCCACCCGGTGGCGCACCAATCACGATTAAGGGTACGGGAGTCCAGTCACCATAAGAATCCATTTTTTCGTAAAATCCACGAATCTCACCTGGCAAGTGACTGGCCTGACGCGCCAGTTCAGTGATACGTGTGCCCTCTTCCCAGCAGCTTTTTTCAAAATCCTCGCGCACCGATAAGGGCGCGAAGCGATTGGATTCAAGTACAAAACCGACGATGGCGACGCGTGGTGGAGTTTTAGGCATGATGTTTATCCTTTACGAAACGTATAAAACAGTGGCATTTCAGGCTGAAAATCACGCCATTGTTTGCGCAGTGCGGTCACCCCGTACACAGCACCCAAGGGGATATAAGGTACATCTTCAAAGACCTGTAATTGAATGTCGCGCGCAATCTTTTTTTGCGCCTCAAGGTCAGGAGCTTCAAACCAGGCTGCACGTAACTGTTCAAGCCGCTCACTGACGGGCCAGCCAAACCAGGCTTGCTTGCCGTTACCACGCAGGGCAAGGTGCCCGGCCGGATCAAGGTTATTGGGCCCCGTGATGGCGGTAAACGCGACGTTCCAGCCACCTTTAGCGGGCGGCTCTTGGCTGTTACGGCGCTGGACAGCAGTCCCCCAGTCCATTGCAATCAGATCTACCTTAAAGCCTAAGCGTTTAAACAAATCAGCGGTCACCAGCGCTGCTGCGTGATGCGCCGGAAAATCGACCGGATCCAACATCAAAATCGGTTCGCCCTTGTAGCCAGCCTCTCTAATCATCGCGCGCGCACGATTCAGGTCACGCTTACCTTTGAGCTTCTCCATCCCAGCATCACTATCTAGAGGGGAGCCCGGCACAAAGACGCCGCAACGATCACTCCAGTACTCAGGAAAATCTGCCCCATTCACAGCAGTCATGTATTCAGTCTGATCAATCACTGACAACACAGCTCGCCGTATCGCGGGATTATTGAACGGCGCATGCAAATGGTTAAAGCGTAGTATCGAAATCGAAGGCAAAGTCCGTTTTAACAGCGTCACCGACGGGTCTTTGCGCAGTACCGGCAAAAAATCATTGTCGATGGTTTCGATGCCATCGATCTCGCCAGTTTGTAAAGCCGCAATCGCCGTTGCGCGATCAGGCACGATCACCCATTTGACCTGGTCTACGTGCACAATTTTAGGACCCGCCGTAAACGACGGAGCAAAGCTATCGGTGCGCGGCACGTACTCTTTAAATTTATCGTAAATAATGTGCGAGCCTGATACCCACTGCTCGGCCATAAACTTTAAGGGCCCGCTGCCCACCATCTCTTTGACCGGCGTCGTTTCAGGCCCGCTCGCCAAACGCTCGGGCATAATCGCGGCCATACTGCCCTGCTGACGACCCAAGGCCTGCAAGATCAACGGAAACGGCTTTGAGAGTTTGAACTGAATCGTCTTATCGTCAAGCACGGTCAACGACTCGGTGGCTTGCATCAATGAGGCGCCCATCAAATCGCGCTTGGCCCAGCGCACTAGGCTAGCTCGAACGTCGGCCGCGCGTACCGGTGAGCCGTCGTGAAACTTCAACCCCTCGCGCAGAGTAATTTTCCAGAGCAAGCCATTGTCTTCGACCGTGTGACCTGCCGCCATCTGGGGCGACACCCTGTACTGCGCATCTAAACTGTATAACGTATCAAACACCAATTGCGCATGGATATTGGTAATGAACGCGGTCGTGAACAGGGGGTCAAGCAAGGTTAAATCTGCATGCGGCACCCAGCGAAACATTGACTTAGGTGTTTGCGCACGCACCCAATTCGGCATACTCGTCAGGGCTGCGGTCGTGGCGCTAGCCTGCAAAAAATCTCGACGTTTCATTAGTACTGTCCTCCAATACGATGTTGTGCAACAAAGTGCCCCTCACCTACCTGAACGAGAGGTAAGACCATCGGTTCGTCACCTATGTTTCTGGCAGGGCTCGGGATTTCAGAGACCTCAAGGCTGGTGGTGCGCCGCACGTTGGGATCGGCGACTGGTACCGCCGACATCAATTTACGGGTGTAAGGGTGCTGAGGGTTTTCAAAAATCGCGCGACGTGGGCCGATTTCAACGATCTGACCAAGGTACATCACGGCGACACGGTGACTGACCCGCTCAACGATCGCCATATCGTGAGAGATAAACAGATACGAGACGCCTAAGTCTTTCTGCAAATCAAGCAAGAGGTTCACGATGTGAGCACGGATCGAGACATCCAACGCCGAGACCGATTCGTCAGCGATCAAGACGCGCGGGTTGACCGACAACGCCCGTGCAATACAAATTCGCTGACGCTGACCGCCAGAAAATTCGTGCGGCCACCGCTGTGCCATTGAGGCACTTAAGCCAACACGCTCCATTAACTCGGCCACTTTGCGATCAGCCTCTGGCCCCTGAGCCAAACCCTGTATCAACAACGGCTCTTTGATGCAATCTCCAACGCGCATGCGCGGGTTTAACGATGCAAAGGGATCTTGAAAGACAAACTGTAAATTGCGACGGAGCGCTTTGAGAGACTGCGTATCGGTGGTATCGACACGCGTGCCATCAAAGTCAATGGTGCCTCGCGTGATCTTGGCTAAGCCCACCAACGAACGCCCGGTGGTGGTCTTGCCGCAGCCCGACTCGCCTACTAGAGAGAGCGTTTCACCCTCATGCAAATCAAAGCTCACTTGCTCGACCGCGTGGATGCGCTTTTTAACAAAACCAAAAATGCCACTACGCACATCAAAACGTGTGACTAAATTTTTAACGCTCAACACGACTCGCTCGGTCTGGGTATTGCTTGGAGTGTTGTGATGCACAGCGCTAGCAAGCGTCGCAGGATCAACGGCCCCCGTCGCTCTATTCAGCACCAAATCAAACCGCGCTGGCTGATCGGTACCGTGCATCGCCCCCAGTTTAGGTACTGCAGCCAACAGCGTTTGGGTATAAGGGTGCTGAGGATTTTCAAACAGCGGAATCACCGCATTCTCTTCAACGACCTCACCATAACGCATCACCATCACGCGATTGGCAACCTCTGCAACAACCCCCATATCGTGGGTGATAAAGATCACCCCCATATCCATCTCTTTTTGCAACTCACGAATCAGCTGCAAAATCTGTGCCTGAATCGTGACATCAAGCGCAGTGGTCGGCTCATCTGCAATCAGCAACGCCGGCTTACAAGACAGGGCCATAGCAATCATGACGCGCTGTCGCATCCCACCCGAAAGCTCGTGGGGATAGCGACCTAAAATCGCGCTCGAATCCGAAATACGCACTTGATCCAGAATACGTTTAGCCGCAGCGACGGCTTGCTCATGATTCACATCTTGATGCAGTTGGATCGCCTCGATAATCTGTGAGCCCACAGTAAAAACTGGGTTCAAAGACGTCATGGGCTCTTGAAAAATCATCCCCAAGTCAGCGCCCCGCATGCTGCGCATTACTTCTTCAGAGGCGGCCCGCAAATCAATGTGCGTGCCATCAGCACGATGAAACAGCATCTCACCCTGATGGATGTGACCTCCGCCGAATTCAACCAGGCGCATAATTGATAGCGACGTAACAGATTTGCCAGACCCTGATTCACCCACAATCGCAAGCGTCTCGCCTCGATCAACGTGCAGACTCAAGCCTTTCACCGCGTGCACGGCGGTGGGGCCCCGACCAAACGAGACCGATAAATTTCGGATATCCAGTACGCGCCGTTGTGACGTTAACCCATTACCTGTCATGGCCTAAATCCTCTTTGCCATGCGTGGATCGATCGCGTCACGCAGACCATCGCCCAGCATATTGATCGACAGAATCGTGATGGATAAGAACAAAGCAGGAAACGCAATCAAGTGCGGTTTGATCTGCCAGAGTGCCCGACCCTCTGCCATGATGTTGCCCCAAGACGGTGTCGAAGGGGGTACCCCCGCGCCAATAAACGACAAGCTCGCCTCAGCCAAAATCGCCAAGCCACAGATATACGTTGTTTGCACGGTCAACGCCGCAATTGTGTTTGGGAAGATGTGCTTCGCGACAATTCGCAAGCGACCCGCCCCCGCAGCCACCGCCGCTTCAACATAGGGTTGCTCGCGTAACGATAGGGTGAGGCCTCGCACTAAACGCACCACCCTGGGCACCTCTGCAATGGTGACCGCCAAAATCACGTTTTGCAAAGAGGCGCGGGTTAAAGCAATTAACGCGATTGCTAGCAAAATCGTCGGGATCGACATAAAGCCATCCATGATGCGCATCACGATCGCATCAATCCACTTAACAAAGCCGGCTGCCAAACCAATCACTGTACCAATCACCGCAGACAAGATGGCTACTGAAAACCCAACCGTCAGCGAAACGCGTGCGCCATACACCACGCGCGAATACACATCGCGACCAAGCAAGTCGGTACCAAACCAAAAGCGTTCACTGGGCACCCTCGTGCGATGAATCGGCGAAAGTGCAGTGGGGTCGATGGTACCGAGCCAAGGTGCAAAAATAGCCATCAAAAATAACAGGCTTAATAAAAACCCACCCACAACAATCGTTGGATGCCGCTTAAATACCTGAATGAACTTGGCCATCAGTATTTAATCCTTGGGTCGAACACACGGTACAAAAGATCGACCGTCAAGTTCACTAAGACGTACATAAAACTGAACATCAAAATCACGCCTTGAATAATCGGATAATCGCGTCGCAAGATGGCGTCAACGGTCAGGCGGCCAACCCCAGGTATTGAGAAGACCGTTTCGGTCACGACCGCACCGCTAATTAATAACGCCACCCCACTGCCCACAACGGTCACAATCGGAACGCCGACATTCTTTAAGGCATGCCGAAATAAAATGCCTTTGTTACTGACGCCTTTTGACCGCGCGGTACGGATGTAATCTTGCGACAAAGTCTCGAGCAGAGTGGCCCGACTGATCCGCGTGATCAACGCCACGTAAACACTACCCAGCGCACAGGTTGGCAAAATCAGGGTTCGAATCGAGGCCCAGAAACCTTGCGAAAACGGCACATAGCCTTGCACGGGCAACCAACGCAACTCTAAGCCAAAGGCATAGGCCAACAGATACCCCACCACAAACGAGGGGATCGAAAAACTTAACACGGCCATCATCATGATGCTGCGGTCGTAAAACTTGTTATGCCGCCAGGCCGCCAACGCGCCAAGCGGAACAGCCAGCGTCACCGACAAAATGAGGGTCATAATCATCAAAGTGAAGGTCGGCGCGAGCCGCTGACTAATCATCTGGCTCACCTGTAACCCCGTAAACAAGGAGACGCCAAGGTCGCCGTGCAAGACCTTCCAGAGCCAGTCACCAAAACGTACTAAAAAGGGCTGATCCAAACCTAAAGTTTGGCGAATTCGCTGAATATCGGCGGGGGTGGCGTCTTCACCGGCTAGCAACACCGCAGGGTCGCCGGGAGTCAGGCTAAGCAAGCCAAAAACAAACAATGCCACGAAGAGCATGACCGGCAACGTCAAAAGCACGCGCCTTAGGGTGTAGGCAAGCATTAAATACCTTTCGGACTGCGAGTTTTTAAGTCTAGTCGATCTTATAGGGTCGCTAGCTTAGCGTCAATCTCAGGCACAATAGCTGTTATCGAAGCTGTCGGTTATTGTTTAAAAATGATGCAGACGTTGAGTATTCCAATTTTTCCGCTTGGTGCCACCTTATTTCCGGCCGGTATGATGGCGCTCAAAATCTTTGAGGTGCGCTACCTCGACATGACTAAAAAATGTCTGCGCGAGAACACGCCTTTTGGTATCGTGACCCTCAACCAAGGGGCTGAAGTTCAGGTAGCAGGCAAGCAAACCGAGTTTGCTGACGTCGGCACTCTGGCCACGATCATTCATTTCGAGGCCGTGCAGCCCAGCTTATTTATGATCCGCTGCCAAGGCGGGCAGCGCTTTAAGATTCTTCAAAAAGAACTTCAGGCAAACGGCCTGTGGCGCGCCGAAGTTGAGTTGATCGCCCCCGATGAGGTGATAGCGATCCCTCCCGAGCTTTTACCAACCGCAGATGCCCTGACAAAAATTATTCGCACGCTTGAGGATCAAGGGATCCCCCCAGACCAACGACCCATCATCCAACCCTATCAGTTGCAAGATTGTGCCTGGGTGGCCAACCGATGCGCCGAATTACTCGATTTACCTTCGCAACAAAAGCAGCATCTTCTGACCATGGAAAACCCCAGACTCAGGCTTGATCTGGTACAAGAGCTTCTAGAAGACATGGGTGTGTTCAAAGCGCCTGATTAAGTCAGCGAAACTCACAAAACACGTTCGCGTTATTCAGCGGATAAATTCGCATGCATCACAAAAAATGAGACCATACAAAATGACCACTTTTCTTAAGATCTTTGCAGCAAGCGCACTTGTCTGTTTAACCTCGCTTTCGTTTGCGCAAACGGCGGCTAACTTTCCCAATCGCAGCATTAAAATTGTGGTGCCATTTGCACCGGGCGGCTCGAGCGACTTCTTAGCACGCCTAGTGGCACAACGGATGACCACCGACTGGGGCCAGACCGTTATTGTCGAGAACAAGCCTGGCGCAGGTGCAACCTTGGGTGCTGACCTGGTTGCCAAAGCACCAGCTGATGGCTATACCCTGCTGCTGGCTGCCACGCACCACATCATTGCTCAAAATGTCTATAAAACCGTGCCCTACGATATTGGTCGTGATTTTGCCCCTGTGAGTGTCATTGCCCTGATCCCCAACATGGTTGTGATCAACGCAAAGGTTCCGGCCAATACGATTCAAGAGTTTGTTGCGTTAGCCAAAACGCAACCAGGCAAACTGAACTATGGCTCTGCGGGTGCAGGTACTGCCCATCACTTGATTGGCGAAATGTTTAATCTGCAGGCACAAACAGATATCGTCCACGTCCCTTACAAAGGCAGTGCGCCCGCAATCTCTGACTTGGTGAGCGGTCAGATTCAACTCATGTTTGACACGATCACCGCTGGCTTGCCACAAGTCACAGGCGGCAAAACGCGTGCACTGGCCGTTACCACCGCCAAGCGCTCGTCTGCCTTGCCCGAGGTGCCAACACTGAACGAAACGATTTTGCCAGGTTTCGACGTGGGCACCTGGTTTGGGCTGATGGCGCCTGCCAAAACCCCGAGCGATATTGTGAATAAGCTCAGTGCAGAGATCACAAAAATCGTCAACATACCAGAGGTGAAAAGCCAATTGTTAGCCACGGGTGCCGAACCTATTGGCAACACTGCAGCAGAGATGTCTGCGCAAGTTAAAAAAGAACTCGACAGCTTTGCAGCACTGCTCAAACAGATTAAGTTGACAGTTGAATAAAATCCAAGGCGGTCTGTGCCCCAAACTCAGCCTCAAGCTTTTCTGAGAAATTTACGCAAATTGCAAGGGTAGTTAAGCTGCAACGTATTTAAATTTTTCAATATAAATAATCATTTCGAAACACAACTTAAGTTCAGGAAAACACTATGGGGACATTTAGAACATTTTTGTTCGCACCCGCCAACCATCCACGACGCACCGAGAAGGCCTTTACGCTCGGCGCTGACGCAGTCATTCTTGACTTAGAAGATGCCTGCGCCGTCTCAGAAAAAGTCATTAGTCGCCCCCTAGCCGTGCAAGCGATGCAACGGCCACGCAACTGTCTGGGCTATATCCGCGTCAATCCGATGTCAACGATTTACGCCTATGGCGACCTGGTGGCCACTGTCCAACCAGGGGTTGATGGTTTGATTTTGCCCAAAGTTGAAAATGCGAGTCAGGCCCAAACCGCTGACTGGCTCATGACAGAACTTGAGCGCGAACGCGGCTTAACGCTAGGCGCGATCGACCTGATCCCGATTATTGAAACCGCCAAAGGCATTGCCAACTTGGGCGAAATCCTCTCAAACTGCCCTCGCATCAAGCGCGTGGCGTTTGGCGCCGGCGACTTTACCTTAGATCTCAATTTGAAGTGGTCGCGTGACGAGACTGAACTGCTGGCCTACCGCAATCAGGTGGTCTTGATGTCTCGCGCACATGACAAAGAACCCCCGATCGATACGGTTTGGGTTGATTTGCAAGATGCTGAAGGTTTCGAGGCCTCAACCAACAAGATTCGAGACCTTGGCTTTCAGGGCAAACTGTGTATTCACCCCGATCAAATTCCGGTCGTCAACAAAGCCTTCACCCCAACTGAAGCGCAAGTCGCACGCGCCACAAAAATTGTTGAAGCCTTTGCCTCTGCCGAAGCGGCTGGGTCTTCATCGATTCAACTTGATGGTCAGTTTATTGACTACCCAATCGTCTACGCTGCACAGCGCATCGTTGCGATTAGTCAAAAATTGGCAGCACTTTAAGCTCGCATGGCACAGTCTTGCGCCTGGCGAGCCTCAAACTGAGCGCAGGCCTCGTCGTACTTAAACCCGCGGATCCCACCGCGCACCGCGCCCGACTCGCAAGAGCGATAAAGGTCTCGCCAGCACTCTGGCAGCACGTCACTGTCTGCTGGTGCAATCCAAAGCCGATATAACAAACGCTTAAGCGCAGGATCTTCGTGGTCTT
>Ga0114972_10000277_pt1 | contig 38041 bp, 39 predicted proteins | sample M_140807_EF_Meta_FD_87354 | JGI IMG/M metagenome (GOLD analysis project Ga0114972, IMG submission 87354) | Freshwater microbial communities from Lake Montjoie, Canada to study carbon cycling - M_140807_EF_MetaG | ecosystem: Environmental > Aquatic > Freshwater > Lake | place: Lake Montjoie... | reverse complement strand
CTCCTTCACCACCGACTGGGCCCTGCCCGGCCCCACCCCGGTGGGTGAAGAGGCCACGATTCGGATCGGAGAGCACCTGTTCAGCGACTACCTGCTGCCCTTCGAACTGGCTTCGGTGCTGCTCCTGATGGCCATGATCGGTGCCATCGTGCTGGCCCGGCGTGATGTGTATAGCAGCGATGTGATCACCGGCGAACCGGTTGATCAGGGACTGATCGAAAAGGCCCGCACCCCTCTGTTGCTTGAGAAGCCCGCCCTGGAGAAAACCCCATGACTTTCGCCCTGGTGATTCCTGGTTTCACGAACGGCATTCCCCTGCAGGCTTATCTCGCGCTCGCCGCCGTGCTGTTCTGCACCGGCGTGTGGGGCCTGATCAACAGCCGCAACGCCGTGCGGGTGCTGATGAGCATCGAGCTGATGCTCAACGCCGTGAACCTCAACCTGATGGCGTTCTCCAACTACATCGATGGCCAGCTGATTCGCGGCCAGGTGTTCGCGATCTTCGTGATCACCGTGGCGGCAGCGGAAGCGGCGGTGGGTCTGGCGATCCTGCTCTCCCTGTATCGAAACCGCGAAACGGTGGACATGGAGCGTTTCAACCTGCTGCGCTGGTAGCCAGGCTGGGGCAGCTTCAGCGTCGGCGCGTGCCCCATGCGGCTTGAGAGGGTCTGGTTGATCGTGCGCAGTGGCAGTCGTGCTGCCCAGCTGCAATCCCGTCGCTGCGCCGACGCCCTGCGCGCGCAGGGCATCGCGGTGACCGTGGCCGCCAGTGGGTTGGCCCAGAATCCCTTTCCGGCTCTGCTTGCCACTGAGCCGGGTGGCCCGCCCGATCTGGCCCTCGTGCTGGGCGGCGATGGCACGGTGCTGGGGGCGGCCCGTCACCTGGCCCCCCATGGGGTGCCCATCCTCAGCTTCAACGTAGGTGGACACCTCGGTTTTCTCACCCATGAGAGGAGCCTGCTGCGCCTCGGCGGCGACGCGGAGGGCAATCCCTGCCTCTGGCAGCGCCTGCGGGAGGACCGTTTCGCCTTGGAGCGCCGCATGATGCTCGAGGCCCGCATCGAGCGGGCCGATGGGGTGAGCGGCATCGGCGCATCACCGGATGTCGATGCCGATGGGCCCCATGGCGCCCTCAACGACTTTTATTTCCGCCCCTGCCTCGATGAGGTGTCGCCCACCTGCTTGCTTGAGCTGGAGATCGATGGGGAGGTGGTCGATCAGTACCGCGGCGATGGCCTGATCATCGCTACCCCCACCGGTTCCACCGGTTACGCCATGGCGGCGGGAGGGCCGATCCTCCATCCCGGCATCGAGGCGATCGTGGTGAATCCGATCTGTCCGATGAGTCTCTCCAGCCGGGCCGTCGTGGTGCCTCCCCGTTCGCGCCTCACCGTGTGGCCCCTTGGGGAGAGCAGCCGGCGGGTGAAGCTCTGGAAGGATGGCGCCCACGCCAGCCTCCTGGATCCGGGTGACCGCTGCGTGGTGCAGCAGGGGCCCCATCCGGCGCTGTTGCTCCAGTTGGAGCAGAGCCCCTCGTACTACCGCACCCTCACCCACAAGCTGCACTGGGCCGGCAGCCTCACCAACGGCGAAACGTCTTCGAATTAGGGGATGCGCCGGCGTGGCAGGCCAGCCGGCACGGCGCAGCTCCGATCCTGATCTGCTCCCCTGCACCTGACCCTCTCTTGGCCCGAGTTGGCTCGGGTTCCAGAATGTGGTGTTTCCGGGCGACCTCTGGTCGCGGCAGGGCTTGGCGCTGGAGATCGAGCGACGCTTTTTGGTGGCCGGGGATGGCTGGCGCTGCCACAGCCTCGGGGTTCGTGCCCTCCGGCAGGGATACCTGCTGGCGGCCGCCGACGGTCTCACCCTGCGGGTGCGCACCAGTCGGCCACTGGGGGATCAGGAGGATGACCCGTCGGATGCGTCAGCCGGCCAGGGCGAGGCGCACTCCCCGCAGGCCTTTCTCACCCTCAAGGCTGCGCCACCAGTCGGCAGCACGGGACCGGCCCTCTGCCGGCTGGAGTTTGAATACCCGATCCCGATCGGCGATGGCGAAGACCTCATGGCTCTGGCCGGGGCCTCCCTGCGGAAACAACGCCATCACCTCGACCTTCCCGGGGGAGATTGGGTGTTGGATGTGTTTGAGGCTGAGAATGCGCCTCTGGTGGTGGCGGAAGTGGAACTTCTCAGCCCCAACCAGGCCGTGCCGATCCCTTCCTGGTGTGTGCGGGAGGTGAGCGGCCGCCGTGAGCTGAGTAATGCGGCCCTGGCGTTCCATCCATTCGCCAGTTGGAGCGCACCAGAGCAGCGTGAGCTGCTGGGCTGAACGATCGCCAGCCGCCCGCCCGCTGACCTCACCGGCCAGCGCAGCATGTCTGCAGCGGATGTAGCGTTGATGGGTTCGATGTTGCGGCGTCCCGGTCGGGGCGTTGGTGCCATGACCGGCCTGTACGACGACCAGGGTGTGTTGCGCTGTGCAGGCAGGGATCCGCAGGATTGCCTGGCCTATGCCGAGCTGTTCGGCCTCACCGCCAGCCATTACAGCCTGGCCCCCCTGGAGCCTGCCCGTCCTCTGGGCTGGCAGCCGATGGACGGGAGCCGCCCGTTGTCTCCTGCCAGGGCCGGATGAGCAAGCCTTGCCGGACGATCAGCGATGTCCTTGGCGGCCTTGCTCGGTTCCAGCGGCATGGTCCGGTGCCGCGGGCTGTGGAAGCACACAGCAGTTGAACCCATCGCGGCAGATCTTGCCGTGATCCATGGCCCAGTTCAGCAGGGCCACCCGGTTCTTTGCACCAGTCTTGGTGAAGATGTTGCTCACGTGGTTATCCACGGTGCGCTTGCTGATCATCAGCTGGGCGGCGATTTCCTGGTTGGTGAGGCCCGTGGCCACTAGCTCCACGATCTCCACCTCCCGATCCGAGAGCTCATTGCGGGTCGCCGGACTAAAGCTGGTCGCCGCCGAACGGTCGGCTGGTCCAGGTTGCTGCCTGCTGCGCTCCGGTATCCCGCGTTCGGGCATGCCCAGCTCCGGATTGGTGACCCACTCTAGGCAGGCCTGTGCAGCATGATGGGCTGCCGGCGGAGGGGGTTGAGTGCAGCTGCAGGACGCGCTGAGGACCGGCCGGTTCGCGGTGACCGCCGAGGTGACGCCACCCCGGGGGGGCGATGCCTCACGGGCCCTGGCGGTGGCGAATCAGCTCCGCGGTCGTGTGCATGCCGTGAATGTGACCGATGGCAGCCGGGCGGTGATGCGGATGAGCAGCCTGGCCCTCTGTCGTCTGTTGCTTGAGGCCGGCATCGAGCCTGTGTTGCAGATGACCTGCCGCGACCGCAATCGAATCGCCCTGCAGGCCGATCTTCTGGGGGCCCATGCTCTGGGCATCCGCAACCTTCTCTGTCTCACCGGCGATCCGGTGCGTGCAGGCGACCAGCCCACCGCTCGACCGGTGAATGAGCTGGAGGCCGTGCGCCTGCTCCAGCTTGTGGAGCGTTGCAATGCTGGCCTTGATCCTGTGGCGGGTGATTTCCCCGATGGTCCTACGGCTCTTTTTGCCGGGGCCGCGGCCGATCCCCAGTCCCCGAGCTGGAGTGGGCTGGCTTCTCGGGTGCGTCGCAAGCACGCCGCCGGTGCCCGCTTCCTGCAGACCCAGATGGTGATGGATGCCGCCGCTCTGCGGCGTTTCGTGGACGAGATCAGCGGACCCCTGGGGCTGCCGGTGCTGGCGGGGGTGTTTCTGCTCAAGTCGGCCCGCAATGCCCGCTTCATCAACCGGGTGGTGCCGGGAGCCTCGATTCCGGAGCCGGTGATCGCCCGCCTCGAGGCCGCGAAGGATCCGGCCGCTGAGGGGGTGGCCATCGCGGCTGAGCAGGTGTGCGCCTACCGGGAGATTGCCCAAGGGGTCCACCTGATGGCGGTAAAGGCCGAGGAACGAATCCCGAGCATCCTCAACCTCGCCGGTATCGATCCGGTTGGAAGATTGGAGAATGCGATGGATGTTGCCCAGCCGCAACCTCAGGCTGGCATCTCCACCGCTGAGCTCAGCGATCTCACGGCTCGTAGCGTGCGCTGAGAAACTTGCTGGCCTGATCTTGGCGACATGCAGGGATCATCCGTCCCTTGCAGGCCATTGGCTCAGATCTGGATCAGGCGACTTGTGAGGGCGAAACAAGGGGCCCGATTGAGTCGTTTCAGCTCGCCTTGAGGACCAGATCGCTGCCGAGCAGTTCAGCCATCGCCTTCTGCTGGGGAGAGGGGGAGAGCACATCCTGGCGGCGGGCGTCGGTGATCAGCCAGTCGAGGGCGGCTTCCTGAAGGTCAAAGTGATCACCGTTGCGATCCACGCAGTAGCGGCCGAAGACGAGCTTTTCGACCAGTCGGACGCCTGCGCCGATGCGTGAATAATCGAAAATGATCGAGTTGTCGATCGTGGCTCCTTCGCAGATATGGCAGCTGGGTCCGATCATGGCCGGGCCGATGATGGTGGCACCATCTTCAATGCGGGTCATGCCACCCACATAGATCGGACCTTCCACGTTGATGTTGTCCCAGTCGGCCGCCACATTCAGACCGGTGTAGATGCCAGGCCTCACCTCCACGCCGGGGATCTGAACCTGACGCACGTGGCCTTGGAGCACACTGCGGATCGCCTGCCAGTAATCAGGCACCTTGCCGATATCCACCCATTCGAATTCCATCGGCAGGGCATAAAATGGTGCTCCAGCCTCGACCAACTTGGGGAAGAGATCCGATCCAATGTCGAAGGGTTCACCACTCGGGATGTAGTCGAAAACTTCTGGTTCGAAGATGTAAATGCCGGTGTTGATCATGTCGCTGGCAGCTTCCTCAACCGCCGGCTTTTCTTGGAAGGACAGCACACGACCATCGGGATCGGTCACCACCACCCCGTAGCTGCTCACCTGATCCCGCGGCACCCGCTTGGTGATCAGGCTGGCCATGGCGCCTTTGGCGCGGTGGCGGCGCACGGCCTCCGTGAGATCAAGGTCGATCAGTGCATCCCCGCAGAGCACCACAAAGGTGTCATCAAAAAAGGGTTGGAAATCCTGAATTCGTTTCAGGCCGCCGGCGGAACCGATGGCATCGCCAATCAATTCGCCATCTTCAATTCTTCCTTCAAAGCTATAGGCAATCTGCACTCCGAAGCGCTGGCCGTCGCGAAAATAATTTTCGATCTCCTCAGCCAGGTGGGAAACGTTCACCATGATCTGATCAAAGCCGTGCTGGCGAAGCAGTTCAAGCAGAAACTCCATCACCGGCTTCTGCAGGATCGGGATCATCGGCTTGGGCGTGGTGTGGGTGATCGGTCGCACCCGTGTGCCCTTCCCTGCCGCCAGGATCATCGCCTTCATCGGCGTTGACGTCTTCAAATTGGTTGGGTCAGCTTACGGACTTGCTTCAGGCTGCCCGCACTTCCAGAGCCGGCCCCCCATCTGGCCCCAGCGCTGCCGGGAAGGTGACGCCAGGTTCAGCCTCCTGGAGGCGCCTCAGCTTCAGCCTGCCGAACAACCCACCATCCTGCTGCAGTTCCAGCTTGCCTTGGGCCGAGAGGAAGAGCAGGGCCCAGAACACGCCCACCCGGTCCCGGTCCAGGTCGTCTTCGGAGAGGAGGCCCGCTGCGCTCCAGGCCTCCACCAGGTCGTCGAAGCCCACCCAGTGCTGGTCGCGGGCTTGATTCCAATCGAGCAGGAACACGCTGAGGGCGGCCGTGGTTTCTGGCAGCTTTTCTCGGTGTGCTAAAGCACTCACCTGGGCAATGGCCGCCGATTCGCTGTAGGCGCGGCTGCGGGATCGCTGGCGGGGTCGTGTTTCTTCCTGCTCCAGCCGTTCGGCGATCTCTTCCAGCTGGCGGATCAGTTCCCCGAGGGTCACTGGCCGCTGCAGGGGCGGGGGGGCCACCGGCCGGCGGCGTAGATGGGTTTCCGGCCGACGGGGCAGCACCAGGGCGGTGGCCACTTGCGGGTCGTCGGGGCCATCGAAGTCGAAGGGATCCTCAAAATCCGGCGCCGGAGGGAAGGTGGCAGCCTCGAGCACCTCCGCCTTCAGGCCCACCAACACCGATGCCGCCAGAAAGGCCTCACTGCTCTCCGCTAGATCGCGCTCGAAACTGCCGCCCTGGAGCGCCGCCAGCCGTGGTACGGCGATCCGCTGACGCAACTGATCGAGGAAGCCATCGATCACGCCGATCACATCCACATCCCAGGGATCGATCTCGCCCCGCTCGGCGGCGTCCTGCAGCAACCTGATGGCCAGCCTGGCGCCTGCTTCTGCCACTCGCTCCGCTGCGCTCCGAAGCTCAGATCTCGTTCAAGGTATCGGTTCGATGCGGGGCCGTCACGCCCCGATGGGCTTGGCTACTCCACCGACACCGCCATCGTTTCGCCCGGGGGCACCGGCGCACTGCTGGCGCCTGCCGCCGGAAGCAGTCCCAGCTGGGCATCGACCGAGGCGCGGTAACGCTGCAGATCGTTCTCCAGTTCCTGGATGCGCACCTGCTGTGCCTCCCGTTCGCCGTCGTTCTGGAGCGTTTCCACCTTTTTCACCACGCCGCTCCACACCGCGAAGATCCAGGCTGCCGTGGCGCCAACGCCGCCCACCAGGAGAATCAGGACGGCCAAGGGCAGGGTGGTGGCCAGGCCCGGCAGGAAATGCACCGTGGTCGGTGTGGTGTTCTCCAGGGTGAACATCACCGCCGCGAGGCCGAAGCTGAAGATCAGCAGGAAATTCAGCTGACGCATCGTTGGGTCGGTCTGTCTGATCTGAGGGTATCGATCCGGCTGCCCCCGCAGGGTGCCGGCCGTGACCCCGCAGAACTTTGTTACCGCCCTCAGCCTTCAGGGTCCTTAACCAGGCAGGGCAGGGGCCTGGAGGAGGGGTGGAAGAGCAAGAGCAATGGGCGAACGGCGCATCACAGCAGCACCGGGTGGGTGCTGGACCAGAGCCATGGCCGTGGTCTCCCGTTTCACCAGGGCCTCGATTGAAGCGCGGTAGCTGTCGGTGAGCAAGCGGGGATAGAGACCGATGCCAATGATCGGCACCAGCAGGCAGCTGATCACGTAGATCTCGCGGGGCTCGGCATCCACCAGGTGGGTGTGGGAGACGAGTTCGGCATTCTCTTTGCCGAAGAAGATCTCACGCAGCATCGAGAGGAGGTAGATCGGGGTGAGAATCACCCCGATCGCGGCCAGCACGCAGATCACCACCCGGAAGGCAAGCGAATAGGCCTCGCTGGTGGCAAAGCCCACGAACACCATCAACTCCGAGACGAAGCCGCTCATGCCGGGCAAGGCCAGGGAGGCTAGGGCGCACACGGTCCAGAGGGCGAACATCTTGCGCATCTTCTGCCCCACCCCACCCATTTCATCGAGCTGGAGGGTGTGGGTGCGGTCGTAGGTGGCCCCCACCAGGAAGAAGAGGCTTGCCCCGATCAGTCCGTGGCTCACCATCTGCAGCATGGCGCCGCTGGTGCCGAGCGCGCTGAAGCTTCCCACCCCGATCAGCACGAAGCCCATATGGCTGATCGAGCTGTAGGCGATCTTGCGTTTGAGATTGCGCTGGGCGAAGGAGGTGAGCGCCGCATAGATGATGTTCACCACGCCCAGCACCACGAGCAACGGCGCGAACTGCACGTGGGCGGCGGGCAGCAGCTGCACGTTGAAGCGCAGCAGGGCATAGCCGCCCATCTTGAGCAGGATGCCCGCCAGCAGCATGTGCACTGGAGCGGTGGCCTCGCCGTGGGCATCGGGAAGCCAGGTGTGGAGCGGCACGATCGGCAACTTCACTCCGAAGGCAATCAGCAGGGCCGCGTAGCAGAGCACCTGGAACCCCACAGGGAAGCCCTTGGCGGCCAGCACGGTGTACTCGAAGCTGGGCGAGCCGCCGCCGAAGAAGGCCATTGCCAGGGCTGCCAGCAGGATGAACAGTGAGCTGCCGGCGGTGTAGAGGATGAACTTGGTGGCGGCGTACTGCCGTTTCTTGCCGCCCCAGATCGCCAGCAGCAGATACACCGGGAGCAGCTCCAGTTCCCAGGCCAGGAAGAAGAGCAACATGTCCTGCACGGCGAACACGGCGATCTGGCCGCCATCCATCGCCAGCAGCAGGAAGAAGAAGAGCTTTGGCTTGAAGGTCACCGGCCAGGCGGCCAGGGCCGCCAGGGCGGTGATGAAGCTGGTGAGCAGGATCAGCGGCATTGAGATGCCATCCGCTCCCACCGACCAGGCCAGCCCGAGATCGGGCAGCCATTCGTAGCGCTCGGCCAGCTGCAGACCCTCCACCGCGGGGTCATAGCCGTTCAGGTAGCCCCCCACCGTGAGCAGAAAGGTGAGCAGGGCCACGCCGAGGGCGTACCAGCGCACGGTTTTGCCGTCGCCCTTGTCGGGGATGAAGGGGATGAGCAAGGAAGCCGCGATCGGAAACAGGATCGCGGCACTCAGCCAGGGGAAAGGCACCGTCTACTCACACCGTTTGGCCGGACTGTAGAAATGGCGACCGGTTTGGCCAGGAGCCGATGGGGGTTGTCACACAGTCTTTGGAGGCTGCCGACGCCCTGCCGCGGGGCCGCGACGCTCGCGTTGCTCGCTCATGCGACCCCGCGGCAGGGCGTCGGCAGCACGGCGTCGGCAGCAGGGGGTGGGCAGCAGGGCGTCGGCAGCAGGGGGTGGGGCCGGGAGTTCTTGGGGGTGAGGTGCGCTGCGCTGCCCACCCACCGCAGGGGTGGGGGAGGAGTCAAGGCGTTTGGGCCAGGGGTTGGGGCCTCTGGGGGTGTGAGCGGCAACGTTCGCGTTGTTTGCTGATGCCAGTCCTGCCGCCGCTAGGGCAGCGGGGATCGTCACCGTGCCAGGGCAGCAGGGAGTTCGGGACGCTGGGGGGGGCTCCCAAGACAGTCGTCCCTGCTGTCCCTGTCGGTGCGTTGGGCACCGGACGGTTTGCGGCGGCGGCCGGAGCGGGACTCAGCGTCGCTTGGCGATCCCGGCAGCGGCTGTGGCAGCTGTGAACTCGTGCTCAGAGTTGTTCGCCGGGGGCTCCATGGCCTTGGCGCTGCTGGGTTGGACCGGGGTGGGGGTGTTGTGCTGCCTCTTGGAAGGATTGGGGGCCGGTTTGGACTGAGGCCGTGCGGAGTGTCAGCCGAAGGCGCCGAAGAGAACCACGAGGGCGATCACGCCGCCGAACACGATCAGGGCATAGAACTGAACCCGGCCGGTTTCGAAGTACTTGAGGCCTTCGCCGCTGCCGAGGGTGAGCAGGCCGGTGAGGTTCACCACGCCGTCCACCACCTTGGAATCCACATCGAGCACCTGCTTGGCCAACTTGCGGCTGCCCTGCACGAACAGCTTGTCGTTGATGGCGTCGAGGTACCACTTGTTCGCGAAGAATGCATTCACGGCCGGGAAGCGGGCGGCCACGGTCTGACCCAGGTCGATGCGGTGCAGGTAGTACGCGAGCACCGCCAGGCTGATCCCGGCTACGGAGATGGCTACCGAGGCACCCGCCAGGGGTAGAAACTCGCTCCAAGAAAAGTGTTCGGCCATCTCGGCGGCCTCATGCGGATCGAGCAGTGCGGCGAAGCGGCTGTGCCAGGGCGTGCCCAGCAGGCCGATCAGTACCGAGGGAACAGCCAGCACTGCCAGGGGCATGGCCATCTGCCAGCCCGATTCGTGGGGGTGCTCGGCGTGGTGGCCGTGGCCGTCATCGTGCGATTCACCACCACCCTTTCCGGCGGCCGTCATCAGCTGGGCCTGCAGGGCCTTGTCATTGCCGCGGAAGCTGCCTTCGAAGGTAAGGAAATAAAGGCGGAACATGTAGAAGGCGGTCATGCCGGCGGTGATAAAGCCGGCCGCCCAGAGCACTGGAAAGGTGTTGAAGGCCTGGCCAAGGATCTCGTCCTTGCTCCAGAATCCCGCCAGCGGTGGGATGCCGGCGATCGCCACGCAGCCGATCAGGAAGGTGATCGCCGTGATGGGCATGTACTTGCGCAGGCCGCCCATCAGACGCATGTCCTGGGCGAGAACCGGTTCGTGGCCCACCACCTCCTCCATGGCATGGATCACCGAGCCCGATCCCAGGAACAGCATCGCCTTGAAGAAGGCGTGTGTCACCAAGTGGAACATCCCGGCCACCGGGGCGCCGCAGCCCATCGCCAGCATCATGTAACCGAGCTGGCTCACCGTGCTGTAGGCCAGGCCCTTCTTGAGGTCCTGCTGGGTGAGGGCGATCGAGGCCCCCAGGAACAGGGTGATCGTGCCGACCACCGCGATCACGAGCTGCACGGCCGGGAAGGGTTCGTACACCGGCTGAAGGCGGGCCACCAGGAACACGCCGGCCGCCACCATCGTGGCCGCGTGAATCAGGGCGGAGATCGGTGTGGGCCCCTCCATGGCGTCGGGCAACCACACGTGGAGGGGGAACTGGGCCGACTTGGCCATCGGGCCCATGAACACCAGCAGGCACAGAAGAACGGCCACGCCATTGCTGAGGCTGCCGCCGGCCACTGCCGCCTGCAGTCGCGTGCCGATCTCCTCGAAGCCGAAGCTGCCGGTGGCCCAGAACAAGCCGAGGATGCCGAGCAGGAGGCCGAAGTCACCGACGCGGTTGACCACAAACGCCTTCTGGGCGGCGTTGGCGGCGCCGTCGCGGTCGTACCAGAAGCCCACCAGCAGGTAGGAGCACATCCCCACCAGCTCCCAGAACACGTAGATCTCGAGCAGGTTGGGGCTGATCACCAGGCCCAGCATCGAACTGCTGAACAGAGCCAGGTAGGTGAAGAAGCGCACATAGCCCTTGTCGTGGGCCATATATCCGTCGGAGTACACCATCACCAGCAGGGCGATGGTGGTGACCAGCGAGAGCATCACGGCGCCCAGGGCATCCACCCGGTAGCCCATCTGCAGGTTGAAGCTGCCGGCGCTGGCCCAGTTGAACAGCACCTCCCGGGTGCCGGCACCGGCCATTTGCTCGGCAAGCACGGCGTAGCTGAGCACCGCCGCAATGCCCACGCAGGTGAGCAGCAGCAGGGCCACCGGCTTGCGGAGGCGGTTGACCGTGCGGTTGAAGCTGATCAGACCCAGCCCCGTGATCGCGGCCCCGATCAGGGGCAGCAGGGGGATCAACCAGGCGAGCTCAGAGGCGGAGGGCATCCTGGCGGGGGCGGGCTGGGCCGAGTGTAGGCAGGGTGGCGACTCTGTTCAGGGCCCTGTCAGGCTCTGCCGCCAGAGCGAGCCCCCGGATCAAGGCACGGTGATGCAGGGCTCAGGGCTGCCCGGGCAGCCCGCCAGGGCCCCATCCCCTGGCAAGGCTTGGCCAGCGCTTCTAGCTTTTCCGCGCCGGTGCTGGTTCCCGGACCCTTGGATGGCCGATTCCACTGTTCCCGAGCCGGATACCTGTGAGGGAGCTCTGAGCCAGGTGGTGCGGACCCGTTCCCTCCAGACCACCCTGACCTGGGCTCCTCTGCTGTTGCTGGCCGATCCCCTGGCCCGCGCCGCCGCTCAGCCGCCGCCGCCGCTTGAGCCGCAACTTGAGCAGCGTTCGCCGCCGTCCAGCCAGCCTGCACCGGAGGCCCAGCCCGGATCCGGAGCGCGCCACGCAGCTTTGGCGTTGTCGGGGCAGAGCGCGGTCAACACGGCTAACAACCCGCTGACGGATATTCCAGCTCTGCAGATCCAGAATTACCTGCAACCCGTTCTCACCGGCGGGCTGAACGCCAAGGCGAACATTCCCTACATCCGCTTCCTGTTGCCCTACACGGCCCTGGGGCGGCGAAATTTGATGCGGCTCTCGCTGCCGGTTGCCTCCTCCACCTGGAGCCCAACGGCAACGGCGCTGGGGCTTGGTGATCTCACGATCTTCAGCATTCCGATTGTTGAGTTCGACGGTGCGCGGGCGGGGATCGGACCTTTGCTCGTGATGCCAACCGCCACTTCGCCCGCACTCGGCCTGCAGCGTTGGCAGGTCGGCGGCCAAGGCATCTTCAGCAAGCCCTACCCATCGGGGCTCCTGGCCGCGCTGGTGGGCTATCAACAAACACTCGATGGCGCAGCCAAGGAGCTGGTGGTGCAGCCCTTCCTCTTCAGGCAGATTGGGGATGGTTACTATCTGCGTTCGAGTGCGATTGCCTCCGTAAATTTCAGTGATCGCAGCGCCGTGCTGCCGATTGGCCTCGGTGTTGGCAGGGCGCGTCGTATCGGAAACGGGAACATCCTCAATGTGTATGTGGAGCCGCAGATTTCTGTGTTCACCTTTGGTGGACTGCAGCCGGGCTTTCAGCTGTTCGCAGGCTTCAATCTGCAGTTCCCGCCGAGGCCTTGAGTTGATTGTTCAGGGATTTTGCGGCACCCCTGGCGGCGTGGCCAGGCCCGATGCTTCAGCGCTGCGATCTCGCCAGCCCCAAGCTCCGCTCAGCCGAGCCAGTGGGCCAGGCCGGAGCGGGAGAAGGCGGTGGCCCCGAGGCCGATGAAGCGGTGCGCCCACCAGAACACCGCCACGGCGATGGCGATGCCCAACTGGGCGGGCCGTAGGAATTCCGCAGCCACCAGGGTCTGGCGGCCATCCAGTACCGCCCGGAACGGGATCAGCGAGGTGCTGGCCTTCAGCTCCTCGAAGGCAGGGCCGAAGCGGTTGGCCAGCCGCCGATCGCCGTTCCACACGGCGAAGAGGTGATGGGCGATCAGGCCGGCGCAGGCGCACAGCGTGAAGCTGGTGCCGATCCAGAGCAGGTGGGTGGCGCACCAGAGGATCTGCCCAACCGCCTGGGGGTGGCGGCTCACCCGGATGATGCCAGTGGCGTAGAGCCGCACCTGGGGTTTGAGCACCGCCGGGATCTCCAGCAGGTTGTAGGTGGCCGGGTACAGGAACAGAAAGGACACGGCGGTGCCGATCCAGACCACCGGCACGATCCAGGGTTGCTCCTGCAGGTTCCAGAGGCGGATGCCGTCGTAGCGGTGGGTCAGGAAATAGCCGATCACCCCCACCGCTGCCGGGATGCTCACCGCGGCAAAGAGCAGCCGCCAGGCCCGCTCGCCGATCCGCTCCGCCCCCCAGGCCCGCAGCGAAGCCCCACCGCTGTGAAGCACCGCGAAGGCCAGCAGCAGGGCCAGCATCACCAGGCTGCTGTGGTGGGGGTTGGGGGAGGCCAGGGGCAGGGCCTGGGACATGGAGGGAAGGAAGGCTGAGCTGGCCATGCTGCCCCGTCTCAGGGCACTGCCGGGGGGCGCGGCGCTTTCTGGCCCCTGATGCCGCCCGGAGGGATCTTCCGGCGGATGTGAAGCCGGCCTCAGCGGTTTGGGCTGTCCCGCCTAGATTTCCCTCCTGCTTACTGGTGCCGGCCTCCGGGCCCCTCCATGGCCGATCTGCCCTTCACCCTCGATCAGCTGCGCATCCTGCGGGCCATCGCCAGTGAGGGCAGCTTCAAGAAGGCCGCCGACAGCCTTTACGTGACCCAGCCGGCCGTGAGCCTGCAGATCCAGAACCTGGAGAAGCAGCTGGATGTTTCGCTGTTCGATCGGGGCGGCCGCAAGGCCCAGCTCACCGAGGCCGGTCACCTGCTGCTCAGCTACTGCGATCGCATCCTCAGTCAGTGCCAGGAGGCCTGCCGCGCCCTTGACGATCTCCACAACCTGCGGGGTGGCTCCCTGATCGTGGGCGCTAGCCAGACCACCGGCACCTATTTGATGCCGCGCATGATCGGCCTGTTCCGCCAGAAGTATCCGGATGTGGCGGTGCAGCTACAGGTGCACAGCACCCGTCGCACCGGCTGGAGCGTGGCCAATGGCCAGGTGGATCTGGCGATCATCGGCGGTGAGCTGCCCGCCGATCTCAACGACCTGCTCCAGGTGGTGCCCTACGCCAACGACGAGCTCGCCCTGGTGCTCCCCCCCAAGCACCCCCTGGCCCGCCTCCCCGAGCTCACCAAGGACGACCTGTACCGGCTCGGTTTCGTCTGCCTCGATGCCCAGTCCACGACTCGCAAGATGGTGGACCAGCTGCTGCTGCGCTCCAAGCTCGATGTGCAGCGGATCAAAATCGAGATGGAGCTCAACTCCTTTGAGGCGATCAAGAACGCTGTGCAGGCCGGCCTCGGCGCCGCCTTCCTGCCCGTGGTCTCAATTGAGCGGGAGCTGGCGGCCGGCACCCTGCATCGCCCCCAGGTGGCCGATCTGATGGTGCGGCGCCAGCTCAAATTGATCAGCCATCCCGCCCGCTACTGCTCCCGGGCGGCGGAGGCGTTCCGGCGGGAGGTGCTGCCGGTGTTCGCCAGCCCCGACAGCCCCCTGCGCCAAGCGCAGCCCCGCAGCGAGCCGGCCGCAGGGGCGCCGGCTACCTGAGCCTGGCGGGCCTGGTTGTACCTGGCACGAGTTTGATCAGACCCAGGAGGCTGGTGCGATGGCAACCGGCTCGATCAGAACTTGTCGCCTTCAGGGGTCACGCCCACCGCATCGTCGGCGGCACCGGCCACCCCCGGGGTCTGGAACTTGTTGCCGCTGATGTCGGTCTGGTAGACGCAGCGCACCACGGGCTTGTCACGGATCGAGCCGACATAGGCGAAGGTATTCATCCGCTGCTTGCACTCGCGCATCTGTTCGGCGGTGACGGCTCCCTGTTTCTGCAGCACCGCCCAGTTCTCCCGGCGGATCACGCAGCCCGGCTGCAGGGTGGGCTGGGTCACGAAGCTGCTGCTCGGGTTCATCGTGGTGTACATCTCGACGTCCATCACGAAGGCGCTGGCGCCCCACTGCTTGCAGAACTCGGGGTCGGGCACCGCCATATCCAGCTGCTGGCTGCTGGCGATGTTGCCCTGGTTGCCCTGGGTTGTGCTGGTCACGGCGCTGCCGATGCCGATGCCCACCACCAGCACACCGGCCAGCAGGGCAGCTCCTCCCACATTGAAGGGAGGTTTGCCGGAGCCTTCGCCATTGCCGCCTTGTCCGGGCCGGCCCGGCGGACCACCGTTGCCATAACCGCGGGGCGGCATGCGATCGGGATCCCGATAGCCGGGCTCATCAACGCCGCGGCTGTAGGGGTCGGGGCGTCCCTGCCGGCCGTAGCCCGGTTCTGCCGGGCGGGAGGGGCCGTAACGGGAGCGGGGGGAGCGCTCAGGCCGGCCGTCGCCGCGGGAGGAGGTCACAGGGTTTCGCTGGTGCGGGGCAGGCCCATGGAGTAGTTGAGCACCCGGCTGTCGGGGTTGTAGCGGATCTCCCCCGCCTGGAGCAGGGTGCGGATCTCCCCTTCCAGCTCCGAGCCGATGCGGCGCAAGTTGTAGTCGTTGAGGTCGGCTCCGGCGTGGTCGGCCACCAAAGAGCGGAAGCGGCTGCGCACTCTTTCAAGTGCGGCCTCGTCCCAGAGGAATTCGTTGTCCGGATCAATGTCCAGGGTGAGCTGATCGGGATCGGGCACTAGATCACCGTTCTCCACCCGGGCCGTGAACAGCCGGATGTGCCGGGTGGTGGACTTCAGCAGGGTGTCGGCCATGGATCGGGACGGCTGGCTGGAGGGAAGGCTGGCTGGAGGGAAGGCTGGGTGGAGGCAAGCGGGCGCAAGGGTGAGCCCCGGACCCTGCCGTTGGCCATGCCTTGACGAACCGACTCTAGGGATGCCGGGCCAGCTCTAGCCGGCGCCCGTCCACCCCGCCGCGCAGCCGGGGAAGGGGGGCCGATAAGGTTGCAGCCTGTTGAGGGGTTTTGCAGGATGCGCGTCGCCATTGCCGGAGCCGGCCTGGCAGGACTCTCCTGCGCTAAGTACCTCAGCGACGCAGGCCACACCCCGATCGTGCTCGAGGCCCGCGATGTGCTGGGCGGCAAGGTGGCGGCCTGGCAAGACGCTGATGGCGACTGGTACGAGACCGGTCTTCACATCTTTTTCGGCGCCTATCGCAACATGCGCCGACTGTTCGCCGAATTGAACATCGAGGACCGGCTGCAGTGGAAAAGTCACTCGATGATTTTCAATCAGAAGGACAACCCCGGCACCTACAGCCGTTTCGATTTCCCCGACATCCCCGCTCCATTCAACGGCGTGGCGGCGATTCTCGGCAACAACGACATGCTCACCTGGCCGGAGAAGATCTCCTTTGGCCTCGGCCTGGTTCCCGCGATGCTGCGGGGTCAGTCGTATGTGGAGGAGTGCGATCAATATTCCTGGACCGAATGGCTCAAGCTGCATAACATCCCCGAGCGTGTAAATGACGAGGTGTTCATCGCCATGGCCAAGGCGCTGAACTTCATTGATCCCGATGAGATTTCCAGCACGGTGGTGCTCACGGCACTGAACCGCTTCCTGCAAGAGAGCGATGGTTCGAAGATGGCCTTCCTCGATGGCAATCCTCCCCAGCGCCTCTGCCAGCCGATCGTTGATCACATCACCGCCCGTGGAGGGGAGGTGCATCTCGATGCGCCGCTGCGCGAGATCGCTCTGGCCTCGGACGGCAGCGTCGCCGGCTTCCGTATCGGTGGCATCAAGGGCCAGGAGGGCCGCACGATCACGGCCGATGCCTACGTGAGTGCCCTGCCGGTGGATCCGTTCAAGCTGCTGCTGCCCGAGGCCTGGAAGCAACTTCCTTATTTCAGCAAGCTGGACGGCCTCAATGGCGTTCCGGTGATCAACATCCACCTCTGGTTCGATCGCAAACTCACTGCAATCGACCACCTGCTGTTCAGCCGCAGTCCGTTGCTTAGCGTGTATGCCGACATGAGCAACACCTGCCGCGAATACGAGGATCCCGATCGTTCCATGCTGGAGTTGGTCTTCGCCCCCGCCAAGGACTGGATCGGCCGCAGCGACGATGACATCGTGGCTGCCACCCTTGAAGAACTGAAGCGCTTGTTCCCTCAGCACTTCACCGGCGATAATCCAGCCATGCTCCGCAAGGCGATCGTGGTGAAAACGCCGCTCTCGGTTTACAAAACCGTTCCCGGTTGCCAGGCTCTGCGGCCGGATCAGACCAGCCCGATTGCCAATTTTTTCCTGGCCGGTGATTACACGATGCAGCGTTATCTCGCCTCCATGGAGGGGGCCGTGCTCAGCGGCCGGCTCTGCGCTGAGGCGATCGGTGTGGCCCAGTCCGCCGGGGTGATCGCTGCCGGGGCGGCCGCCGCCGCCGGTCTGGCCCCGATCTGAGGGTGACGCTCACCTTCCCACCCCTGACTCCCGGCCTGAATGAGGCCTATGAGACCTGCCGGCGCGAAACCGCCGAGTGGGCCAAAACCTTCTATCTGGGAACCCTGCTGCTGCCGCCGGCCAAGCGCCGGGCCATTTGGGCCATCTACGTGTGGTGCCGTCGCACCGATGAACTGATGGACAGCCCGGCGGCCCAGGCCCTGCCCCCCGCCACCCTGCTGGAGCGGCTTGATGCCTGGGAGGAGCGCACCCGGGGACTGTTCGCGGGTCGTGTGAGCGACAGCTTCGATCGGGTCATGGTGGACACGATCGAGCGATTTCCCCAGCCCCTGCAGGCCTATCTCGACATGATTGAGGGCCAGCGCATGGATGTGGTGAAGCATCGCTATGCAAACTTCGCCGAACTGCAGCTGTATTGCTATCGGGTGGCCGGCACCGTTGGGTTGATGACCCAGGATGTGATGGGCCTTGACCCCGCTTACACCACCGCCCCTTGGAGCGAGCAGCCCGATCCCACCGAAGCGGCCGTGGCTCTTGGCATCGCCAATCAACTCACCAATATCCTGCGTGATGTGGGCGAGGATCGCGCTCGAGGCCGCATCTATCTGCCCCAGGAGGATCTGGAGCGATTCGGCTATAGCGAGGCCGATCTGCTGGCCGGCACCCTCAACGACAACTGGCGGGCCTTGATGGCCTTCCAGCTTGAGAGGGCCCGCGCCTGGTTTTCCCGCTCCGAGGCCGGCGTGCGCTGGCTCTCGGCCGATGCCCGCTGGCCGGTGTGGGCTTCCCTGCGGCTCTACCGCGGCATCCTGGCGGTGATCGAGCGCCACAACTACGACGTGTTCAACAAGCGGGCCTACGTGCCCCGGGCCGGCAAGCTGCTTGATCTGCCGCTCAGCTTCATCGTGGCCCAGGCGCGCTGACGCAGAGATCAAGGTTTTGCTGGGTTATCTCCAAGCTCGCCGCGACTCCTCGCAACAGGGGAAAGGGTGCCACCCAGCAGGTTCTGCCCCAATTGGGTCAGATGGTCTCCGCACGCACCTCCCCAGCCTCGGGTTCGGCGTAAATTCGCGCCACAATGACGAAGGGCATGATCCCCTTCATGTGCATCGATCACCCTGGAGCCTTGCCGTGAAGCGTCTTTCGATCGAAGTCTCCGATGCCCTGCACAAGCAGGCCAAGCTCATCGCGATGGTGCAAGGCCAGACCCTCTCCAGTCTTGTGACCGACTTGCTGAGCGCTTATCTCAAAGAGCAAGCTGGCGGCGCAGCCCATCCCAGGCGGCGCATGAGTGATTACCCGTCGACTTCCTCTGCGCCTCATCCGGCGCGATCAGCCGTCAGGTCCTGATTCCCTCCAGCCACTGGCCTCAGCCCTTAGCTCCCGTTTGGCTGTCTCTGAGCCAGCCCACCAGAATCGGATTCACCTGCTCCGGAGCTTCATCGTGGGGGCAGTGCCCCAGCCCCGGCAGCACCCGCAGCTCGCGCACGCAGGGGTAGGAAGCGGCCCAGCGCCGTGCCTCGGCCACCGGTTCCCAGGGGTCGGCTTCGCCCCACAGCATCCGCACCGGTAGGTCCAGCCCGGCAAGGAGCTCAGGGGCCAGGCGGTCGTTGAACAGATTCACGAAGCCGCGGAAGCTCTCCGGCGCACCGGGATCGCGGCTCGGTTCCAGCAGCAGGTTCACCAAGTCTTCATCCACGTTGGCGCCGCTCGGGTAGGCCTGGGCCAGCACCTGCCGCACCACGGCCGGCCGGGCCAGCAGCTGGAACAGTGTCTGGATCAGCCAGCGCTGCCGAACCGTGGCCATCAGCAGAGGACGGCTCCAGCGCTGCAGCGGCGGCAGTTCGGCCAGCCGCTTGCCATCAAGGGCCCGCTGGGCGCAATCGATAAGCACCACCTGCTTGGGCGGCCTGCCCTGCTCCTGCAGCTGGCGGGCGGCATTGAGGGCCACCACGCCCCCGATCGAGTTGCCCACCAGCTGCAGGGGGCCTGGGCTGATCCGGGCGTTGCGGTAATCGATCACCTGCTCGGCCCAGAGGTCGAAGCCGTAGGGCACCGCACCTTTGAGAGGGGCGTCGCCACTCAGGTAGGAGGGCGGTTTGGCGCTGGCGCCAAAGCCGAGCAGGTCGAGGGCGTGCACCTCGAATCCCGCGGCGCTGAGGGCCGGGATCGTGTGGCGCCAGTGGCGCCAGGACGCTCCGAAGCCGTGCAACAGAAGAACGGCCCCCCGATCAGGGGAGCCGTTCTGGGGGGGGCTGCAGACGGTGCTGATGGTCTGGCCGCGCCAGATCCATGGCAGCGTCTGCATTCCCTCGATCACCGGCTTCAGACGCCCACGGTCTGGTTGGACAGCAGGCTCTTGAGCTTGGCGAGCTCGCCGGCCCAGCGGGGATCGGGGGCTTCGGCATCGACGCTGTCGGCGTGCACCACCTTGTTCACCGCCTTGCGGTTGGCGGGGGATGGGGCAGTGCCACCGCGGCGTTCGCCGGGGCCATTGGTGGGGCGGCTGTCACGGCGCTCGGAGATCTCGATGCGCAGAGCATTGCCGCCGAAGTCTCGGCCGTTGAGCTGTTCGATCACCGCATCGGCAAGCTTGGCGTCATCCACGTTGGCGAAGCCGAAACCGCGGCAGCCGCCCGTTTCCCGGTCGTTCACGGCCTTGAAGCGCACCCCCGCACCCACGCTCTCGAACAGGGCGTCGAGTTCCTTGGCATCAAAAGATTGCGGCAGGTTGCCGACGTAAAGGCGAATGCTCATGACGGGGGGCAGGAAAGAAAAACAGGAAGACTTCGGCTCGCGAAGAATCACGCCGAGGCACACGCAGTTAACCATGGCGAGGATCAGAGGCCCTGGAGAGCCACTGGCGGGCCACGGTCAGGGTCTCCGCATCGTTGCTGGCGACCTGCGCCGGCAGCCTCCCGAAGGCGCGTTCCCGGCTGAGGTGCTCCAGCAGTTGCCCCAGCTCCGGGCCGGGTTGAAGGTTGAGTTGTTTCAGCAGAGCGGTTCCGTCGATCGGTGGGCGGGGGTGGAACAGGGGGTCGGCCGGATCGCGCCAGCGGGGCAGGGCGTTTCGGGCCCAGGTCGCCTCCAGCAGCAGGGCCAGGGCCGGTAGATCCGCCTCCAGTTGGCGCTGCATTACCACGCGTTCGCCTTCCGGCAGGCGCTCCGGATCGCCGCCCACCCTCTGCAATCGCTCCCACCAGTGGCGCAGACGTTCAACCGCCTGCTGGCGACGCCGGCTGGCATGCAACCGCTCCAGCCCCGCCCCATCGAGCACCGTCGCCAGCCGGGCCAGGGGAAGGGCCCAGGCCGTTTCGGCCGCCTCGAAGCCCCGGGCGGCGGCCTCCTCGGGGGTGAGGCGGCCCAAGCAGGTCAGCAGGCCCGCCTCCCCGGCAGGCGGGCCCGATTCTTCTGGGGCCTTGCCGCCGCTCCAGGCCTGCAGCAGTCCGCACGCCACCGCCAGGGCCAGGCCCGTGGCGCCATCCGGGGCCGTCGCCAACCGTTCCAGTTCGGACAGGATCCGCTCGCCGGCCACCGTTTCGAGCCGCTGGTGGTGCTGGCGGATCCAGGCTGTGGTGGTGGCTTCGAGTCGGAAGCCCAATTCGCAGGACAGCCGCACCCCCCGTAGCAGCCGCAGCGGATCATCCAGCAGGTTGGTCTCGCTGATCGCCCGCATCTGTCCTGCCGCCAGATCGACCAGTCCGTCACTCGGATCCAGCAGATCCTCTGCCGACGCCGGCAGTGGCAGGGCGATGGCATTGGCGCTGTAGTCACGGCGGAGCAGGTCCTCGCGCAGGTCCGCCCCCAGGCAACGCGCCAGGTCGATCGTCCAGCCGTGCAGCACCAGCCGGGCGATCGAGCGCTCCGGGTCGAGCACCACCACCGCTCCCCCAATCTGCCGGCTCAGGCTCCGGGCCAGGGCCACGGCGTCGCCAGGCACCACCAGATCCAGGTCGGGCCGGGGCGCCAGCCGCCCCAGCAGGGCGTCCCGTACGGCCCCCCCCACCAGCACCGTGCCGGAGGGCAGAGCCTCCAGAGGCAGTGGCCAGGATTGTGGTGCCAGCCTGCGCCACAGCTCCGGGCCCAATCCCTCGGTTCCACGGGCCAGAATGGATGCCTGGCGCGGCCCGGCCGACATGTGCATCTGCGTGGATTGCCGCTGGGTGGATCGCTGTCAGGCCTACCACGCGGTCGAACGCCAGCATGGGGTGGCTCATCTCTGTGAACAGCCTGATTTCAAGCCTCGGGAGCCTCGCATTCATGTTCAGGTGACCGAGCTGAACGCCGGTGCGGTGGGCGTGGAATGGGATGTGCGGGCCTGCGCGGACTTCGAGGCTGACCGCGGTCGCTGGCTGCGGCTGAGGCCCGGCGAGGCGGTGCCGGCATGAGCGGGGGACTGGGGCCCGACGCTGCTGCCGGGGCCGGAGCGATCGACGCGGCGGGCGATCGCGGGCAGGGCCCCTGGCTTCTGGCCCTCCACAGTTCCGGCGAAACCCTCGGGGTGGCCCTGCAACGCCTCGGGGATACGGACCCGCCGCATCTGGCGGCTTTCCCTCTCGGCCGGGCCCTTTCCAATGAGCTGTTCCATTGCGTGGAGGCGGTGCTGCCGGCCGAGCAGTGGCCGCAGCTGGCGCGGCTGGCCGTGGCCACCGGCCCCGGCGGCTTCACCGGCACCCGGCTCACGGTGACCCTGGCGCGCACCCTCGCCCAGCAGCTCGCCCTGCCCCTTGATGGCGTCAGTAGTTTTCTGCTGATGGCGCGGCGGCGGCTGACCCAGGCCGAGCCGCCCGCCGATCCTTTCTGGCTGGTGCAGGAGCTTCCCCGTCGCGGCCTGGTGGCGGGCCTCTATGCCCCCGATCCGCAGCATCCGGGTGGGGCCCTGGAACTCTTCGCTCCCCGCCTGTACCGTGAGCCGGCCGCCCTGGTTGAGGCCGAGGCGCGTCTGGCCACCCCCGGCTCCGAGGAGGGGGTCTCCTGTCCACCCGCCCAACGATGCCCCGCCCAGGTTCAGCAACCCCAGGACGTGGCCGAGTTGCTGCGCTGCAGTCAGGAGGCCGCCGCCGCCGGCCGACCGGCCCCCTGGCAGGTAGTGCTGCCCCACTACCCCACCAGCCCGGTGGATCGCGAAGGGTCGTGACGCGGCGGCGGAAGCGATCCGGTCGCGGTGGTTTGTGGTTGGCGGCCCTGGCTGCTGGTGGGCTGCTCTGGTTGTCGCGCGGCTGGTGGTGGCCCCAGCCGCCGCCGCCCCAGATGATCCTGGTGCTCGGTGGCGACAAGGACCGGGAGCTGGTCGCGGCTGATCTGGCCCGCCGCGATGGCCTGCCGGTGGTGGTGAGCGGCGGCAGCAATCCCGAGTACGCCCACTGGATCTTCGAGGAGCGGGAAGGGCTGCCCTCCCATCAGGTTCAGCTCGATTACCGCGCCCGCGACACTCTCTCCAACTTCACCTCCCTGGTGGACGACTTGCGCCGTGCCCGCATCCGCCACGCCCTGCTGGTGACCAGCAGCGATCACATGGACCGGGCCCTGCTGGTTGGGCGCATCGTGGCCGGAAGCCGCGGTATCCATCTCACGCCGGTACCGGTGCCCTGCGGCGATCTGTGCGTCATCGAAAGTCGCCGCAAGATCTGGGGAGATGGGCTGCGGGCCGCCCTCTGGGTGCTCAGCGGCCGCGATCTCAGGAACTGGGCGGCAGAGCAGTTCTCTCACTGGCTGGAGCGAGTCGGCCGGCGGGCGCAATCAGACCTTCATCGAGCAGGCGGTTGATTTCTTCCTGGCAGGCCAAGGTGGTGGCCTCCAGATCCTCCCGTCGGCGCGAAGCGGGCGGTGGAATCAGCCGGCCGATGCGGATGTGAACCGGCACCAGCCTCAATCCGCCCTGGTCGGGCCCCAGGGCCCGGTGGCTGTTGATGATCGCCACTGGCAGTAGGGGCGCGCCGCTGCGGGCGGCCAGGAGGGCGGCGCCGTTGAGGGGGGCGTTCACCCGGCCGTTGCGCTGGCGGGTGCCATCAAGGAACACACCGGTGGCCCAGCCCTGCGCCAGCCGCTGGCAGGCCACCCGGATCGCGTCGCGGTCGCTGGCGCCGCGGGCCACCGGATAGGCGCCGCAGGCCCGGATGATCGAACCGAGCAGTGGCACTCGGAACAGTTCCTCCTTGGCCATGAAGGCCACCGGCCGGCCCAGGGCATGGCCCAGCAGGGGCGGATCCAGGTGGGAGCCATGGTTGGCCACCACAACAAGGGCGCCATCCTGGGGCACGTGGGGGTTGCCGGCCGTGCGCCCGCGCAGCAACCAGCGGAAGATCGGGAAGACCAGCAGGTAGCTGATCGCCAGATAGCTGAGGCTGGGCCTCGGCGTGCGGATCAGGGCTGGGGGCGTGCCGATCACCCGAGGTCCGCGGCGCCAGCAATCTGGGCGGTGCTGATGCCCTCACAGCTGCGTTTGATCAGCCCGCTCAGCACGTTGCCAGGACCGATCTCAACCGTCGTGTGAAGGCCGTCGGCGTTGAAGCGCTCCATGATTTCGCGCCAGCGCACCCCGGTGGTCATCTGATGGCGCAGCCTCTCCCGCAGGATCGCGCCGGAGCTGGCCGGGGTGGGATCGGTGTTGCTCAGCACCGGGACCGTGGCATCGGCGAAGGTCACGGTCTCCAGCTCCGCCGCGAAGGCGGCGGCGGCCTCCGCCATGAGGGGGGAGTGGAAGGCTCCGCTCACGGCCAGGGGCATGGCCCGCTTGCAGCGCAGCTCTCCCGTCACGGCCGCCACGGACTCGGGGGTTCCCGAGAGCACCACCTGGCCGCTGCTGTTGTCGTTGGCGATCACCACGTCGTTGTGGGCACCCACCAGGGCCTCCAGCTCGCTGCGATCGAAGCCCATCACCGCGCTCATCGCACCGCCGCCGGCCGCAGCCATCAATTCACTGCGGCGGCGGATCAGCCGCAGGCCCGTGGCGGCGTCGAAGACGCCGGCGGCGTAGAGGGCCACCAGTTCCCCCAGGCTATGGCCCGCCACCACCGATGGCCTGCGGCCCTGGGCCCGCAGGCCATCCACCAGCAGTGATTCGACCACGAACAGGGCCGGCTGGGTGTTGCGGGTGTCGTTGAGGTCGGTGGGGCCGGTGGCTCCTTCCGCGGCCTCACCGGCGCAGATCGCCAGGAGATCCCGCCCGATCAGCTCGGAGGCGAGTTCGAACCGCTGCCGGGCTCCTTCCAGCTCCAGAACCCCGGCCGCCATGCCGACCTTCTGTGATCCCTGTCCGGGGAACACCCAGGCGATGCCCATGCCCAACCGCTCGTTGTGTGGGGTGCAGATTACGCAGCGGCAGATGGGGGGGCGTCTCAGCCGACTCGCATGGCCTGCCAGCTCTGCCGGCCCTGTCTGTCGGCCGCCCCTCCTTGCCGGCCCTTTCTTCTGCTCCTCCCTGCCGGCGGTCCGATCAGCCGGCCGGGCCGTGCCATCGCAGTAGGGCCCCACCCCAGCTCAGGCCCGCGCCGAAGCCGCTGCTGGCGATCAGGTGGCCGGTGCGGATGCGGCCATCGCGCACCGCCTCATCCAGCATCAGCGGGATCGTGGCGGCGGAGGTGTTGCCGTAGGAGGCCAGGTTGCTGAGCACGCGCTCGTGGGGCATGGCGAAGCGGTCGGCCACGGCATCGAGGATGCGCTGGTTGGCCTGGTGCAGCAGCAGCCAGTCGAGCTGGTCGGCACCCAGACCGCGGCTCTCGAGCAGCTCGGCCAGCACGGCGGGTACTTCACGAACCGCGAACTTGTACACCTCCTGGCCGTTCATTTGGATCGGGCTGAATCCCCCCACCTGGGCGGTCAGCCCGCCCAACAGCGCTTGGTGTCGCTCGATCTGGGCCAGGGTGAGACAGCCATTGCGGCTGCCATCCGATCGCATTCGGAAAGCCAGCAATCCATCTTCTGCTGCAGGGCAGGCCTCCAGGGCCACGGCCCCGGCTCCGTCGCCGAACAGCACGCAGGTGCGCCGGTCATCCCAGTCGAGCCAGCGGCTGAGCTGGTCGGCGCCGATCACCAGCACCCGCTCCATGGCACCGCTGCGCACGTACTGGGCGGCGGTGATCAGGGCGAAGAGAAAGCCGCTGCAGGCTGCCGTGAGGTCGAAGGCCACCGCATTCGTGGCGCCGAGCGCCGCCTGGACGCGGGGGGCGGTGCCGAATAGATCATCGGGACTGGAGGTGGCCAGCAGGATCAGGTCAAGCTCCTCCGGCCCCCAGCCCGCCTGCTCAAGGGCCGCCTGACCCGCCGCCGCCGCCAGGCTGGTGACGTTCTCGCCGGGGCCGGCCACCCGGCGGGCACCGATGCCGGTGCGGCTGCGGATCCAGCTGTCGTCGGTCTCGACCCGCTGCTCAGTGCGTCGTTGCTGATGCTGGCGGCGGGCAGGGCACGGCCGCTGGCCACAAGAGCGATGCCCCTTGAGGCGCCTGGGGTGGATGCAATTGGCGCCAGGGGGAGCGGCATGGGTTGCGTCGGGGAGGGGGGGTCGGCCGGCGCCCTGTCAGAACGCAGCGACACTGAAACGGCCCACACTCGGCTTCAGTCAACCACAGGTGGCGGCCGCCCCCTCACTGGCCGTCTGGGGAGAGGGGCTGCCATCCCCCGCGGCAACGGCCTCGGCTCCCAGGGCGTGGAGGTCCTCCATCACGCCATGGCTGGCGGCGGAATGGGCGAGCCGCAGGGCGCTCACCACCGAGAGGGCCTTGCTGCTGCCATGGCCGATCACGCAGATGCCATCCACCCCCAGCAGCAGGGCGCCGCCATGTTCGGCATGGTCGAGGCGTTTCTTGATGCGGATCAGGTTGCTGCGCAGGAAGGCTGATCCCACCTTGCCGCGCCGGCCGCGGGGCAGTTCAGCCCGGAGAACATCGAGCAGCACCCCGCCCACCGATTCCAGGAACTTGAGCAGCACGTTGCCGGTGAAGCCGTCGCAGACCACCACGTCGAAGTCCCCGGAGAGCACGTCGCGCCCCTCGCAGTTGCCGGCGAACACGAAACGCTGTTCTCCAGCGAGCAGCGGGTAGGCCCGCAGAGCAAGGTCGTTGCCCTTGCACTCCTCCTCGCCGATGTTCAGCAGTCCGATCCGGGGTTTGGCGACCTGCAGCACATCGCGGCTATAGATGTTGCCGAGCAGGGCGAACTGGTGCAGCCAGGCGGGCTTGCAGTCCATGTTGGCGCCCACATCGAGCACCAGCACCTGCTGGTTGGGATCCTTGGTGGGGAAGAGCGCGCCGATGGCGGGCCGCTCGATGCCGGCCAGGCGGCCGAGCCGGAAGATCGCCGAGGCCATGACCGCCCCGGAGTTGCCGGCCGAATACACGGCCGTGGCCTCGCCCCGCTTCACCAGATCCATGGCCATGTTGATGCTGGCGTCGCGCTTGCGCCGCACCACGGTGGCCTCCTCGTTCATCCCCACGGACAGACCGCTGGGCACCAGGTCGATCAAGCCGAGGGCGATCGCTTCGTTCAGTTCGTCCCGCAGGCCCATGGCCGCGACCGCCTTCGCCAGCGGGGCCGCCTCCGCCACGAAACGCACCCGCAGGGGAAGCAGCCGCACGGCCCGCAGGCAGCCCTCCAGGATCGGCCCGGGGGCGTGGTCGCCGCCCATGCCGTCGACCGCCACCCAGAGCCGTTGGCGCGGGTCGAGGGGGGGGGGACCACCCATCCCCTCCAGCCCGGCACCACCGCCCTGCAGGCGGCGCAGCGGATCGAACACGAGAGGTTGGAGCACCGACCCAGCCACCGAGGTGGCGGCCCCGGCCATGTTGCCCGCCACATTGCCGGCGGCGCCGGCCACCGTGCCGGCAACCGAGGCCGTGGCACTGGCGGTGTCGACCAGGGCCGAGGCCGTATCCACGAGCGTGGTGACTGCCGCGTTGCGGCGGTACCAGATCACCAGTCGGCGGATGGCACGGCTCTGCTTGGGACGGCCGATCCGGCCTCCCCGGTCGGGGAGGAGGCGGCCTTCACCTTGATCAGGCTCCTTCGGAGGCAGGGGAGTCAACGATGCGTTGGAAGAGGTAGCCGGTGCCCCGGGCCGTGAGAATCAGCTCGGGGTTGGCGGGATCATCTTCCAGTTTGGAACGCAGCCGGGAGATGTGGACATCCACCACGCGGGTGTCGACATGACGCTCTGGGGTATAGCCCCATACCTCCTTGAGGATCTCGCCGCGGCTGAAGGGCTCTCCGGAGCGGCTCACCAGCAGTTCCAGCAGGCTGAATTCCATGCCGGTGAGCCGGATCCGCTCATCACCCCGGTACACCTGGCGCTTGTTGGTGTCGATGCGCAGGTCGGCCACCTGGATCACCCCGGAGTTGGGGATGCCCGCCACCTGCTCCTTCTCCACCCGCCGCAGCACGCAGCGGATGCGGGCCTCCAGCTCCTTGGGGCTGAACGGTTTGACCACGTAATCGTCGGCCCCGAGCTCCAGGCCGGTGATGCGGTCTGCTACATCGCCGAGGGCCGTGAGCATCACGATCGGCACATCCGATTCCTTGCGCAGCTCCTGGCAGACGCCGTAGCCATCGAGCTTGGGCATCATTACGTCGAGCACCACTAGGTCGGGGTGGGACCGGTGGAAGGCTTCCAGGGCCTCCTCGCCATCGGATGCGGTGACCACCTGGTAGCCGATCATCGAGAGGCGGGTTTCCAGGATCCGGCGGATGCTGGCCTCGTCATCCACGACGAGGATTGTTTCTTTGGCGGGGGAGGAGGCCGTCATCGTGCCTGGAGTTGTGCCTTGAAAGGTGCCTGGAATCGGGCCTGGATTCGTGGCTTGGGTCGGGCCTTGGTTCGGTGCATCACGCCTGGGGACAGGGATCGATCCCTGCGGGGACCTGGGTGGTGAGGGGGTGGAGGGTGTGGATCACTGCGGGGTGAGCGCAGGCCGGGTGCCGAAGCACTACTCCCATCCGGTCTACTGAAACGGCGAGAGTGCCGCCCCGTTCACTGAACGCCACCTTTCTTCATACACAGTGGCGGGGCATGGGGGCTTCCGCAAGGCTGCGGCAACTCCCAGGCGCCTCCGTTTCCGGGGCGCGTACCCCTCTTTCCTTTGCAGCTCTCGGCCTTGGCCCGCCCCGCTTCCAGCAGTTACGTGTGCCAGAGCTGCGGTGCTCGCACCCGCCAGTTCTTCGGTCGTTGTTCCAGCTGCGGTGGTTGGAACACCCTGGTGGAGCAGGCCCCCATCGCCACCGACACCCGCCGCCGCCGTCCTGTTGCGGCCTCCGAAGGACCGGAGGCGATCCCAGCACGGCCCCGCCGCTCCGAGCCGATCGCCGCGGTGGGTGACCGGCCCCTGCAGCGCCTTGCAAGCGGCTACGGCGAACTCGACCGGGTGCTCGGCGGGGGCCTCGTGCCCGGTTCCCTGGTGCTGCTGGGCGGCGATCCCGGCATCGGCAAATCCACCCTCCTGCTCCAGTGCGCCCGCACCATGGCCGTGGGCCAGTCGGTGCTCTATGTGAGCGCCGAGGAATCGGCCCAGCAGGTGAAGCTGCGCTGGCGGCGGCTGGCCCAGGAGGAAGAGGGTTCACCTGCCGATCCAAAGCGGCGCCCTGGGGGCGGGGAGACTCCGATCTCGCCTCCCGGGAGCCCCGGCGCCTCACGTCGCACCAGTGGGGATGGCCCCGGCTCTCACGGCGCGTCCGTCCCGGTGGAGCTGGGAAGCACCTCGGCGGAATCCGGCCTGCAGCTGCTGGCGGAAACAGACCTCGAGCTGGTGCTGCAGGAGCTCGAAGCCTTGCGTCCCGCAGTGGCGATCATCGACAGCATTCAGGCCCTCCATGACGGCGAGCTGGGCAGCGCGCCGGGCTCGGTGGCCCAGGTGCGTGAGTGCGCCGCCGCCCTGCAGCGCATCGCCAAGCGCCAGCACACCGCCCTGCTGCTGGTGGGCCATGTCACCAAGGAGGGCATGCTGGCCGGCCCCAAGGTGCTCGAGCACCTGGTGGATGCGGTGCTCACCTTCGAGGGCGATCGCTTCGCCAGCCATCGCCTGCTGCGGGCCGTGAAGAACCGCTTCGGCGCCACCCATGAGCTGGGGGTGTTCGAGATGCGGGGCAGCGGGCTGGTGGAGGTCACCAACCCCAGTGAACTGTTTCTCGGCGGCGGGGGTCCCGGCACCGGCACGATCGTGGCCTGTGAGGGCACCAGGCCGCTGGTGGTGGAGCTGCAGGCCCTGGTGAGTCCCACCAGCTATGCCAGTCCGCGCCGCAGTGCCACCGGCATCGCCGCCAACCGGCTCCATCAGATCCTGGCGGTGCTCGAGAAGCACCTGGGCCTGCCGTTGTCGCGCTTCGACTGCTACCTGGCGGTGGCGGGCGGGCTGGAGGTGGAGGAGCCGGCGGCCGATCTGGGGGTGGCCGCGGCGGTGGTGGCCAGCTACCGGGATCTGGTGTTGCCGCCGGGCACGGTGTTGGTGGGGGAACTGGGCCTTGGCGGCCAGCTGCGGCCGGTGGGGCAGCTGGAACTGCGGCTGCAGGAGGCGGCCCGGCTCGGCTTCCGGCGGGCGGTCGTGCCCCGCGGCGGCCTGCCGCCCAGCCTGGCGGCGGCCCTGGACCTGCAGGTGCTGGAGGCCGGTTCCGTGGCGGAAGCCCTGGTGTTGGCTCTGGGGGTGGATCCCGCAGCCGACGACTGAGGGGTGGCGGTCCCGTGCGGGTGCCGCTGATTCCCCTCAGGAGCACCGGGCTCTGACACTTCGCCCGTTGGAGCCTGCCCCCCGGTCCGGGTCTGCTGGCGGTCGATCGTCGGTGCCCGGAGCCGAAGCTTGGCTGCACCCGGTCGCTGGTTGGCGGGCTGCAGCGGCAGTTGGCTGGCGGCGTGCGGCAGCGGCGGGACGGTCCGGGTGTCCTTGCGCGGCACCATGGGCTTCAGGGACGCGCCGATCCGTCGCTTCTCCCGAGGCTGTGGCCCAGGGGCCACAGCCAGCGGCTGCGGTTCCCCCCGCCGGCGCCTCGGCCGGATGGGTCAGGTGCTGGCCGCGAGTGGTTTTCTGTGAGCGGCTCCCGGGCCCTCAGAAATACACATCCACGTTGCTGCGGCCCGACGACTTGAGCCAGTTCTCGATATCGAGATAGCCGCCCGGATAGAGCTTCACCGCCTTGGTCCAGAACTCCGCCGCTTCGTCGAACCAGCGGTCCGCGGTGTCCTGGTCACCGTTCTCGGCGGCGATACGGCCCCATTTCTCGTAGATCAGCCCCATGTTCTTGAGGCAGGACGGCGAGTTGGGATTGGTATCGAGCGACTGGCGGTAGAAGTCGAGGGCCTTCTCCTCATCGCCGGTGCTCATGAAGATGATCGCCATGTTCTTGAGGATCTCGCCGCGGTCGATGGCGTTCTCCTCCAGCCTCAGGGCCTCCTCGTAGTTGTCGAGGGCCTCGGCGTAGTCGCCGTCGTTTTGGGCGGAGAGGCCGTCGCGGTAATACACATAGGCCTCCTTGGCCTTGGGATCGATCGGCAGAAGCTTCACGATCAGATCGGCCATCACCGTGAAGCTCTTGTCGATGAAGTTGTCGTTGCGCTGGGAGCGGGGCACGGCGGCACGTCTTGTTCTGAGCACCATCCTGCCCGCCATCGCCGCGGCAGCGAGGCGCTCTGGTGGGATCTCCCTAGCCTGAAGCCCCCCGATCGACCCTCACCTGCCCTCTTCTTCTCCGGCCACCGCGGCGGTTGTCGCTCCGATCCATCCCGCCGCCGGATCAGGGCCCGATGTCGCTCAGACCCTGCTGCTGGATGTGGAGGGGATGAAATGCGGCGGCTGTGTGCGGGCTGTGGAACAGCGGCTCAGCCAGCAGGAGGGGGTGCTCCAGGCCAGCGTGAATCTGCTCACCCGCACCGCCTGGGTGGAGCTGGACCGGGCCGAGGAGCGCCTGCCAGCCCTGCTGCGGAGTCTGGAGGAGCTCGGCTTTCCGGCCCGGCCCCGCGGCGAGGACGACCAGCCCCTCAGCCGCCGCGAGCGACTTCAGGAGCACCGCTGGTGGGAGCGCTGGCGCCAGCTGGTGGTGGCCCTGGCTCTGATGCTGGTGTCGGGCCTGGGCCATCTGGCCGATGCCGGTGCCCTTGGTCTGGCCACCACGGCCCTCGCCCAGCCCTGGCTCCATGCCCTGGTCGCCAGCGCCGCCCTGGTCGGACCGGGGCGCCGCATCGTGGTGGGCGGATGGCGCTCGGCCCTGGCGGGGGCCCCCGGCATGGACACCCTGGTCGGCCTCGGCGTGGGCAGTTCCTATCTGGCCAGCCTGGTGGGCTGGCTCTGGCCGGCGGGGGGCTGGCCCTGCTTTTTCAATGAGGCCGTGATGCTGCTGGGCTTCGTGCTGGCCGGGCGCTTCCTGGAGGAGCGGGCCCGCTACCGCACTGGCCGCGCCATCGAGGCCCTGGCCCTGCTCCAGCCCGAGGAGGCCCTGCTGCTGGTGGATGGCGGGCCGCCCCGGCCGGTGCGGGTGGGGGGGCTGCGGCCCGGCGATCGGATCCGCATCCTCCCGGGCGACCGCATTCCGGTCGATGGGGTGGTGCGCGAGGGCAGCTCCGCCGTGGACACCTCCTCCCTCACCGGTGAACCCCTCCCCCGCACGGTGGAGCCCGGTGCTGAGCTGGCGGCGGGCTGCCTCAACCTGGCGGCCCCTCTGGAGCTGGAGGTGCTGCGGCGCGGCGGCGAGAGCGCCATCGCCCGCATCGTGCACCTGGTGGAGCAGGCCCAGTTGCGCAAGGCCCCGATCCAGGGGCTCGCCGACCGCGTGGCCGGCCGCTTCACCTTGGCGGTGCTGCTGCTGGCCGCGTCCACGTTTCTGTTCTGGTGGCTCTGGGGCGCCCACCACTGGCCCGCCGTGCTGATGGCCGGCACCCCCAACGGCCACGGCGTCCAGGGCCATGGCGTCCATGGTCATGGCGCGCCCGGTCCGGCGGGTACCCCGTTGGCCTTGGCGCTGCAGCTGGCCATCGCCGTGTTGGTGGTGGCCTGCCCCTGCGCGCTGGGCCTGGCCACCCCGGCGGCGATCAGCGTGGGTAGCGGCGCCGCCGCCCGCGCCGGCCTCCTGTTCCGCGGTGGCGATGCGATCGAAACCGCCGCCAGGCTTCAGGCGGTGCTGTTCGACAAGACCGGCACCCTCACTCTGGGGCGTCCCCTGGTGACGGCGGTCGATTGTGTTTCGGCCGACCAGGGCGCTGCGGAGCGGCTTGAGCCCGACCTGGTTGCCCGCGAGCCTTGCATCGCGAACCGTTGCGCTGCGGACCGTTTCACTCCGGATGATGGCGGCTCGGACCATTTGACGGCGGATGGTTTTAAGGAGGTTCCTGCCGCAGTGGACCCGATCTCGCTCGCTCGGGGGGAGGTGGATGGCATTCACGCGGGTGGCTGGCTGGACCCAACCTCTGCACGAGCGGATCGCTTGCTGCAGCTGGCGGCCAGCCTGGAGCGGGACAGCCGCCATCCCCTGGCCCATGCGGTGCTCCAGGAGGCCCAGCGGCGCGATCTGCCCCTGCTGCCGGTGCTGGAATCCCGCGCCCTGGTTGGCGATGGGCTGGAGGCCCGCCTTGAGACCCCCGTGGCCCGGATGGCGGGGCTCAGTCCCGACGCCGGGGCCCCCTCGATGCTCCGGGTGGGGCGGCTCGCCTGGCTCGAGAGCGTTGGGGTGGTGGTCGAGGCCGGCAGCCGGGCGCGCCAGGCGATCCTGGAGAGTAGCGGTGCCTCTGTGTTGGCGGTGGCCCTCGATGGCGTTTTGTTGGGGCTGATCGCGGTGGAGGACAGCCCCCGACCCGACGCGGCCGCGTCCCTGGCTGCTCTGCGGGAGCGGCACCTGGCGCTGGGGCTGCTCAGCGGCGACCGGGAGGCCCCTGTGCGCCAGCTGGCGGCCCGGGTCGGCCTGCACAGCGATGAGCTCGCCTGGGATCTGCGGCCAGAACAGAAGCTCGAACGCATTCTGGCGGCACGGGCCCGCGGGCCGGTTGCGATGGTGGGGGATGGCATCAACGATGCCCCCGCCCTGGCGGCCGCCGACCTGGGCATCGCCGTGGGCACCGGCACCCAGATCGCCCAGGAGGCCGCCGATCTGGTGGTGATGGGCGACCGCCTCGATGGTCTGCCTCTGGCCCTGGAGATCGCCAGCCGCACCATGGCCAAGGTGCGGCAGAACCTGGTCTGGGCCTTCGGCTACAACCTGATCGTGCTGCCGATTGCCGCCGGCGCGCTCCTGCCCGGTTTCGGCATCCGCCTTTCGCCTCCGCTGGCGGCGCTGCTGATGGCCCTCAGCTCGATCACCGTCGTGGTGAACGCGCTGCTGCTGCAGGATGGCTCCGTCAGCAGGGTGGAGCGGCCGGGGTGATCGGGGAGGAGCAAGGGGCGGGCGATGCCGGGATGCTCAGCGATCGGGCCGGGTCGGCTGACCAGCCGCATCAAGCCCAGGCCCGCTCCCTGGAAGGCAGAGCTGGTCGCTTCGTGGTGCTGGAGGGCATCGATGGCTGCGGCAAGACCACCCAGCTCGAGGAGCTACGCCGCTGGTTGCCCGGCAGCGGCCTGATGCCCCCCGGCGCTCGCCTGCTCACCAGCCGCGAACCGGGCGGCACCCCCTTGGGGCTCGCCCTGCGGGAACTGTTGCTGCATCCCCCGGCAGGAGCCGACCCCTGCAGCGATGCCGAACTGCTCCTCTACGCCGCCGATCGGGCCCAGCATGTGGCCCAGGTGATCCGGCCGGCCCTGGAGGCCGGCGACTGGGTGCTCTGCGATCGCTTCACCGGCTCCACCGCCGCCTACCAGGGCTACGGCCGGCGGCTGCCCCTGGAGCGAATCGCGGCACTGGAGCGCTTTGCCACCGGCGGCCTGGCCGCCGATCTCACCCTCTGGTTCGACCTGCCCCTGGAGGAATCGCTGAGGCGCCGGGGCGGCAGGACTGCGGACCGGATCGAGGCCTCGGGCATCAGCTTTCTGGAACGGGTGGCGCAGGGATTCGCCGAACTGGCCCGGCAGCGCGGCTGGCAGCGGCTCGATGCCCTGCAGAGCCGTGAGACCGTGAGCCTGGCGTGCCAGGCGCTGCTGCGCCGTCATCTGGCCGTGGTTGATGCGCCGTCGAGCTGCGCCGATGGCTGAACTCTTTGCGGGACTGCTGGGCCAGGAGGCCGCCGTGCGGCTCCTGGAGGCGGCTCTGGTGCGGCGGAGGCTGGCGCCGGCCTACCTGTTCGTTGGTGCCGACGGGGTGGGTCGTCGGTTGGCGGCGCTGCGCTTTCTGGAGGGGGTGCTCTGCCCGGCTGGCCGCTGCCTGGACGGGGATCCGGGCCTGCGTCGTCGCCTGGAGCAGGGCAACCATCCCGATCTGCTCTGGGTCGAACCCACCTATTCGCATCAGGGCCAGCTGGTGCCGGCCTCCAGAGCCGAGGCCGAGGGAGTGAACCGTCGCACCGCTCCCCAGCTGCGTCTGGAGCAGGTGCGGGAGGTGTCGCGCTTCCTGGCCCGCCGCCCCCTGGAGGCGGACCGCGGCCTGGTGGTGCTCGAAGGGGTGGAGGCGATGGCCGAGTCGGCCGCCAATGCTCTGCTCAAGACCCTGGAGGAACCCGGCGACGGGCTGCTCGTGCTGATCACCGCTTTCCCGGAGCAGTTGCTCAGCACGATCCGCTCCCGCTGCCAGGCGATCCCCTTCGCCCGGCTCTCCGCGGAGCAGGTGCAGCGGGTTCTGGATGCGCTTCCGCCTCCGGAGGCCGTTCGCCACGATGCTGACCCCCCCCCGGCTCCGGTGCAGGCGCCGCCTCCGCCGGATCCCCCCGAGCTGCTGGAACTGGCAGCCGGATCCCCGGGTGCCCTGCTCGCCCATCGGCGCCAGTGGCAGGCCCTGCCAGAAGGCCTGGCTGATCGCCTGCTGGCCCTCGGTTCCGATCCGATCAGGGCTTTGCATCTCGCCCGCGATCTCACCGAAGCCCTCGATGGTGAGCAGCAGATCTGGTTGCTGGGGTGGTGGCAACTATCCCTGTGGCGTCAGCGCCGCAGGCCGGAGCAGCTGCGCCGCCTGGAGAAGCTTCGCAGCCAGCTGCGCTCCTATGTGCAGCCGAGGCTGGCCTGGGAAGTGGCTCTGCTGGAGCTGGCCGATCCGGCTTCCTGAGCGCAGAAGCTTCAGGCGGCTTCGCTGCCGTCTCCCTCGGCACCGATTGGGGTTGGGGCCACGGCTCTGCGCTCTCGGTCGCGGTTCGCCCGCGCTTCCTCAATCACCGGAAGCAACTTGCTGAGCTGGTCTCCGGTGGGGAGCTCCAGGCAGTAGCCGGCCCCGTACACCGTCTTGATGAAGCGGGGCTTGCGGGGATCGGGCTCCAGTTTGGTGCGCAGGTGGCGTACGTGCACCCGGATGGTCTCGATGTCATCGTCGGGCTCGTAGCCCCACACCTCCATCAGGATCAGCGAAGGCGCCACCGTCTGGCCGTGCCGCTGAAGCAGGCAGTGAAGCAACTCGAACTCCAGGTGGGTGAGGCGCACCGGCTGATCGAACCAGATGGCCTCGAAGCGTTCGGGCACCAGGGTGAGGCAGCCGTAGCTGAGGATCTCGTTGTGCTTGGCGGAGAGCGGCGCCCGTTCACTACGGCGCAGGAGGGCTTTCACCCGCACCATCAGCTCTTCGAGGTCGAAGGGTTTGGTGAGATAGTCATCGGCCCCGGAGTTGAAGCCGCTCACCTTGTCCTTGGTGCCTCCGAGGGCGGTGAGCATCAGGATCGGAATCTTGGCGGTGCGTTCATCCCGCCGCAGCCTCTGGCAGAGGGTGAGCCCATCCACCTTCGGCAGCATCAGATCCAGCAGGATCACATCAGGGCTGTATTGCAGCGCCAGGGCTTGGCCCTTGATGCCGTCTTCGGCCCGCTGCACATCGAAGCCACTGTGCTCGAGATGGCCAGCCACCAGCTCGCGCATGTCGCTGTCGTCCTCGATGAGCAGGATGCAGGGCTTCATGGCTGACGGGTTCTCGGGTGCGGGACCGGGGCAACGGCAGCGACGGGACTGCGAGGCACAGGATCAGGGGCATTTTCTCTCGCTTCCGTCACAACTGCATGGCCTATCGAGAGGTTTGCGGTGCCCTGACGCACATTTTTCTCCGGTCGACCTCATCCCGAACGGCGCAGGGTCGCTGAAAAGGCAGGTGGGGAGAGGGCTGGGACCGGTCGTGGGTTTTAGCTCTCTCTCCGCTGGCGACCACGATCTTCAGGAAGTCTTCCGATCAGATTGTTATGGGTGTTGACTGGCGCGTGCGGCCTCGTTCTGTGGTCTCGCGGGATGCCACGGATGGTGCGGGTAGGTTGACTCGGGCGTTGAAGCGAGCCCTCGGCGTCCCTGACCGCATATCGCTCCTTGGAGTTGATGAACAGGTGACATCCCGAGGCCTGTTTTCTGGCCTCGGATGTATTGAAAACTCCCCGGGCGGGATTCGAACCTGCGACCAATCGGTTAACAGCCGACCGCTCTACCACTGAGCTACCGAGGAATGACCGCCTGGGCGGACCGCAGGAGCCTACCTTTCGCCCCTGCCGCTGGGCAAGGGGGGAAGGCTGGCCCGCAGGGTGGCGGCGTCCTGCCAGGGCCCGGCCTGGCCCCGTTCCATGCGCGCCGCGCCGTCGCAGTGGACCAGTTCCTCGAGCCGGTGGGTGATCCACAGGGCCGTGAGCGGTTGCGTGGGGCGGCTGCAGAGCGACCGGATCAGCGCCAGCACCTCCCGCTGGCTGTCCGGATCGAGCAGGGCGGTGGGCTCATCGAGCAGCAGCAGGCCGGCCTCGCTCGCCAGGGCCCCGGCGATCGCCAGCCGCTGCTTCTGGCCGCCGCTCAGAGTGTGGATCGGCCGGCGCTCCAGTCCCTCCAGGCCCACCTGCTGCAGGGCCCTCGCCATGCGCTCACTGCGTTCGGCCCCGGACAGACCGCCGGGCAGTCCCAGCTGCAGGTCGCTGCCGCAACTGGGCAGCAGCAGCTGGTGATCCGGGTTCTGGAAGACCAGGGCGGGTTTGAGGCTCGTGTGGATCGTGCCTCCATCGGGCTGGAGCAAGCCGGCGATCAGGCGCAGCAGGGTGCTCTTGCCGCTGCCGTTGCTTCCCACCAGCATCCAGAGCCCAGAGCCCGGGATCTCAAGGTCGCAGTGGTCGAGGGCGGCGTGGCCGTTGCTCCAGCGGAACACGAGGTCGGCCACGCTCAGTGGCGGTGGGAGCTGGTCCCCTTGGGGGGGCATGCCGGAGTCAGGCCGCAAGGTCAAGGGAGACAACGGCAGGGAAGCGGGATGGGGCTGCGGTTCCACCGGGTTGGCCGAGCGGCTCACCTGGGGCGGATGAGTGGATCGACGCATCCGTTCCAGGCGGTGGAAGGACGCATCGGTTCGGATCAGGGCTCCGATCAGCCGTCGAGACTGAAACCAGGGCGCTTGCTGCCGCCGGATGTTGCCGATTTCTCATAGGTCTGAACAGCCAGCACTTCGCTGCTGAGCAGGCTGATGTGTTTGTGCTCGTCCTTCTCGCAGTGCAGCTCGAGCACCTTGGGGTGGCCGCTCTCGATCGCATGGCGCACTTCCCGGTAGAGCGCCAGGGCTGCCTCCTGCTCCTTGCGCTGCACGGCGATCGGCATGGGGCTCAGCCGCAGGGACAGCTCGACGACGTACATGACGGAAAAACGGCTTAGGCCACTCTGGCTGAACGGTGGTGGCGATGGCATCCGACCAGCCGCAGCGGCCTCACCGGCTGGGCGTGCGCGCCGCGGCCCAGCCACCAGGACGGCCTAAGCAAATGTGCTCATTCGTGGGCGGGCCTGGATGGATCGCCGCACTTCCGGCCCGGATGCCCGTACGATGCCACTTGTAAAGCTTCATTAAGCCACTCATGACGATCGCTGCAGGGCGCTTGCCCCAGCGGGGATGGTTCGACGTCCTCGACGACTGGCTCAAGCGCGACCGCTTCGTTTTCGTTGGTTGGTCCGG
>Ga0114972_10000276_pt1 | contig 38100 bp, 32 predicted proteins | sample M_140807_EF_Meta_FD_87354 | JGI IMG/M metagenome (GOLD analysis project Ga0114972, IMG submission 87354) | Freshwater microbial communities from Lake Montjoie, Canada to study carbon cycling - M_140807_EF_MetaG | ecosystem: Environmental > Aquatic > Freshwater > Lake | place: Lake Montjoie... | reverse complement strand
TGGGCGGCGTCTGGTCTGCCAGAGGGTGGCCGACCCACTCGGCGCGAGCGCCTCGTGCGGCGTACCAAGCACGCTCGAAGTCAAAGAGGCAGCCCACCCACTCGGCCTGCGCGACGTCGGCCGCTCGCCCCGGGCGCCATGCCCACGCTTGGGGCGGCGCCAGGTATGCGACAGGTCGACCGAGCGCGCGCGCGGCACGCAGGACGCGCAGTGAGACCTCGGGAAAGTCAACCAAAACCACGGCGTCCGAGTCACGCGCCGCCTGCTTGAGCGCCGAGAGCGCGCGCAGCGTCCCCGGGAGCGCGGGGAGCGCCTCTGTGATGCCATGCGCGGCAAGGCCTGCATAATCCGCCACGGGGGACAGGCCCGCCGCAACGCTCTGCGGTCCGCCGAGACCAAAGACACACGCGCCGCCGCGGGTCCAGCGCGCGACGAGCGGCCCCAAGAGCGCGTCCCCCGAGGCCTCGCCCGCAACGCAGAGCATCCTGAGGCCGCGCACATCGGGCAACCCGTCACCTGAGGTCACTCGCGCGCTCCGCGGAGTTCGGCGCGCGCTGCCTCGAGGAGCGCCCAGACTGCGCTGCACGACTCCGCCCCCGCCGGCTCGATGGGCTGAGGCATCTCTCCAAGGACGAGGGTCTCAAAGGCCTGCCACTGCGCCGCGAGCGGATCGGCCTCCGGCACGCTGAAGCGACGCGAGCGCCCAACGGGCGTCCACCACCGGCGCGCCTCACTTGGCGCGGGCCAAGCGACGAGTCGAGCGCGCCGACCGTCGGCCGCGGCAAGGTCCACGCGCAGGGCGCCCCGATGCACACGCACCGCGGTCAGCGCGAGGCGCGGTCCGAGGACGCGCACCGCGCGGTCGACGTCGTGGCAGAGCCTATCGAGGAGCAGCTCTTCCGGCGTCTGCCCGACTGCGAACGCGCGGACGCTCATGAGCGTGGCTTCGCCCTGGGGTTCACCGGGGAGAAATCGCTCGACATACCCCACCCTGAGCGCACGGCCTCGGGCTTGCGCCAGGGTGACAAGCTCAGCGAACTCGGCGCCCGACGCCGCCCCCGGCTTCTCGACGAGCACGTCGAGCGAGGACCAGAGCGCCTCGCGCGCGACCCTTGCGAGGTGGGCTCGGGGCGTGACAACAGCGCACGCGCGCAGCCTCGGGTGCCGCACAAGCGCGTCGCTCAAGCACGCATGCGCTGAAACACCCCAGCGTTGCGCCAGCGCCTCGGCGCGCGAGACATCGGGGTCGATGACGGCCACGAGCCGGCTTCGCGCCGCGCAGGCGAGCTTCGCTGCGTGCACCTGACCGAACCGGCCAGCACCGACGAGCGCAGTCTCGAAGGGCGCCTCCATGGCGGACTGCATAGCAGCGCTGTCGCGGCCCTGCCACATTCCTCACGCACCCCCCCGGCGCGGGTGCGTAGCGGCTTACGCACTCCCGCGCGCCATCCCGCGCCAGCTCTGGGTCTCGCAGTTCGCCAGACAAGGCGTGTTACTTGCATGGCCGCGCGGCAAACGTCTCAGGGAGTCTCCATGTCCGCCGCGTTCATCGCCCCGCAGCCCACGCCCGGCGACTTCGTCCTCGCGACGGGTCGGACCGCCGTGATCCTGAACGCGAACGCGCGGCGCGTCACCCCGGCGGTTCGCGCCGAGGTGCAGCGCGTTGCCCCGGATGCGGACGTCTTCTACACCCGTAGCCTCGAAGAGGCCGCGTTCGTCACCCGCCGAGTAGCGGACGCCGGCTACGGCTTCGTCTTCACGGGCGGGGGCGACGGGACGGTCGTCAACACCCTCGATCAAATCATGCGCCGCCTCGACGAGACATCGGCGGAGCACTGCCCAAAGTTCGGCATCCTGAAGTTGGGGACAGGGAACGCCGTCGCCGACTTCTTCGGCGCGGGTGACTTCCGAGACGACCTGCTCAAGGCGCGAACGGCCCCGATCAAGCCACTCTACCTGATGGACGTCGCCGACGCGTGCCGCACACCCTTCTTCGGCTTCGGCTGGGACGCGTTCATTCTGAACAATTACGAACAGATGAAGCGGGCCGCGGAGCACAGCGCGCTCACGCGGGCGATGTTCAAGAACGTGATGGGCTACCTCATCGCGGGCGTCGGCAAGAGCGTACCCGAGCTTGTCGTGCGGCAGCCGAGCTGGCAGATCCGCGTGACGAATACAGGCAGCACCGGCTTTCGCCTGGACGCAGACGGGCAGGTGGTGGAGCGGTTTGCGCCCGGGGCCGTCGTCTACCAAGGCGGCGCCCGACTCGGCTGCTTCGGCACGACGCCCTTCTACGGCTTCAAGTTCCGCATCTTGCCTTTCGCGGACAGGACGCCGGGCATGTTCCACTTTCGAGTGCTCGACTTTCACCCCGTCGCTGCGGTCGCTCGCCTGCCGCAGGCTTGGCAGGGTCGCCTTGAGCACTCGCGGCTGTTCGACTTCCAGCTGACTGCGTGCAAGGTCGAGATCGACGGACAGGCGCCGCTCCAGATCGGCGGTGACGCCCAAGGGGAGCGGGACCTCATCGAGGCGGTGGTTGTCGAGCGTCCCATCCCCTGCCTGCAGCTCTCTTAGCGCGCGGCCGCCTTTACGGACCGGGGTGGGCGTGGTATCAGACCGCGCCTCTTCAGCCCGTCAGGAGCCCCTATGCGCCTCCACAACTCCCGCGTTGGTCAGATTAAGCGCGAGATCGTCGACACGCTGCTCGCGAAGGAGCTCGTCGAGATCGAGGCCGACGCCCGAAACGAGGTCGAGCTCGACGTCGAGTCTGTCCTCAAAGAGTACATCCGCACCGACCGCAAGCTGACGGATGACGCCAAGGACCTCGCCTCCCAGCGCGGCCTCGACTACACGCAGCATCAGAAGATCAAGAAGCAGATGGCCGAGAAACAGCGCTTCGGCATTCACGACGAGGCGGTCGCCTACCTCGCGAATCAGCTGATCGAGACGCTGCTGCACACGGGCCACGTCAGCGAGGTCTTCGCCGAGGACCACGAGCTGCGCGCCGCCATCGCGCCGGTGCTCAAGCGTCACATGTCAGCGAACGACCCGCTCGACGAAGAGGTCCGCAAGCAGATCAAGAACCTTCAGGAAGGCACTCAGGACTGGGAGATTCGCTACCAGCAGCAGATGGAGCGGATCCGTCGGCTGAAGGGGCTCGACTGAGGACCTCGAGCGCCGCAATTGCGGCCTCGCGCTCGGCCAGCTTCTTCGACCGAGCGAGCCCACGCGTCGAGACGACCTCGGGCACATTGAGCTCCACGTGGAACGTGCGCTCGTGGTCCGGCCCGGTCGCTTCGATGAGCGCGTACCGGGGTGTCCTGCGCCAACGTGCGTAGACAAGCTCTTGGAGCGCAGTCTTAGGGTCGGGTGTGGCCTGCGCGACGTGCGCGGCGTCGACGCATGGCTGCGCGTCCTCGAGAATCAGCCCCCGCGCCGGTTCAAGCCCAAAGTCCACGTAGACCGCGCCCACGACGGCCTCGTACGCGTCCGCGAGCAGCGTCTCCTTGTCGCGGCCCCCTGACTGGTGCTCGCCACGGCCGAGGCGGAGCGCGTCTCCAATGCCGCGCGCCTTCGCGAACGCAGCGAGAGACCGCGCATTGACGATGCCCGCGCGCCAGCGGCTGAGCTGTCCCTCCGCTGCGTCGGGGTAGCGTTCCATGAGCGCCTGCGCAACCACGAGGCCAACGACCGCGTCGCCCAGGAACTCCAGGCGCTCGTTGTGGGCGAAGTCCGGCGCGGCCTCGGGCGCGAGCTCGTTCGTAAAGGAACGATGCGTCAGGGCCTCGTTCAGGCGCGTCGACGCGCCCTCGGTGTAGCCCAGCGCCTCGGCGATGCGCTCGATGGCACCGCTCCGCAAAGACGCAGCGCTCACTGCGCGGCCTCGCGCTCACTGAGCGCACGGTCAATCCATGCCCCACCCAAGACACGGTCGCCGACATAGAAGACAGCGGCCTGCCCGCGCGTGACGGCCTCCTCAGGCGCGTCAAAGAGCACGCGCAGCGTGCGTCCGTCCGCGCTGACCAGACACGAGACCCCGCGGTGACGAGAGCGAATGCGGACAACGCAGCGCGTCCCCGCCGTGGGGGCGTCGCCGTCCACCCAGGACGCGTCGCGCGCCATGAAGCCCTGAGACGCGAGCTCTGCGCGTCCGCCCACAGTCACGGTCGCTGTCGGCGCGTCCACCTGCAAGACATACAGGCGCTCCCCGCGGGCTACACCCAGGCCGCGCCGCTGGCCCACCGTGTAGTGGTGTACGCCGGCATGCTCACCGAGCACTTGGCCGTGCGTGTCCACGATCTGGCCCGGCCCCGGCGCGGACTCACCGCGCGCCTGAAGCACGTCCTCGACGATGCGTGCATAGTCGCCATCGGGGACGAAGCAGATGTCTTCGCTGTCGGGCTTCTCGGCGACCTCGAGCCCCATGCGGCGCGCGTGCGCGCGGACCTCGGTCTTGGGCATGTCCCCGAGCGGGAACATCACGCGCGACAAGGCGCGCTGGTCAAGACCAAAGAGAAAGTAGGACTGGTCACGCGTCGGATCGCTCGCGGTGTGCAGCGTGTATCGGCCGACTGCGTCGCGCTGCACGCGCGCGTAATGCCCCGTCGCCAAAGCGTCGGCGCCGAGCGCGCGCGCTCGCCCGATGAGCGCGGAGAACTTCAGGTGGTCGTTGCACAGCACGCACGGATTGGGGGTCTCGCCTTGCAAGTACGCCCGCGCGAAGGGCTCGATGACCGCCTTGCGGAAGGCGTCCCTGTAATCCACGACGTAGTGCGGCACGCCGAGCGCATCGCAGACCGTCCGAGCGTCTTGCGTATCATCGGCGGAGCAGCATGAACCGCTCGCCCCCGCAGCTTCTGCGGCGGTCCCATCACGCAGCTTCATCGTGAGGCCGATGACCTCATGCCCAGCCTCGTGCATCAAGCCGGCGACCACCGACGAGTCCACGCCTCCGCTCATCGCGACAACCACCCTCACGTCTCTGCCTCCCGAATCCGACGCGCAACATCAGGCCACGCGCGCAGCGCCGCGTCGACCTCGGCGTCCGTGTTCTCCGGTCCGAGGGAGACGCGCAGGCCACGGCGCGCCTCACTGTCCGAGAGTCCGAGCGCCCGAAGGACGGGCGAGGCCTCGACCGCACCCGAAGCGCACGCCGACCCTGCCGAGATGCAGATGCCCGCGAGATCGAGCCCCGCGAGCACTGCGTCGGCAGGCAGGTCCTGCACACGAAACGCCAAGGTGTTGGGCAGCGTGTGGTCCAGATCGCCATGGACGACCAGTGACGGCTCGAGCGCTCGGAGGCCCTCAAGCAATCGGTCACGCAGCGCTCGAACACGCGCCATCGAGCCGAGGCGGGCGCCGAGCTCGGCGACAGAGGCCCCAAGTCCAATGGCCCCAAGCAGGTTCTCCGTCCCCGCCCGTCGTCCACGCTCGTGTGCCCCGCCACGCTGCAGCGGCGTGATGCAGCGCCCCGAAGCGAGCCACAGGACGCCGATACCTGCGGGCGCGCCCACTTTGTGTCCCGAGAGCGCGACTGCGTCTAAGCCCAGCTCTCTCGGTCGAAGCGCGACCTTGCCCCACATTTGCGTGGCGTCGCAGAGCACGGGGATCTCGCCGACGGCTCGTACGATCTCGCTCAGAGGCTGGAGCGTGCCGATCTCGTTCTGCGCGCCGATCACAGCGACGAGTCGGGTCGTCGGCAGGACCGCTCGAGCGATATCGTCGGGCAAGACGCGTCCGTCCGCGCTCGGCGCGACGCGCACACTCGACGCGCCCGCGGCGTCCAGCGCGCCATACATCGCAGGGTGCTCGATCGCAGTCGTCACGACATGGGCACCGGCGCCGAGCATGCCGCCGACAGCGAGGTGGAGCGCCTCGGTCGCCCCGCTGGTCAGCACGACCTCCGCAGGGCGCACGTCCAAGGCAACTGCGACCTGCCGACGAGCCGCTTCGAGCGCTGCCTTGGCCGACCGCCCCAGGGTGTGCACGCTGCTCGGGTTGGCACCCGGGGCATCCAGATAGGCGTTGATGGCCGCCCGTGCCGTCGCAGCGAGCGGCGTCGTCGCGTTGTGGTCGAGGTAGGCAGACTGTATGGGCGGTCTCGCGCGCGGGGTCATCGCGCTCATGATCGGATCGGGATGTGCAGGCTGACCCGCGCCCCGCCGCCGTCCGCATCTCCGATGATGAGTCGCCCGCCGTGGAGCGCCGCCCCCCGCTCCGCGATCGCGAGGCCGAGCCCGGCGCCCCCGGTGAGGCGTGTCGGGCTCCCGTCTCCCTGAAAAAAAGCCTCGATGACGCGCGCACGCAGCTCGATGGGGATGCCGGGCCCCTCGTCGCTCACGACGAACTCCCACGCGGGCATGTCCTCGTCCGAGGTGCCCACTAAGGCGCAGGCGACCCGCACTCGGCCACGCTCTGGCCCGAACTTGACCGCGTTGTCGAGCACCTGCGTGAGCGCGTCTCGGACAACTTGCGCGTCCACGACGCCCGGCGTCGAAGGCAATTCGCCGACGACGATGACCTCGCAGCCCCGCGCCTGCGCAGCAGGTGTGACACGCTCGACCGCCTCAGCGACGAGCCGGTCGCACCGGGCCACCGTTCGTTCGAGCGTCACGTGACCGGTCGCGAAGCGTGTGGCGGCGAGTAGATTCTGAACGACACCGCTGAGGCGCGAGAGCGAGCCGCTCATGCGCTCGAGTGCCCTCAACTGTGCGTCGTTGATAGGGCCCAGCTCGGCACGCTCCAGCATCTTGACGTAACCCAGCAGCGGCGTGATCGGCGTCGCGAGCTCGTGGCTGACGTTCCGGAGAACCTCCATCTTCAGCCGGTCAACCTCCTGCATGCGCTGATTGGCCAGCGTCAGCGCGCGCACCTTCTCTTCAAGTCGGTCAACGACCCGACGCCCATGGTCCGCGAGGTGGGCCGTGCGCGCTGCGTCGGGCACCCGCTCACGTCGACCCGCCGCGAAACCGCGCAGGACCGACTCAAAAGTCGCCACCTGAATGGGCTTCGCAATCAAGCCATCGAACCCAAGCGCGACGGCGCGGTCCCGATCACCCTCGGCTGTGACCGCGACAATCGGGGTCTCGGTGAGCCCAGGCTGGCCGCGAAGCTTCGTGACCACTTCGTACCCATCGAGCCCGGGCAGGTTGATGTCGATGAGCACCATATCCGGCGAAACGCTCGTCGCGAGGTCGATCCCCGTTACACCGTCGACCGCGTCGATGACCTCGTGCCCCGCGGCCTCGAGCAACTTCCGCACGAGGATGCGGTTCTCGCGCCGGTCCTCGATGTGGACCACCTTCATCGCCGATGCCCTGTCTCAGGGAGCGCGCGGTCAAGGTCGGGCAGCAAGGCCCTGAGCGACTCCGGCGTATTCAGGTCGGGTGCCTCGAAAACACGTTCAAGCAGTGCCTCGAGGAGCGCGCCGATACGCCTCGAAGGCGGCACGCCCAGGAGCGCCTGCAGAGCCCGTCCGTCGAGCGCGAGGTCTTTGATCGTGAGCGGCGACCCCAGCGCCTCGATCGCCGCCGCGCGCTCTACGAAGCGACACGCAGCGGGCTCGTCCAGCGCCTCGGCTGCGTGAGCGAAGGCGTCGAAGTGCGCTCGCCCGATGGCCGCGCATCGCCGCCGCACGTCCGCATCGGTCGCGTCGTGCGCGAGCGCCGGCATCGTCAGCGCCGCAAGCGCACCGCGGACCTGACTACGGAGCTGCGTGGACGCCTTGAGCCTGTCCAAATCATCGAGCGGGGCCCCGAGCGCCGCAGCGCCGCGCGCGCTGAGCAGCACAGCCCACCGCACCACAAGGTCACGCGGCGCGCGGCCGAGGGCGGTTGAGACACGCGCGCGCTCATGGGCCGTGAGGCCTGCGCTCAGACCCGGGAGCGTGTCCTCAAGCAGGCCGGTCTCCGCGAGCAGGGAGACCCCCACGCTCGCTCCAGGTCCCAGAAGGAGCTTGAAGAGCTCGACCTGAACGCGCTCTGCGCTCACGCGTCGAAAGACCTCGCGCGTCGGGCCCATCGCCGCCAGCGTCTCTGCCTCGACGTCGAGTTGAAGGACCGACGCGAACCGCAGCGCCCTCAGCGAGCGGAGCCCGTCTTCCCTGAACCGCGCGCGCGGGTCACCCACGGCGCGAATGCGGCGCGCGGCGAGATCGTCGACGCCGCCGTGCAGGTCCACGAAGGCGCCGCGCGCGGGGTTCCACGCCATCGCATTCATGGTGAAGTCGCGTCGCTCGAGGTCCAACGCGAGGTGCGGGCTGAACGCCACGCCGGTGGGGCGACGCCCGTCCACGTAGCCGAGCTCGACGCGGTAGGTCGTGACTTCGACGTGTTCACCGCCGGACAAGACAGTGACCGTGCCATGCTGAATCCCGGTGGGGATCACGCGGGGAAAGAGGGCGACGACCTTGTCCGGATGCGCCGAGGTCGTCACGTCCCAGTCGCCCACGGCTCTGCCCAGCAGGCGGTCACGGACGCATCCGCCGACGAAGTAGGCCTCGTAGCCCGCCCGCTCGAGCCGCGCAACGACCTCAAGGGCGTTGTCGGGCGGCGCTGCGAGGGCGCGAACATCCATCGTCGCGCCGCCGTTCACGGCGCCTGCTCTCGAGGCTGCGGCGCGTCCCGCTGGAGCGTCGCCAGCTTCATCTTCAGCAGCCGATACCGCGCAATAAAGTCGGCGTTTCTTCCCCTAATCTCACCGAGCCACATCGACTCTTTGCGCGCTTGCTCGACCCCCTCCTTCGTGTCGAGCACCCGCCCGAGCACGACGTTGAGGTCGGTGAACGGCTTCGTCAGGTAGCCTTGCGCTCCCTGCTCCACCGCTTGAATCGCGGTCTCAACCGAGGCGTAGCCCGTCATCAGGACAACCGCGGGCGACGGGCTCAGGCCACGCGCGAACGCCAAGACGTCCATCCCACTCGAGTGACCGATGTGCAGGTCGCTCAGAACGAGGTCGAACGGCCCCCGTTCGAGCGCGGCTCTGGCCTCTTCGACCGAGTACGCGCACTCCACCTCGATGCCCGCCTGCGACAGGAGCAGAGACTCCAGCACAGCGACAATGGTGCGGTCGTCGTCCACGATGAGCATCCGAAAGCCCTGACGGCTCGATGGCCGAACTTTGGCCTCCAGTTCCAAGTTCTCGCGCTGCAGCGCGCTCATACTCTGCAGGAAGTGCTCGTTGAGCTGAGTCAGTTCGACCAGCAGGCGGTCCGTCTCCACACGATGCACGTTACGCTTCACGGCGCGCTGGACAGACTCGCGCAGGTAGGCGGCGGTGTCGCGGTGCTTGAGGATGTAGTCCGCGGCCTCGAGGCGCAGCGCGTCCACTGCACCCTGCGCGGTGGGCGTCGCGGTCAGGACGATGCTGACCAGCTCGGGTCGCTCACGCCGCGCGAGGCGAATGAGCGTCAGGCCGTCCATCCCCTGCAGGCCCGCCTCCGTGACCAGCACGGCCACGGGCTCCCGTCGCAGGATATCGAGGGCGAGCTCGCCGCGCGCAGCGGCCCGCACGTCGAAGGTCCCGGGCGGCCAGAGCTCGAGCGCCATCTCGGCCGTGCGCGGGTCGCCGTCGACGACGAGGAGAATGGGGGCAGCGCGCGAAGCGTTCACACCAGATCATGTACCGCGCCTCGCGCGCGCGGTCGAGTCTCGAACACCGACTCACGGTAGAGTGTCGACGTGCACCTCTTGCCCACATCCAGCCGCACGCTCGCCCCGGTGGTCCTGCTGGCGCTCGTCTGCCTCGGCGTCCGAGCCCAAGCAGCCGACGCCCCTCCCCGCCCGCTCCGCATTGGCGTCTACATGGACGACGGCTGGCAGCAGGCTGCCACGGGGCGCGCCCGCTTCAGCGCGGCGCTCGCCGCCGCTGGCTTGACTCTGTCGCCGACGCTCGACGCAGGTGCGTCACTCACCGGCGTTCGTCCCTGGAAAGGCCGACGGAGCGGCACGGCAGCCACGCTCCTCGACGCCCTCGATGAGGCACACGCCGCCCAGCCGTGGCCCGAGGTGGATCTCGCGGTCTTGCTCATCTCCACACCCCCGGCGCGCGCGAACACACCCACAGAGTGGGCCTACGCGACCTTGGGCCGGCCGCTCGGTGTGATGCGGACTCTGCGTGCGCATCGAGACCCCGACGACCCCGTGGGACTCGCGCGGGCGGAGGCGCTGCAGGTGACCCGCATCCTGGCCGGTGTGCTCGGGGCGCTCCCGCCGTGCAGCGAAGAGTGGATGTGGAGAGACCTGAGCGTCTGGCCCGTGAGGGATGAATGGGCCCCGAACCCGCAGGTCCCGGAGCAGCGAACGCTGTCGGCCGTTCGAACGGCGCTTGGCCCATCGCTTCGTGAACCCCTCGGCGCCCCGTTGGCTCAGCGTCTCCTCACCGGGCTGCGCGCCATCCCGGAAACCGCGCAGCGCTGCCAGCCGGAGGTCTTCAATGCCCGGGCGCGTCTCCTTGAGGCGCTGGCGATCACCGCACCGGAGCAGGCGCCCGCCCCGAACTCAAGCCCACCTGCGTGCGAGTCGACGTCCACGCCCCAAAGCTTTCGCTGCGTCGGCCTGACGCTGTCGCAGCGTGGCCGCGACGCTGACGCCGTACGTTGGCTGCGCGCCGCGCTCGACGAACGGTCCGACGATGTCGAGGTGCGCCTGACGCTCGCGCGGTCGCTCGGTCGCGCGGGTGACGACTCAGCCGCGCTCGCTCTGCTCGAGGCGCACGTCATCGAGCAGCCCCTCGACGCGCGCGCTTGGCTCAATTTGGGCGTCGCTGCCGCCCGCCTTGGGCGCATCGAGCGCGCCCGAGAAGCCTGGTCCAAGGTCCTGCGTCTCGACCCCGGCCAGACGGACGCGGCGGCGCTGCTCAAGGCTCTGAGCCCTCGCCCCGCCCGTCTTCCATCGGCGGTGAATCCATAGCCAATCCGAGGGGTTGGCGCGAATCGCCTCGTCGAGCGCGGCGACAGCGCGCTCTGTCAGGTCACGCACACGCGCGGCCCGAGCCAGCCGTGGGTCCGGCCACAGCACCGGCCCCATCTCGACGGCCTCTCCTCCGTGGCCCGAGACCGTGTAGACGACCACGAGGGGCGCCGCCGCGGAGATGGCGAGGCGGGCAGGCGCTGTCGAGGTCCAGGCCGATGCGCCGAGGCAGTCAACCTGGATTGCGGAGTGCGCAGACGCGTGCTGGTCGAGCATGAACGCCAGCGCGTGGCCCCGAGCGAGCGCTCCGCGCAGAGCACGTCGGTCGTCGCCGGGCTGAATGGCGCCGTCGATGCGGCCTGCGCGGCTCGCGGCCCAGAGCGCCTGAAGAGGGCCGACGCGGAAGCGGCTGGTCACGATGAACACAGGTCGCCGCCACAGGCCTGCGTCGGCGAGTCGCTCGAACTGGCCTAGATGCGCGCAGACAAAGATGACCCCCTGGCCGGCCGGAATCTGTGCCTCCAAGGTCGCTCGTCCATGCACCCGCCAGGAAGGCGCCGGGCCGAAGACCTCAACCGCGCGCGCCCCGAACCTGAGAAACATCTCACGCACCAGCGGCTCGGCGCGCTCAGGCGAGAGCCCCAAGCGCGCCCTGAGCTGAGCGCGCGCGACCCCGCGCCTGACCGGGACGAGCCGATACCAGGCCCACCCGAGCACCCGCCCGAAGGTACGACGCCCAGCGGGGGACAGCAGACCGACCACGGCGCGGAGCGACCCGACAACGCACCGTGCCCACAAAGGCGCGCCGCGTTCACTTTCGGTCACGCAGCGTTCCATAGACCGTCCAGCGCCTCGGGACGGTCCACCTCAAGGTCAGTCTCCAGCACCCAGAAGCCCGCGTGTGGCATTCGCGCGTGGTCCTTCGTCGTGACGAGGACCACAGCGCGCTGCGCCGATGCGGGCAGGTCTCGTCGCGCAAAGCGACTGTGGTCCGCGAACGAACGCGCGCCGAGCCAGCGCGCGCCCTCGGCCTCACACACGCCGCGCGCGAGGCGCCAGAACTCGCTCGGGCGGGCGATGCCGCACGCGCCGAAGACCTGCGCACCACGGAGCGCGCTCAGAGGCACCCGCGCCCCACCCGGCTCGATGAGGCCCGTGGCGACGACCCGGCTTCGCGCAGCGCAGCGGTCCATCGCCCAGCGCGGAGGGCGCTCTGGGTGGGGGGTGTCCGCGCGGTGAAGCCACACAATGTCCCCGGGCAACAGCGCCTGGGGAGAGGCGCGTCGCGGCCCTGCAGGCCACGCAGCATCCGGGGCTGATGCGTCGACGACGATGACCCGCTGGCCGGCCCCGATCGTCGACGCGGGCCACGAGATGTCCATCAGCACGAGCCCACAACGCTGCGCCAGCGTCTCGGCGAGTGATGCGCGCGGTCGCCCGACCCAAACCTCGACCTCGGCGGGGCACGTCTGCCAGAGCTCGACGGCCTCGTCCCCGAACCACGCGGGGTCATTCCGGTCGACCCGCTCGGGCGCACGCGCCGCCCCCCGATAGCCGTGTCCAATGACCCCGATGCGCACGCCCTGAGCCGCCGCGCGACGCGCGAGCCAGCGGGTCACGGGTGTCCGCCCCGCGCCGCCCCACTGCAGGCCCGTCACGGCGACTCCGACACCGGCCGGCGCGCCGACCGTCTGTCGGCTCAGCCAAGCGTCCACGTGACGTCCGGCCCACGCGCGCGCCTCCGATGGGTTCGCGTCCCAGAGTAAGCGCTGAATCCATTCGTCCAGCGGCCTGCTGCGCATTGACCCCCTCGACCGCGCGAGCCTATCATCGAGCCACTGCATGCAATACGAAATCCTGCTGCCCGAAGCGGCTGGCTCGCCCGCGCGAACGGTCAGTGTTCACGCCGAGAACTGGCTGGAGGCGCTGCGCCGGGGACACACCATGGCGGGCCGCCCAGCGCCCACACGAAACCTCGCGTTCGACCTCAAGGACGACGGCGGGGTCGTCGTCACCGACACGGAGACCGGGCTCACCAGCACCGTCACCCCAAAGGCACAGATGCCCGCAGCGCGCGCGCCTTCGGGTGGCGCTCGGCCAGTCGCGCCTGCGTTCGACCCGTTTGACGACGATGAGGACGCACCGTCGGCAGCGCCCGTCGGCCCCTTACACCCCACCGAGACCGTGGGCGGCTCTGTACCGGCGAGCCTCTTTCGTGACTTGACCGGCCTCTCGACTCTGGGCGCAGACATCGTCGCGGCGTGCGACTATGTCCTCACGGTCGCGATGGCCCACGTCCCGTGCGATGCGGGCTCCGTCCTGCTCGTAGACCCCCGCGCGCGCAGTCTCTACTTCGCATCAGCGCGCGGGCCCGTCGCGGCGTCTCTGACCCACAAGCGCATCCCGCTCGAGGTGGGCATCGCCGGGGCCTCGATCCGGGACAGGGAAACACTCAACATCGTCGAACCCGGGGCCGACCCACGGTTCGCTCGAGGGTTCGCCGAGGCCGTTGGCTACCACCCCAAGGCGATCCTGTGCGCGCCGATCCTCGACGGCGCGCGCGCGTTCGGGGTCGTCGAGCTCCTCGACCCACGCGGGGCAGGAGACGCGCGTTTCTCCGCCGAAGCCGAGGTGGTCGTGACGGCCGCCGCCCAGCGCTTGGGGGAGCACCTGGCATCCACGCTGGGCAAGGTCAGCCCCACCGCGGGCTAAGGCTCAGTTGCCGCTCTCGTAGAACGCCCGAAGCGCCGTCGTCTTCTGCGTCTGCCGCAGCTTGCGGATCGCCTGACACTCGATCTGTCGAATGCGCTCTCGCGTCAAATCGAAGACTTGGCCGACCTCCTCAAGCGTGTGGTCGTTGCGCACGCCGAGCCCAAACCGCAGCCGGAGCACGCGCGCCTCGCGCGGCGTGAGTGTGTCCAACACCCGCTCCGTCTCCTCGCGCATGAGCTGCTCGTACGCGTAGTCAGACGGATCAACGGCGTTCGTGTCCTCGATGAAGTCCCCCAGGTGGCTCTCATCATCCCCGACAGGCGTCTCGAGCGAGACCGGGGCGCGGCTGATCTTGAGCGCCTTTCGCACTTGGTCGGGTGACATCTCGAGGCGCGCGGCGATCTCCTCGGGCATCGCCTCGCGCTCGAGCTCTTGCTCCATCTGCCGTGCCACCCGCGCGATCTTGTTGATCGTCTCGATCAGGTGGACCGGAATCCGAATGGTCCGCGCTTGGTCAGCGATCGCCCGCGTGATCGCCTGGCGTATCCACCACGTCGCGTACGTGCTGAACTTGTGGCCTCGCTCGTGCTCGAACTTGTCGACCGCCCGCATCAGGCCAATGTTGCCCTCCTGGATCAGGTCAAGGAAGTGCAGGCCGTGGTTCAAGTACCGCTTGGCGATGCTGACCACGAGACGCAGGTTCGCGCAGATCATCTCGTCCTTCGCGCGGTCGAGGGCGCGAATATTGCGCTGCAGCTCCCGCACGACCTGCTCCAGTTCGGGGGTGTCCATCCCCACTGTGACCTCGAGCTGCTCGAGCGCTCGCTGAGCGCGCTCCACCGTGGTCCGCACGCGGTCGACTGCTTCGGGTTCCAAGCCGCAGGCCGCGCTGGCGGGTTTGCCGGCCAACAGGTCGCCGGCCGAGAGGCCGACCATCACCTCGCACTCCCGCACGACGCCCTGCCAGGTCCTCATCTGGTCGCGCGCGGCCTTGAGCTCGGCCGTGATCCCGACAACCACGTTCCAACTCACGTTCATCCGGTCGAGCAGAACGCGCAGATCCGCTTCGTAGTCGCGGTTCTTGCGCCGGTCGGTCTTGGTCACCCGTCGAGCGCTCCGCGTACGCGAGCGGGCGACGGCGCGCATCTCTTCAGCGATGCGCTCGAGCTTCTCGAGCCCGATCAGTCCGCTCTCCTCCTCAGGCTCCTGATTGCTGGAGCCATCGAGCACCTCGCGCAGCGCAAAGTGGCCCTTGCGGACCTGGCGGGGCAGGTCGACCAGCGTGTTCACGCCGAGGTGGGTGCCCAGAATGCTGGCCAAGACGGCCTCTCGCGCCGCCTCGATGCGCTTCGCGATCTCAACCTCACGCTCACGCGACAACAACGGCGTCGCCCCGAGCTTCGACAGGTACATCCGCACGCTGTCGATCTCCGGCGCGGCGCCGTCGCTCGAGGCACGCGCCCGACCCGCCTTGGCGTTGGGCGGCGGCGGACCGTCCGACGGCTCCGCATCTACGTCTGCCGCCTCGGGGTTCGCGAGCGCGGTTCTCGGATCGAAGCGAAACTCGTCGTCCTCGGGGCGACGGAGGAACTCGCGGGCATCGTCTCGGGTCGGGGTCTTGATGGCCACAGCGCATTCTCCTCTAGGGCCGGTGAAGCCCTCGGTGCATCCAGTCGGTCGACGCGTCACAGAGAGAGATTGCAACGCGCGAGCCAACACTTCTGGCATCGACGGCGTTACGGCATCTCCGCTAAGTTTCTTGACAAAGACCGCGATTTTGTTTCGCGCTATTCCGCGCGCTCTGCAATCAGTTCGGGGGACCCTGACATCGATGTCAGAGTGGCCCATGCCTCGACGACCTGAGCCACGGTCAGGTCGTCGAGGCACAAGCGCGTCGCGAGAGAGCACGCCCGCTGCCCGTAGTCGCTGCAGGGCGCGCAGGCGAGCCCCCTGCTGACCGTCCGAACGTGCGTCCCCAGCGGTGCCCACCGACTCACCCTCGTGGGGCCGAAAACCACGACCGTGGGGCGGCCAAGCGCCGCAGCCAGATGGGTCAGTCCGCTATCATTGCCCACAACCCACTGCGCACCGGCGAGGTGGGTCGCGGCCTCCGCGATGCTCAACGTGGACGGCAGAATCGGCACGCCCGCAGCGCTCAGCGCCGCGAGCACCGCCTCGTCCCCCGGTCCCCCCATCGCAATGACCGAATGCCCCTGCGCGCGGAACGCATCGGCCAGATCAGTCCATCGTCCAAGCGGCCAACGCTTGGTCGCCCATTGGCCGCCCGGCAACAAGACGCCCTGGTTCGCAAACACCGCGCCGCTCAGATGCGTCACGCGCGCTCCGAGTCCACCGTCAGGGACGGGCAGGTCAAGGTCCGCGAGCATTCGGGCGGTCTGAGCGTCCGACTCACCCGCGCGCGGTCGCATGGGCCGCCGCAGCGCAGCGCCGACAGCATCCAAGATGTCCCGCTTTTGCCAAGTCACCCGGTGACGCGCCCCCCACGCCCATCGCCGGGTGTCCCAGCGCGCATGGAGGTCGACGACGAGGTCAAAGTGCGCCCCCTGCGCGGCCTCCAAGGTCGTGACAGCGTGCACGCGTGGGTGCCCTTTGTAGAGCGCGTGGTAGGGCGCGCGTGTCACGAAGGCCACCTGTGCCGAGGGGTAGCGCGCGGCGATGGCACGGACAACTGGCTCAGACAGGACGACGTCCCCCAGCGAAGACAATCGGACAATCGCGACGCGCCTCACGTCCTCTGGGTCGGGCCACATCACGGCCACCTCGCCAAGAGCGCCGCTGCCAAGGCCTCGCATCCCGCGATCGCAGCCTCGAGCGACTCGCCCTGCTCGACGTTCCGCCCGATGACCACCTGCACTCGACTCCACGGCAACGGGATGCAGAAGGCATCCCACGCGCGCCGCAATCGAAAAGCGCGCTCGACTGCGACGCCGACCGCGATCAAGGGCGCCGTCGCTGCGTTCGCAACGAAGGCCGCGCCGGGTTTGGCAACGCATCTCGGGCCGCGTGGTCCGTCACACGCCACGAGGACCCCGCTGCCGCCGCGGAGTGCCCGAATGAGGCCGCGTGCCCCCGCCGCGCCTCCCCGGCTCGATGACCCCCGTACAGCGCCCAGACCGAGCCGCCGCATGACCTCGGTTTGCAATGTGCCGTCCTCGCTCAGGCTCGTCAGCGTGACCCACAAGCGGTCGCGGGGGAGGCCCCCCAAGAGCGCGAGTTGGTCGCCGTGCCAAAACGCCAGAACGACAGCGCCGGCGGGCGGATCACCGTGGCACCGGACTCTCAGGGTCCCGACCCACAGACGCACCAGCCAGGCCAGCATGGACGCCCTCAGCATCTCCGCCCATCCACGAGTCGGACAATGTCATCCGCCGCTTCGAGCAGAGCTGCGGAGTGCGTCAGCAGAACAATCGTACGCCCTTCGCGAAGGCGCGCCAGCGCAGTCACCCACTCCACCTGCCCATCGACATCGAGCCCCGCCTCGGGCTCGTCTAGGACGACGAGCGCGGCGTCCGCGAGCCAAGCCCGCGCCATCAGCAGGCGGCGGCGCTCACCGACAGACAGGCCCACGCCGCCTTCGTCGAGCCGCGCGTCGAATCCTTCGGAACGCGCCCGCCATGCCGTCATCAGGCCAAAGCGTTCAAGCGCCTGTTGCAGCCGGTCGTCTGACACCGCGGGCAGACCCAGGGTCAAGTTGTCTCGCCACGTCGCCCGAAGCAGGCCACCCTCTTGAGGCACCCACGCCGCCGCAATCGGCCTTGCAGGCGACCACGCCAGACGCCCCTCGGTCGGCCGAAGCAGGTCCAGAAGCAGCCACGCCAGCGTGGTCTTGCCCGCGCCGTTCGGACCCACCACGGCGGTGACGACACCCGCCCGAATCGTGAGCGCCGGCAGGTCAAGCACCATGCGCCCGCTCCGCACGACCCGAACCGCCTCAAGCCGAACCCCCGGTGGCGCCTCGGGCCCCCCTTCACGCGCAGCGTCGCCGCGATGAACGGGGACTTCGGCCGCGGCGTCCCACACCTCTATGAGCCGCGACCACGCGGCGCCTGCAGGTGCCGCGGTTTCACCCGCGCGGACCAAGCTCTTGACCGGCGTGTAGAGCAGCAGCAGCGCGGCGAGGAACGCGATGGCCGACTCCGGCGTCGACACGCCCGCATCGACCCGTGCCCTCGCCAGCGCAAGTGTCCCCACGAGCGCGATCGCACCGGCCACCTCGCTCAGCGGCGCCGCCGCTGCGCGCGCCGAGACGGCAGCGACCGCGGCGCCGCCCACGTCCGCAGCCATGCGCGTAAATCGGGTCTGGGCCCATGAGAGTGCGCCCGCGACCTGGAGCGGTGAGAGCGTCTGCGCGTGGTCAACAACGACCGTCGCGAGGGCGCCCCGCGCAGCCTGCGCGGCCTGAGCCGCGGCGCGCGCGCGGCGGCCAAACCACGCCACCGGCAAGAGCAGTAACGGATAGGAGACCAGCGCGGCCAGCCCCAACACCGGCTCGGTCAAGCAGCAGGTCAAGACCAGCGCGGCCACCTGCAAGGCATCCCGCACCCCGCCCAGAACGCCGGCGACCGCGAAGCGCTCAACCGCGTCGACCTCGGGGCCCGCGCGCGACGCGAGCTCTCCGCTCCCCATCGCTGCCACGTCGTCACTCGTCATCCGCAACAACCCGCGGTGCAGGCGCGTCCGCAGCTCAAGCGCGATGGCCTCGCCGAGTTGGGCGGTCGCGCGCGCGTGCGCCCAACCCGCGGCCGCCTTGACGGCCGCGACCAACAGGACCGCCGCGCCGAGGCCGCCCACCGTCTCGAATCGAACCGCAGCCGCCCAAGCCTCTGGTGCGACCGCGTCGAGCATTGGCACGTCGCCGGGTTTGCCCGACATGAACCCCACCAGGGCGGGCCCCGCCAAGAGCGCGTACACAGACGTCGTCATGCTCAGAACCGCGGCCGCAGCGAGCGTCCACACGACGTGGCCACGCATCGACCAGAGCAATCGCCAGAGTTCAGCGCCCATCTGCGACGAGGTCGCACTGCGCGCCTCGGGCTGTCAACGGAAGCGTCACGATTGCCTCGCCCGCGTCACCTGCCTACGATGAGCTACCGGAGGAACGATGTCGACCGAGGGAACCGAGATCTGGGCGCGGATGCGCTTCGACGACCCGGCGCGTTTTCTCGAGTTCTTCGACAAGCAGCTCGGGCCGGGGCTCGTTGGTCTGCGTCACTCTGAGCCGGTTGCGGTGGGTGCGCGCATTCACGTCGCGGTGACACCGCCCGGCCTCACCGAATCGCTCGACTGCGAGGGCATCGCCGAGCGGGTCACGCCGACCGCGGATGGTGGCGCGAGGCTCCACGTGCGCATCGCGCTGGAGGGCACAACGCGCGCCCGCCTAGACGCTTACCTGGGCGGCATCGAGGCGGGCCGTCGCGTCGGGGCAGTCACTCAGACGGCGACGCGTCCTGCCGAGCCCGAGGCCGCGGGGGAACAAGGGCCTCCCACCCTCGACGAGCTCAGCGCACGCTGCGCACAGATGGAGGCCCAGACCTATTTCGCCCTCCTCGACGTGCCCACCGACGTTGCGGCAGAGGCGCTGCAACGGCGCTTTCACGACCTGACCAGGCGCTTTCATCCGGACGCATTCTTTGACGCCGAGGCAGAGCTGCGCGCCACTGTGGGGCGCTACTTCCGCCGTATCAACGAGGCGTACGCCGTCCTGAAGGACCCACGGCGCAGGCGCCTGTATGAGCGGGGCTTGGCGGGGCCGCCCCACACGTGGGCGCTTCGCTTGACCGAGGAGGCCGCCCTGACAGCCCAGCGCCAGCGCCGCGTCCGGGGGGGTGAGACGCAGACCGGACACTGGCACTGGTCGTCCGCACGCGAGATATTGCAGCGAGCGCGCGACGAGGAGACGCCCACGCGCCCGGCCCTCGTCGAGGCCGCAAAGATGCTCAGGGTCGCCCTCGCGTTGGAGCCGACAAACGAGCACTTCCGGCACGCCCTCGAGCAGCTTGAGTACCGGCTGGCCACTGAGCCTGTGTGAACCCGAGCCGCGCCCGACCAGAGCGTTAGAAGCGACCCGTGACGCCGAGCCAGCCCCCAGACGGCGCGGCGCCCAGCTCGACCTCGGCCGCGGGCGCCGCAAGGCTGTCCGCTCGGAGCCACAAGTAGACAGCGGCCGCCGCTGAGAGCGCACCGACGCCGAAGAGTGCGTCGGCCATGAGCGCCTTCGTCTCCGCAGCATCCTTGTGCTTGCGTGCGTCTGCCCGGAGGGCCGCGGCGCGCGCCACATCGGCCTCGTCGAGCGCGCCGAGTCCAACGACGGCGCCGCCCAGCGTCGCGGCGGTCGCGACGCCCACAGCGACCCATGGCCAAGGACCCGCCCCCTCCTCGACCCGCTCGACCCGCGTGTCCAAGGAGCGAACGTTCGCCTTCGGCGTCTCGGCTTTGACAATCATGGACTCACCGCCGAGCTGCTTCACGCGGTGAATCACGGCCGTCTCATCCGCCGGATGGGTACCGAGATACGCGCGGTACCACTCGACCGCTCCCGCCTTGTCACCCAACTTCTCGCGCGCCTGCGCGACATTGAACAACATGTCGCGGTGGCGCGAGAGGGTCCACGCTCGCTGGAACGCCTGCGCCGCCTCTTCGAATCGACTTGCCCTGTAGTGGACAAGGCCCTCGAAGAACGCCGACTCCGCCGCGTCGAGCGTCTTCTGGTCGAGCTTTTCGGTCTCGAGCACGGTCGCTGCGGCCGCTTCGGCGGCAGACTCCGCCGGGGTCGCGGCCGAGGCCGCTCCAGACGTCGCGAGCGCAGAGATGAAAGCCGTCAAGCGGATGTGTCTCATTCGCACACCGTGAGATTGCCGCACGCGGTCGGCGGATTGCCCGACGCGCGGCAGCAGCCCATGTTGCCCGACGAGCCTTGCGGACCCGAAGCCGCGGCCGCGCCGCACATCGCGCGTGAGCCACCCACGCCGCCTGTTCCTGGCTGGCCCGTCACGAAGGCCTGGGCCGCCATCATCCCGAAGTCCAACACTTGACCGTCGTAGTCTTTGAACGTGACGGAGGTGTCCACGTCGACGCGCGGGACGTCGGCCCCGACGACTCGGGGCGGTGCCACGCGCAGGACAGGGAACGAAGGTCCGCCCGCAGCGCCGCCGGCGTGGCCACCACAGCCGCCCGCGCCGCCTGAACCGCCGTTTCCACCTCGCCCAGACGAGCCGCTCTTTGCCCCCCCCGCGCCGCCCGACGCGCCGACCGCGCCCAAGCCGCCGGCGCCGCCGTTGCCCCCATTGCCGCCCGTCCCGCTCCGCAGGACCGACTCCACGAGCGTGACATGCCCGCCCACCAGCAGCACGGCGAAGGACCCGCCGCCGCCCTGGGCAGTGTTCCCACCTTCGCCGCCGCAGCCCCCTGCGCCGCCGCCACCCCCACCGCCGCCGGTGCCGTTCCCCGCGTTCGCGCCGCCGCCGCCGCCGCCACCGCCGCCACCGCCGCCGTTACCGCCATTCTGTGCGGTCTGAGAGGGCCGTGGTGTCCACAAGAGCGGACCAACGCCGTTGAGATCATTGACGACGCCCTCTGCGCTGCCGCCCGGGGTGTTGTTGCCGTTTGCGCCGATCCCTGCGTTGCTGCCGGGCGAACCGTCCTGTTGCAGCGCGCCCGCAGGTCCCCCAGCCCCGGCGAGCATCACGATCATCGGCGTGCTGCCGGCCAAACCTGCTCGCGCGGCGCCGTCCATCGGGGCCAGCGCGGAGAACGCGCCCGCACCGCCTGCGCCGCCGGTCGTGCCGCTCGGGCAAACATTATTGGCGCCCGCCGTGCCGCCCACGCCTGCCTGCGCCGCGTTGGCCGCAGCCCCCGGGGTCCCGGGCTGCCCGGCGACACCCTGATTTCCGGCAGTGCCGTCACGGCCATTCGCGCCGCGCCCGGCGATAATCTCGCAGTCTTGGAGCGTCAGGTGGTCGCCGACCCGAATGGCGTGCACACCGATAGACGACGTCTGGCTGACCGCGGTGTCGTCCGCCTCGATCGCGACGTTGTCCAACAGGGTGGGCGAGCTCAGCGTGTCGTAGCGCAGGACGATCGCCGCACCCGTGATCAGCGAGCGGTTCACTGTTCGGTCAGCCCGCGCCCACACGCTCGTCATGGGGTTGTAGCGGTAACCGCCGTGAATGTTTACCCCGGTGGGGATCGTGAGCGTGGTCCCGCCCAAGTCGTAGCGCCCCGCGTCGAGCAGAATCGGGTTGCCCGTCAGCGTTGCTGCCGTCACAGCGTCTTGCAGGCGGCGGAACGGCCGATTGAACGCGCCAGTCCCACGAACGCCCGGCGCCGGCTCGTTCGGGTCCGTGCCGAAGTTCGCCGACACGAACAGCGACGCCACGCGGTCGCCGTCCACGTCATCGCAGTTGCTGTCCAAGTAAAGGTGGTCCGGCGCGTCCTCGCTGCTCTCATTGCACTCGCAGCCGTTCAACGGGTTGCCGTCGTTGTCGATGAAGTCGCCGACACAGTCTGCGATCACGCACGCGCCCCCCACACAGGCGGGCGTCGCGTTGTCGAGGTCGCACACATTGCCGCAGCTGCCGCAGTTGCTCACGTCGGTCGCAAGGACGAAGCCCTCGTCGACCATGCCGTCGCAGTCATTGTCCGTGAAGGTGTCGCAGACCTCGGGCCTCGGCGCGAGCGGTACCGCATTGCAGATGGTGCGCGTCGGCTGAGCCGCGTCGCACACGATGGCGCCCGTGACCTCGCACGCGCCTCGGCCGAGGCTGCACAGCTGACCAATCACGCCCTCGAACCCGTTGCTGTTGTTCCCGTCGCAGTCGCTGTCGACGTTGTCTCCGCACCGCTCCGCCTCGGGCACGCCGGGCTGAAGCACTCGGCCATCGGCGCCGGCGCACTGCAAGGCGTTGCCCACGCAGGCCTGAGCCCCCGTGCGAATGCATGCGCCAATGGAGCCCTCGGTCGAGCATGGCGTACCGAGACCCGCGACGTTGTCGCTCACGCCGTCACAGTCGTCGTCTAGGCCGTTGCAGACCTCGACTTGAGCGTTCAAGGGCACAGAGTTGCACCGCACGGCGTCCTCGCCGTCGCACACCCACGTCCCGCCGCCCCCCCGACAGCTGCCGACCCCAGCGGTGCAGTTGCTCCCGAGCGTCTCGCCCGCCGTACCCGTGTAGCCCTCGTCGGTCAGGCCGTCGCAGTCGTCGTCTTGACCGTTGCACTTCTCGGTCTGCGTCCCCGGCAGCACGAGCTGCACGCCCGCAGCGTCCAAGCAGACCGTGGGGTCCGGCATGCCGAACTGAGCCCCGGACTCGACGATGCACGGGCTCGTGCCCGCGCGGCAGATACCGCGGTCGATGCCGCACGACGTTCCAGAGCCGGCACGGCAACAGTCGACTACGCCGTCGTCCGAAACGCCATCACAGTCGTCGTCTTTGCCGTTGCACGTCTCGGTCGCTTCTGCGCCCGGGGTCGCGCTGCACTCAGGCTGCTCGGTGCCGCATCGCAGCACGCCGGCGCGGACGCATTCACCCACACCCACGCTACAGGCAGCGCCGAGCGGCACCCCGCCGCTCGAGATGCCGTCGTCGACGACACCGTTGCAGTTGTCGTCTTTGCCGTTGCACTGCTCGATCGCCTGCGGGCTGTCGGCCACCCACTCCGTCTGGCAGATGCCCTGCCCCGACTTGAAGTCGATTTTGCCCTCACCGCCCGTGACGCGAATCTCGGGCTCGCTGAGCTTCACCACGCAGAAGTTGCGACGCGCCTCACACGGATCCCCGAACTGGAGCCCGTTGTCGCCGCCGCACAGGTCCGGCGAGAAGCCCACGCCCACGAAGAAGAGCTCCGCCTTGACCTCTCGGCCTGCAGGAATCGGCAACTCCGGCTCGGCGTCCACGGGGGTCAGCGTCCCGTTCGACCACTTGAGCGCGACCGAGTGCTGGGCCGTGCTCGCGCCGACCTCTTGCAGAACGAGGCACGCGTTCACGGACTGGTCGGGCAGCGCCTCATCCAGTCGAGCCCGGCACGCAGACGCCACGCCAGCGTCGCCCGCTCCACCCAGGCGCCCGTCGGCCGTGCCGAGGCACGCCGTCACGTCGATGTTGAGGTCGGCGTACACCACCTTGGTTTTGGTCTCGGAGCACGCGACCAAAGCCGCCACAGCGGCGAGCGCAGCGGGGGCGGACCTGAGCGAGAGCTTGAGCATCTTCATGAGGTCACTCTACCTTGAACAGGGTCGGCGCGAAGCGGTCAGCGGCGGGCTCCGCATTCGCCGGATCGAGCGCAGCGTTGAAGCGCTCTGACCAGAACTTTGCGAGCACGGGTCGATGGGCGTCCTGCGCCCCCGGGACATCGTAAACGCGTTGGTCGAGCGCGCCGCCCACATAGGTGAGCACAGTGAAGTGGCTGAGCCCGGTGCCCGCTTGGGCAGGCTCCAGCCAGCCAACGACGAGTGACTGGACGCCGTAGCGCTCCGCGGTCTCGAACATCACCGTGTTGAGGTAGTCCTCGCTGGATGCGTCTGCCCCGCTGAAGCTGACCTCGAAGAGCGGGTCGTACTCCTCGGCCCGATTCTTGGCGTCGGCCGGTTTGGCCCGCAGCGCCTCCGAGGCGCCGTTCTTCAAGTTGACGAGCGTCCCCCAGCGCGCATAGCCCGCTTTGCGGACCTCCACCAAGTGGGGGCCGGCCGCAAGGAAGGGGTCGACGTACGGCGTATCGCGCCCGATCACGCCGACGGGCCGGTCATCGACGAAGACGTGCGCGCCATCGACCTCGGAGGTCACCCGCAGCTCACCTGTCCCCGCGACGGACGTCGTGCCGCACTTGTCCGCGAGCGGCTCGAACTGCTCCATCGGACCTGCGCTCCCTGCCAGATTGCGGGAGAGCGCGACGTAGGCGCAGTAGGCCTCGGTTGCGGCGTCTTTGTCGCCGGCCGCCAGCTTCGCCTGGAAATAGTAGTAGTAGATGCCGCGCAGGAGCGCCGTGTCCGAGGCGTACGGGATGCCCTTGTTGTAGAAGCGCTCCGCTCGAAAGAGCTGCTCCTTCGCCTCGTCTGCGTCGCCCTTCTCAAGCGCGCGCTGTGCCTCGTTAAAGTGGCGCCGCGCGGTCTCGACGTCCGCCTTGCTCAACCGGCCGACGTCGAACCGCGGCTCGATGGCGAGCACGGGGCCGAGCGTCTTCGAAGTGCGCGCGCTCGCGTCCACCATGTTGCGCAGGTCACGCTCAAGGCGCCCACCGAGCATGGCGTTGGCCCCGGGTCGCGTGACCACCACGACCGCCGTTGCGTCCGCCTGAGCCGAGTGCCACGGCGAGGCGAACACGCCGAGCGCGCACCCAAGACTCCACGTCGCGCGCGCGCTCAACGTCACGGCGCCTCCGGCGCCAGATCAGCCATCGTGAAGCTCACGATGTACAGCCGCTCCCACGTCTTGTCCGTGCTCCCGCGCTGGCCGAGCGCCTTGAACGCCAAGTGGAGCCGGTCGCCCTTGCCGTGGAGAACCAGATCGGAGTTGAGCTGCGTGCCCGTATCGAGCTTGCCGTGGGCCGTGCCGTCGATCCGAACCCACTTGACCGGGTTGTCGGCCTTAAAGTCCTGCTGAACATAGAGCACGGTCGAAGAATCCGGCGTCCACGCGACCCCGCGGTGGTCGTCGACGACCACGTTCGCAGCGAGCTTCTTCGCGTTCTGACCGCTCGTATCCACGACCCACAAGTCGAAGACCTTCTCGCCCTTGTTGTCCTTGTTGGCGTAGAAGGCGATCCACTGCCCATTCGGCGAGAAGCTCGGGCGAATCTCGTCCCCCGGCCACTCTGTCACCATGCGCAGCGTCTCCGGGGCTTGGTCGAGTCGACGATGAACCCGATGTCCTGCCCCTTCGAGCCACTCTGCGAGCGCGTGAAGAGCAGCGACTTGCCGTTCGGCGCCCACTTCGGCCCGAACTCCGTCGCCGTCGGCCAAAAGGTCAGGCGCTGCGGCTTGGCGTCGCCCTGAATGTCGAGCGCGTAGATGTCGCCCGAGTCCTTCTGTTGCGACGCGTACGCGATCATGCGCCCGTCGAGCGACCACGACGGCTGGCCATCGTTGCCGGGGTTGGTCGTCAACCAGTCGCCGTCCGCGAAGAGGTCGAAGTTCTTGTTCGTCCCTCGGCTGCTGAACACGTAGGGCCGGCTGAGCAGCTTCATGTTCGGCGCCCACTCGAACTCGACGACCGGCGGCTTCTTGCCCGCCAGAAGGTCCGCGGCCTGCGTGCGCCCCGCGCTGACCTCCGTCGGTGAACCGTCCGGGCGCAGATCCCCGGTCAGCTTCAGAATCCACGTCTCGCGGTTGTCGGCCTTCGGATCATAGACCTCGTAGGCGAGCTGGGTCCCGTCGGGCGCGAAGCGCGGCGCCTGACAGTGCGCCGACGGTCGGTCAGCCACCTGACGCGGCGTGCTGACCTCGGCGTGAGCGAGAGAGACGCCGCACGCGAGCGCGGCCACCATCACGACAATCGCTTGCTTCTTCACGGACGGCCCTCGAGCGTTTGGAGGACGACGCGCGTGCGCTGGTCGGTCCTGGTCTCGTCTTCTGCGCTGAGTAAAAAGAACGCCGCGACGCCTGCGGCGACGGCGGCCCCCCCTGCGATCCCCACGTAAAGCCACTTGCGCCCCCCACCCTCGGCCGCCCGCTGGACGACCTGCAAGAAGAGCTCGACCGTCGGCGACGGCTCTCCTTGGACGAGGGTGAACGGCACGTTATTCGCCGTGTAGTCGCCATAGGGCAGGTAGATCGTCGTCGGGACGCGGACGTCCGTTGAACGGAAGCGCTCACGAATCGACATGAACGCCTGCTTCTTCTCTTTGTTGATGATGCCCGTCTTCGCCTCGAGGAAGACGCGGCCCTCGGTGTTTGTCTCACCGGTCGCGGCCTTGATGGTCACGCCGCCGAAGAGCGAAAGCATCTCGGTCGTCCACTCCTCGACGAGCCGCTGCTTGCGCGTGTCCTCGCCCGCGAGCGCGCGCGCCTTGTCCGCCATCTCGAACGCCTGCTCGAGGACGAGCAGTTTGTACGCCGACCGCCCCCGGTAGAACACGACAGAGAAGTCTTGGTCGCCGCCCCCCATCTTGTAGGCGCGGTCGAACTCCGCCTTCGCTTGCTTGAAGCGATCCTTCTTGAAGTAGAGCACGCCTTGGTCGCGCACCTCGTCCAAGGTCTGCGCCTGCGCGCGGGCGTCTCGCACCGGCACCGACATGACGGCGAGCGAGACGCTCAGCAACAGCGCCCATATGCGGGCTCCAAACCCTCTGGTCATACGTTCGACTCTCTCCCAGGCTCGGTGAGCCCGAAACACGCGACGCGGTGACGCTCGCCGACGTCCACGAACCGTGGCCGCTCGGAGGCACACTTCGACAAAATGCCCAATCGACGGGCCAAAGCGCAATCACCGGCGTACACGCAGCCGGCAGACGTCACTTCGACGTGGTCCGCCGCGGCCCCGGCGCGCGTGACCTCCCCCTCCGTCGACGGGGCGTCGTCTTCAAGGAGCTCAGCGGCCTGCATCAACCGCAGCGTGTACGGATGGTGAATGCTCGAAGCCTCGAGCCGCTCCACGGGGACATCCTCGATGATGCGACCCTTCAGCATGACCACCACCCGCTCGCTGATCTTACGCACCAAGCCCAAGTCGTGGCTGATGAGCAAGTAGGCGAGGTCCGCGTCCTTGAGGTGCTTCAAAAGCGTGATCGTCTGCTGCTTGATCGCGGCGTCGAGGCCGCTGGTCGGCTCGTCCGCAACGATCAGCCGAGGCTTTGTCGCGAGGATGCGCGCCAGGCCAACTCGACGCTTCTCGCCCCCGCTCAGGCTCGCCGGCCTCTGGTCCGCGCGGGCACTGAGCCCGACGCGCTCGAGCAGCGACGCCGTCAGCGCTGCGCGCCCCGCGTCGTCCAGCTCGGACCGATGCAGCCGGATCGACTCGTCCATCATCTCGCGGACGGTCATCTTCGGGTGCAAATTCGCGGCCTGGTTCTGAAAGACCATCTGGAAGCGGCGACGCATCTGGCGCAGCGCGGTCGCGTTGGCCGCGAAGACATCCTGCCCTTCGAAGGTCACGCGCCCGCTGTCGACCGATGTGAGCCGCAGCAAGACCTTGCCCAGGGTGGTCTTGCCGCTGCCCGACTCGCCGATCAGCGCGACGACCTCACCGACGCCGATGTCGAGGTCAACGTCGTCGAGCGCGCGCGTTGACCCCTGTCGCCGAAAGATCCCGCCGCCGTAGGTCTTGACGACCCCCCGCGCCTCGACGAGCGCCGCTCTGCCTCCTGCGCTCATGCGGCCTCCCCCGCGGGCAGGTCCGCCGCCTCGAGCAGTGACGCCGTGTAGGGGTGACGACGCCCCCGGCCATGACGCAGGTCGTCCGCGCTCGTCTCCTCGAGGACCTTGCCGTGTCGCATCACGATGACGCGGTCCGCCAAGAAGAGCACCTCACGGATGTCGTGCGAAATGTAGAGCATCGCGCGGCGACGGTCACGGAGCAGCGCCTTGAACAGCCCGACGATCTCCGCCCGAACGGTCGTGTCGAGCCCCGTCGTCGGCTCGTCGGCGATCAGCAATCGCGGCTCGCGCGCCAGCGCCACGGCGATCATGGCGCGCTGGCACATGCCCCCGGAGAGCTCGTGGGCATAGCTCGCCGCCACCCGCTCGGGGTCGTAGAGTTGAACACGCTTGAGCCAGTCCACCGAGCGGGCGCGCACGGCGGCGCGGTCCAGAGACGGGTCCGCCAGTGAGACGGACTCGTCGAGCTGCCGGCCGATCGTCATCAGCGGGTCAAGCGACTGCTTAGGGTTCTGGAATACCGCCGTCGCGAACTGACCCCAGTAGGGCCGCATCGTGCGGTGAACAATCCGCTGCCAGCGCCGGTCGTCTTTTTGGTAGGCGCGCTCGGCAGTGCCCCCCGACACCACCGAGGGCAGCTCGGCCAAGAAGTCGACTTCGCCCGCGTCGGTGTGCGCTCGGATGTGACCCGAGACAACGCCAGGTCGCCCGGGCACGAGACCCAAGATCGACAGAGTCGAGAGCGTCTTGCCGCTGCCCGACTCCCCCAGGATGCCGAGCACCTCGCCCTGGGCCACCGAGAAGCTCACGCCGTCGACCACGCGACGACGCCCTTGCTGGGTGTCGAACTCGATGACCAAGTCCTCAATCGAGAGCAAGGGCGCAGTCATCGCAGGGCCTCCTCACCCTTGCGGGCCACAAGATTCCCGAATGCCAGAAACGCCGCGATCGTGACGACGATCGCGACGGCCGGCGCCAACCACGGCCACGCGCCTGCCCCCGCGAGGTCTTTGACCTGAGCGACCATATTGCCCCACGAGGGATCGGGCTCTTGGACGCCGTAGTCGCCGAGGTACGACAGTCCCGTCTCGACGAAGAGGACATACCCGAAGACGAACGCGGCTTGGCGAACCAGCAGCGGCCAACACTGCAGCCAGAGGATGTGGTGCAGCAGGATGCGCGTCGGCGTAAAGCCGTGGGCGATGTGCGCGAGGATGTAGTCCTCGGAGCCTAGGGCCTCGACCTTGCGCCGCACGACCGTCGCGACCGTCGGCACGAACAGCAGGCCCGCGACGACCGCGATCAAGGGGATCGACGGGTTGCGGATAGTGCACAGCAGAATGATGAAGACGAGGCGCGGGAGCGTATCGACGAGCTGGAGTAGCCCGACGAGGGCGCTGCGCAGCGGCCCCGACGCGTAGCCCGTGTAGGCACCCGCCAAGCCGCCGAGCACGACCGCGATCAGGCCCCCCATCAGGCCGGGCAAGAAGAAGGCCTCAGTCCCCTTCACGAGGCGCATGAGCACGTCACGCCCCTGCCCGTCTGTGCCGAGCCAGTGCGCAGCGGACGGCGGCTTGAGCAGCGCGTCGTAGGAAACTGCGTCAGCGGGATCATAGGGGATCACGAGCGCGACCAGACCGACGACCATGACCGCAATCACGACGGCCCCGCTCAAGCGAAGCCCAAGGTCGGACCACTTAACCGTCACGCGCCACCTCACGCTGGTCGATGACGCTCCGCGCAACGTCGGAGAGCAACCCGACGACGATCACGGCCAGCGTGAACAGCACGCTCAAGCCCACAACCACGGGGAAGTCGCGCTGCTTCGACGCCTCAAGGAGCAGGTAGCCGGCGCCGTCGAGCGTGAAGACGTACTCGACGATGACGACCCCACCCAAGACGACGGGGAGCCGAGACACGAACGCCGAGAAGATCGGGATCGCCAAGTTCAGCCACAGGTGAGGCGTCACCGAAGCCCCGCGGGCCCGAACCGCCGCGATGAACTGCGCGCCTCGAACGCTGAGGATTTCGGCGCGGACTGCGTTGAACGTGTCCATCAGCAGGCCGTCCCCCATCACCAAGACGAAACCCGCGAAGAAGTAGGGCACGATCGAGTCGGAGTAGATCGGGATGGGGTACCACGGCGGCGTCTCGTGACCCGCCTGCTCGACGAAGCGCTGAACGCCCGCGTTCACCGCGGCAGAAAACACGACGGCGGAGACAAAGCCGGGCGCAGACGTGATGAAGTACAGCGCGCCCGTGAGGCCCTGCTGACGGGCGGAGGGCTCACCGAGGAGGAGCGCGAGGAGGATGGAGAGCACGACCGTCGCGAACAGCGCGCCGCTACTGAGCAGAAGCGTCTTCTCGAACGCGGGTGCAGCGACCTCCATCACAGTCTGGCCCGGGGCGAAGACGAGGGACTCCCCGAAGTCGCCCGTCGCAGAGCGGCTCAACCAAACGCCGTAGCCGCCCAGCACGCCTTGGTCCAAGCCGAACTCCGCCGCCAACTTCTCCTTGATCTCCGGCGGCGTCCCCATGGGGGTGATCGCGTCGACCGCGTCACCCGGGGCCGACCGGATGGTGAAGTAGATCAGGAAACTCGCGCCGACGAGGAGTAGGAGGGAAGCCGCGATGCGCCGGCCCGCGAGGGCCAGAAAGCTCGCGGCGCCGCTCAAGGGCTCAGCTCCCACTCAGGGAACGACGAGAAGTAGTAGTAGGGCTGAATGTAGACGCCCTTCATCTTCTTGCTAATGCCCGAGTAGATGTCGAGCGACCACAAGAAGAAGTACGGCAGGTCCTGCGCGAGGACAGCGTGGAGCTGCTTCATCTGCTCCTTGTACTTCTTGTAGTCCTTCGTCGCTTTCGCCGTGTCGAGCATCGTGTCGACGTCCGGGTTATTGTACCCGATGAAGTTCATCACGCCCTTGCTGTGGAAGAGCGGGTAGACGTCCTCGACCTCTTCGAACGACCAGATGTTCAGCGTCAGGTCGAACTTGCGGCGCGTGAACACCTGGTCGCGGTACTTGGCGTGGTCAACATAGTTCGGGCGGACCGTGATGCCGACCTTCTTGAGCTGCGCCTGAATGCCCAGGAACAGGGCTTGGTTACTCGCGAGCTCCTTGTCCATCACGAACTCGAAGTCGAGCTTGAGCTTGCCCTTGCCACGCGTGTCGCCCTTTCGCGCCCAGCCCGCGCCGTCGAGGAGCTGGTTTGCGCGCTCGAGCTCCAAGCCCGTCGGTTCGACCTGGAAATTGTAGAACGGGCTCGACTCCGTGAATGGGCCGCTCAGGATGTCACCGCGGCCGAGGTGCGCCTCGAGCAGCTCTTGGCGGTCGATTGCGAGCGCCATCGCTTGGCGCACCGCCTTATCCGCCAACGCCTTGTTCTCGTGGTTGTACGCCATGTACCACCACGAGACGGTGTGGTACGGCTCAAGTACGACCGAGTCGCTGTTCTCGAAGAGCGGAATGTTCTTGGGTGGCAGGAAGATCACGGCCTGCACGCCCGCCTTGCCGCCGGAGTACTGGAGCAGGTTGATCTGCGCGGATTTGTCGGGCGTGTGCTGCATCAGCACCTCGGAGACCTTGGACGTGTTCCAGTAGTCGCCGTTCACCTCGAGGGCGATGGAGCGCAGGCTGTAGCCGCCCTTCTTGACCTTGTAAGGGCCGGTGCCGATCGGCTCGCGCGCGAACTTGTCCTTGCGGCTGATCGCCGTGTCGGGAAAGCCGTGCTTGGGCAGGATCTTGAAGAGGAACCGCTTCTCGGCCTCGGGCACGGGACGGTCGAACGCGACGTAGACGCCGTACTGGCCCTGCGCGCTGACCTCGCGGATGAAGTTGAACTTGCTCTTCGAGTTGAAGAGCGTCTTCGGGTCCTGCGCGGCCTGAATGGTGAAGACAACGTCTTCCGCTGTGAACGCTTCACCGTCGTGCCACTTCACGCCTTCGCGCAGCACGAACTTGATGCCACCTTGGTCGGCGTCCACGGTCCAGGACTTCGCGAGGCCACCCTCGAAGTCGCCGCGCTTATTCTGCACGACGAGGGAGTCGAAGATGAGCTCGCACATCCGAACGGCGCTCATGTCCTCGGCGAAGAACGGCAGCAGCGAAGACGGCCGCGTGTCCTCTGGGTACCGGAAGACCTGCTGGGCGGCCGCGCTCGAGACGAGCGTCGTCAGAAGCAGGAACGCAGACAAGACTCGAAGCAAACGCTTGGACATCGACTTCATCGCTCCTTCACCCCGTCACTGGCCAGACGCCGCGGCGCCCTCTTGGTCCATCGCACGGATGGTGAGGACGTCTCGGAGCAGCTCGGCCGGCGCGGTGACCGCCGGCAGCCTCTCTTGTGCACGACTCAGGTACTTGAGCGCAACGCGTGGACGGCCCAAACGTACATTCACCCGCGCGGCGTGCATCAGGGCGGACACCGCGTTGCGGGGAGAGGGCGCCAACGACTGCGCTTTATCTTCGGCGGCCTCGAGGTGCTTCAGCGCACGCTCCGGCTCGCCTGCGGCTTCGGCGGCGTCCGCGAAGCGTCGCTCAACAGCGTCCACGAAGCGCTCCACGAGGTTCAACGACGCCACGTCCGCCGCGCCTGTCGCCTGCGCTCCCAACGCGGTGACCTCGTCGCCCACCGTCCGCGCGAGCAGGCTGCGGTCGTCGGGGAACACGGCTGCGTCCAGCTTGCCGCCGGTTTGAGCGATGGCCCATGCCTTGAGGACGCGATGCGGGATCGTGTCCGCCGGCAACGCTTCGATGGCGGCCTTCGCGCCCGGCGCATCCCCCGCCCTGTGTTGGGCGACCGCGTCCAGCGCACGAGCCTCGAGGAACATATCCCGCGCATCGAGCGCGCCCGTCAGGATCAGCGCAGCCAACGGGGCCTTCGGGGCCGCCTGCGCCGCGAGCGCGAGCAGTGGCGCGAGCCGCGCGCGCGCCGCCGCAGGTTGGTCGAGCATCAGCAACGCGGCCGCGGCGGTCGGCGCTGCCCACTCGCCCGCGTCCTTCGCGATCTCGACTGTGACGCCGGCCATCACCCGCGCGCCCAGCGACGCCAAGCCCGGATCAGACAGCGGTGTCGATGAGTCACCGGTCCCGACCACCACGTCCGCCGCGCGGCTGTCGATGGCTTCGAACGCGCGCTCGGCCTCAAGATACTGCCCCGCCGCTACGAGCGCGGCGACCTCAAGGCGCTTCGACCACTCCGGCGTCGCGCCCGCCGGCGGCGTAAACCCGTCGGGGGCTGCACCTCGCAGCCACTGCCCGGCGGGGGACGTGTCCCCTGCGACGAGCGCCGCGACGATGGGCGCGCACGCGGACTTGGCTTCGAGGCGCTTTCGGGCGGGCTCGATGGATGCGCCCTCGCTCTGGAGCGCGCGGGCCTCAAAGCAAGCACGCCACGCGGTGAGCTCGGGGCCGCCCGCGGTGCCGCCGACCTCGCCCAGTCGAATCCACGTCGCGGACGTCAGCCGCGCGACATGCTGGAGAGCCTGCGCGACCTCAAGCGCCGCCCGCGCAGCGCCCAGCTCGATGTCGGGTGAGGCGCCCGCGGTGAGGGCGGGCTTCCGAAGGTCGTTCAACGCCCCTGCGGGGTCACTCCCGAAAATCTTGGCCCAGCCGGGGTTCGACTGCGCCAGATGAACGAGGTCGGCGGGGTCACGGGCCACCGCGACGAGCCAGCTCTGCTTCGCGGCCCCGCGGTCTGCGGTGACATCCACGGCGGGCACTGCGGCGCTCGCGGGCTCCCCCTTCGACCCGCCGGCCGACTCTCCACCGCCGCACGCGGTCATGGCCAAGCACAGCGCTGCGCCGACGCGCGCCGTGCGTCGCAAGGTCCCCAAGTCTAGCGGCACGTCAGAGCTCCAAGCCGTTCTTGAGCTCCCCGAGCTTCTTGAGCTTCGACTCCGCATGAGCGACGCCGGCGGGATCGGCGCCACGGCTGAAGGTCGCATAGCGCTCCCACTGCGTGATCGCCTTGTCGAGCAGCATCGCGTTCGCCTTCTTCGGGTCGTCGTTGTGCTGCCGCATGAACTCGAACTCGTACATCTCGGCGTAGAAGCGGTACGCGTCCGACTTCTGGTTCGCGGGGAGATTGCGCATGTTCTCTTCGACGCGCTGCATCGACGAGAGCGCCCGACCGTAGTTCTGTTGCTTGCCGTAGGCCTTCGCGAGCGAGAGCAGAAGCGTGGGGTCGCGCTTATACTTGCCGCTTGAGGTCGCGACCTCGAGCTCCTCGGCTTGACGCCGATAGTCCTTGTTCTTGCTGTGGTAATCAGCAAGGAGACGATGTGCCTCAAAGTAGCCGGGGTGCGTCCGGTCGATCTGCCCGAGAAAGTCGACGTCCGCCTTCGTCAGCACGCGGCTCGCGGAGAGGTTGCCCTGAATCTGCGAAAGGCGCGCGTCGATCTCCTCGCGCGTCATTGTGGCGGGCGAAGCGCCCCCACCGACAACAGCCACAGCCGCGCGGCCAGCGGTCTTTGGATCGACCGTGTCCCCGCCATCGGCCATCAGACCGCCCGGGGCCTCGACAGGCGGGGCGCGGCGCTGCGCGACAGGCGCGGGGGCAGGCGTCGGCGCGTCGCCCAGCAGGTCGTCGATGGCGGGCTCATCACGCTGCCGCGCGGGCGCAGCGGCGACCCGCTGTGGCTGCGGTTCAGGCTCATCGAGCAGCAAGTCCTGGGTCTCCGTCGGCCTCGGCGCCGGGCGCACCGCTACGGGCTCGGGCGCCTCGTCGCGGGGCTCGGGCTCAGGCTCGCGGGCTGCATAGGCTGCGGGCGGGGCCTGCACGGCCGCCCCGGTTCGGCCCGTCGGGAAAGGCGGATCTTCCGCCGTGGGCGCCTCGGCCGCGACCGGCGTGGCCGCGGCGACAACCTCGGCGACTGTCGCAGGCTCCGCTGGCGGAGGCGGCGCAGCGCCCGGGGCGCCCTCGGCGACCGGCCCGACGCGTCGAGCCGACAGCACGTAAGCCTCGACGTCCTCCGCGAAGGTCCCCTTGTAGGAGATCGTGCCCGCGCTCGCGACGAACGCGGTCCCCGGAACCCCCTTGACCTTGACGAGGACGTCTCCGTTCGCGCCGGCAGTGCCAACGAGCGCGTCGTTCAGCTTGACCGGTGTACCCGGCTGGTCTGCGCGAACGATGAGCAAGTACTCGTTTTCCGGTCGTTGAAGCTGTGCGGGGAAGTCAATCTGAAGCGGGCGGCCATCCTCGGGGTACTGGATCTGGACCTGCCAACGACTCTGGTCGAGCGAGGCGGGCACGGAGTAGCCCGTGGGTGCCTCGACGTTGAACATCAGGGTTTCCCCGTTCTTCGCGGGGTAACGGCCGATGAACTTGCCCTCTTGGTCCGTGATGCCGAACTTCTTGCCGTTGATGTAGAACCGAACGGCTTCGACGGGCTTTCCCTGGAGGTCCACGGTCGTCACGTTGAGCGTGACCTCTTGCTGGGCAGGCGCGGCGGGCGCCTCGTCCTTGCAAGCCGTCAGCGGGCAGGTCAACGCGAAAGCGGCGCCGACGAGCGCGGCGCGGGCGAGCATCTTGAATGCGTGGTGCGTTTTCATCGCGGCGACCTCAGTTGCCTTGGACAGGGGTCGAGGTCGTATCCGCCTCGAAATCCTTCTCCGCCGTCGGGTCCGGCGCGGTGTCATCGATATCCGGCGTTCGCGGCGCGAGCACGATGTCGGGCACCTGAGTCGGCCCCTTCTTCAGCACGACCTCGAACATGCCGTCCTCGAAGCCGAAGCGTCGCACGCGGATCACGTACCGGCCGGGCTCGATCGCTTTCTGGTCGCCCGCGTCGTCGAGCCGCTTCGTCAGCGCGAAGAAGCCGCGGGAGTTGGTGGTGACCATGTCCGTCTCGGGCTCGGTAAAGACCTCGGCCTTGCCGACGGCGGTTCCATTGCGGTCGAGGACGCGCCCCTTCAGTGAGACGGGCTGCGACCCGCACGCCGCCATCGAGAGGGCCAGCGCCACCGGTGAGGCGCAGCGCAAAAACACGTTCATCGGTCCGCTCCTTCGGCTCACTGGTTTCACTGGGGCATCCGCTGGCCGACCACGGTCAGCGCGTACTCGACGGTCGCGTCTCGGGGGTCGAGATCGCGCAAGCTGGCGAACTGGTCATATGCCTCAGTCAGACGGCCCTCGATCGTCGCCGTCAAGGCCTTGTTCAGCAGCGTTTGCCGCAGGGCGATGACCTCTGGCAGTTCGTTCGCGGACTCGATATGGGCCGTGATGTCCTTGAGCAGGTCAGGCGCGTCGTTGTGGAGCTTGCGCTCCGTGATCAGCAGGAACGCGCGGGCGTACTTGCGCAAACCACTCGCGACCTGTTCGGTCTTCTTGTCGCCCTTCGCCTTCGCGGCGCCCTCGAGCAGGGTCTTGCCCTCGTTGGCCATCCCCTGCGCGTCCTCGACGGGCCCTGCGAAAGCAGGCGTCGCCAGCGAGAGCGAGAGACACAGCGCGACCCTCAGAACGGACAACTTCATGGACTCTCCCCTAGAGATGAACTTCACGGCGCCCCCGGAGCGACATCCACCACGGCGCCTTCAGGCGTGGGCGTCACGTCGCGCTTGACCGCGGCCTGACTGCTGAGCGCAACCTCGACCTGTAACGCCACGCCTGCGGGGGCGACGAGGCTCAGCGGCGTCTTGCCGATCTCGATGCCCCCCATCCGGACCACCACACCACTGGGGGACGTGGTGACCGTCACGGTCCCCAAGTCACCGCTCGCGGCTGCCTCGGGCAAGCGCACGTGCACGAAGTGCGCGCCCGGACGCCTCGTCAGCTTCGCCTTGAACTTGCGGTCGGCCTTCACCAGCGAGAGCAGATGAACATCACCCGCCATGCCCGCCGGGACGTCCACCTCCTGAGGAGTCGATGCCGTGTCGACGACGTAACGGTTGTTGTCGAACACCTCGATGCCGGGGGTCACGCTCGTAAAGACGAGCTTCGGCGGCCCGACAGGCGCCTCGGCTGCGCCCCCCTTGCCGCTGAATGGGTTGAACACGACGAGCGCTGCCGCCCCCAGCGCTGTGACGAGGACCGCAACGCCTGCGACAATGACCGCCCTCGACGGTCCGCGCGTCGTCGGCTGCGCGGGGCCAGGGACCGGCAGGCCAACGACGGTCGGCCTTGGGTTAATCTCCCGGGCAGGGGCACGCGGCGCAGCGTTCGGCGCAAGTGTGGGCGCTGGGCCTTGGGCATCCCGTGGTGGGGACACCTTGGGGGCGACCGGAGCGGGCGCGGACGCCGCGGGCGGCTCGGGCGCCTCGAAGCTCGGCGCCGGCCGCTTCGGCTCGGGCTTCGCGAGGGTCGGCCCCATCCCCATCAGCGTTCGCTTCGCGAGAGGCTGCGACGCTTGCACTGGTTGAGCCTCGGGGATGGGGACAACCTTCGACGCCTCGACCTCCATCACTTCTTCGGGGTCGAGCTCCAGCATCGTCGATTCGTCGTGCCGAACCGGAGCTGCTTTGGCGGTCGCAGGTCGATTGATGCTCGCGACGACATCGTCACCGCCATCGTCGTCGTCATCCGTCTCGAAGAGCGTACGCTCACCCGCTGGAGGCGCGGCATCGTCCGGCATCTCCAGGAATGTGCGCTCCTCATGGACCACGCCGCCCGCGGCGCTCTCGTCGATGGACGCGAACATCCCGTCGACAGACTCGTCGGGTTCGGGTATCGGCTCGACCTTGGGGGGCGCCGCGCGCTGCCGCACAGCCATCGCCGAGGGCACAGAGTAGAAGCCGCTCGCGACCTTGTAGTTCTCGAGCGCCTCGAGGAACTCATCGGCATTCTGGTAGCGCGCGCGGCGGTCCTTCTCGAGCGCGCGCAGGATCGTCCGCTCAAGCTCGGGGGGCACCTCGGGCCGCAGGCTCGTCAGCGGGGACGGCAGGTCCCGCAGGTGCATCATCATCACGTCGACGGGGGTGGACGCGACGAACGGCAGACGTCCAGCGAGCACCTCGTAGAAGATCACCCCGAGCGAGTAGAGGTCCGACTGCGGCTCGACAGGTTTGCCCCGAATCTGCTCCGGGCTCATGTAGTTCGGCGTGCCGTAGATCTTGCCCGCGACGGTCAGGTTGCTCTCGACCCCATCCTGCACAGCTGTAAGCTTGGCGATACCGAAGTCGAGGACCTTCACGAAGTCGCGGTCGCCGTCCATCTCGG
>Ga0114972_10000274_pt1 | contig 38296 bp, 53 predicted proteins | sample M_140807_EF_Meta_FD_87354 | JGI IMG/M metagenome (GOLD analysis project Ga0114972, IMG submission 87354) | Freshwater microbial communities from Lake Montjoie, Canada to study carbon cycling - M_140807_EF_MetaG | ecosystem: Environmental > Aquatic > Freshwater > Lake | place: Lake Montjoie... | reverse complement strand
GAAGAGGACGAAATGTCCTCCGATGACGATGAGATGTTTGAGGAAGAAGACGAAGATGAGATGGATGCGGAAGCCGCTGCTGGTGGCAAGAAACCGTTCAAGTCTGCCTATTCGAAGGGAAGCAAGATGAACAAGGAACTGTTTGCTCGCGTTCGCGAACTGGAAGCACAGAATGCTCGCTATGAGCGTCAACTTCGTCTTGAGCGTTTCGCTCGCGAGGTCGATGGCATGATTCGCGAAGGCTATCGCTGCGGCAAGTTCCGCAATTCGATGGTCGAGGAACTGGCTGATGCCAAGAACCCCGTCGCCAAGATGTCGTTCTGGAAGGCGACCATGAGCCGCGATCCGATCGGCCTGCCCACTATCGCGCAGTTCACCATGACTGACGATGGCGATGGCATGAGTGAGCGTGAGGCCTATGAGCGTGCCATGCGCGAGGCTGGCAACGATTCGGGCAAGTATCGTCAACTGTTCGCAAAGTACACGGGCAAGAAGGCCTAACGAAAGGAACACCCAATGGGTTCTTACTCTGATACCCCTCAACTGATCGCTGGCGGCACGATTGCACCTTACCGTTTCGTGAAGGTGAGCAAGGCGGCTAACGTTACTAACGACAATCGTGGCCTTCAGGCTGCGGAAGACAGCACCACGATTCTTGGCGTTGCCGATGCCAGCACGCTGCAGTTTGATTCGGCTAACCATGCCACTAGCGGTTTGCCCATCTCCCTTCAGGGCGGTGCGGTGGTGCTCGTGCAGGTCGGCACTGCGGTGACGCACGGCGATCTACTGGAGTCTGATGCAAACGGCAAGTGTCAGGGTGCAACCACCACGGCTGGCACCACCCGATATCACGGCTATGTCGCTCTTCAGAGCGGTGCGGCCGATGAAATCATTCAGGCGATGCGCATCGGTGGCTTCATCAAGTATTGATCCAACTGACCAAACAGAAAGGGCAATGACAAATGGCTGAATACGGAATTGGCGGTGGATCGAATATCTTTGTCCCCACCTTCTCGGCGGCGACTGGCGCGATTCAGATTGAATTTACGCGCAGTCCCAACTCGTTTGCGATCACGCAGTATGCGCAGATCGTTCCCATCACGCAGTCCAAGGGTTACTACCTGAAGATTGATGAGGAGGAAACGGCTCGCATCGTGAATACGCATGACTTCCAGTGGCCTCTTGGTGAGGATCGTCCGACTGGCGTGCAGAGCGACTTTGAGTTCGTTTCGTACGCCACGCAGCGATATCAGACCTCGTTCGGTATTCCGACCGAGAACATCAAGCAGGCGCAGTGGGACATCGTGGCTTCGCACGCTCGCATTCACGCGCAGCGCATGATGACTCTGCGTTCGTACCGTGCTGCTACGGCTCTGACGACCAGCAGCAACTGGACGACCAGCGTGAACTACTTCAGTTCGGCAACTAATCTCGGTGCTGGCAACTACGCCACTAGCGGCAATGTTCAGAAGATCATTCGTATCGCTTGCGAGAAGATCATTCAGAACACCGTCGGCGTGGTGCGTCCGAAGGACATCATGATGATCATCAATCCGACCACGGCACGCCTGCTGGCTGCTACGGCGGATGTGACTGATTATGTGAAGAACTACCCGGCTGCGCTTGAGTACCTGCGTGGTTCGACCGCGTTCTCGCTGTACGGTCTGCCGCAGGACCTCTACGGTCTCGGTGGCGTTGTGGTTGATGACACGGTGCGCGTGTCGAGTCGCAAGACTCCCAACACGACTAGCAGTAGCCGTGGGTTCTTCTACAAGAACTCCAGCGATAAGCCGCAGATGGTGTTCGTGAGCCGTCCCGGTGGTCTTGTGGGCAACGAAGGCCCATCGTTCAGCACCCTGTCGATCTTCGCCTACGAAGACATGACTGTGGAGACGAGCGAGGACCCGTGGAATCGCCGCCTGAAGGGCAGCGTGGTTGACAACTCGGCGATTGAAGTGACTGCGCCGTTGAGTGGCGTGTTCATCGACGACATCACCTCGTAAGAGCAAGCGTCGGATGCGAATGGGCGGTGCGGTGAATAGCCGTACCGCCCTATTCTTTAGGAGAACCCATGAATCAACTCTTGAGCAATGCGAACTTCGTGAACTATGCCGATGAGCGTCTGCTGAAGGAATTGGCTACCGACGACAATACAGACGGCACGATTTCGGCATCCACGATCATTACGCAGGCGTTACTGCGCGCTGGAGAGGAAATTGCTTCGGCCGCAACGACGAGCAATACCTATAGCGTGACCGATCTTGAAACCCTTGCCACGGCCAACAACGCCTATCTGCAGGGTTTGGTGGCCGATTTGGCTCTCTGCTACCTGTTTGAGCGCAGAGCAGGCGATGTGCCGGAATCCGTTAAGGCCAAGGCGAATCGGGCTGAAACAGCCTTGTCTAGCCTGCGCGACGGCAAGCGTGTGCTGGCAGTGACCAGCAATCGGGACGCGGGTCTGCCGCAGTTGTCCGTCGTTAGTGCGAATGTCCGTGGCCAGTTGAGCATGACCGCCGATGATGCGTTCTTCCCGCCCCGCCTGACTCGGAAACTGATGTGAGAATCAACCTTCGCGACGAACTTCAGCGACGGCTACGCAGGGGCAATGTCGGCGACATTCTCCGGGCGCAGGCGCAGCGTCGAATCGAAACGAAGGGTGCAGATGTGGGTGGCTATGCCCGTTTATGGGCTGATACGGCCACCCTGAAGGTCTGGAAGGGCCGAGGCAAGAACAGGCGGCAGGTTCTGCTGCGGCATCCCCGTAGGGGCGGCACGCCCCTTTACGACACCGGGCAAACGATCTACAACAACCTAAAGGGACAGACCAAATACATCGACAACGGAGTTCGGATGTGGCTGACTGGCCCCCTTGTTGCGATCTTTCAGCATCATGGCTTCACTACCCGTGGGCCTAATTTCATTCCGTTCAGCAAAGCCATGTCTCGCGGCGACCCAAGAGCCAAGAAGCGTGGCGAGTATGTATGGGCGAAACATGGCGTTACGGTGCCTGCCCGCCCCATCTTGGCCGTTCCAAAATCTGCACGGCTGGAAATTGCCCGTGCTATCGCAGACGCGCTAGGTGCGCGTTAGAATCAATTCAGGAGATAACTTATGGCAACAGCAATCAATGTCGCAGGCCCACACAAGATCAAGTGGGGAGCAGGTTCTACGGCAGCATCCGCAGTCCTCGGTCGCGGTGACAACAACGACTTGTTCCGCATCGAAATGAGCCACAAGTATGTGGACATTCAGACGAATGAGTTTGGCGATATGCCTGCCGAGTCAATCATGACTGGCATCACCGCAACGATCAATTTCAGCCTTGTGTCTTATGACACCGCAGAGGCTAACAAGTTGCAAGTCTTTATGACTGGCAATGGTGCTGCGGGTGGCGAAATTGGAAAGTACCCGGCGGTAGGCACGCTGACGCAGGCTGGTCACAATACAACTGCAAACGACCTGACAGTGAATTTTGAACTTGATCCCGATATCGCCAATCGTCGCGGTATCACGGTGTTCCGTGTGCGTCCCACGAAGTTGGATTATCAGGAGTTCGGCAACAAGGCGACTCGACTTGTGTTTGCTGGTGAAATCCTGCCGGATGTGGATACGGCTGGCTTCGGTAGTCTGTACACCTTCACCACCACCTAAACACAGGAGCCTCCATGAAACTCGACACTCAAATGCTGGATTTGGAAGTTGGTTTGGCCGATGGTCGCCAGTTCCGTATCGACGCAAGCATCTTCATCGCCGATCTGCAGTTGAACAACGCACTCGACAAGGGCGACGCGCAGGCTGAAATTGCTGCGCTCAAGAAGTCGGTGTTCCCTGCGGAAGCGGTCGAGGGTCTTGATGACACGCGACTGTTCGCCATCGTGCTTCGTGCGAAGTTGAAGTTGGCATCTCTGGGAAACGCGCTCGCGCCATAAGCATCTTCACGGCTGTTTATGGCGTAAACCCGTTCGACTTTCCCAAAGACATCGCAATCGGCATGATGCTGAATATGCGAACAGCACTCGCTTGGAAGGCATTGCCAACAACGCAAGCCATCGGGGCTGCGGTTGGCGGAAGGGGAGCGGCAAACGAATTGACTGCTGCCCTGTTTGGAACGGAGCCGGATACGAAGGCGCAAATTGAGGCGGCTTTTGATTCCGCCAATCAGGGAAGCAAGCAATGGCGATCTCACTAACCACTCTTTACAACCGACTCGGCAAACTGTTCGGCGTTGCGAAGTCACAGATTGATGCGCGAAGTGCATTGCTGGATCGCATCAAGGGAACGGGTTCATATACCGGATCGGGCCTTGACGGACAGTATGACTCCAGCACCCGATACATGATTTCGGATGTGCTAGCGTACTTCTTGAATCTGTATTCAAGCACTGACAGTTCGATCAGCAATGTGGTTCAAGGTGGCGTGAAGACGCTTACCGAGATGGTCACGGCAGACAACGATTCGATTGCGAAGACGACAAACGCTGCGTTGCAGGAGTTGAATCGACAGATGCGGAGTGCTGGAACTTCGCTGTATCGGAATGTAGTTACGCAGGGAAGCGTTTCGTACTCGGGAAGCAATGTCGGAACTGGCAAGGTGATCCTTCATAGCAATCCGTCGCAGATGTCTGCAAGCGAAACTATTCGCGTGCAATGCATCAGCGACACGACTACGGGTGCCGCACTTGGCCGAGAAGTGTTCCGCATTACTGGCACTGCTCGCGTTTCGGATTCGACTTCGTATCTGTGGCCCGGAGGTTCGGGCTGCAACGCGACTCTTGCCAGCAGCGACTACAACGATTCCAAGAACACGCTTCAGAACGGAGGTTTCGACAACTTTACGGGTGGAGTGCCGGACGGCTGGACGGTTTTGACTGGTGCTGCATCTCTTTCTCAACTGTCTTCGGGAACATTCCGCAACGGTTCTGCTTTGCAGCACAGCGGCTCGGTTGCTGGAACAATTTCGCAGACGAGCGCACAAGTCGTGCTTGGCCCCGGCAAGCGCATCTTGTTTGGCTTCTGGGCCAAGAAGGTGAGTGGTACGCAGACGACGGATGTCGCAATTGCTTTGGCTACGCCGACTGGCGATCTCGTCGAGCAAGATGCCGCCTTGCTGACCACATCGTGGGCTTTGAATGTGTTCTCTTACACCATGCCCTTTGATGCCCCGGCAACCAGTGTCACGGTGGAGTTGCGTTTCTCTCAAGATGTTGGCTGCGTGAAAGCAATCGACTGCGCGTTCGTGTTTGTGCCCAGTCAGTATGGAGTCAATGGGCAGTTTATACAGATCATCGGTGGCGCAACGGACTGGCGCATCGGCGACTACGCGACCGTGGCGATCACCAACAACTACCAGTCGAATGTGTTGAACTACACCGAACGGTTCTTTGCTCCGTTCGCTAGCGGAATCGAACTGCCAACCGACGCAACTGGAACCGTGACGAACAGCGTGATCCCGTGAGTACGACTTCGACTACCACGATTGGCGACTTCTTCAAGGCTCTCGCCACTCGGTTGAGTAGTCAGATGTCCGTTGCAGCGAACCGCTGTTTCGTCGTTGACAAACTGCACCTGCAAGAGTCTGCGGTTCCTAACTTCCAAATTGAACCGTCGAGCATGGTCATCATGGCCGACGAAACTGGTCTGAACATCTTCGTCTTGGAGTACAAGGTTCACGCCGTTGCCAAGGTTGAATATGACTTTGCGAAGCGCATGACAGAGAAGTTGGTTGACAACAAGAGTGCGTTTCAAGAAGCGTTCAACGCTGCATCGGCCTTGAATAAGTACGAGCCGACTGGAGCCGAGAATCAGGTGTTCCTGCGGCTGGACAACGGCACTTACGATGCCGAAACTGGACTGACCTGCGCGACCGCCACATTCCGAACTTTCGTAAGGGTGCTTGCAGATGGCTGACGAATCACTTGGACATATCGACATTCGGTTTGCAGGCCAAGCAGCGACCCCAATGGGAGGCTCGGGAGGCCAAGCCCCCGCCGGGGCCACCGGAGCATCTGCGGACGCTGTGGGGCATCTGGGCGACTCTGCCATTCGGCTGTCGCAGGGCATTGATAAGTTGAACACAGTGTTCCTGTCGAGCGCAGGAATGCAGGGACATCTAGGCAAACTGACGGTTCACCTGAAGTCGGTCAACGATTCGTTGGCACGCATCTCGGTGATGCTGGATCAGTTTGCGAACTTCACGCGACAGAGTTCGGGTGGCATGAGAATGCTAGATGGAACGGTCGCTGATACGGTTTCGGCGGTGTCTGATTTGCGAACTGCATCCAAGACTGCTGCGGACACGGAGGAAGAGTCGAAGGGCGATGCACTATCAAAGCGCATCAAGCCGTTGCAGGATGCGTTCGACAGCATCGGTCAGGGCATCTTCGCTAGCGGCGGTGTGCTTGATGGCTTGATTCAGATGGGCGGAAAGATCGGCAGCGTTGCCGCAGGCATCTCGTTGGCTGGTGCTGCGATTGCTTTGGGCACAGGTCTGCTGGTGGGGTTGGCTGATGCGCTCGGCAAAGCGATCCAAGCATCCGAAGAATGGGCACGCTCGACAATCGAAGCGGCAAAATTGTCCTACGGCGGCGCAGTAGCGGCTGCGCGACTTCAGGTTGGCGAGATGCAGCAGCGCATGGCTATGGGCGAGGCTCTTGGCCCATTGGCAAATGCGATTGCGACAAGCCAGTTGATTCTGATGGATGCAATGACTCCCATCAAGACGGCTCTCGCGGCCATTTGGGGTGGCCTGTCCGCATTGCTGGCTGGCATCCTGAAGGCTCTCGCACCCTTGATCGCCGGAGTGTTAGATTTGATTCTCGGTGCAGTCATCGGCATCCTTGAAGTCCTAAAGGGCATCGGAGATATGTTTGGCGGCACTGGTGGTGCGATTGCACTCGGGGCGACTGGGGCAGTTGGCGGTGCTGGCATTGGCGGCGCAGCAGGTGCGTTGATCGGTGGCGGCATTGGCGCGTTGTTCGGAGGTGTTGGCGCGATCCCCGGTGCGATTATTGGTGCAAAGATCGGAGCCGTTGCTGGCGGTGCGACAGGCCTTGGCCTCGGGGTTCAAGCGGGGATGAACATCGAAGAAATGAACATCACAATCGCCGACACGCTTGAAGAACTCAAGAAGTTCCGTAAGAACTACAACGCAAGCAATCCGGCTCCTGCTGGTATCCCGACGATCAACTTGTGGGCCTTGTCCACTTTCTCCGGCTTGGGTTCGTCGCAGTTCGGCCCAACGCCACCACCGCGTCCCGCATTCAGGCCATAAATGCAGATCAAATACAACGGCATCGTCATTCAGCGTGCGCGCATCGACCGATTCGCGGCCACGAACGAATACCCCGGCGAGTCATTCAACTCCAACGGTCGAATGTATGAACTGGAAGGAGTCGGCGTTGTTCACACGGGAGATTCGGGCTACGCAGCGACCAGCATGGACACGATTGATGCGATTCGCGCTCTGTTGAATCAGCCGCGAAAGCCACTGCTTTATCGCTTTGATGATATGACCGCCGGAGTGTTCAATACGCTTTGCGCAAATAGCGAAGGCAACGATGGCACTAATGACAAGGCTGTTCCGGTGTCTTTAAGCGATTCGCGAAACGGGCCGCTGACGCAAGTAACCATCACGAAGATGTACGGCAAGAACACAAACGCCGCGTTCTTTGTCGCGTTTCATTTCAAGTGGTTCTCTTGTGCAGAGCAGCGCGTTCAGCGATTCGACTTTCAGATCACGACTGAAATTGATACCGCTGGCTTTTTGACGCATCACTACAGCGGAACGCTTGAAGTGTCGGCTGCATGGTCTAACGCATCGAACCAAAACAATCCCGTTGGCAAGCAGACGACTTGGGGGCCGACCACGATTGAGAACAATGATCGCGGCCCCTATCCCGATCTGTATCGCAGGCTTGTGACTCCGACCCTTCCCGGCGATCAGTGGCGGCGACAGCGGCAGGAATACACGGTCACGCCATCGCTGCGAACGCTCACTTGGAATGTGACGGACAAGGAATTGTTCCGGCAGATGCCGTCCGATCTTGCTCCGAATCCGAACGGCACGCGAGCAGGCAACATCCGCAACCCGGATGGCGATGCGTCATTTACCTTTGAACGAACCCTCGACAACGGTACTGGCCCCGGATTGTTCGGACGCAAGACATTTGAAATGACTTTGCGTTGTGATCGCAACACCGATCCGGCAGCGATCATCGAATACATCTTCATCGCCAGCACTGCTCGCATCACTTGGGTTCCGCCAAAAAACGACATCGTAGAGTCTATTTCGATCAGCGAACCCAACATCTACACCGACAACAAGGTGTCGGTCACAATAGTTGCGCGAGGAACAGACCCAAATACATTGCAGGCTCCCGTCAGCGTAGTGACGAAGATGTTTACTTCACTTGCTGCCAAAACAAGGGGAGCGACTGGCGTTCCTGATCCGTATCAACTGGGACACGGCTACACGATGGGACAGGCAACGGTCGATCCGTTGAAGTTCCAAGTGTGTCAAGGCTTGACAGAAGTCATTGAAGTCGTTCAGGACAGTGGGGAAGACCCCGGTGTTCCAGCGAATACCGATAAGCCTCCAGTCACTGATGATGCGACCCTTCCGCCTGATACCGTGACCGATGATCAGGTCAAGAGGGACAAAGACCTCGGCTTCAAAGACAACTGCATTCGCGAAAGCCAATCGTCGCAGTTCTACGAGATCGTTGACTCTGGCATGACATTTATCGAACCGACTGGAGCAGCGTTCTTGATGCCCATGCAGGTTCGCGCTCCCGTTGTGCTGGTACATCAGAAAGTGATGATGGTCACTAGCAACCGATCCAACCCTATTCCGTGGCCAAGCGTGAATGGCGATCCGTTCATTGTGAAGTCACAGAAGATTGTCGTAGACCATGCTTCTCCCGACGCGGGTGGCCGTATTGTTTGGAAGGTGATGGCTGAACGATCAATTCAGATTCAAACAACCAGTAGCCGATGGAGCAGGCGCATCGGAGCATCCGCAGCAACGGGTTCGGCTTTGGTTGGCGGTGCGGAATCTATTGGGCCTGCGCGACTGGTGTATTCGCCTGACGAAGCGTATCAGGGTCGCAATCCGTTCAGCGGCATGAACAAATTCAGCATGAAGCAAGTCGATACGAGCGGCAACGAAACTCAACAGGATTTCGTGGGATGACAGCAGTACGCGGTTCCATTTGGTGGAGCGGCAACGCTACAGATCCAAAGTCAGATGTGTTTGCTGGCTATGTGGTCAATCGCAGCGAAACGATTGATGCCATGCTTGCAGAGGCTGGCTTCGATCCCAATTCGATCAATCACATCAAGACTCCGTTGTTCGGAGCAAATCGCTACTGCGAATGCACGCTGTTGGTCGCTACGGATTCGACGCGGTCTGGTGGCGACGATCCGCTGCCACAGGCGGCAAAGTTTAGTGGCTTTGATCACCGCGACCGATTCACAATTGTTCTGACCGAACCAACTGGTGGCGGAAGCGGAGGCGGATCGACAGGTGGCGGTGATGATCCCGGTGATCAAACTGGCCCACAGACGGGTGGTGGCGCAACACCTGATGACATTGAAACTGGCACTAGACCGCAACGCGGCGGTGATGGTGTTGCAGATTTGACCGGAGCGACAGCATCTCCTGCTTCGGGAACGATTGCGTTGACTGGCGGAACGAATCTCGGCCGAGCGATGCGGTGGCGTGGCATGATTCACATCTCCGCATTTCAGTTGCTCGCGGATATCAACGGATCAATAAACATTCCAAAGACTCCGTGGCAAACTAACAAGGCGTTGTGGGTCTTGAAGTTTGCCGACCCGCGATTGTCTTTGCATGCACAGGGCGTGTCGTTTGTTTCGGACGAGTACGGATCAGACAGTAAGGCTGGCTATCTGATCGACCAGTGGAACATGCTGGCAGACAATCCGCTGCATTTCGTTGCGAACACCTGCAAGTCGAGCACGGCTTACGAACCCGACGATCAGATCGCTTCTCCGATTCCTCTGTCGAAGTCGGGAGCGATCAATCGCGCCGACATGATCGGCGTGCCTTGCCCAGACTTTTGGTACAAAGATGAGCAGTGGTATGCGGATGAAATCCTGAACTACTATGTCGCGAAGACGCAATCCAAAGACCCGCAAGTGTCTTGGGATCGCTGGCCGATTACCTATGTGTATCAGAAGGTTGTGCAGGATGAAGAGAAGCGTGGCGATTTGTGGAACCTTGATCTTCGTGGTCGCAGTATTGGCGAAGCGTTGGACGAGATTGCTGGTCGAATCGGTTGCGTGTGGAAATGGGATCGCTACAAGATGCAGTTGTCGTTGGTCAAACTTGACTACGGCAACGACATGTCAGGTCAGTATGTTCGTGGCTCGACTGACGGCTACCTATTGAGTTCGTGGGAAAACAACAACACGGCGTATCGCGTCGGTGGCGGCTTCAGTCAGATCACAACAGAACTTCCCCAGTTGTTGTATGGCACGGTGCATCAAGTGCGCCATGTGTCATGCTGGGGTGTAACCAACGGCAGCAAGAGCCAAGTGTTCACAGATGTTCGTGCATCTCAATCGCCTGATGGTGTGCGTGTTCCCGGCGATGACACTCCGGAAAGAGACACCGTGCTTGGTGCATCTCCGCGTCCGCCGTTGTATTACCAACTCAACACTAGTCCATATGGCGGTCGCGTGCAGTTCATTGGCGATCATGTTCCTGCGTTCATCGGATTTGAGTCAGATGGCGTTGGAAGTACAGGCACGAAGGGTTGGTTTGAAGACCCGGCCATGGCATCGCAGGCTGGCCCACCACCGATTCCGTGGAACAAGAAGAAGGGCAAGTGTGCGTGGTGGTCGAAGGATTGGTCGATCAACCTTGAAGAACGACTTGAGGTTGTGGTCAATCGTTACACGCGAGCGGCTTTCATCATTGATGGAAATGTGATTCTGAATCGACTGCCGTCTTATGCAGCAAACACTCCCATGAATCAGAGTCCCGGTAGCGGATTCCAGTGGGACGAAGTGTATTTTGGATGCGGTTCCAAGCCGTTGGTGTATCGCATGTGGGGCAGCAACACTGACACTTTGATTGTTCCGCACTTCATTTCACCCCCGCGAGTGAAAGCGTATGGCCTTGGTTCCCAGTATCAGGCGAACGGATTTACCAACCTAGTTAGCATTCAGAAACGCTGCGGCATCGTGCGTTCGTTCCTCGCGAAATTTAAGCAACAGAAAGTTCTGAAGAGAGATGGCAACGGTCGGCCATATGTATGGCTGTATCGGTTTACGGAAGTCTTTCCCGATAACTTGCTTGACGGATCGTTTGCACCCGGCAACGAGTTCGGCAATTCGGCTCTCGGCGCACGCGGCAATGCCATCAATCTGTGTGAGATGAATGGCAGTCTGTCGCAGGCTCCGACCATGAACTTTGATGGCGGTTTGCTGCGATACGATGCTGCGGCTACAGACACTTTGATCGTTCGTACTGCTCCGGAGGGTGTTGCGACCTGTTACGAATACGCGCATCCCAGTGGGTTCACGATGTATTACCTGATGGCTCCGAACGGCGTTGAGGTGACTTGCCCGACAGCCGTTTCGTTCACGGCTCCCAACCCGGCGTGGCAGAAGTCTGGCGCGAGCGGCATCGCGGACAATAGCAGCGCAAGCATCGCTAGTATGATTCAGCAATGAGTACACCATTCCTGCTACGCAAGGCTTTGTCTGAAACCGAGTCGCCGCTGCTGATCGCGTCTGGTGGTTCGTATTTCTTCCGCTCTATCAACTTGTGCAACGCACACAGCGCAGCGGTAAAGGTAACGCTAGCCGTCACGGCTGGCCGAGCATTCGCGCAGCAGGGCGATTTCATACTGTATGAGTACAGCGTAAGCAGCACGAATACCTTCATCGTGGAGAATGTGCTTGTGCCGGACGGTCACGAGTTGCGTGGATATGTAAGTTCCGGGCACGGAGCATATGTCAGCGTAGTCGGCTCTGGGGTGTTTGAGTGAGCCACAGGCTTGCCGAGTGCTGCTGCAACAAAGAACCGGACAACGGGCCTCCGGGCGAGTGCAGTTGTTTTGACTCTAGTTTCAGACCGATGTATGGCTTTGTTCGCCTGTATTTGATCGTTGAAACATTTACGATTTCCGGAACTGGGAGTTGGGAGAAATCGTGTTATAACGGACAGAGCGGGCAATCTTGGTACACATTTAGTTCGAACTTGGGCAAGGACAAGACGATTGATGAAGATGCTATACACCAAGCACGATCAGGACGATTAGTCGGATTGGGAACGGATATTTATGTTCAAAGAAGCAGTACAGTTCCAAGTGAGTGTCTGACGACCACATGGCAAGAGACTTGCAGTTTTATGTACGAGGTGGAAACCGTTCAGCAATGCTGCACAACACCTCCGGACATTATCAAAACATGGACATCTCCGGCATCGTTTAGAGTTGTTCCAAATAATCCCAGTTGGGGACTTTGCAGTCCATATTACAACCCTCCTGAAGTTCATACTGATGTCTTTCATGCTTGGCGGCAAATATATACGCCGAATCCTTCTTGGAATCCCGGATGCTACGAATGCTGTTGTTTGAAAGACCCAATTGCGTGTCGAGACATCCGTAACAATCCCACTTACTATCAGTGCTGATGCCTGCGGAGTTCAAATCGTCGCTGCTGTTTATGCAAGAGATGCAGACGGTGATCGCCGATTTGCAAGCCAAACACGCACAGCAGCAGGCATCCGATCCAACGTATTGGCAGCGCGACGAGGCTGCGCAGCAGGCTTTGAAACAGTCCCCGGCGCACGGCTCGATGCACTACATCGCAGGCGCAGCGAAGGCTGTGGTGGCCTCCGTGACCGCCGACAGCCCGATGTCCGAACGGCGGCTGGCGATCTGCAAGGGCTGCAACCAATGGGACGGCTCGCGGTGCAGGCAATGCGGGTGTTTCACCGGGCTGAAGGTGCGGTTGCCAGCAGAGCGTTGTCCTATGGGAAAGTGGGAAGCCGAAGGCTAAACTGCACCCATGCCTAGCCTGCTTCCTGATTTCGGTGCGCGTCTTGGTTCTTTGTTTGGTTATGCCAACGATGTGCAGACCAAGACCCTAAACCTGTACAGTGCTGACATTGACGCGGTGCTGTCCTACTACGAAGGCACGGCCTATCGACAGGACACCGCGAACCTTGGGCCGCTTCAGAACCTCTCCACCGGGCTTTCATCCACGCTTGGCGTGCCTGTGTATGCCGCGATTCAGCAGAGCATCACCGCCACGATCATCAACGACATGCGCGACATGTACAGCGCATACGACGGCACGCTGGCGACTGCGCTCCGCAAGTTGCGCGACCAGATGACTTCCGAGTCCTACAAATTTCAGGCGGTTGGTACGAGCAGCGTCACCTACACGGCGACAAGCGGAAATCAGGGCACGGGCACGGTTCTGGTGCGAGCCTACCGTCCAGCATCGTCTAGCCTGTATTTGCAGGAGATGTACAACGAAACCATCCGCATGAACTGCACGGTGGGCGGCGACATCGGGAACTTTGGCGAGGCTACCTTCGCATTCACAGGCTTCGCGCCGTATGCCGCAAACAACATCGCGTGGCCGGGTGGCTCTGGTCTGAATACCACGGTGCAGGCGACCAGCGCGAGCATTACGGCTAGCGTCGGCGCACCGGGCGTGAGCATTCTTGCCAACGGCGATTTTGAGAGTTGGAGCAGCAACACGCCGCGTGCGTGGACGATTGTCACGGGCACGGCTGGCACGCAGGTGACGCAGGGCAGCACGCCGTGCCGTGGAACCTACGCGCTCCAGTTCGTCGGGAACGGTTCAACGCTGACCCGCATTCGCCAGCAGATCGCGTCCGGCTCCGGCGCACCTACGAGCGTGCAGGCCGAGACTGATTACGCGATCACCTTCTACGCTCGCGTGGCCTCTGCGACGACGGGAACCGTCGGCGTTGCGCTGCGTGATGCGTCGGGCACGGTGGTCGGAACTGCGATCACCCTGAACCTCGCTAGCCTAACTACAACCTACACCTTGCAGAGTGTGACCTTCAGCATCGCCAAGTCTGCGCTGCCGACCACGCTTTACCTCGACATTTACAGCACGGCAGCGATCGCCAACACGGGCACGCTGATGATCGATGAACTGGTGCTGGCTCCCATGACTCGGTTGTACGCGGCTGGCCCGTCCGTCCTCATCACCTGCGGCGCGACAGACTGGGCGGCTAACGACTCTGGAACCATCGCGGCTGTGAGCGATGCTAGTTCGACAGGTCTGTTTATGAAGGGATTCTCACGCTGGGTCGGCGCAGAGCGTCAGGGCATCTATCTGCCGCTGACCGGAACCAGCACGCTATCTGATGCGCTAGTGACCGTCTAGCGTTTCTTGGGATCGCGTGTGCGCGTGTTCCGTTTGCTACGCAATGGGTCGCTAGCCATGCCTCGCGTCGTGCGAATTTTGTGTGGCATATCCAGCAGATTGCGTATCTCGTCCGCAAACAGGCAATCGCCAGTGCGAGTCAGGCGCAGCATCGTTTCCAAGCGATCTAGCACCGTCGCTAGTTCGCTGGCTTGAATCGGATGGCGTTGGCGCAAGAACACAACGCACGCCCGTAGGCGGTCTGTAATTGGCTCGGGAATAGTGTCACGAACGGGTTGCATCCTTGCAGGCTGGCATCGTAAACAAAAACTGCCCCGGCACGGAAGTACCGGGGCAGCAACCGAATGGGGTATTCGGTTCAGAGACACCAAAGTTCAGTATAGGGTCATTCGTCCTCCGGGAGCCGCACGCCGATGGTTCGGCGTTCATCGGGGTTCGCGATCACGCTGGTGACCCAGCCAAAGATGCACAGCACGCAGACGAACGACGCGATGATGAACAGGTCAGTTAGCATGGGTCACCTCGCAGTGCTGGCAGTCATCTGACAGAGCGGACAGCGGACTGCCGCATCGTTCGCATCGCGCTGGCTTGCCAGTGAACGCTGCCAGTTTCGCAAGCCGGATGGCCAGTCGTTCGTTGCAGTAGCAGATGTTCTTCTTGTGCTTGCACACCTTGCCTTCCAGCGTCGTTTCAAACATCTCAAGGATGTTGCACAGATGCGTTTCCAGCCGCACGACGCGGCATCGCAGGCGAGCAGTTTCCAGTTCTTCGTTCGTCATGGTGTCTCCTGTAAGTGGTTGAAGATGAAGTACGCCAACTACCTCAAGTCAATCGGTCGCAGTATGGCGAATCCTTTGGCAATTATTCACGATTTCCGCAGGTCGCGAAGCGCAGAATCGAACTGACTCCACAAACCTGTTTGTCTCGCGAGGATCGCAGCCTCAATCACCGCGTCCTTTAGTCCTCCACGGCTGCTCGGTCGGGCCTCAATGAACAGGTCGCCGACCCCCACAACCCAAACGATTGCCTGCCGATTAGAGCGCGTGAGCCTGCGTTGGCCGCTGTCGCGGATGAGGCCCATGCGACTCAAGCGAGTGAACAGTGGCGAAACGGACTGGTGTGTGCCATCTACATGAACCTCGTATTCGTCACAGGTCACGCCGTACTCGCAGTGAAACTCCATGAAGTTCAGCAGCAGGCGCATCTTCTCGGGAATCGCTTCGCGAGCAGCGTCGTATGCAAGCAGGCTGGTATCGCGAGTCATCGTGCTGCTCCCTTCTTCTTCGTCTTCGGGCGAGTCGGCGTGGTGCATGGGACGAACCGATACCCACCTTTCTCTAGCGGCACAACGCGCACGCACTCAAAGTCAACGCCACGCTTGCGGAAGTTGTTTGCGAGCCGAAAGGCCTCCATCGCGTCGAGTCCAACATCGACACAGGCGACAGTCGTGTATTCGGTTTGCAGGCGATATTTAGCCACGGTAGTTCCTCTCAATGTGAACGCGAACAGGATTGCCGTTCGTCGGGAACACGACACGCTGGATGGGATCGTGAATCATCGCATCCTGTTGCGCGTACAAGCAGACGCACTCGGGACTGTCTTCGTTTCCGAACAGGCAGAACGAACGAAATGGCTGGACCGTCACGCCACGCAGATGTGTTTCGCGCAGCCACTGGCAGTCCTCTTCGGTGTTGAAGTAAGACGGAGGTCGGAGAGACATGGGTGAATCCTTTCAGCGGTTAGGCAGAATCTTGTTGAACTGGTCGATGCAACGCTCAAACGATGGCGATCGGTGTTCGATCTCAAGATTGCGGGCGTAAGTCAGGCTCGGCGTGCTGTGCAGTTCGGAAACCACAGCGGCATAACGCTGCGCCCGACCGACAGCCTTGTTCATCATTTGACGAACGGATTCGTCAACGACGGCTGCGTGAACGAGCGGATAGTCGATGCCGTAACTGCAGATGCAATCGACTAGCGTGCGCCAGTGAAGAATCATTCCATCCGGCTTCTGAATGAATGCTTCGACGGCAGCATTCAGTAGCGCATGAAGATCGTTTGCGGTCATGTCGCGATTCGGGAGGAGTCGTTGTGTCATTTGATGTCCTTGTGAATGGGTTGCGTGTCCTGCGACGATGCAGGGGATGGGAGCCGCGATAGTCATGCGGCTCCGCACCCGTGATTCGTCAAGCCTTGGACTTGTACATGGCTTCGTGCAGTTCTTTGTGCAACACATCAAGTGCGATCAGGTCTGCTTCGGCAGTAGGCCACGATCCTCGACCGGGGAAATTTGTGCTGCGTTCTGTTGCGTCCTGTGCTTGCTTGATCGTGTTGGCGAGTGCTTCGGTGATTTCGCGCATGACTTCAGGAAGGATGTTCAAAGTGATTTTCATGGCTGTTTCCGATCTGCCCCGTAGGGCGTGGTTGCGTGTCCTGCACGATGCAGGGCAGGCCACCCCGTAGGGTGGCGAGCCGAGCATCGGACATCACGACAGGTCTTCGGTGAACCCGACGCGGAACCACTTGGTCGTGCGCGTCTTGGAGAAGTCGAGCGGATCGGTGGCGTGCATCTCTGCAAACGCCATCATCCGAACTGCCCACCATGCCAACTGAACAGAAGTCGCGCGAACCCAGCCTTCCTGATGATTCTCCGGATCGGTGTACCGATGAAGCATCATCGCAAACGCGATCTCGCGAGCATCAGTTTCGTTGCAGTAGTTTGGCATCACGATGTCCCACAAGTGGACAAAGATGGAGCGGCTGTCCGTTGAGTGATCTTCAACCTTGTACTGGCGAATCGCGGCGATCGGCATGTACCGATAGGTTCCGGCGAACTGCCCGGAAGTGAAACAGCGATCGACCGGGCGATCGGCAAGAGGAACGCGATCCAAGCGACTGTCGGGTTCGTGAAATGGAAGCATTTGGTGTCTCCAAAGGTGGTTGAGTGAGGTCGCCGCACCCCTGCGGCGGTCGGCCCAAAGGCGAGCCGACCCCCCAATGATGCCTCCTATTCGCCAAAAAGCAAGCCCTAGGGCAAAGAAACCCCAAATAAATCGCAAATAAACCCAAAGAAGTACTTGCTTTCTCCAGAATACGAGGCATCATTGACCGTGTTGGGCCGCGTGGCCCCCGAAGACACCAAACGAAAGGACACCCAATGTCAAATCCGCAGAACCGAATCCTCGTCAACCAACTCATTGAGAACTTCGAATCATTCCGTTCGTTGCCGAATAATTTCGGCAGTCGCCGCAATGCCGTTCTTGCTTATTGCGGTTCGATCTTCAGTCTGATGGTTCCCAATACTTATAAGCGTGACGAGAACTGGTACTCAAACCTGATCCTCAACGCTCAACGGATGGTCGAGTCTTCGGTTTACGAACGTCAACTTGATGAGATCGTTGATCATGAGCGTTCCATCGACATCTTCTACGGAACCGAAATGATCGGTGAGCAAGAGTGGCTGAAGGCTTTCAAGGCTCGCAAGGCTTCCGTCAAGCAAGTCCGCGATCGCGCCTACGACGCACTGCACTCCCTGCTGATGGAAATCCTTGAATGCGAAGGCGATGCCGACAAGCGTCCGCAATCCATCACGGTCTGCGGCAAGCCGAAGAGTGGCGAGCCGAAGTCTCTGCAACTCTGCGGCAAGTCCAAGCAGACGGCCTGACGGCTCTCGCCCCACCGCCCCATCCGGGGCGGGACGGCCAGCATCGTCGCTGGAAACACCAAACCGCCTCATGTGAGGCAGAAAGCAAGAGACACCAAATGCACGAAATCACCGAAACCGATGGACTCGTTCTCGCAGGTCAGGCAGCATGGCACGGACTGGGCACTGTGTTGCCGGAGCGTTGCGATGCGATCACCGCCATGAAGACTGCGGGGCTGGAGTGGGATATCGAAGTCACGGAGTTTGAGGCCACGCTCGCTTCGGGCGAGAAGGTGGACTGCGGCAACCATCGCGCAATCGTTCGCGCCGATACCCGCGAAATCTTCGCCACCTGCAAGAAGGGTTACCGCCCATTCCAGAACAAGGAACTGTTCGATCTTGCCTACGAGATCAGTGCGTTCTCGGATCGTGCGGTGGAGACAGCCGGATCGCTTCGCGGCGGTCGGCGCGTGTTCTGCCTGCTGGCGATGGAGGAGATCGTCGCTGCTGCCGATGACAAGGTGAAGCCTTACCTGTTCATTGGTACGAGCCACGACTTGTCGATGCCAGTCACCTGTGGCGCTATGGCTACGCGAGTGGTTTGCGCGAACACGCTGGCACTCGGTCTGCGCGAGATGGGCAATGATTGCGAGCGCATCCGTCACACAAGCAGTTCCGAGCGGCGGATTCAGATGGTCGGCGAGTGGCTGGCCAATCCGATGGCTCTCATCAAGAAGTACGAGCAGTCGGTGCGTCAGATGGCCGAGACTCCGATGAGTGATGACCAGTTGCAGGCCTACTTCACTAGCGTGTGGCAGCGAATCAACGGTCGCCTCGTCGTTACCGAGAACGGCTCGCGTCGCGAGACCAAGTTTGAGAACGAGGTCGGCCAGTGGCTGAAGAACTTCCGCGAGGACGAGCGTCAGACTGGCGTGTCAACGAGCGGCACGGTGTGGTCGGCGGTCAATGCCGTCACGCAGTGGGCGAACCATGAGAAGACGGTTCGCGAGGAGGAGAACGATGCCTCCCGCCGCGTCGAGAGCGTGCTGTTCGGCAGCGCGAATCGCGTGAACACTGCGGCGCAGCAGGCTGCGGAAATGCTCATCGCCTGACGCGATGGCTCGCGGATCGGTGGCCTCTTCGGAGGCCACCCTTCCCTGCGCCATAGCAGGAGAAACGAGAGACACCATGTCACTAGCGAATCCGATGTCGTCAGGGTTGACGACGCAACAGATTGATTTGATCAAGCGTCAGATCGCACCGAAAGCCACGAACGATGAACTCACGCTGTTCGTCGCCGTGTGCAACCGTACTGGCCTCGACCCGTTCTCGCGGCAGATTTACTGCGTACACCGATGGAGCGGCCGGGATCAGCGAGAGGTCATGTCGATTCAGGTCAGCATCGACGGGTTCCGTCTGATCGCGCAGCGGAGCGGCGAGTACGCCGGACAGATCGGCCCCGAGTGGTGCGATGACTCCGGCGAATGGCGGGATGTTTGGCTGTCGGACAAGGCTCCCCGAGCCTCGCGCGTGGGCGTAATGCGACGCGGGTTCACGCAACCCCTGTTCCGCACTGCCCACTGGGACGAGTACGAGCCGCTAGACAAGTCGGGCAAGCCCATCGGTCTGTGGGGCAAGATGCCTGCCCTCATGCTCGGCAAGGTCGCCGAGGCTTTGGCCCTCCGGTCGGCGTTCCCAGCCGAGACCAGCGGCCTGTATACGCAGGAGGAGATGACCCGGGCATCGACCGAGCAGGACGGCCCGACCGTCCAGAACGCCCCTGCAAGGCCTGTGGAGCGTCCCGAGGCTTCGGAGGCCCCAGTGGCCCCCCTTGCACTCCAAACGGCTCCAGAGCCCATCCCTGCGCCCCCAAGGACGCGGGTCGTTCAGAAGAAGCCTGCGGCGACCCCCAAAGCCGAGGTGCAGGTGTCGCCGTCGGAGGCGGGTATCGATGCCCCTCCAATCGACTATGTGACCGACCGACCGCCACGAGAAGCAGTGTGGGGCAGCAAGTCGTTCTCTATCGTGAAGATCGCGGAGGGTCGCGAAACCAGTACGGGAACGAAGCGATTCCCTGTCCTGCTGTCCGACGGAAACGAGGAGCAGTGGGCATCCGTGTTCTCTGATACACTGGTCAATGAGTTGAGCCGAGCCAAGAACGGCAACCTGAAGATTCAGGTGTTCGCCGTTCTGAAGCCGCCGTACGGCATGACGCTGTACGGATGCCGCGAGATCGTAGAGGCGCAGGCCACCTAAACCCCCGGAAGGCCCACCGTGTTGACGCAAATCCACGGTGGGCTATTTCACTACCTACTGAAAGGAACCCCAATGGCAAAAACACTTGACAGAATCTTTGAAGCGACAGCCGCATCCCGAGAACTGGAAGCATTGATCGCAAGCACGGCTGAAACAGGCGGCGACATCACCGAACTGGAATCCAAGATCGACGAACTGGCGCAGAAAGCGGAAACGCTGCCGCAGGCGATTGATGACCTGCTCTCGCTAGTCTCGGAGATCGAATACCGGGCATCCGCACGCAAGACCGAAGGCAAACGGCTCACCGACCGGGCCAAACAGGACGAGAAGGTGGCCGAGTGGTTCAAGGGGCAGGTGCTTCGCATCCTGCGTAGTCGCGGCACTGCGAAACTGGAAACTCCGAGGTTCAAGGCCACCGTCGCCCAACCCGGCGGCAAGCCTGCCATGGAGATTCTTGACGAAGTGCCGGATGAGTGGACAATCGCAGTAACCGAGATCGTTCCGGACAAGGAACGCATTCGGGAAGCACTAGAGAAAGGCGAAGTCTTGCCTTTCGCCCGTCTGATTCCCAAGGAACCGTATCTCCGTATCTCATAAGGACTTTTATGTACGCAACAGCAGCAGTATTGCCAGCAGTCATGACCGCACTCCGCAAGCGTGGATTCGAAACGCAGATTGTGAGTGGTGGTCGATCTTCAACGGAAATGGCCGTCAAGCGCATGACCTACTCCGCGATTCGACTTCTCACAGCCGAAAGCGCGAGCAGCACTGCGGCGATTCTCGGCCTAAACGCCGCATCCGCCAAGGACTACGAGGAAAGCATTCAAACTTTTTGGCACTCCGAAGCCGAGCGCAATCAATGGATTGACGATGTGGTCGGCGTATTGCGTGCGAATTATTCAGAGTCAGCCGAAACCCGTTGAACGAGAATCGTGAATGAATGGGGAGGGTGCGCCGCAAACGCAACCCTCCCCCTCACGCAGACCCAACATGACTATACCACCCGTTACCAAACCGTGGGCCTACCTGAAGTTCTATGGCTCTGACTTTCTCAACGCGACCGCATCTTGGACGATGGAGGAACGCGGCATCTATGTCACCCTGCTGTGGTACGCTTGGGTGAACGATGGCCTCCCCCAAGACATCGATAGGCTGGAACGCATGGCCGCAGGATGCAAAGTTGCTTGGCCGCTGTTTGAAACCAAGTTCCCTATCTTCCCTGATGGCAAACGGCGCAATCCTCGCATGGAGCAGGATCGCGATCCGTTCAACGAACGATCTAAAGCACTGTCAGATAGAGCCTTACGAGCGGCGAATGCGCGTTGGCATCCCGACGATGATGCTTCAAGCAATGCTTCAAGCATGCCCCAAGCATCCGACAAGCAATGCTTGACGCATCATAGTCAGAGTCAGAGTCAGAGTCAGAAGAAAACAAACATGGCCGCTCCGCTGTATACTCCGGAAGATACGGGGAAGGGGAAGGACACAGCCGATAACGAAACCGACCCGCCCACCCGCAAGGGAGGGAAAGGGAGGCCTGCGTCCGGACTGACCGGGGCGAACGACCCGGAAGCCTTGCAGGTCTACGAGACCTACCCACGGAAGGTCGGGCGAGGGGCTGGAGTGCGGGAGATCCAGCGTGCCTTGGATCGGCTTGAGGCGATCCTCGCCTGCGATCGGCCCAAAGCCGCCTCGGTGCTCATCGAAGCAGTCAAGGACTACGCCCGGACTGTCAACGGGACGGAGGCCAAATTCATCGCCCACCCCCGCACTTGGTTCAGCCAAGGCCGATGGGAGGACTATGTGTCCAAGATTCAAAGTGGCGAGCAGCAGCAATCTAGGAAATCTTCCGGGCCGATCTTCGCTGTGGAGTACTTGCGGCAACCCGCAGATTCACGGGCAAAGCCGACACTTGCCGAAGCGAGGTTCATGGATGCAGAGCAAGCCAAGTCATTTGCGGAACGGTTCGGTGGCAAGATTCGCACGCTTTAATTCAAGCCATGAACATCTTCTTCGTTGACCCCGACCCGGACATTGCTGCGCAGGCACTCTGCGACAAGCATGTCGTCAAGATGCCACTTGAATCGGCGCAAATGCTTTGCACTGCCCACCGCATCGTTGACGGCGATGCGTACGCAGACCGCATGGGTTTGTACAAGCCATCGTTCATCAATCATCCCTGCACGATTTGGTGTCGCAGCACTAACTACAACTACCGATGGCTGTTCATGCACTTTCGCGCGCTGCTGAACGAATACACGCATCGCTATGGACGAGAACACAAGTGTGGCGCACTTCTCGGCGCACTCGCCGTTGTTCCGGCCAAGATCGTTGATATTCCGTTCACGCAACCTCCGCAAGCCATGCCTGATGCGCAGCGCGTCGCCAACGACAGCGTCACTGCCTATCGCAACTATTACATTCACTGCAAGGGTGCTATCGCCAAGTGGAATCGTGTTCCGCAACGCATGCCCCAGTGGTACTGCTACCAATGACCAATGATCAATCGAAGAAACTCACGCTTCCGGACTGTGAGATTTGCGGATCGAAAGAAGGAATGTTCGTCATCCGGCGTGATGTGCTTCATGTCACGAAACACACTTGGGGCACGGAAGAACGATACGACTGGTTCTCTTGTTCGCAGTGCCGCATAAAACATCAGATCAAGACACTTCAATCGCAACTCAAACAACTGGAGCAAGATTATGACTGGGAACTTTGACATCGCCGCAGAACTGCGGGCGCGACACTCAAATGTGACTGGCGCAGATGCGCGCATCACGCAACCCATTGTTGGTGCAACGATCTTTCTTGAAGCAGCAGAGGAAATCGAACGGCTTCGTGGAATGCTGGAAGTGCAGGACGAAATGATGAAACACTATGTGCTAGAGCGCGATCAGGCGCGACGATCACTCTGCGTGTTGGCAGCGAATGAAGATCACGCTGCGGCACGCGTCGCTGCTCGGGAATTGCAATGGGACTGCTTCAAGGAGGATTGCAAATGAATGACATCGTAGAACGGCTGCGCGTGAAGTGGGACATCATGGGAGACATGGCGAACGCCGAGCGCGACGAGGCCGCGTATGCAATCATCTGCCTACGCAACGAATGCGCGATGGAGGTAGCGCATACCAAGGAAATTCGACAGCAGGTGATGGAATTGCGTGCAGAGCGTGACGCACTGCGACGCACGCTTTCGAAGATGTTCATTGATCCGGTTGCGTTTGCAGAATCGAAGAACTGGGACTGTTTCAAGGAGAAAGCATGAGCAACTACCCATCGGGCGATTACACCTTCCCGGGCGATGAAACACCCGAAGAGCGCAGTGCGCGTAGGCGGAGGCAATACAAAGAATGGAAGGCAGACGAGGCCGACTGTGGACCGGAAGACAACGAAGACTGGAGCCGTGACGAACCGTGATCGAAATTGAACTGACGAATGCAGAACTGCTTCACGCTGGCATCATGGGTGTGATGCGTCGTGTGTCTTCGATCAAACGAGGCTTGAAACCGCAGTATGGATTCAACGACGAGAACCCGTGGCAGATCGACATTGAGGGTTCGTGCGGAGAACTGGCCGTCGCCAAAGCCTTGGGCATCTACGCATCGCTGGGACTCGACACCTTCAAAGCACCTGACCTGCCCGGAATGCAAATCAAGACGCGCAGCAATCACTCATACGAACTCATCGTGCGACCGCATGATGCAGAGGATCAGCACTTTGTGCTAGTGACTGGCAAGAACGGCAAATACAGAGTCCACGGATGGATTCTTGGAAAGGATGCCAAGCAGAAGAAATGGGAACAGACGCACGGTGGCAGGGATGCCGCCTACTTCGTGCCTCAAGATGTTTTGAAACCCATGGACGATCTGAAACCTTATCGTCTTGACTACGCCTGAAATCCCTGTCACGCTTTCAGAGCGGGTCGTGGCGGTAGTAGTTATGGAGGATGGCTACCGTCACACCCGCGACTATGCCGGACACCGTAACCATCACGCTTCCTATACCCGACCGCGTGCTTTCGCCGAATGCCCGTTGTCACTGGGCGGTCAAAGCGAAAGCGACCAAGCGCATGCGCAAGTGCGCGCTGGACGCGTGCTTCTTGGCATTGCGTGGCGTTGCTCCCGATTGGGTGAACGCGAACTGTCAAGTATCGTGGTATGCGAAGACGAATCGCAGGCGTGATCGCGACAACTGCCTCGCGAGTCTCAAGGCAGCGTTCGATGGCATAGTAGATGCAGGACTGTTGCAGGATGACTGTGGGCTGACGCATCTGCCCATGCTGATGCTTTGTGACAAACATTCTCCGCGAGTGGAACTAACCCTAACGCGTGAGTACTGATGAAGAAGCAGAAGCGACCAACCGAAATCGTCGTGCCCGGAGTCAAGAAGTACGGTGCAAAAACGCGTGGGTGGTCGGTCGAGCATCATGGAAGAAACATCCATGTCGTATCGGTCAAGCGTCCGCAGTTGAAACAGTTTGAACAGTGGATTCTGCTGCTAGCAGACAACCATCACGACAACCCATCTGCCGATCACGCGATGGAAAAAAGACTGCTTGATCAGGCAATCGAACGCGATGCGATCATCATCTCGGTTGGTGACACGCTCGACTTGATGCAAGGCAAGGGTGACAAGCGATCAGCCAAATCTGCCCTGCGATCCAGTCTGCTATCAGACTCTTACTTCGACAAGGTGATTGAGCAGGCCGCAGACTTCTACGCTCCGTACGCATCGCATTGGGCCGTGATGGCAACCGGAAATCATGAGTCTGCATGGGAGCGTCATCACGAATCTTCACCCACGCAACATCTTGTTCGCGCCATGAAGGACAGGGCCGAAAGTAATGTAGGGGCTGGAGGCTACGGCGGGTTCATCAAGTTCCAAATGCACCTTGGTGGCAATCGCTTGACCTACACTATGAAGTATCAGCATGGCACTGGCGGTTCGGGAGCGATGATGTCGTTTGGCGTGCTTGACACACGCAGAATGTTCTCTTGGCTTGAAGGCGTAGATTCGATCGTCATTAGTCACTTGCATACGAGCAATGTCGTAGGCGTGACCCGGCAGTTCCTGAACTGTCACAACGGTGTGTACCGAGTCGAGAATCGGCATTGCGATCTGATTCGCGTCGGCACGACCAAGGACGCATGGAAGGACGGAGCAGCCGGATGGGAGGTCGAGAAGGGGTTCGGCCCATCACCGATGCGGCAGAAGTGGGTTCGTCTGTTCATTCAATACGAACAGAGAAAGGACGAAGCCGGGATTCACGGCGTTCCGAGAATCGCTTGGGATGTCATCGATGCGCAATGAAATTGCCCTCACAATCGGCAAGCGCAAATGGCGAATCCGGTTCGTGTTAGCCAAAGAAATGCCAAGGGACTGGTTGGGAAGTTGCGATCACCCCCCGGGAAGGCATCCGACGATCAGCGTCCGTCGCGACCTAACCGACAGGCAGGCTTTGGAAATCGTGGCACACGAATGCCTGCACGCTGCCCTACCCGACTTGTCCGAGGAGGCTGTGACGGCTTCCGCTAGCGTTATTGGGCGTGCGCTTTACTCTTTAGGTTACAGGCGCAAGCCGTTAGTATCACCCGGCAAGGCAAATCCATGAGCGAGCAAACAGAAACGAAGTTGGGCAAGCAGGTTGGAGTGCAGACCGTTCTGCAGTTTATCCAAACCTTGGTATTGCTTGGAAGTGTTGCGGGTGTCTTCATGACCATCGGTCGCCGCGACGCGTCGCTTGACAATCAAGGCGAGCGCATCAAAGAATTGGCTGCGATCACTTCCGATCTTGCTCGCACAGTAAGCACTTTGTCGGCAACCGACCGCGAGTATTCTGCTCGCATCGACAGCATCCAGTCCCGCATCGACCGACTTGAAAGGAAGCCATAAATGGCCATCTCAATGATCTCCACCAATCAACCGTCCTTCGCAACTACTGGCCTCATCAGTTTGACATCGGCGCAGGCTTACGATGCCGCTAGCCCCACGCTGACCAAGCCCAGCACCACAGTCCAGTCTGCGCTGCTGTATGACATCGGCACGGACTACCCAAGCCTGCTGCGCTTGACCCCAATCGCAAGCCGTAATGATTTTACCTCGGGCTCGGTTGGCATGCGCGTAGTCGGTTGGAACTCGTACCTCCAAGCGGATGGAACAAAGGTTTATATTCCCACCGTGCTAGCGGATGTGGCCCTTGGCTACACCAGCGGCACGGTTGCCAACCTGTCCATTGACGGCGTGACCAACTATTTCTTCAGCAGCGCGACCATCGGCGCAGGCGTTCCGACCGTGAATGCCTACAGCCCTGCGACCGCTGCCACGACCAATGTGCAGCCCGCTAGCGTCATCGTGGATGCCGTCGGCTCGCAGTTGATCACCCTCCAGTTCAAGGCCACGGGAACCACGCCCAAGATGGGCGCATTCTGGGCGACGATCTAATGCGACCACGACCATTGCGACGGCTGAATGATCAAGTGTTGCCCCCGGCAGCGGGGGTATATGGATCTGCACAAGTCAGGACAATGCTGCAAGATGTCGTGCAGCGCAGAGATTCTGTAGACATCTTGATTGCGGGAGACAGCAACACGAACTACAACGGATGGGGATGGGTTGACGGAATAAATTGGGCACTACAAACAAACACGACTGCCGTGGAATACGGAACTCCAATCGTCCCAGTTATTTCGTGGGACAGTGCTCTGTACTACGGCGTGTATCTTGTAGAAGGCGTATACAGCAAAATCAACGCTTCTGGAACGGTAGTCAATGCAACCGGGACTCCAGCACTTGGTAACACGCTCGTAAGTGGCAAGACTTCTGGCCCATCGGATTTGACGAATGCACTAACGCGAGGCTCTGGCTCATTGCAACCGAATACTTCTCCGTTTGACTACGGATGGTGGGCGGGGACGAGCGATTGGAGCGACACGATTGGTGGGATGTTTCTTTATGACGGCAGCAATCGTTTGCCTTGGATTGGAAGTGCAATCCAGTATCGCGTAGTTCATGGTCTAGGGCCGAGCATGGGAACGCTCCGCTTGTCTGGAAGGTTGGATGTTGCTCCTTTTACTGCGCTTGGAACGCAATCAGTTTCATGCGCGCAAGCGTCATATGAATGGACGACCGCAACTCTGTCAGTTTCGGCGGACTCAAGCAGAACTGGCGGTCAATACAGTTTCTTGTATGCCGGAAACAACATCTCTACTTCTCGTTTGACTGGGCCGATGGCGTTGGCATTACAATCAGTTTCTCGCATCAACACGAAGGGATACGCAGTCACATCAATATCGCATCATGGTGGTGCAACGATGGACACCGTTGCCAGCAATGCGTCAAATGGAAACACGGTGATTCGACAGTACCTGCGCGAAGCGCGACTGCGTCAGATTTCATGCGGCGGAAGTGGACGAGTGATTGTGGCGATTCAGGGTGGAATCAACGCGGGTACAAATCCTTGGGCAACAAGCGCGAGCAGTTTTTTCAGCACTTGCACAACTGAATGGGCAACGCTTGGATATCCAACTAGCGACCTTGCATGTCTGGGATGGGTAAGCCATCAAACCGCTAGCACCGATACGCTCACTACAGAAAGAGCATCATCAATCACGCTAGGGAACTCTGGCTCTTGCACCATCTTGGATACCACCGCGTTTGTAACCTATAACGACATCAACACTGGTGGCGGGTCAGGAACGACTTGGTATGACAGCGGTGGAAACAGTCACTTGACTGCACTTGGATATCAAGCGATTGCCTCCCGTATGATTTCTGCCCTGTTGTCTTGATTTCTCATCATCTACTCTCTTGCGGGTTTGGGCCTAACGAAAGGAACCACATGAAGAACAATTGGAAGACCACTTCGGCGGGCATTGCCGCAATCCTCGTCGCCGTCGGCTCGGCCTTGAAGGCGTTCACCGACAATGACCCGGCGACCGTGCCGGACATCGGTGCCTGCATCGCGGCCGTGATGGCCGGAGTGGGCTTGATCCTCGCGAAGGACGCGGCCAAGTCCGAGTAATGGCTTGGCTGACAGCACTAATCGCTGCCGTGCTGGGCGAGTTGTTGGCCCGGTTCGGCAGCAAAATTGGCAAGACGGAGGCCACAGATGCACCGCAAGACACAAATCGCCTTGATCGGGCTGGCTCTCGCATTCGCGAGTGGCTGCGCTCGCGTAACGCTGGTCAGTGAAGGCAGTCCCGTCCGAATCGGCCCGGAGTGTCGAGTTCGGGTGTACACCCTCACGAGTGACGGGTGGGAACTGTCACCCAACGCCGTGACCATTCCCGAGGGTTGGTATTGCGTGCCACCATCCTATGTGGACAAGCCTGCACCGTAGAGTGTTATGATGGCAGCATGAAGATCAAGCGAGTCGCAATCGAAACCCTCCAATCCGATCCGCAGAATGTTCGCAAACACAACACCGCGAACCTTGACAGCATTCGCGAGAGCCTCAAAAAGTACGGACAAGTCGAACCCCTAATCGTGGACGCGGACAATGTGGTTCGTTCCGGCAACGGTCGTTTGGAAGTAATGCGGGAACTGGGTTACACCCATGTCAACATCCTCCCAACCGAACTGAAAGGCAAGGAGGCGATTGCCTATGCCATTGCCGCCAATCGCACTGCAGAACTTGCAGAGTGGGATGACGAGAATCTGTTGAAGCAGTTGCGCATGATCGCCGAGATGGACGGCGAACTGCTTCTGTCAACTGGCTTCTCGGAAGCAGACCTTGAGCGGCTGAACGAAGACCTCAAGGCTGGCGTTGTCGAATCCGAGGCTTCTGCTGAAGCGATGGGCGAGAACATTGCGAAGTATGAGAGCAGTGCAATCCGACAGATCGTGCTGGTCTTTAGCATGGCGGAATACACTCGCGTCGTGGATGCGTTCGGTCGCTACTGCGATCAGCACGGGTTGAGCAATAACACCGAAGCCGTCATGCACCTACTGGAGAGCAATGGCTATGCGTGTAATGGAAAGAACGCGGACTGAACTCGACCTGACGAAGTTCAAGAACCGATCCGCACAAGAAACCGACTGTTCGACATACATCAAAGAGTCCACGACCGTGACGGTCGATGGTCGGACTGTCATCGTTTACATCTCGTATGTCGACGACAAGGCTCTTGATGAGATGGCGAAGGTGCTGCCGGAAATCAACTACGCTACATCCACCCGCACTAATGGACTCGTAACGACGAGCAGAATTTTCGGATACGCGCCGAGAAACGAACTACGACGACAACCGTGTCGGGCGACCGGATTCGCAACGGATCAGCCGCGAGAACACGCTATCGTGGCTGCCGCCAGCAAAGTGATTGAGCGATACTATGTCGATTCATTTCCCGAACTGTCGCAGTATCACAGGGAACTGACGGAGAACAATGTCAAAGAGCAGTATCGTCTTGAAGGGACGATGTTTACGAGCGGCATCGTCAACCACAACAATCCGCTGCGATACCATTTCGACAGTGGTAACTTCAAGAATGTCTGTTCGGCGATGTTGGCATTCAAGCACAAGGTCTCGGGTGGGCACCTCTGTATTCCCGAACTGGATTTGATGATCGAAATCGCCGACCGATCGCTGCTGCTGTTCGACGGACAGGGTTTGATTCACGGCGTTACGCCCATCAAGAAACTCGCGCCTGACGCGCATCGTTTCACCGTGGTTTACTACAGCCTTCAGCAGATGTGGAACTGCGAGGCCATCACGGACGAGATAGCCCGAATGCGTGCGCGACGAACCGACATCGAAAGACGCAAAGCAAACAATGAACCCGCAGACACAGAATGACCGTGCACCACTCGTCATCGTCGCATACCTAGCGAAAGCCAAGTACGGGGGATGGCCGACTTTCACGCATCACCTTTGCCTCGCTTTGAGGGCCGCTGGAGTCGTGCCAATGCTTCGCGTCGTTGGAGCGAAGACAGCCGCCGACTCAATCGACTTCGGGCATGGAATGCGCGCTAGGCGCATCTCAATCAAGGAACTTTGCAATAGCGAACAGCCCGTTCTGATTGCGGCTGCGGACAAACAGCATTCGGAAGAGGCGAAACTGCTTCTCAAGAAAGGTGCGCACATCGTAGTTCACGATCCTGCCGAGAAACATCTTGAAGGAGTACCCGAGCGCAAAACGGTCGTGATTCGACGCTCAATGAAGCAGCGTCTTCCGAACGCTACTTTGATTCTGCATCCGTACGCGAGAGCCAACCCAACTCGCACGAACGAATACGGAGCAATCGCGCACTCGCGCATCGACTTCGACAAGTACACGCACACGATCTGCGAAGCCAACGATTTGAAGGCTGGCATCCGAGTGTTCGGAGCAGCCAACATGATGTATGTGCATTTCAAGATTCACCCGACATGGCCTAACTTCAAGCCGGAAGCGTTCCCAAGAACGGCACACGCGGGAGCGCACCTGTGCGCGAAAGCAGCGGCCATCGTGGACATGAGTGCAATCAAGAACGATGGCGGCGGTTCGCAGTATTCGTTCTTGGAGGCTTGGGACGCAGGCACGCCACTCATCATCAACAGCAAATGGATTGACGGGTTCCCGAACGACGAAATGCAGCATGAGCAGAACTGTTTGGCTGCGCGAGACGCAGCCGAACTGAAACGATGCGTAGATCGCGTGTTGAACGACGAGCGGACTCGGAATACGCTGGTGGAGAACGGCTACAAGTCGTTGTTGCAACATGACCCCGAAACAATCGGAAAGCAATACCGGACGCTCATCGGTGTCTGAACCGTCGACAAGCCAATCTCGCGAGTCTGAAATCATCGACCCGAAACGGGTGCGCAGCAGTCTCCGGACGCTTCAAAGAGCCGTTGAGAACGGCTGGGCTATCCCGGACAATGTGATTCAGGCAGCACCCCTGATCGTCGCTAGCATCCTGACGAATCGCAATGCGAGCGCAGCGTCGAGGCTTCGTGCCGCCGAGGTGTTGGCTGCTATGGCTCGCGACAAAGTTGCTGCTGCTATTGCGCTCGACAAGATGGAACGCTTGAATGAGGGTGCGGCTACCGAACGCTTTGAAATTAGCCCGGAGATTCGCGCTCGCGTAACCGCAATCATGGCGAAGCGACTCGGCAATGGATAGCGATACGCAGGTCATCTTCGCGATGGCCCGAGAAGACCCGGACACCTTTGCGGAACTGCTGGGGTTCTCACAGTCCAGCGTGCATAGCGATATGCAGAAGCATTTGACTCGCTTCGCCAACGCGACGGTCGGCTTGCCTCGCGGACACGGCAAATCTGTGCAGTGCGCCATCCGACAGGCTTGGGAGATCGGTCAGAATCCACGCATCCGAATCAAGCATGTGGGACAGACGGTTACAAAGGCACAGGAACAGATTCGCATGGTCGTGCAGATCATGCGCAGCGACATCTTTCGCATGGTGTTTCCTGAAATCCAAATCGTCAAGCCGAAACCGGAGGATGAGGGCAGTAACGAAATCCTTGTGCGGCATGAAGCGATGCACAAAGACGCAACCATGCAGGCCGTCAACATCTTCGGTCGCGCAGGCGGTCGTTGCGATCTTCTTTGCGGGGACGATGTCTGCGATCTGCGAAACAGCGTTCTCGTCCCGGCAGAACGGCAGAAAGTGAAGGAAGCGTGGAAGAACAACTGGTTGCCGATGCGCGACTTCAGCGCAGGCACGCCAAGAACATGGAAGTTGTTCACCCCGTACCATGTCGATGACCTAACAACAGAATGGCGAAAGCAGGCCGCTGAAGATGGCAGTCTGTACTGGCGACCCTGCAAAGGATTCGATTCTCCGTGGCCCGAGGTGTTTACTCCCGAAGTATTGCAGGCGCAGCGGGTTGAAATGGGGCCACTCGGTTATGCGCGAGCGTACGAACTCGTTGCTATTTCACAAGACTCGCTGATCTTCCGCGAAGAATGGCTGCAGAACTCGTATTACATGAACGATCCGCCGCAGGCAGAAGCGTCATCCGGCACTGTCGTGGCTGCTATCGACTGGGCATTCACGGAGAAGCGTGGAGACAGCGGCGACTATTCGGTTTGCGTGGTTGGTTTGCTTGATCCGAATGGCAAATGCTGGCTGCTGGAAATGCTGCGCGTTCAGGCTACTTTCCCCAATTTCATGCGATCCGCTGTCGATCTTTGCCAGCGGCTAGGAGCCAGCATGATCATTGCGGAAGGCAATGGCCCACAGGCGGGACTCTGCCAGCAACTCGCTCAGTCCACCACAATCCCCGTCCGACGAGTGGCTCGTACGAAGGACAAAGTCACGCGAGCGAGCGAGGCGCAACCGATGGTTGAATCGGGCAAACTCAAACTTCGTTGTCGATCTGATGGCAGGCTCGACCCTGTTATGGAGCCAATCCGTGACGAAATGCTCGCTTTCCCTCTGTCGGATCATGATGACACGGTAGATGCTGTGGTCGATCTATTGGAATACGCAAGGAATCGGCTATACATTCACAAGCCGGGAACGATCAGCACCATCAAAGACACCCGTCCTGAACTCTGGAGACTGTACGGCAAATGAGCGACAAGAACGAAGAAGCATCGCAGGCTAGCATGGCGAACGATACGGCTCCGCACCCGGCGTTCCAAAGCCTTGTAACTCCGGTGGAGATGCAGCGTTCGTTCTATACGAGCGTCAACAAGATTCTGCGGCAGGGTTCGGTTGCTGTCCGAAACGAGCGTGCGCTTCAGCGGCAGATGCGATTCGACCCCGATGTTATGGGGCCGCTGCTGTCGTTGCAGTTGTCGGTGGCGTGCGCAGATTGGGCCGTCGCACCGCAGGCCGATTACGCGCAGGATGCAGAAGCAGTTGAGCAGGCTGCGACGATGGAGAAACTGCTCAAGAACACGCCACGCTTCACTGATCTGCTTCGGCACCTGATGGATGCGCTTTGGTATGGCCGTTCGGCTGTGAACATGGTTTACGGTCGCAACGGAGACACGATCTTCATTCGTGACTGGCTGCCGATTCACGGTGATTCGATCGTCGTTACCGAATACGGTTCGATTGGCCTCAAGGTTGGCCCACGCTACTACGCCAGCCAAGAGTCGAGCAACGAACCGAACGGAACGAAGATCGGCGACACGATTATCGGTTGGGACAGCCGCGTGCTGCCCATCGACCAGTTGCAGCGGCAGACGATTGCACTGCACACCTATCAGGCGCAGGGTGTCGATTTCGATGATCCGTACGAGGCAGAGAACGCTTACCTCGGTCGCGGAATGCGCGATCTGATTTGGTACTACTGGAAGATGAAGCAGCGAGTGCTTCAGAATTGGGATGCCTATTGCGAGCGTTACGGCATGGGCTTCCGCATCGGAACTTATCCCCTTGGCAATATGCAAGCCAAGAGCGAGATGGATGCCATCCTCGCGCAGTTGATGGGCGATGTGTCGGTGACGATTCCGAAAGACCCAAACACCGCCGAGCAGCCGTTCGACATCAAGTTGCTTGAGCCTGCATCCAGCAATGCAGAGACTTTCGCCAAGATGGTCGAGTATCTCTGCGGCAACATCAAGGAAATTATTCTTGGTCAGACGGGTACGAGCGAAGCAATCAGCACCGGATTGGGCAGCAGCGTGGCGGATCAGCACGCGCAGACTCTCAATCGACAGGTGACTTATGTGGCAGGCTCACTTGCGGAAACCGTCACGCGAGAGATCGTTGAGCCGCTGTACCGAATGAACTTCGGCGATGAAGGTGTGCCGCCGCAGTTCACATTCGCCATCAGCAAGCCGAATCCCGACGAGTACATGAAGGCCATCGAACTGTTTACGAAACTTGGTGGCCGCGTCAGCGAACGCGAGGCTCGCAAGGTGTTCGGATTGGCAGAGCCGGAAGATGACGAGGCAGTGCTTCAGGCTCCCGCCGAGCCGGGCATGGCTCCGATGGACATTCGCCCGATGGGTGACGAGCCGGAGGAAACCGATCCGACCGAGCGCGTCAGCATCAGCGAAACGGATGCCGCAAACAAAGTCAAGCAGTTGGACAAGGCTGAAGGCAAGACTGAAGAATGACCAAAGACTTCCTGCGGCTCTACAACTTGGGGCTGCGGGAAGCGAACTATTGGTACGCGAGGGCGGTAGCCAACCAGATTCGTGGCAATACGGAAGCCGCCGAGAAGGCTTGGGCTGGCTTTGAGGATGCCGTGGCCGATGTCATGACCCTGTCCTACCTGACGGGAGTGGCGGAAACCTATACGGTGGCGAAACAGGGTGGAATGCCACAGGAGCCACAGGAGTTCCCCGTGGAACGCCCGGAGACATTTGCGCGCCCGTCGCCAGCCTTCAAGCCCGGACAGTTCTGGAAGTACATCCGTACCTTCAGGAACCGAATACCGATGGGATGGAAAGAGGTCGAAGCACGCCGAAAGCAGGCTCGCAGGCTGGCCGAGAAGATTCGCAAGGCAGAGAACGCCGAAGCCGTCAAGAAACTCAAGCAGCGTTTAGAGGCTTTGAGGATGCTTACGGAGAACACCTTCGTGATGAAGGGTGCGACCCAGCAGCAGGCCAAACGAATCAAGCAACTGATCGCCGAAAGCATTGAGAATCGCCACATTGCCAAGGGTCTCAAGACTGGCGGAATGTCGAAGTTCATCCGCAGGGCACAGATCGAAGGCATCATCAACGCCACCCATGCACGGCTGGAAGTCGTTTACCGCACCAACATCTCGTCTGCCTACAACGAAGCGGCTTACGAGGTGGCGAAACGACCTGAAACGAAGACATGGGCACCCCTGCTGCGTTTGTTTGAGGTTCACGACAGGCGCACCCGTGGCGCACCCGGCGGCGAATACGCTACGAAAGGCAAGTCATCGAATCCCGGATTCCATTGGCAAATGGACGGGTACATTGAGACTCCCGAGCGCATGAAGGCTCAAAATCTCATTCCGCCCAACGGATTCAACTGCCGAGGTTCGATCAGAGCCGTTTCGCGTTACGAAGCGATGCAACTAAAGATCGCCGACAAGGACGGAAATGTAGACCGAAAGGCACTTGATCGGTACAACTTACAGCGTCAGAAACTGATTGACAAAGGTCTCTACCCCGATCCCGGATTCAAACGATGAACACTGAAGACAAGTTCTACGCCAGCAAGCACGGCCAGCCCGAGAAGTTTGCAGGAGCGCGACTCGCGGGACATCCGCAGAAAAACAAGATTCTGAAGGTGCTTCACGACTTTGCGTGTGACACTGATGCGAAGGGCATCATCGCATATTCACAAGCGGATGTTTCAAAGATCAAAGATGCCCTGAAAAAGAACGGCATTTCGCCAATGGTGGATGTTGCGGTGGCGGACGATTATCAAAGCGGAACGCATTATTCCCGCCCCGGAGTAAAGGCAAAGTTTCAAAATGTGTTTCTTGGTGGAGTTGAAAGCAATTTGCGAATGATTGAGTTGTACATCAAGCAGATGCGACAAGCACTTTCTCGGAATGACGCAGCAGAAGCGAAAGAGATTGGTCTTGCACTTCAACAGAAAGCAACCTTGACACTGACACATCTCAAGGCATTTATGCCTCATGCGAGTAAGAATCTCTCCGGCAAGACCGAGAAGTTTGGTCTTGAGGATGCTTGTTGGGAGGGTTACGAGGCCGTTGGAACCAAGCAGCAGGATGGCCGAACCGTGCCGAACTGCGTGCCGATGAGCAAGGAAACGCACGCTGCTGATGATCGTTCCGCTGACTTCCTTCGCAAGATGGCCGTTGGAATCACGCCGAGCAACATCCGGCAGATGCAGGTCTTGGTGTCGCAGGCTCTTGCCTACGGGCAGGGCAAGCGCGACACTATGCTGATTGAAGAAGCCAAGGCTGCGCAGTCCGAGATCAATGAACTCAAGAAGGCCGGACATTGAGATGAGCCGAAAGGCAGAGGACAAGTTCTACTTCGGCGGCGAGTCAGTTCAGAAGGCTGGCCGTAGTCGCATTCTTGGCAATCTGCTGGATAAGAACATTCTGCCGAATGGCGGTTGGCGTGCGCTGTGCGATCACGACGATCTGCTGATCGTGTCGTTTGAAGACCCGGACATTGCGGAGTTCGTGTCGAAGAAACTGAAGAAGGCAAGCATCGACCACGACGGGCCAACTGCGGCCGTAGGCGGTCATTTCCACTTGGAGGTCAGAGATGAATCAGAAGAAGATTGAGAACAAGTTCTACGCTGCGGCTCCGGGCAAGAAGACCACGATGGCTCGCAATTCCGAATTTGACACGGACGAGGTGAAGAACCTTGTCCACAAGGAATCTCGCGATGCCGAATGGGGCATTGACCGAGAGTCCAAGGGTCGGGGTTTGTACACCTACAGTGCCTATCACGCATATATTGGCGAGCCTGTTTTCACCAAGCGATTCAACACTCGCGGCGAAGCGGAGAAGTGGCTTGAGAAGCAGAACGCGGCTAGTCATCCGAACAAGCGGAAATCTGCTCGTCCCGGCGCGAAGGAAATGTTCGGTTCTGCGGATAAGGTGGACAACCTTATGGCGACTGCATACAGAGCCTTGAGGGATGGCGACAAGGCTGCGGCGCGCAAGTTGATTGCAAGAGCAGAAGCATTGATTCAGTCTGATTCGTCCGTTCCGGATTACATCGTGAATGAACTGAATGATCTCAAAAAGTCATTGCGTTTCTCCCGCCGTGGCACGAAGTCAAAGTTCGCCAATGAATGGAATACCTACGATGATCGCGAAGCGGACCGTTTGATTAAGCGCATGCAAGAACTGGAGCAGAAGTGCAGCAAGAAGCGGTCGGAAATCTTTGATGTTGAAACGAAGATGATTCCTCGCATTATTGCTGCAACCACTGCCGCCAAGAAAAACAAAGATGTGGCAATGCTCGCATCTGCGATGCATATGTCTCACCAAGCCGACGATGTTCGATACTCATTCTCCCGCCCCGGCGCGAAGGCGAAGTTTGCGTGGCAACCGGAGATCAGTGGCAGGATTCGCAAGGTGAATGCGTCGATTGATCAGGCTGTTCAGCGATTGCGAGATGCGACTAAGACTGGACGATGGAATTTGGCTGCGGGGATTTGTCGCAATCTCGGTTCTATGTACAGCGGCATGGGAGGCGGACTTGCTGGTATGTATGACGAACTGCAAATCGCTTCCGACAAGGAATGGCGGAGCAAGTAAAAATGCCAGCATCCCACTCCGTAGAGAAGACCGCCGAAGGCAAGGTGCGAATCCGCGACCTTGAACTGTTCATGGGATTCGACCCGTCGATTGATTCCGACGAGGACGAAACCATGCAGCAGTACGACAATCGCAAGGTGGCTTCCATCGCCAAGCGAACCAACCAGTTCATCGCCCGAGGCTCTCGGCCCAAGTTGGTGATTGAGCATGAGAAGGAAGGCAAGGAAGCCGTTCCCGCTGCCGTTGGCGACATTACCACCGTGCGCTACGAAGACCGCAACGGTGTCGGCTACATCGTCGGCGATGTCGAAATGTCGCAGCCGATGTTCGACAAGTTGCTGGGAAACAATGCTTTCCCGCGACGTTCGGCAGAGATTTGGAAGGACGATCACCTCTCGGAAGTCGCGTTGCTTGGACGCGACACTCCCCGACGGCCACTTCCCGATACCAAGTTTGGGAAGAACGGAAACAAGGTAGTATTTGAGCGACCGATGGGATCGTTGCGTGTAAGTCTTGACAACAAGGTTCAGAACGCGGAAACTGGCGTAGGTGGTGGCTCAAACACCTTCGTCCCGACCGCAGGAACACAGAGGAATCCAATGGCACGAAAGCAGATGAAGAAGCAGATGGAAGCAGAGGACGAGAAGAAGCAGAACGAGGCTCTTTGCGCTGCTCCCGATGAGGCGGAGGAAATGGCTGGCCCTGAAATGACCATGGAGGCCGAGGGTTCGGGCCTTGAGGACATGATGGATGCCTCTGCCGTTGCAATGGCGAGTGATTCGGATATCGAAGAGGACGAAATGTCCTCCGATGACGATGAGATGTTTGAGGAAGAAGACGAAGATGAGATGGATGCGGAAGCCGCTGCTGG
>Ga0114972_10000272_pt1 | contig 38334 bp, 34 predicted proteins | sample M_140807_EF_Meta_FD_87354 | JGI IMG/M metagenome (GOLD analysis project Ga0114972, IMG submission 87354) | Freshwater microbial communities from Lake Montjoie, Canada to study carbon cycling - M_140807_EF_MetaG | ecosystem: Environmental > Aquatic > Freshwater > Lake | place: Lake Montjoie... | reverse complement strand
TTGTTGCCCTAGTTTGCCGCCGAAGGCGCAATTCGCCCAGAATCGCTCAGGCTTCCCATACCGCAATCTGCAATGTTGCATGTTTCACAGGCATGCGGCAACACAACACTCTGGAGAGACCCGCGGCCGTATGGCCAACACGGGCGCCGAAGGTGCACACCTGCCCACACGCAGGGCAACTCTCAGGCAAAAGGACAGAGGGGCGAACGCTGGTGCAAATGCTTACGTTAGACGTGGGCGTTTAAACCGTTCGTCCTTTGACTGTTCTGGAGCTTTTCCATGTCTGCTACGTTAAAACGCACGCCTCTGCACGAGACGCATGTCAAGTCAGGTGCGCGCCTGGTCGATTTTGGTGGCTGGGATATGCCAGTTAACTACGGCTCGCAAATCGAAGAACATCATGCTGTGCGGCGCGACGCTGGCATTTTTGATGTCTCGCACATGTTGAATGTTGATGTGACCGGCGCCGATGCGACTGCGTTTTTACGCAGACTGGTTGCCAATGATGTCTCTAAGTTGACACAGCCTGGCAAAGCGCTTTACTCCTGTATGTTGAATCCTGAGGGAGGCGTGATTGACGACTTGATTGTGTATTTTTTCACGGCAACGCAATGGCGCTTGGTGGTCAATGCAGGTACCGCAGATAAAGATATCGCCTGGATGCAACGAGTGGCCTCTGCCGAAAAATTTCAAGTCACCGTGACGCCGCGCCGCGATCTGGCGATGGTGGCGGTACAGGGCCCCAATGCTCGTGCAAAAGTCTGGGCGGCACGCCCGGCCTGGCAAGCGGCTACGCAAAACCTGGGGGTGTTCTGTGCTGCGGTCTTTGTGGGTGACGTGTTGGTGGCTCGCACGGGTTACAGCGGCGAAGACGGTTTTGAGATCGTGTTGCCGGCAACTGAGGTTGCCCAGCTATGGGCCGACCTGATTGGTCAACAGGTTCACCCTTGCGGCTTGGGCGCGCGCGATACGCTGCGCTTAGAGGCGGGTATGAATTTGTACGGTCAGGATATGGATGAACTGACTCATCCTAACCAAGCTGGTCTGACCTGGACGGTTTCGCTTAAAGACCCAGAGCGGTTCTTTATTGGCCGCAAGGCGCTGAAGCAGTTTGCGGATCCCAAAGTGTTTATCGGGCTCAAACTATTAGACCGCGGCGTGATGCGCGCACACATGGCAGTGCGCACCGATGATGGTTTAGGTGAGGTGACAAGCGGCACGATGTCGCCAACGCTGGGTGTTTCGATTGGTTTCGCACGTTTGCCGCTGGGTGTCGAGGTGGGCGATCACGTTGAGATTGATATTCGTGGCAAGTGGGTTCCTGCCGAGGTCTGCAAGCTGCCCTTTGTTCGTCAGGGTGCTGAGGTCGTGCACGCAAAGTAAGCCACCTCAGAAATGAGTGGCTCGCATGATCAGTGCGCAAACTGCGAACAAAAAAGTTGTAAGTAATAAGAGCTGTGAGCAAAACAAGTTTTAAGTGATACGAGTTGCCATAGATCCAAGATTTTAAATTTTCAAACTTTATTCTTTTCGACTGTACCGAATCCCAAAAATTTCAGGAGACTTTCATGAGCATTCCTAACGATCGTAAATACGCAGCGAGCCACGAATGGATTAAGGCCGAGGGCGATGTCATGTTGGTCGGTATTACTGGCCCTGCGCAAGAGCAGCTCGGTGATTTGGTTTTTGTGGGTGACGTAAAAGTGGGCGCCAAACTCGCAGCGGGTGCGACTGCAGGCGTTGTTGAGTCAGTCAAAGCGGCCTCTGATATTTACGCACCTGTTGCAGGTGAAATTGTTGGCTTTAACGAGGCGTTGAACGATGCGCCCGAAGCCATCAACGCTTCTCCTTACAACACTTGGATTTTCAAAATTAAAGCCAATAATCCCGCCGACGTCGATGGCTTGCTCGATGCAGCAGGCTATCAGGCTGTCGCAGACGCAAGTTAAGGCCACCACTATGTCAAATGCTATGGATACCTCAGGCGAATTTATTCCCCGCCATATCGGCCCCAGCGAGGCTGATCAACAACACATGCTTGCGGCAATCGAGGCGCCCAGTCTTGAGGCCTTGATGCAAGAGGTGGTGCCCGCCAACATTCGCATGACGCGCGAGCTTAATCTTGCTGCTCCTCGTGCCGAGGCCGACGTGCTAGCTGAGATGAAAAAAATCGCAGCGGGCAATCAGGTCTTTCGCAATTACATCGGTCAGGGCTATTACGGCACGCATACGCCCAACGTCATTTTGCGCAATATCCTTGAAAACCCGGCGTGGTACACGGCGTACACGCCCTATCAACCCGAGATCTCTCAAGGACGCCTTGAGGCGATCTTGAACTATCAAACGATGGTGGCGGATCTGACAGGGCTTGATATTTCAAATGCCTCGTTGCTTGACGAGGGCACGGCGGCGGCTGAAGCGATGACGCTGGCGCGCAGAGCTTCGCAAGCGGCTAGCAAAGTATTTTTTGTTTCGCAACATTGTCACCCCCAAACCATCGAAGTGATTCGTACTCGCGCCGATGGCTTGGATATTGACGTGGTCGTGGGTGATGAACTCAAAGATGTGCCAGATTGTTTTGGGTTACTGGTGCAATATCCGCACTCGCTAGGCTCGGTCGCTGACTACCGCGCGTTGACGGCTCAGGTGCATGCAAAAGGTGGTGTGGTGGCCTGTGCCACAGACCTCTTGGCGCTGACCTTGCTTGAGCCCCCAGGGCATTGGGATGCTGACATCGCCATTGGTTCGGCGCAACGCTTCGGTGTGCCCTTTGGTTTTGGCGGCCCCCACGCGGGCTTTATGGCCTGCAAAGATGCGTTTAAGCGCAATATGCCCGGCCGTTTGGTTGGCGTGTCAAAAGACTCACACGGTAATCCAGCGCTACGGCTGGCTTTGCAAACTCGTGAGCAACATATTCGCCGCGAAAAAGCCACGTCAAATATTTGTACCGCGCAGGTGTTGCTTGCTGTGATGTCGAGTATGTATGCGTTGTGGCATGGCCCTAAGGGACTGGCTGCGATGGCCACTCGCGTACAGCACGCGACCGCGCTGCTAGGTCAAGCCTTGACCTCGTTGGGCGTTCAGGTTGTTAACGACACGTTTTTTGACACCTTGTTGTTAAACACGGGTGCACAAACAGACAAAATTTTGCAGGCAGCACGTGCTGCCCGTATCAATTTCCGTCATGTCAGTGCAACGCAACTCTCGATCTCGCTCGATGAAACGGTAACGGCCGTCGATCTTGAACAACTGGTCGCACTTTTTGCCGATGTCCTTGGCAAAGCTGCGCCGGCAATCCCCGCATCACTCGCCGGCTTGCCTGGCATTCCTGGCGCTGTGAAGCGCAAACAGGCGATTTTGAGCCATCCAGTTTTTTCAAGTATTCAATCCGAAACCGACATGTTGCGTTACCTGCGTAAATTGTCAGATAAAGATTTAGCGCTTGATCGTACGATGATCCCGCTTGGATCTTGCACCATGAAGCTAAACGCGACCGTTGAAATGATTCCGGTGACTTGGCCTGAGTTTGCGAGTATTCATCCTTTTGCGCCAGCCGAGCAGACCCGTGGTTATCAAACGATGATCGAGCGTTTGTCAAAAGATTTGTGCGAGATTACCGGCTACGACGCGATTAGTTTGCAGCCAAACTCTGGTGCTCAGGGCGAATACGCTGGCTTACTTGCGATTCGTGCGTATCACCGTGCCAATAATCAGGCGCAGCGTGATATCTGTTTGATCCCTTCATCGGCGCACGGCACTAACCCCGCTTCGGCGAATATGGTTGGGATGAACGTTGTCGTCGTGAAGTCTGACGCACACGGCAACGTCGACCTCGAAGATCTGCAGGCCAAAATTACTCAGGCGGGCGAGCGCTTGGCCGCCTTGATGGTCACCTATCCTTCCACGCACGGTGTGTTTGAAGAGGCGATCACAGGTATTTGCGACATGATTCATGCGGCCGGGGGGCAGGTTTACATGGATGGCGCGAACATGAACGCAATGGTGGGGGTGGCTCAGCCAGGTAAATTTGGCTCAGACGTATCGCACCTGAACCTGCACAAGACGTTCTGCATCCCGCATGGCGGCGGTGGGCCCGGTGTTGGCCCGGTCGGTGTGCGTGCGCATTTGGCGCCGTTCTTACCCGGTGTTGTTGCTGAAAACGGCAGGCTGTCGGGCAATGTGCCGGTTGGCCCAGTCTCAGCGGCACCCTTTGGTTCGGCCAGTATTTTGCCGATTCCGTTTGTGTACATTTCCTTGATGGGTGCTGCGGGGTTGCGTCGTGCCACAGAGGTTGCGATCTTAAGTGCCAACTACATTGCGCGTCGCTTGGCCGGACACTATCCCGTGCTTTACAGCGGCCGTAACGGGCGTGTGGCACATGAATGCATTCTTGATATGCACGATATCAAAGAAGCCTCGGGCATTTCGGCTGAAGACATTGCTAAGCGCTTGATGGATTACGGTTTTCATGCACCCACCATGAGTTTTCCAGTGGCGGGTACCTTGATGGTTGAGCCAACTGAGTCTGAGGGGTTGGCCGAACTCGATCGCTTTGTCGATGCCATGATTGCGATTCGCCAAGAAATTGCTCAAATCGAGCGAGGCGAGCGAGATGTCACTGATAACGTACTCAAGAATGCGCCACACACGGCGCAGATGCTGCTCGCTGAAGACTGGCATCACGATTATCCGCGGCAACAAGCGGCTTATCCCGTGGCCAGTTTGCGTGACAACAAGTATTGGCCGCCAGTCGGTCGTGTCGATAATGCGTGGGGTGATCGTAATTTGGTGTGCGCGTGTTTGCCGATTGAGGCGTATGCGTAGTCAGGTTGTGGCAGCGCAGTGAGGCCTTAGCTCTCACTATAAGCTTGCGGCTGTAAACCTTGAGCCGACGATTGTCTAGTCAATCGTCGGCTTTGTTTTTAGTTCGAGGCCTCGAGCTCTTTAGAAAAATCCCGCACGATCTTAAAGAAAGTGTTGACCATGCCTTCAACGGCATCGCGGCCAATTCCTCCGTACGCACTGATATCCATCTCGATCACGGCCTCTTTTTTGTCGTTGACGAAGGCGCGCGCCCAACGATTACGCAAATTCCAATCGTTCGCCACTTTTAGTGCGACCGGCCTATTCGGCGAGTACGTTGCGCGCAACAGTACGTCTTCGCAGCTTGGATCGTTACCACATCCCACAAACACCATATCGATTTTGGCGGCACCTGAGTCTCCGGGTGACACCTTGAGTAGCGGATCGCCTTGCTCATCTTTTACCTCTTCAAAAGTGAAGTCAGCCGCGGACAATATACTGGCCAAGACGGAGGGGTCTAAATGGCGGATGGCGGCCGCTTCGTCGGGCCCATCTGCGCTTGCAACAGGTTCTGTCGAAAGCCAACTGGCTGGGACTAGTGAAGACGCTAGCGTAAGCAAGGTCTCGGCTGAAATCACTTGCCCGTTGACCTTCACGACGTTGTCTTTGAAACTCAGTTGTGCGACAAAGCGGTCACCCTTGAGTGCACCCAGCTTTAATTTGGCGGCGACGTCGAGCGCACTCGCGATGTCTTTTTCGGCCGTACTTTTAGCCTGAGCCGGTTTGATGCCGTTCGCTTCAAGAGCCGTGGTGCGTACCCCAACCGCCATGGCTCGAGAGATCGCAATCGTGGCATCAATGGTTTGGAGCGGGTTACCATTTAAGCCCAGACCACCGCTGCGCAGATCGACTGGGGCGAGCACCGTGCTTAAGGTGATTGAGCTTTGCCCATTTGCCGTTTGCCAAATCAGCGGGTCGAGCCTGACCGTCGGGCTGTTTTTAACGAGCGTCTGCACATGGCCCCAAAACTGCTTCAGGTCTGCCGCAGTCGTTAAGTCGGCCTCAGGCTCGCTGTTGAGCAAGCGGGTCAGAATCGTGGTGTACAGATCACCTAGTGACTTAACGGTATTGCCGTTCAGTTTGTCATATGAGGCTGTGAGCTGTAGCGTGCCCCAGTCTTTTTTATCGATCGACAGACGTTCGATATCGTAGTGAGACTGTCCGGTTAACAGGTTGTCTTTCTCATTCAACACTAAACGTGTGTTGATCTGCTTGGCCGTCACGGTCGGAAAATTTAAAGACGTGAGGGTGAGCTCTCCGATGTCCGCGCCGCTGATGCCGATGCTCAGGCCTGACTGCCCTGGATGGGTGTCGGTGTGCAGGCGGCTTGCTTTGATGTCGAGTGTGACTTTGCCATCGGTAATGTTCAGCGCTTTGACTTTGAGCTCACCTTTGGTGTGATGAAAGCTAGGGCCGAGTTCAGCGACCAAGGTAGCCCCCGCAAAACGCGAGCGCACGGTGTCTTGTGTGTGGTCGACCGGGCGAATCACCCAGTCGAGCTTGGCCACGCCTTTGACATTCAGTTGCGTGTGGCCGTCAATCAGCGATTGTCCTCCGGTGGCCTTGAGGAGCGCCTCGGTGAACGCGGTGGGCGCCAGCGTGGTGTGAATTGACGCGGATAACCACTCGAATTTACCTTGGGCAATTTGTTCGAGAGACAGTGCATCGTGTGTGATGCGGTTGACCACTAAGACTTCAGGGCTGAGCGTCGCGGTTTTGCTGGCAGGAAAGGTCAAAAGGTATGAGGCCTCGCTTGTGAATACGCCGCGTTGATAGCTACGCAAGGTGACACGCACTTGATCTGACCAGTTTTTTGCGATGTAAGTATTGAGCGAATCGATGGCATTGTTGGCTTCGGCTTGCACACGCCCGCCGATGTACCAGCTGGTACCAGCATAGAGTCCAAAAAGGAGGAGAAGCGCACTAACGGCACTGAGTAGTTTTTTGTTCATGACTTAGCCTTTAAGGCGATGGTACTCGACCAGATCGTAAGCCAGTCCATTTTCTGCGGGTTGAGGCTGACGAGAGGTTTCGTGCCAAACTGCTTTGTCGAGTGGATCAAACATTGCATCGCCCTCAATATCGGCCTGTATTTCTGTCGCGACGACCCGGTGCGCCAGCGGCAGCGCTTCTCGGTAAATTTGCGCGCCGCCGATGACAAATACCTGCTTAGCATCTTTGACGGCTTCGAGTGCCTCAGACAAACTCGTGAAGGCCTCAGCGCCGGTAAATGTCTTGCTCGCGTCTCGTGTGATCACGATATTGCGTCGCCCGGGTAATGGTCTTCCGAGTGAGTCCCATGTTTTGCGGCCCATCACAATGGGGCACCCGAGAGTCGTACGCTTAAAGTGCGCTAAATCACCGGGCAGCCTCCAGGGCAAAGTGTTATCTCTCCCGATCGTGCGGTTGCGGGCGTAGGCAACAATTAAATTCAGCTGCATCAGCCAACTCTCTTGAACGAAATCAAACGGCAACAGGTGCCTTGATATGTGGATGGTGCTCGTAATTTTCGATGACAAAATCTTCGTAGCGGTAATCGAATAAAGAGTCTGGCTTGCGTTGCAAGGCAAGTGTTGGGTAAGGATTAGGCGTGCGTGAGAGTTGCAATTCAACCTGTTCGAAGTGATTGCTGTAAATATGGCAATCGCCGCCGGTCCAGACAAAATCACCGACCTCAAGGTTGCACTGCTGTGCCACCATATGCGTCAACAGCGCGTAACTCGCGATGTTGAAGGGCACCCCTAAAAAGATATCAGCGCTGCGCTGATACAACTGGCAAGACAGCTTGCCCTGTGCGACGTAAAACTGAAAGAAGGCATGGCAAGGTGGCAAGGCCATATTTTTGATTTCGCCAACGTTCCAGGCCGAGACAATCAAACGGCGCGAATCAGGAGTTGTACGAATTTGCTCAAGCACTTGAGTGATCTGGTCAATGTGCTGACCATCAGGGGTCGGCCACGAGCGCCATTGCACCCCATAGACGGGCCCCAAGTCACCGTCGGGCCTGGCCCACTCGTCCCAAATGCTGCAGCCATTGTCTTGCAACCATTTGACGTTCGAGTCACCCCGCAAGAACCATAAGAGCTCAACAAAAATGCTACGGGTATGTAGCTTTTTCGTTGTGACCAACGGAAACCCTTTTGCCAGATCAAACCGCATTTGATAGCCAAACACTGAGCGTGTGCCGGTGCCGGTTCGATCGGTTTTGTTTACGCCCGTCGTGTAGACATGCCGCATAAAGGTTTCGTATTGGTTCATGTACATGAATCCTGTGTTTAGGCGGTCTCGGTGGCGCTGCCACCGGTATCGACAATATCAGCGGCCCAAGTGATCGCGGCGGTATGCGCGAGCATGGCCGAGGCCGAGCAGTATTTTTCGTGCGAGAGTGCAATGGCGCGCTCGACCGCCGCGCGAGGCAAGTTGCGCCCTGTGACCGTAAACACGAAGTGGATTTTGGTGAATACTTTTGGGTCAACGTCGGCGCGCTCTGCAATCAGCTTGACCGAGCAACCAACGATGGCATGGCGCCCGCGCTTCAGGATGAGAACGACGTCATAGGCTGTGCAACCCCCTGTGCCTACCAACAAGAGCTCCATTGGACGCGGGGCTAGGTTGTGGCCGCCGCCGTCGGGTGCGCCATCCATAGCTGCAATATGCCCCGTTCCGGTTTGCGCGACGAACAGCATGCCGTCGGGACCACCCCAATCGATTTTGACTTCCATGACCAATCCTTAATAGTTAAGTCAGAATGATAATCAAGTTTTAAGCAAAATCTTGGGTAGAGCTTAAAATTGAAGTCAAAGCTCTCTCGCGTCAGGTCGAGGCAGGTCTCACCTTAAGGTTATGTATGGCAGCCCCCCAAGCGGTTTCAGTTGGATCATCGCACTTCACTCGTCGCCAACATTGGCTCGATCCCTTTATCGCCGAAGTTGATGTGGCTCTGCAGGTGTTGGCGGGGCAGGCTGCGGCGGCTCGGCCTAATCCGGCTGGGGCGGCCAAGCCCGACGTTGCGCCAGAGTTAACTGCAGCAGATACAACACACTCAGCTGGCTTAATGCGCGTCAATCATGTTGGTGAGGTTTGTGCGCAGGCGCTGTACCGCGGGCAGGCTGCCGCAAGCAAAGACCCTTCGAGCGCGGCACTTTTTTATCGTGCGGCGGCCGACGAGATTGATCACCTGGCCTGGTGTCAACAACGGTTGCGCGAGCTAGACAGTCGGCCCAGCGTGTTGAACCCGCTTTGGTATGCCGGCTCATTTACCTTGGGGGTCTTGGCAGCCAGGGCCGGTGTGGCGCGTAATTTGGGGTTTATGGCCGAAACCGAGCGTCAAGTTGAGGCGCATCTCGAAGATCACCTGCAGCGCTTGCCCCCAGGCGACACCCGCTCACGAAAAATCGTTGAGCAAATGAAACAAGACGAGATCGGCCACCGCGTGACGGCCGAACGGGCAGGGGCGGTGGGGATGCCAGCGCCTGTGCGGGGTGTGATGCGGTTAATGTCCAAATTGATGACTGCGACGGCGTATCGCGTCTAAACAACAAAATTTTGTTGCGATGCACAAAAACAACAAAATAAATATTTATTCTTGTTTTGATAGATTTTCTTGCATCGCACAAAAAAATAGACTATTATTTGTTTATGGAAGTTGAGTCATAAGTGTTTTGACTGAAGAAGGCGTTATCTAGGATAACGGTCAGACAAAGCAAGCAGAGCGAGTCAAGCGTTAGTCAATAGTAAAACGCTGAAACTTGCTCCTCAATTTGCCACGATTGTCTCCTCCACCCTCCTCCTTTGGTGGATTTAGGCCAAGACCGCAAGGTCTTGGCCTCTTTTTTTGTCGAACGCAAATGTTGCCGTCCTTCAAGCTGTTTCAACGTGTAGTCGGCTAGTGAATTCAACGCAACCTCTAGCCCCGCATCGCGACGATGAGGCTTGCATTGGTGGTTTACGTAAGCTGCTTGGCAACAATGTTTCGCTGTAGCCTTTAAAATCAAACTGATGCATTAAATAAGATAAGAACCGGCTGGCTCGAGCGCCTGTGGGTATTGCGGAGAATATTTTGCTCATTCAGGATGTCAAACTTGCGGTGATCGGGCTCGGCTATGTGGGATTACCTCTCGCAGTCGAGTTCGCCAAAAAAAGGTCAGTGCTTGGCTTTGACATTAATCCGGCCCGCATACAGGCCCTGCAGCAGGGCCACGACCACACCCTTGAAGTCGATGACGCCGAGCTTGCTAGTGCCAAAGGCTTGCGCTGTACCGCAGACCGCGCTCAGCTGAGCGCCGCAAATGTCTTTATCGTGACAGTGCCCACTCCGATTGATGAATATAAGCGTCCGGATCTGACCCCCCTGGTTAAAGCCAGCGAAACCATTGGTGCCGTGCTCAAAAAAGGTGACATCGTCATCTATGAGTCGACGGTTTACCCCGGCGCCACCGAAGAAGATTGCGTGCCGGTCCTTGAGCGGGTGTCGGGCTTAGTCTTTAACAAAGACTTCTTTGCCGGCTACAGCCCAGAGCGCATCAACCCCGGCGATAAAGAGCACCGCGTCAGTACGATTAAAAAAGTCACGTCAGGCTCGACGCCCGAGATCGCAGCACTCGTTGATCAAATCTACCGCGAGATCATTGTCGCGGGCACACATTGTGCGCCAAGTATACGAGTGGCAGAAGCGGCTAAGGTGATTGAAAACACGCAGCGTGATGTCAACATCGCGTTGATCAACGAACTGGCGTTGATTTTTAATAAGCTTGGCATCGACACCGAAGCCGTCTTACAAGCCGCCGGAACAAAATGGAATTTTCTACCCTTTCGTCCGGGTTTAGTGGGCGGTCATTGCATTGGTGTCGATCCGTATTACCTCACACATAAAGCACAATCGATTGGCTATCATCCAGAAATCATTTTGGCTGGGCGTCGCTTAAACGACGGCATGGGCAGCTACGTGGTCTCTCAGCTCGTAAAATTGATGACGCGCCAACGTATCCATGTACAAGGTGCGCGCGTCTTGGTGATGGGTCTGGCGTTTAAAGAAAACTGCCCCGATCTGCGCAATACCCGTGTGGTGGATATCGTCAAAGAACTTCACGAGTACAACGTTGAGGTAGACGTGTACGACCCGTGGGTGTCGGCGCAAGAGGCTCAGCATGAATACGGTTTATCGCCCGTGCAAACATTACAAGCCGGTCGCTACGATGCGATCATTGTTGCGGTGGCCCATCGGCAGTTTATCGAGATGGGTGCGTCAGCGATTCGGGCCTTAGGTAAGCCCGAGCACGTGCTGTATGACTTGAAATATATTTTGCCGGCTGATCAGTCAGATTTGCGCTTATGACACAGATACCTGGCATGCGTTATCAGCACGTTCAGCAACAATTGCGCGCGGCTCCGCATAGTTGGTTGGTCACTGGGTGCGCAGGTTTCATTGGGTCGAATCTGCTCGAGGCTTTGCTGAAGCTTGACCAACGTGTGGCGGGTCTTGATAATTTTGCAACAGGTTATCAACACAATCTTGACGAAGTGCGGGCAAGCGTTAGCGCCAAGCAATGGTCAAATTTTAGGTTTATAAACGGCGATATTCGCGAGGCTTCAACCTGTGCTCAAGCGGTTGAGGGGGCAGAGTATGTATTGCATCAGGCAGCCCTTGGGTCGGTACCACGCTCGCTCGCTGATCCAATCACCACAAACGACGTCAACATCTCTGGTTTTTTGAACATGTTGGTCGCGGCGCGCGATGCCAAAGTGCAGTCTTTTGTTTACGCGGCCTCAAGCTCAACCTATGGCGACCATCCCGCGTTGCCAAAAGTTGAAGACCAGATTGGTAAACCGCTATCGCCTTATGCCGTCACCAAGTATGTCAACGAGTTGTACGCAGACGTCTTTGCACGCTCTTACGGCGTTAAGACCATTGGCCTGCGCTACTTTAATGTGTTTGGTAAACGGCAAGATCCAGAAGGTGCTTACGCTGCAGTGATCCCAAAGTGGATTGCTGCCATGCTCGGTGGTGAGGCGGTGTTAGTCAATGGCGACGGCGAAACGAGTCGCGATTTTTGTTTTGTGGATAATGCGGTGCAAGCGAATATTTTGGCGGCGATGGCTGGCGCTGAGGGCACTAATCAGGTCTATAACGTTGCCGTCAATGCACGCACAAGTTTGAATGTCTTACATCAACATCTTGTCTCAACGCTTGCTGACAACGCAGTGTCTTATTCGTTAGCGCCAAATTACCGAGATTTTAGAGCGGGTGACGTTCGACATTCGCAGGCTGATATTTCGAAGGCACAGCGTCTGCTTGGCTATCAACCGACCCACACAATCCTCCAAGGCCTGCAAGCTGCAATGCCTTGGTATCTTGAGTTTTGCGCGAAGTCGAGAGCGTCTTAGCGCGCGACTTAGTCACTTGGGTATTGCGCTAAGTCGCGAGCGTCTTAGTATCTTGCGTGTTGGGCTAAGTCGACAGCGTCTTAGGTTACGTCTCAGGCTTCGGGTGGTTGACCGCGAGCGATACGCTCTTCGCGACGGCGCTCGTAGGCGTGGCTGTCGTCAGCACTAGTTGCTAAACGGCGAATCCAGTGCGCGGTTGACGGATCAAAAGCGCTGACGGCCGACTCGCTGTCTTCGGCGTCGAGGCTTTTTTCGATATCAGCTGCTAGCCTTTTGCCAAACTCAACACCCCATTGATCAAAGGGGTTGATGCCCCACAAGACGCCTTCGGTGAAGACCTTGTGCTCATACAGCGCCAAGAGCGATCCAAGCTGCTTGGCGTCAAGCAGGGGCAGCACGATTAAGGTCGAAGGGCGTCCGCCCGGATGAACCCGATGCTGAGCAAGTTGCGCCGCCAGCACTGGATCTTTTTCAGTTTGACTGACCGCTGCAAGCGCTTGCTCAAAAGACTTGCCCTCGCGCAGTGCTGCGCGTTGTGCCAAGCAGTTGGCAATTAACAGACGGTGATGACGGGTGTGTTGATGGTCGGGTTTGGCACACAAGACAAAATCAACTGGTGCGCCTTTGCCATCTTGATGTAACCACTGAAAAAACGTGTGTTGGCTGTCGGTGCCAGGCATGCCCCAAACGGCGGGGCTGCTAGGCACGTCTAGGGTGCTGCCATCAATCTGGGTAGCTTTACCTAAGGATTCCATTTCGAGCTGTTGCAGCCACGGCACAAGTTGACGCAAACGAGCGTCGTACGGGCACAGGGCAAATGAGGCGTAGCCGAGAACACTGCAGTTGGCCACGGCACTTAAGGCCATTTGCACGGGTGCATTGCGCGCGATGGGTGCATTCAAAAAATGCTCATCCATTTCGGCTGCGCCGCGACGCATGTCATTCAGAGCATTGAGGCCAAGTCCTAAGGCAATGGGTAAGCCGATTGAAGACCACAGTGAATAACGGCCACCGACCCAATCCCAAAATTTAAAGATGCGGTCGTCACGAATGCCAAAGGCGCGCGCTGCTGCTGGATTAGCCGTCACAGCAACGAAATGCTCAAGTGGCTCGCTGACGCCGTTGGCTGTGAACCATTCGATGGCACGCGCGGCATTGGCAAGGGACTCGGTGGTGGTGAACGACTTTGACGAAATAATGACCAAGGTATCAAGCGGGTCGAGCCCGTCGAGTGCGCCGGTAATGGCGTGTGCATCGACGTTCGAGGCAAAACGGATCGTGCGCCGACTGCTGACGCCAGCCAGTGCTTCAACGGCGAGCCTTGGGCCCCAGTCGCTGCCGCCAATGCCAAGATGCACGACGTTGCGATACAGGTTTTGCGCGTTCACCAAGTCAACAAAATTGGCCAGACGTTCTTGTTCGGCTTTGATAGCACTGGCCACGCCCGCCGGTGGGTGCTCAGACCGCAGGGCGGTGTGCCAAGCAGCACGTTTTTCAGTCCAGTTAATGGCCTCACCTGCAAAGAGCCCTTTGCGTGCAGCCTCAAAGCCCTGCTGGTTGAGCAAAGCGGCCGAGGCTTGTTCAAATGCCGCAGAGTAGCGCTGGGTACTCAGATCGACTTCAAGATCGACGGCGGGCAAAATACGCAAGCTGTCTGCCGTAAGCGGACTGGTGTGTACGGCTGAAGAAAACGCAAGCCAAGCTGGACTTTTAGACAACGAGCTCATAAGTGTAGATGCAACAAAAAAATTAAAAGGGAAGCGTGACGTGTGGCGCAAGCGCTAGCAACTGCTTGCGAAACGCGTCTTGAATACGCACGAGGGCCTCAGGGGTGTCGCCCTCAAAGCGCAACACCACGACGGGTGTGGTGTTTGAGGCACGAGCTAAGCCAAAGCCATCAGGGTAGTCGGCGCGCAGGCCATCAATTTTGAGAACTTCGGTTGCGCCAGCAAATACACCATCGGTTTGCAGGCGTTTAATCAGGGCGTGAGGCTCGCCCTCAGACATTTCAAGTTTGAGCTCAGGCGTTGAAACACCTTGTGGAAGCGCCTCAAGTACCGCTGAAGGGTTGGCTGAGCGTGACAAAATTTCAAGCAAACGGCAACCCGTGTACAGACCATCGTCAAAGCCGAACCAACGCTCTTTAAAAAATACGTGACCGCTCATTTCGCCGGCCAACGGTGCGCCAGTTTCGGCAAGTTTGGCTTTAATCAGCGAATGCCCGGTTTGCCACATCAACGGCACGCCGCCCGCCTCGCGAATGGCGACGGCAACGTGGCGACTGCACTTGACGTCATAGATAATGGTTTGGCCAGGGCAGCGGGTCAGTACATCGCGCGCATACAAAATCAGTTGGCGGTCAGGCCAAATGATTTCACCTGACTTTGTGACAACGCCCAAGCGGTCACCGTCGCCGTCAAAGGCCAAGCCAATTTCGCAATCGGTGGTCTGTACGCAACGAATCAGGTCTTCAAGGTTATGGGGATCAGCGGGGTCAGGATGATGGTTCGGGAATGTGCCGTCTACTTCGCAAAATAATTCGGTGACTTCGCAGCCTAGGGCGCGAAACAGTTGCGGGGCAACTGCGCCGGCGACACCGTTGCCGCAATCGATGGCGATTTTCATGGGGCGGCTCAGCTTAACGTCACCGAGTACCCGCGCCAGATAAGGCGTCAAAATATCTACGCTGGTGGCAGTGCCAGACGCGTTTGCGTGCGCGGGGCCTGCAGCCACTTCATCACGCAGAGCCAAGATGGCCTCACCGTGCAGGGTGCCGCCGCCCATCATCATCTTAAAGCCGTTGTAATCGGGGGGGTTATGGCTGCCAGTGACTGCGACGCCAGAACCTGTTTTTAAGGTGTAAGCGGCAAAATAGACCAGAGGGGTAGGTACTTCGCCCACGTCAATGGTATTGATACCACCGTCGCGCATACCTTGTTGTAACGCCGCCGCAAGTGAGGGGCTGCTGATGCGGCCATCGCGCCCGACCACCATGGTGGTCACGCCTGCTGCCTTGGCACGGGCGGCTAAACCACGGCCAAGATCTTTTGCAAAATCTGGGTTCAGTGCCGAGGGAACAATGCCACGAATGTCGTAGGCTTTAAACGAAGAATGCGGAAACGAGTAATTAACTGGCACGACGGTAAGCTCCGAAGCTCTTGGGGGGTAAACGTTTACTAAATAAAACTACGTGTCTCATTATCACCGATCCGCGACGCTCATGCCGGCTAACTCCCTTACAATTTGTCGCGACTGACGCAGCTTTTTTTTAATTTGCTCAAATCAGTGGCGCGTTGCACAAAACGTCAGCGTTAGGCGAATTGGTGTAGCAGCTTGCTCCACAACAAACCCAGAGAAATCAATGAACCTCTTGCCAGAACTCGAAAAATTATTAGGCGCCACACAGGTACTGACCGGTGAGGCCGCGGCCCCCTTTTTGGTTGACTGGCGCGGGCGTTACAAGGGCCAGGCACTAGCTGTGGTGCGGCCCGGGTCAACCGAAGAGGTCGCTGCGGTGGTGCGCCTGTGTGCCAAGCACCAGGTGCCAATTGTGCCTTCGGGTGGCAACACGAGTATGTGTGGGGGCGCGACCCCTGACGAAACCGGCCGCGCGTTGGTGCTGTCTTTGGCGCGCTTAAACCGTGTGCGCTCGGTCGACACCGATAATGACACCATGACGGTTGAGGCGGGCTGTATTTTGCAGGCGGTGCAAACGGCGGCGCGTGAGGCGGGGCGATTGTTTCCGCTTAGCTTGGCGGCTGAAGGCAGCTGCACGATCGGTGGCAATTTGTCGACGAACGCGGGTGGCACGCAAGTTTTGCGTTACGGCAACACGCGCGAGCTGGCACTGGGCCTTGAGGTCGTCACGGCTGAAGGCGAAATCTGGCACGGCCTGCGTGGTCTGCGTAAAGACAACACCGGCTACGACCTGCGAGATTTATTTATCGGTAGCGAAGGCACGCTGGGCATCATCACCGCCGCGACGCTCAAACTGTATCCCTTGCCGGTGGCGCAATGTACGGCCATGCTGGCACTGAACTCGCTTGAAGATGCGACCGCAGTGCTATCGCGTGCGCGCGCCGGCTTTGGCGCTTCGCTCACGGGATTTGAGGTCATGATGGGCACGGTGTTAGAAGCGGTGGTCAAGCTGTTTCCACAACAGCGTCTGCCGTTCGAGGGGCCTTCAGCCCAGTCCCCTTGGTTCGCGTTGCTTGAATTGTCGGATAGCGAGAGCGCCGAGCACGCACAAGGTCGTTTCGAGGCTGTGTTGGGTGCTGCCATTGAGGATGGTCTGGTGACGGATGCGGCGATTGCAGAATCGATCGCTCAAAGTCGGGCGATGTGGCATTTGCGCGAAAGCATCCCGTTGGCTGAGGCGGGTTTAGGCAAAAGCGTTAAGCACGATGTGTCGATTCCGATCTCGTTGATTAGTACGTTTGTGAAGACGACTAACGCTGCCTTGCAGGTGAAGTTTCCGGGGATTCAGCACATTGTGTTTGGTCATTTGGGTGACGGTAATTTGCATTACAACGTGGCGCGTGCACCTGACCAAACTGAAGAGCAGTTATTAGCGCAGCAGTACGATGTTTATCAGTTGGTGCACGATAGTGTGCATGCGCATGGGGGGTCGATCAGTGCTGAGCATGGGGTGGGGCAACTTAAGCGTGATGAACTGACGCGCTACAAGAGCGCGCTTGAGTTAACGTTGATGAAGCAGATTAAGCAGGCGTTGGATCCGCAGGGGATTATGAATCCTGGGAAGGTGTTGCAGGCTTAGTACTCTTCATTCGCCCGCCTTTTGCCGGAGTCCGATCCGGTGATTTTTTGGCTGAGCAAAAAATACGCGGCATCGGGTTCTGCAAAGGGCTTGAGGGTTGGGATTGCCTCGAGCTTGTTGTTCGCCCGCCTTTTGCCGGAGTCCGATCCGGTGATTTTTTGGCTGAGCAAAAAATACGCGGCATCGGATCCTGCAAAAGGCTTGAGAGTTGGGATTGCCTCGGTGGGTCTTAAACCGCTGGCAGGACTTTTCCGGTGGCTTGGCCGAAGCTCAGTCTGGGATAACCGGGCTTGACGCACTCGGCTTGTAGGGTGATTTCGTCGCCGTCTTCTAAGAATTTGCGTTCTTGTCCCCACGGGAGTTTGATGGCTTTGGTGGCGCCGAAGCTGAGTTCGTTGAAGGACAAGGCTTGTTCGGGTTCGGGGCCTGACATGGTGCCGGTGCCGATTAAATCGCCGGGTTGCAGGTTGCAGCCGTTGACGGTGTGATGGGTGATGAGTTGGGATAGGGTCCAGTATGCGTGGCACAAGTTGCTGTGGGCTAACAGGGCGGGGGCGTGGTTGGCCGCGCGCGATTGGTCTGTTGAGATCAGGGCTTTTAGGCCGATGTCATAGACACCAGCTTGCTTGACTGCTTCGTTCATCAGATAGGGCAGGGGCTGTGGATCAGAGGCTGGCCGGTTAAAGGGCATCCGAAAGGGTTCAAGGGCTTCGCGTGTCACGATCCAGGGTGAGATGGTGGTGGCAAAGCTTTTGGCTAAGAAGGGGCCCAAGGGCTGAACTTCCCAGGCTTGAATGTCGCGGGCTGACCAGTCATTGAGAATACAGACACCAAAAATATGTTCATCGGCTTGGTCAATGGTGATGCGCTTGCCTTGGGCGTTGCCGGGCCCGACAAACATGGCCATTTCAAGTTCAAAATCTAGTCTCTGGCTAGGACCAAAGCCGGGTGCTTCACCTGTTTGGGCGGGGCGCGACTGACCGACTGGGCGCACGACGTTGTGACCTGAGATGACAACACTTGAGGCGCGGCCGTGATAACCGATGGGTAGCCATTTGAAGTTGGGAAGCAAGGGCGCATCGGGTCGTGAAATCCGACCACCGGCTGTGGCGTGATGAATCGAGATATAAAAATCGGTGTAGTCACGAATTTGCGCAGGCAAGCTGTATTCGGCCTGGGCTTGGGGCACCAAAAGCGACTCGATTGTTGCCTGCAGCGCGCTACCCGTACGCACCGCACGCGACAGCGCCAGGCGTAGCGCTGACCAGTGGGCGTTGCCAAGCGCCATCAGCGCGTTCAGGGTGGGCCCCGTGCACGTATTTAGGGCTTCAGCGGCTAAGTCTGAAAAGGGTTTGGCAGCGGCCAGGCGGGCTAAGTCGATGATCTGATCGCCAAGCGCCACGCCCGGCCTGAACGCCTCGGTGCTGCCGGCTCGGCGAAACACCGCAAACGGCAGGTGTTGCACCGGAAACCCGATACTCGAGTCGTTGGCGCTAGCAAGCCAGCTGTTCAGGGCAGGGTCGTGGGTTTCGTTGAGATTGGTCATTGCAAGTTGTCGCTATGAAGAAAAACTGAGTTGTTGAAAAATAACGTTGAGTGATTGGTGCGAGGTGCTATCCAATGAGTGGGCTAAGTTTTTGTTATACAGGATACATATTTGGTCCAAAGCCTATTTTTGAAAAAGGGCTAAATTTTTTGGCAATTTGGGCAAAAGTACGTGGCGCGCTGGCCCTGCACGATGCGTTTAATCACGCTTTGACAGACGCGGCAAGGCTCGCCGGCGCGTTCGTAGACGGCGGCATGCAAGGTGAAATAGACCCCGGCTTCGCCGGTCGCATTGACGTAATCGCGCAAGGTGCTGCCACCCGAGTCTAGGGCATCGCTCAGCGTGCTGCGGATGGCTTCGACTAAGCGGCTGCAGCGGGCAAGCGACACGCGCGCCGCTTGTGTTTTGGGATGAATGCGTGCCCGAAAGAGACTTTCAGAGGCGTAGATATTGCCAGCCCCCACCACCACATCGCCAGCCAGCAAAGCCTGTTTGATCGACATTTGTCGCCCTTCAAGGCCACGCTTTAGGTGGGCGGCATCAAAAGCAGGGTCAAAGGGTTCAACGCCGAGTTTGCTCAGCAGGGGGTGCTGCTCAATTGGGCCGTCACTCTTCGGGTGCCACAACACGGCACCGAAGCGGCGAGGGTCGTGCAGGCGCAGCGTGGCGTGTTCGAACTCCCACTCAACGTGATCGTGTTTGCGCAATAACTCGCCCTGCATGGCACTGCGCAGCGAGCCAGACATGCCAAGGTGCACCAGCTGTGTACCCTCATCAAACTCTAGTAACAGGTACTTGCCACGGCGCTTGCAGGCACGCACAACTTGCCCTTTCAGGCATCCCGCCATATCGGTGGGGATAGGCCAGCGCATGCGAGTTTCGTGCACGACCAACCGCTTTAAGCGATGACCTGTTGCAACGGCGTCAATTCCACGGCGAGTTGTTTCAACTTCGGGCAATTCTGGCATGGGTGAGTGCTAACATCTAGAGAATAAGTCAGATGATTGTGCCACCAACTAGGCGGGTCGCGTGAAGTCGTTGTTTAAATCCTGTTTTCAAAAAATCCCTTTTGCCCTCGCTCTAGGGCTTTTTGGTGCTGTCTGGGCCGCCTCAGGGTGCGCACAAAACGGGCCTAGCAAAGGCGTTTCGCAAACAACACCTCTTGAAATCAAGCCCCGTATGCCTGAAGCCGAAGAGATTCAGTTGCGGGCTGGGCAATTGCCCGAGGTGACGCTGACTTCGAATATTGTTTTCAGAATTTTGGCTGCCGAAATCTCAGCGCAGCGGTCGGCGTTTATTCCCGCTGGTAAAACCATGCTGGATCTTGCCAAAGAAGTTGGTGATGTGCGACTGGCACGTCGAGCGCTTGAGTTTTATCTGGCCGGTGGTAATTTGGCTGGCGCACTCGAGTCTTCGCGCCTGTGGTTAAAATTTGAGCCCGACGACGCAGAGGCTCTGTCGACCGAGATGACGCTGTCAGCCGCCTCGGGGCAGACCAGCGGTTTGACTTCGGCGTTGCGCAAAAAAATTGACGAAGCTCGCGACAAAACCGCCGCAATCGGGCAAGCCATGGCGATATTGGGGCGTGTGCCAGACAAGCGCGCAGGCTTGGCAATTTTAATTACCGTGCTTCAAGAGAGTCAGGCGCGTGACACCTTGCCTGCACACATCGCGATTTCAGACTTGGCACGTGCGGCGGGCGATGCGCCGCGAGCCTTGAGCGCGGCTAAGGCTGCGTTGAATGTGGCCCCTCGATCTGAAGATGCCGCCATGCGAGTGTTTGAGTACGGCTTGGCTGTTGATGCACAGCAGGCGTTTCGCGACGCGCAGGGGTTTGCAGCGGCGCATCCCAAAGCGCGACGATTGCGCCTGTTGTTAGCCACGCAGTGGGCAGAGCGCCGCGAATTTGATTTAGCGATGGCCGAGCTGGTTGCTATGGCAAAGCTCGATCCAGAAGATATTGACCTGGTGTTTATGCAGGGGCAGATCGCCTACCGCGCCAAACGTCTGCCCGAGGCGCGCAACCTGCTCGAGCAGTATGTCAGCCGCCAAAGCCAGCGTCAGTCGGGCGCGCCCGATGAGGGTTCTGGGTTAGTGGATGCGTACCAGCTTTTATCGCGTATCGCTCAGGACCAAGGTTTTTTTGATGATGCAGTCAGTCTGCTCGATAAAATTCAAGAGCCGTCGGCGCGACACAATGCACGCGTGCGGCAGGCCGCGATTCGCGCTCAACAAGGGCGCGTTGACGATGCACTGGCGTTGCTTGACACAAGCGATCCACAATCTCTCGAAGAAGAGGTACTGACCGCCTCAGCTGGGGCTCAGATGTTGCGCGAGGCCAAGCGTCCGCTTGAGGCGATTAAACGTCTTGAGGCGGCCAATGAGCGCATGCCTGATACCGTTGAAATTAAATATGAATTGGCGATGATGTACGAGCGCAATGAACGGCTCAATGATACCGAGCGGTTGTTGCGTGAAGTGATCGCGCTCGACCCCGGGCATGCTCATTCATACAACGCCTTGGGTTACTCGTTGGCCGATCGTAATCAGCGTTTGCCCGAAGCTTTAAAGCTTATTACACGGGCCCTAGAGATTGCTCCGAACGACCCCTTCATCATGGACAGTATGGGTTGGATCAAGTTTCGACTAGGCGACTATGTGACCGCGGTGCAGTACCTAGAAAAAGCCTACCGCGTGCGTCCCGAGGTTGATATCGCAGCCCATCTCGGCGAAGCCTTATGGATGTTAGGTCAGCGCGACGCTGCCATAGAGATCTGGAAAAAAGCCTTGGCAAAAGAGGCTGATAACGCGACGCTGCAAGAGACGATCAAGCGTCTTGGAGTACGACTTTGAGTGTTTCAAAAAAACTAATGGGTTTTCGTTCGTTTGCCGGCCTCATCGTCGCTGTGCTGCTCGTCGGGCTCAGCGGTTGCGCCATCCAACCCACAAGTGAGCCGGTGCCTGAGGGGTCTTTGTTGCGGATCGGTCGGTTTGCTGTCAAGACTGAGCAGGCTAATCAAGCCCCCGAGGCGATTCAGGGCGGCTTTGTCTGGCGCGACACCCCTTCACAATTGACGTTGGATTTGACTAACCCGTTCGGCAGTATCTTGGCGCGCGTCACCGTCAACAGCTCGGTCGCAACGCTTGAGCGTGCAAATGGTGAGGTTATACAAACTATGACCCCCGATAGTTTGGTCGATCAGGCGCTTGGTCAGAGCCTTCCGGTTCAGGGATTGCGCGCCTGGCTTCGCACTCAGCAAAAGCCACGGCCAGGGATGCGTGTGTTAGAGCGAGATGCTCAGGGTCGAATCGTGTCCTTCGAACAAGATGGCTGGAGCGCGCGGCTGTCTAACTTCGACGCAGAAGGCCCGCGACTGGTCAGTTTGCTTCGCTCTGAAACGGGTCGCAAGATGTCGGTTCGACTGGTCATCGACTAACCGTGCTGTACGACCTTCCTGCACCAGCAAAATTGAATTTGTTTTTGCATGTCGTAGGGCGACGTGACGACGGCTATCATTTGCTGCAGACAGTTTTCAGGTTGATCAGTCTGGCCGACCGCATTGATGTAGATCTGCGCCGCGATGGCAAGATTGTGCGTGAAACCGACATGCTAGGCGTGCCGCACGACGAAGATTTGGTCGTGCGTGCCGCGCGAGCGTTGCAGACGCATACGGGCACCAAGCTTGGTGCCCAAATCAAGGTTAAAAAAAATATACCCGCTGGCGGTGGCTTAGGCGGAGGCTCAAGCGATGCGGCGACCGTGTTGCTCGCGCTGAACCGGCTTTGGGAGACGCGCCTGAGTCGCGTCGCCTTGATGCAGCTTGGGCTGGGATTGGGCGCCGATGTGCCGGTCTTTATCGCTGGTCAAAACGCCTTTGCGCAAGGAATCGGTGAGCAACTGACCCCGGTGCTCTTGCCCGAACGGTCTTATGTTGTTGTTCAACCTGCCCAAAGCGTACCCACTGCTGCTGTTTTCGGGGCTTCTGATTTGACAAGAGACACCGATCCGGTCAAAATGACGGACTTTTCTGGGGTCAAACTCTTTGCTGAGTTTTGCGGTGAAACTGATCAACAATCAAGTTCTCTGCAAGATTTTGGTCGCAATGATTTGCAGCCCGTTGTCATGAAACGCTATCCCGTTGTTCGACAGGCGCTCGATTGGCTTACCCAAGCCGGCCTAAATGCCCGAATGACAGGATCAGGGGCCTGCCTTTTTGTTGGGTTTCCGGGTGTTCAGCAGGCGGCGGCAGTCCATCAGAAATTACTCGCTAAAACGCGTACAGATTTTTCTAGTGCAGCCTTGGCGGGTGTGCTGAACCCAATCCAGTCGATTTCGGTCTGTGAGGGTTTATCAGAACACCCAATGCGGCATTGGATTGAAAGTTAGTTGGGGAGTCGCCAAGCTGGTTAAGGCACCGGATTTTGATTCCGGCATGCGAAGGTTCGAATCCTTCCTCCCCAGCCCCAAACGTGTAGCTGTTGAACTTGTTTGCCGTCGGATTCACCGTTTCAGTGTCAGGCTCTCGTTCAATGGCTTTTTTGTTTTCTGTTTGCTTGACTTACTGTCTGTGACTGCCTAAACCATGGCCAACGATAGTTTTATGATTTTCACGGGCACAGCCAATACACGGCTGGCCATCGACGTGGTGAACCACCTCGATATGTCGATGGGCAAAATGTCTGTCGGACGTTTCTCAGACGGCGAGGTGATGGTCGAGATTAACGAAAACGTCCGCGGTAAAGACGTCTTCGTGCTGCAACCGACCTGTGCGCCCACAAACGACAACCTGATGGAAATCATGGTCATGGTTGATGCCTTGCGTCGTGCCTCGGCCGGTCGTATTACCGCTGCAATCCCGTATTTTGGTTATGGTCGCCAAGACCGTCGTCCGCGTTCTGCGCGTGTCGCGATTTCGGCCAAAGTTGTGGCCAACATGCTGCAGGTGGCTGGTGTTGATCGTGTCTTAACGATGGATCTTCACGCAGATCAGATTCAAGGTTTTTTCGATATCCCGGTTGACAACATTTACGCGGGGCCGATTTTGCTGGGCGACATCTGGCGCCGTAATCTTTCAAATCTGGTAGTCGTGTCACCCGATATTGGTGGCGTGGTGCGGGCGCGTGCTTTGGCTAAGCAGCTAGAGGCTGATCTGGCCATCATTGACAAGCGTCGCCCTAAAGCCAACGTCTCTGAAGTGATGAACATCATCGGCGAGGTCGATGGCCGTACCTGCTTAATCATGGATGACATGGTTGACACTGCTGGCACGCTCTGTAAAGCTGCGCAAGCGCTCAAAGAGCGCGGGGCCGGCGGCGTGTATGCCTACTGTACCCATGCAGTTTTGTCGGGCGGTGCGATTGAGCGTATTCAAGATTCTGAGTTGACCGAGCTTGTCGTCACTGACACGATCCCTTTGTCTGAGCAAGCGCGTGCCTGTAGCAAAATTCGCCAGCTCTCTTGTGCGGCTTTGTTGGGCGAAACCATCTTACGTATTTCTAACGCCGAATCAGTCAGTTCGTTGTTTGTTGACTAAGCGCAAACGCCGAAGCTGATGATTCACTGTCGTTGATTTTTTGTTGACCGAATTCAATCCAACCTAGCTTGGATCAAAAAATTTGCAGGCCACTGGTCGCGGTGGTGTGCAAAATCGCTGTTCGATGTCGAGCAGTGTTTTAACCGGGTGTTTTTCACCCTACTTGGAGTACTTCATGCAATTTAATGCAACCTTACGAAGCGTACAGGGATCGAGTGCGAGCCGCCGCCTGCGCCGTGCGAGCAAAGTTCCAGCCATCGTTTACGGTGGTAAAGATCAGCCCGCTAACATCGAACTCGATCACAACGAAATTTTTCATGCCTTGCGCAAAGAATTATTTCATTCATCCATTCTCGACATGCAACTTGATGGCAAAAGCCAGCCCGTATTGTTGCGTTCAGTGCAATGGCATCCCTACAAACAAATCGTGATGCACGTTGACTTTCAACGCGTTGATGCGAATCAAAAGCTGCACACGAAAGTGCCGTTGCACTTTACTAATGCTGACAGCTCACCAGCAGTCAAGCTCAGCGCTGCAATCATTTCGCATCTGTTCACCGAAATCGAAATCAGCTGCTTGCCAGCCGACTTGCCACAGTTTATCGAAGTTGACCTCACCAACTTGGTGGGCGGTGCGTCGATTCATTTGGCCGACATCACGATGCCTAAAGGTGTTTCATACTTGCCTCATCGTGGCGATGCCAACCCTGTGTTAGTGACAGCAATTGTTAAAGGCGGCGCCAGTGATGACGCTGACGAAGCTAAGCCTGGAGCCCCCGCTGCTCCAGCTGCCTAAGTTGTCTTCACACCAGCCTTAGCGGCGTCAGTCGCTTTGGTTGTTTGACGAGATGTCTAGCGTTTGTCATACAGGCCCCACCTCTGCTTTGCACGGGTGGGGCTTTTGCTTTCTAATGCAAGTATGACGACACCCATCAAATTGATTGTTGGCCTGGGCAACCCAGGTAACGAATACGCTAAAACACGCCACAATGCTGGCTTTTGGCTTGTGGATGACATCGCAAGCGATTTAAAAACAAGTTTCACGCACGAAAAAACGTTTTTTGGTTTAGTGGCAAAAACTCGGGTCGCCAATGATCAGGTTTTTTTGGCCAAACCGCAAACCTTCATGAACAGGTCGGGGCAATGTGTAGGGTCGTTGGCACGGTTTTATAAGCTCGCCCCAGAACATATTTTGGTGCTGCATGACGAGCTCGATTTGATGCCTGGTCAGGTTAAGGTCAAGCAAGGGGGCGGGCACGCTGGGCACAATGGTTTGCGTGATATCGAGTCGGTATTGGGTAGCTCAAATTTTTGGCGCCTGCGTCTTGGTATCGGGCATCCTCGCAGCTTAGCTTTAGCGCAAGAGGTTGCAGATTTTGTCTTGCATGCGCCGCGACGCGAAGATCAAACTGCGATCGATGCTTGTGTAACGCGTTGCCGGGCGGTGATCCCACTGTTTTTAGCCGGCGAGTTTGCGAAAGCCACTGGGCAACTGCATCGCGATAATCCTGCATGACAACGCTGCGGTTTCGCGACGACTTCAAGCAGTTTTTGTTGTTTGTACGGCGACCGAGCCTCACGAGGCGGGTGCCGCGTAGCTTGAGCGTGACAGGGTGGTTGGGTGATTGGTGGCCCAACATTCGCTTGCCTCGGTTGCTGGCCTGGGCCGCAACCTTATGGGCGTTGAACATCTTGGTGCTGGGCCCACTTGTGTTGGCGGTGTTCGAGCTGAGCGGCGCTACCCATCGCATCAGCGTACACAATTTGCCTTGGTTGCAGGCCTTGTTATGGGCGCCTGTGGTTGAAGAAATGCTGTTTCGGTTTGGCTTGCGCCGACCTTTATTGGCGCTTGGGTTGGTGCCCTTGATGATGGTTGTTTTACTCAATGGCCTGGCTTGGTGGGCCAGCAGTCTGTTGGCGTTGTCGGTGTTGACGGTTTGGTGGCTGAGCGCGCGCACCCACACGCCAAGCGCCAACGGGTATCGGTGGCTACGCCGCTATCGCACAGTGTTTCCGTGGGTATTGCACCTATCGGTATTGGCGTTTGCAGCGCTTCACATCAAAAACTATGTGTTTGATGAGATGGCCTGGTGGATGATGGTGGTGTTAGTGGCACCACAATGGGTAACCGGATTGGTATTGAGTTGGATTCGCGTGCAACGCGGGATCGGCGCAGCCATGTTGGTGCACGGCCTGTTTAATGCAGGGCCTTTAAGCGTGGCTTGGTTGGCCTTGCAATTGTTGGGCGATCTAGGCTAGTAAATACTGCTCGCGCAACTGTCGCTTCAGCGTCTTACCAATTTCGTTACGTGGCAAATCGTCAATCAACAGCAGGTCGGCCAAGCGCTGGGTTTTGCCTAAGCGCGCATTCACCCACGCCAGTAGCGCCTCTTTCGTAATGGTTGCTGTTGGGCGCAACACAACGTAGCCCACTGGGGTTTCGCCCCAAGCGCGTGAGGGCACGCCAACCACGGCCGCTTCGGCCACTTCAGGGTGTTGCTCAAGCTCTGCTTCGAGATCGCTTGGATAAATATTAAAGCCACCCGAAATCACCATATCTTTTTTGCGGTCTGACAAAATTACGAAACCATCTTCGTCAAAGCGGCCGATGTCACCCGTGCGGATAAATCGTTTGCCGGTTGAATCAAACCATTCAATCTCGCGGGTTTTTTCAGGTAGGCCGTGATAGCCCTTCATCATGGCAAAAGCGCTGCCAACGATCTCGCCTGTATGGCCTGCGGGCACTTCGACGCCGTTGTCATCAATCAGTCGCAGATCATGCCCTGCCGACGGTTGGCCAATCGTGTGGAGTTTATTTGGATGTAAGTGGGCTTTCAGTTCGCAGCGCACGCCGCCCTCGGTCATGCCGTACACATCATTGAGTTCGCCTGGCCAACGCTGTAAGACCTCGGCCTTAAGCGCGGCACTAAAGGGCGCGCTGGTTGAGCCCTTGATGCGTAGTGAAGATAAATCATGCGCATCAAAGGTCGGGTCGTCTAGTAAACGTTGATACTGCACTGGAACCATCACAGTGTGCGTGGCGCGGTGGCGCGCGGCCAAGGCAAGATATTGGCGCGTGTCGAACTTGCTCATTAGAACAGCCGTGGCACCGAGCGCCAGACCCGGCAAAAGAGGTACCAGCGTTGTATTTGAGTAAAGCGGGGTAGACAGCAGCAAAACTGACGTAAAGCCGATACCGTTGGCTGCAGCGCGCTGGGTTTGCGACCAACGCATTGAACACGGTTGCACGATGCCTTTGGGCACACCCGTCGTGCCCGACGAGTAGATTAGATTGAACGCCCGATCAGGGTCGTTGGCAACAAGCGTGGGGTTGGCTTGCGTACCTAACCACTGCGACCAACTGTCGGGGCCGGTCGTCAGATCAAGCCAGACCTTTTTAAGCGCAACAGGCGCCTCGCTGGTCTTGGCCGCAGGCATAAAGCCTTCAAGATCCCAAGCCTTGGCGACAGGTTGATCCAAAAATAACCACCGCGCCTCAGAGTTCGCCAGCATCCCCGTCAGATTCTGAGCGGTTGCCGAAGGCGGCAAGGGTGTCATCACGCCGCCAGCCCTTAGCACGCCAAAATACAAGGCAACATACTCAAGCGAGGTGCCCGCGCAGGCCGCAATGACATCCCCAGGCTGCACCCCGTCACGCTGCAGACTAGCTGCCGCGCGCGACACTAGCTGGTCAAACTCGCGATAGTTCAGCGTGACCCCATTTAGGATCAGCGCGGGGTGCTCGGGGCGCAGTTGCGCCGCGGCGCTGAGACATTCGGGCAGTGAGCCAAATGTCTGGGCTAACAGGTCAGGTAATTTCATCAGAAAGAGTGAGCAAAAGTCATGGGCAAACAAGCGAAAGTCATGGGTCAGCGAGCAAAAGAATCCGTTGTGCCAGAACTTTTGCAGGGATAACCATGACAGAGGTGGCTATGCCGACAACACCCCTAGTTAGAGCGGTTAAACTCACATTCTATAAGCAGTCTTCATTTACTAGATTTTCGGGATTCTCATGGCTCTGCAATGTGGCATCGTTGGTTTGCCCAACGTCGGCAAATCAACCCTTTTTAATGCCCTCACCAAGGCCGGCATCGCCGCCGAAAACTACCCGTTTTGCACGATTGAGCCCAACGTAGGCGTGGTCGAGGTGCCTGACGCCCGCTTAGGCAAGCTCGCCGAAATCGTCAACCCCGAGCGCATCTTGCACGCCACGGTTGAATTTGTGGATATCGCAGGCTTAGTAGCTGGCGCCAGCCAAGGTGAAGGCTTGGGCAATCAGTTCTTGTCACACATCCGCGAAACCAACGCTATTATTAACGTGGTGCGCTGCTTTGAAGACGACAACGTCATCCACGTCGCCGGCCGTGTCGACCCCATCTCTGATATCCAAGTGATTGAAACCGAGCTCGCCTTGGCCGATATGCAAACCGCTGAAAAAGCTTTGCATCGCCATCAAAAAACCGCACGCTCGGGCGATAAAGACGCACAAAAAGTTGTGGCGATTCTTGAAGTTGTGATCAAACAATTAGACGATGCCCAACCGATTCGGGCGCTTGGCTTGTCAGACGAAGACATGGCCTTGATTGCGCCTTTGTGTTTCATCACCGCAAAGCCCGCCATGTACGTCGGCAACGTGAGTGATCACGGCTTTAAAGACAACCCAATGCTCGATCGCTTGACTGAGTACGCCGCCGCCCGCAACGCACCCGTCGTGGCGATTTGCGCCTCGATCGAATCCGAAATCGCAGAACTGCCTGACGAAGATAAGGCCGTGTTTCTTGAAGACATGGGCATGCAAGAGCCAGGCTTAAACCGCCTGATTCGCGGCGCGTTTACCTTGTTGGGTTTGCAAACCTACTTCACCGCAGGCGTGAAAGAGGTACGTGCCTGGACAGTGCCGATCGGCGCCACCGGCCCACAAGCCGCTGGCGTAATTCATACCGACTTTGAGCGTGGCTTTATTCGCGCACAAACGATTGCCTATGAAGATTTCATTACCTTTAAGGGCGAGCAAGGCGCCAAAGAAGCCGGCAAGATGCGCGCTGAAGGTAAAGAGTATGTCGTGCAAGATGGGGATGTGATGAACTTTTTGTTTAACGTCTAAACACGCTGGTTAAATTACCCCCCCTGATGGTTTCGGCCGTCAGGCGCAGGGTCTCTTCGGAGGCCCTTGCTTTTTCTAGGTAATGGGCTAGGAAGTTGATCGACGGTTGATTAATTTAAGAAAGTATTCTTTGCTAAAGGGTTCGCCTGGCTCGGAGGCAGCGCCTTCAAGCAATTGATCTCTGAGCCATTGCATTTCGGGGTTAAGCGCAGACGGTGATGGTTCGTTTAACTTCAGAGAATGAGTGTGCAAGGATTTCTTCAGTGACATTTTTTCACTCCAAATGACAAGGGCTGCATTTTGCGCCAAAGTGGCCGTCAAGTCTGTGTCAATGTGTAACTTATCCAGGGGGGGTGATTTCTTTTTAGCCGCTTTGAAACTCATACCCGAAATCAAAGATTTTTTTTGAACGCGGTAGAACTCAAGTTGTATGTTGAGTCGTCAATTGCCCTTAGAACCCCCGCTGATAAAAACTGATTTGGACATTTTTTAGGACGTGTGTATAGTTTCAACACAACTCACCCTTTGACCGCTTGGTTAGCCTCGGCGCTCTTCGGGCCGCAGGCCGCTTTCGGGCGGCTTTGCTATTTCTGTGAAGCTGTTTTACCCCCGCGTGATGCTTTAGCGGTAGATTATTTGAGTAAACAAAGCAATGACAACAAAATTGACCCAACCATTGACGCATGCGCAGATGGTCAAAAAGATGCTTAAGAATCCAGCCGTGAAGGCTGAGGTAGATAAGCTCAATCGCGAAGAGTTAGCAATTCTTGACGAGATTCTTGCTGCCAGAAAGCAAGCGGGGTTGTCTCAAGCGCAAATAGCGAAGCGTATTGCTACTCAAGCTCGAATTACAGGTTAATCTATTTTTTTCAATCAAATTCAAGCCTATCTGCAACGGCCATCAAAAAAGAGAAAAACACCATGACAGATTCTAAAGATTACGTCCCCCCAAAAGTCTGGACCTGGGATCAGCCCAGTGGCGGCGCTTTTGCGAGCATCAACCGTCCGATCGCCGGTGCGACGCACGACAAAGAACTGCCGATCGGTAAGCACCCCTTGCAACTTTACTCGTTGGGCACACCGAACGGCGTCAAGGTCACGATCTTGCTCGAAGAGCTGCTGGCGCTTGGGCACAAGGGCGCTGAATACGATGCGTGGTTGATCAACATCCGTGACGGTGATCAGTTTGGTTCAGGCTTTGTGGATGTCAACCCAAACTCTAAAATTCCAGCGTTGTTTGACCGCAGTGGCGCTCAGCCTGTGCGTGTGTTTGAATCTGGCGCGATCTTGCTTCACCTTGCCGAAAAATTTCAAGCCTTTATTCCTAAAGACGGCGCGGCTCGTACTGAGGTTTTGAACTGGCTTTTTTGGCAAATGGGTAGTGCGCCCTATCTGGGCGGTGGGTTTGGTCACTTTTACGCGTACGCGCCGGCTAAGTTTGAGTACGCCATCGATCGTTTTGCGATGGAAACCAAACGCCAGCTTGATGTGCTTGAGCGCCGCTTGGCGGTCAGTGAATACTTAGGCGGCGATCACTACACGATCGCTGATATTGCGGTGTTTCCGTGGTACGGCGGGCTTGTAAAGGGTTGGCTGTATGGCACTGCGGCCGAATTTTTGAGCGTGCAAGACTACAAACACGTTCAGCGCTGGGCCGAGACTATTTATAGTCGGCCCGCTGTTAAGCGTGGTCGCATGGTTAATCGCATGCAAGGCGAGCCATCAGAGCAGCTGCGTGAGCGTCATGATGCCAGCGACTTTGACACCAAAACCCAAGACAAGATTCAAGCGGCAAGCTAGTACCGCCAGCCTACTAAGCGACCCCGGGCGCTCTGGGGTACTTAGGCTCTTGAAACGAGTGGTCGCGAGATCCCGCGCTAACGATTGAGTCGGTTTTGCCATTGAAGCTTGCGGCCTAAGTTTAAATAGCCGTGCACTATCCAAGTGTGACAATTGAGCGCACTTGGTTACATTCTCATGCGAGTCGATCGACTAAAATAATTGTTATGAGCACAATTATTCGCACGCCCCTTTTGTTTACCCCTGCGGTAACCAATCAAACTCATACCATTGATCTCAGTCAGGTGTCCTCGTTCAAAAGGGTGCGTGAACTTGCACAGTTTTTGTTCAAAGCGTATCCAAATGACATCCCGCTTTTGAATGAATTGGTTTATGGTTTCGCCGCCGTTGGCGATCTCATCTCAGTGCATGCAGTACGTGGGCAACTACAAACCTTGAATCGGCTTGAGGGCCTCGCAAATTTCCCGCGTATTGATGTCTCAGTCAATTTCGCAAAAAAAGCTCAGCAACGTAAAGTTAGCTCAGCACATATTGCTCAGCGCTTCGATACTGCTTTAGGTGTCGTTCAGCAGCAAGGTTTCACTCCGCTGACAAGCCAGTTGAACTTAGACGAGTGGGACTCGAGTGCATCCTTACGTTTTGTTGTTGCGGGTACGGCCCAACAACGCGCGAACCTGGGGTGGGACATCGCGGACGCTATCACCGGGCGGTACGAGGATGATCTGGGCGATTTGATTACATTTGGCGTCTCTCCGCCCAGAGAACCGGTCCATGCCATCTAGCCCGCAAGAGCTTCTGGACGCGGCTGAGGGCCTGGCGGCTACATCCGCCGAGCCTTTACTTAGGGCTGCAGTCAGTCGGGCGTATTATTCGGCTTATCACTTTGGCAGCGTCGCAGTTCAAAACGAGTTGCCACTGATTAACGCGTTAAGTGTTCAGGGTGCTGGCGGTTCGCACGAGCAGCTCATTACCAAAATGTTAATGGCTAAAACTGCGCGATGGACCAGTGCAGCGTATCGGCTAAGAGAGCTCAAATCAGAGCGCGTGAAGGCTGACTATCAGTTAGATTCGGTGGTGACGCAGTCCGAGGCAATCCAAGCGGTAGGAGAGGCTAAAAAGATTTTCGCAGTGCTCGCGTGACTATGCGGTTTAGCTTTTGATGAGGTACTCGGACGGCGAGCTCTTCTCGTTTCAGTTTGGTGTCGGTAAGGGTTTGACCCAAAATACCGACTCTTTGACCGTAAAAGGCATTATTTCGGTCCCGTTGCCCGAGTAAATCAACCCTCGCACCCGTTTCGTTCATGTCTCTGTACCATTCGCTGCTGACCAAGGTACTCACTATTGGGCTTGGATCGCATCCTTCAAAGACTTGGGTATGATTGCGTCAAACAGGGCCTGAGCGTTTCAGGCGCCTCATTGAATAACAAGCGCTGTAAGCGCGACTTCATCCCAAAGGAAACCCTCATGACCCAAATCCACCGCATCCCCGTTGACCGCCTGCGTGAGGCCGTCAGGTACTTGGTGAAAGGTTTCGGCAGCGAACCCAAAGAAATCGAACTTGTGACCGAAAATCTGGTGCAAGCCAACTTAACCGGCCACGACTCACATGGCGTTGGTATGTTGCCGCGTTACGCCGAGGCGTATCTTGAAGGTGGCTTAAAACCAAACGCGCATATCGTGAGCAAGATGGATGGTGGCGCGATGGTCAGCGTCGACGGGCAAGCTGGTTTTGGCCAGGTGATTGGTCACGAGGCGATGGAGCTTGGCATCGCGCGGGCCAAGCAGCACGGCAGCTGCATTGTGGCCTTGGGCAATTCGCATCACCTTTGCCGGATCGGAGCCTGGGCCGAGATGGCGGTTGCCGAAAATCTGATCTCGGTGCACTTCGTGAACGTGATTTCGCGTCCGATCGTTGCCCCCTCGAATGGCGCTGACGCGCGCTTCGGGACAAACCCCTTCTGTGTTGGGATTCCGGTTGCGGGCCAACCCCCAGTATTGCTCGACTTTGCCACGAGTGTGATTGCGCAGGGTAAGGCGCGCGTCGCCTATAACAAAGGCGAACAGTTACCCGCGGGTTACTTGATCGATGATCAGGGCAATCCAACCACTAATCCGGTTTATGCAGTGAAACCCCCTTCAGGCGCGCTATGCACCTTTGGCCAGCATAAGGGTTTCGGCTTAGCGTTGGTCTGTGAGCTGCTTGGTGGTGCGCTTGCTGCAGGCATGACAACCCATGAGCAGGGCGACGGCAAGCGCCGGGTGCTGAACGGCATGTTGACGATTATTTTTGATCCTAAGAAACTTTCAGACGGCTCGGTCTTTGAACACGAAATGAAAGCCTTTATTGAGTGGGTCAAGGCTTCGCCTGCCCAAGCGGGTACCGATGGCGTGCGTATCGCCGGTGAACCCGAGCGTTTGACACGCGCTGAGCGTATGGCCAACGGCGTGCCAGTGGATGACAATACTTGGCAAGAAATGGTTGCCGCTTGCAGTAAACTCGGCCTCGATGGCGCAACGTTTAAGAAGTTAGCAGGTATGTAAACCGACACCGCTCGCGGCGAGCAGCTTTGTAAACAGAGGCTGCTAGTTGTTAACGGGTAGGTACAGGCACCGCTTGCGTCACACAAACCAGCATCTAAAAAGCTGGCGTAGCAAAGAATAATTTGGGGACAAGATGTTCGGTGGTTCCGCTGATGTTTGAACGCATCTTAAATGTGCTTTGGTGCCTGCTCGGCCTGGCGACCATGGTGAGCTCTTGGTCGCTACGGTTGACCGGACCCTTTGGACCTGAAAGCGGATTCTTTCCGTTTATCTGTGGCGCGCTCATCACTGTTTGCGGGCTCGTGCTGATGTTCAAGGCCTCAAGCACGTCTGTGTCCAACCCAGACTGGCCACGCGCGGCGGCGCTTGGCCGAATTTGCGGCGTTGTTGCAGGGTTGGTCGCCATGGCAGCTTCCCTACCTTATTTAGGTTTTGCGGTGGCAAGCGCGCTGACCACCTTTGTTTTATTGCAAACCGTCGAGCGCTCGCGTCTGGTTGAGTCGTTGATCATTACCGTGGTTTCGGTTGCGGTCGTCATGCTAGTGTTTGGGCGTCTGCTAGGCATGAATTTGCCGCGCGGCCCTTGGGGGTGGTGATGGACGCGATCAATGGTTTGATGATGGGGTTTTCGGTGTTGTTTACCGCTGAAAATCTTTATTTCTGTTTGCTGGGCAGCATTGTTGGCACGCTGGTTGGCGTCTTGCCCGGAATTGGCCCATTGGCCGCCTTGGCCTTGTTACTGCCCGTGACGTTTCAGCTGTCAGCCGTGGCAGGGCTTGGCATGCTTGCCGCTATTTTTTATGGCGCGATGTACGGCGGCTCGACCACCTCGATTTTGGTGAACATCCCAGGCGAGGCAGCATCTGTGGTGACGGCCTTAGACGGGCACGCGATGGCTAAGCAGGGGCGCGCCGGCGCGGCGCTGGGGATGGCGGCCATTAGCTCGTTTGTGGCTGGCACCTTATCTTTGGTGGCGTTGACATTTTTTTCGCCCTTGCTGGCAACCGTCGCACTCAAATTTGGCCCGCCTGAAAATTTTGCACTGATGGTGTTGGGCCTGGTGTGCACGCTTTACATGATTGGTGGCTCAACCGTCAAAGGCGTGCTGATGATCGCGCTAGGGTTTTTGGCCGCAACGGTCGGTATGGATATCGTCAATGGCCAAGACCGCTTTACCTTGGGCACGATCAATCTGTCAGCCGGCATCGAGATTTTGTCTGTGGTGATCGGTTTATATGGCGTGTCTGAAATCCTGATGAACTGCGAGAAAATCGCAAAAAACCAGGTGCTCGCTGAAAAAATCAAAGGCCTTTGGCCCACGTTCGCAGACTGGAGGGCCTCTTGGAAACCCATGATGCGTGGTAGTTTCTTAGGATTTTTTCTGGGGCTGGTGCCAGGTGGCGGGCCCGTGACCGCCTCGTTTGTGTCGTACACGCTCGAGCGCCGCATCGCCAAAGACCCCGAACGTTTTGGTAAAGGGGCAATCGAGGGGGTGGCGGGCCCCGAGGCTGCCAACAACGCTGCCGTATCCGGGGGCATGATTCCTCTGTTTACGCTCGGTATCCCCGGCAATGCCGTCACGGCCTTGTTGCTGGGCGCCTTGGTGATGCAAGGCGTGCAGCCGGGCCCCATGTTTATCACGCAACGCCCCGACTTGTTTTGGGGCGTAGTCGCCAGCCTGTACGTGGGCAATGTATTCTTGTTGCTACTAAACTTACCGCTGGTGGGGTTGTGGGTGCAGTGCCTGCGCATCCCTTATCGGGTGTTGTTTCCGTTGATTTTGTTATTGTCGATTGTAGGTACCTACTCGGCCAATAAAAATATCTTTGATTTGTGGGTGATGATTGGCTTTGGTATTGCAGGCTATGTTTTGCGCAAGTTGCAATACGAGTTTGCGCCGTTCTTGATCGCGTTTGTACTGGCGCCGATGCTCGAGCAATCATTACGGCAGTCGATGGTGATGTCACCCGATGGCTTGATGATTTTTGCCCATCGTCCGATCGCAGCAGTCCTGATTGTAGGCAGTTTAATTTTGGCAGTCTTAGTATTTTTGAAACGTAAGTCGATACAACCCACTGGAGACCTATAAATGAAAAAAATCTCAACAGTTCTCGCAAGCTTATTGGCAGCACTCAGCTTTGGTGCTTTCGCGCAAACGGATCCTGCGCTGGCAAAACTCAAGCCCAAAGGATTTCCTGATCAGCCGATCGAATACACCGTGGTCTATCCGGCTGGCGGTGGTATGGATTTGACAGCACGTATCTTGGCGAAGTTTGTTGAAAGAGCCAGTGGCGATAAGGTCTTGGTCAATAACCGTGTTGGTGGTGCTGGAATGGTGGGGCACGCGTACTTAGCAACACAGGCTAAGCCTGATGGCTATACGGTTGGGATCTTAGCGAGTAATTTCTGGGGCGATGCGATTTTGCGTGCACCCGGCAAATGGGCGCTCACTGATGTTGAGTCAATTGCGTACATTAATAGCGACGCACTCACTTGGGTGGCTTCAACAGAGGGTCCTTTTAAAGGCAAGACTGCCAAAGAGATTCTGCAGGCAGCAAAAGATAAACCAGGGACTGTACGCGCCGCGGTGGTGCCTGGGTCGATGTGGGAATATCTCTTGGATCAGCTTGAGGCGCACACTGGGGCCAAATTCTTACGCGTACCCTTTCAGGGCGGTAAGCCTGGAATCGTCGCCTTGATCGGCGGTAACGTTGATGTTGCGCAAGGGTTTTACGGCGAATTTGAAAGTTATTTACAGGCCAAGCAGCTCACACCGATCGCGGTGGCAAGCGCCGAGCGTGTCTTCAACATGAAAGACGTTCCGACGTTCAACGAGATCTATGGCGCGAAGCAATTCGTCTGGAACATTATGCGTTTTGCAGTGGTGCCTAAAGCCACTCCCGCTGACCGCAAGGCATACTTGTCTGCAATGATTCAAACCGCCTTGAAAAATCCTGAGATGATGGCTGAGTTCGCACGGTTAGGGGCCTATACCGATGCCAATTTAGCCAAGTCGACCAATGTTGCAGCTGATATTCAAGCTGCTGCGATGAAAGAGCGCGAGTTTTATATTCAAACGGGCCGTTTAAAGCCCTGAGTTCATGCTGTACCCAGTATCTAGCGCCTAGTCGCGCTGGTTGCTGGTGAAGTTTTCAACTAACACATACAGAGATTGATCCATGGCAATGCAAAAACTTACTGGCCGTCAGGCTTTCATCAAATTGTTGCTCGATGAGGGTGTCACCCATATGTTTGGCAACCCCGGTACAACCGAGCTTGCCATCATGGAGGCGGTGCCACAGTTTCCAGAGCTGAAGTATGTGTTGGGGTTGCAAGAATCGATTGTGGTGGGGATGGCAGATGGCTTTGCGCGCGCATCACAAAAACTCGTTGCTTGTAACTTGCATTGCGCGCCGGGCTTGGGTCACGCGATGGGGGCGATCTATTCGGCTAAGTTCTCGGGCTCGCCCATCATCATCACGGCGGGCCAGTATGAAGTGGGCTATGGCCTGCAAGAGCCTTTGTTGTACGAACCCTTGGTGCCGATGGTGGCGCCTTTGGTGAAATGGGCCTTTGAAGTGACTCGACTTGAAGACTTGCCGCGCATTGTGCGTCGCGCTGCAAAGATTGCTCGCACGCCACCGATGGGCCCGGTGTTTATTAGTTTGCCAGGCTCGGTGCTCGACGAAGAAACCGAAATTGAATTTGGTTTCCCAACGGTGATTGACGCAGCGGTGCGTCCGGGCGATGCCTCGCTTAAGGCGCTGGCCGAACGTCTGCTAGCTGCAAAAAACCCAGTGATTGTTGCTGGCCGTGAAATCGCAAACGCCGGTATTTTTAACGAGGCTTGTGAGCTTGCTGAGTTGCTCGGTGCTGCCGTGTACCAAGAGTCTGTTGGTTATAACGCGCGTTACCCCACCTCGCACCCAACCTGCATGGGCGATTTGTCGCGTAACCAGAAAAAAGTACGTTCGATTCTTGAGCAGTACGACTTCTTGTTGTGCCTCGGCGCTGATCTGCTGCGCATGTCGCCCATGAGCACGGTCGAGCCCTTGCCACCCGAAATGCCCGTGATGCACATCACCGAGCGCGAGTGGGAACTTGGTAAAAACTATTCAACAGAAACTGCCGTGCGTGCAGATGTCAAAGAAACATTACTGGCCTTGTTGCCGGTGTTGCGCGCAGCGCGCAGCGCCGACTACGCGAAGGCGGCAAGCGCACGCGTGAAAGCCTTGAGTGCCAATAACTGGTCAGCCAAGCGCGACAAGACCCGCGAAGAATTTTCAGCTGCGGCAAAATCTAACCCTATCGACCAACGCTATCTGGTTAGTCAGTTAGTCAATGTTTTGCCAAAAGATGCGATCGTTGTGGATGAAACCCTGACAGCCTCGCCCGCGATTGCCGCGATGCTACCCATGGATAATCCCAAAGCGTATTACGGCCTGGCGAGCGGTGGCTTGGGGTTTGGCATGGCAGGTGCGGTGGGCGTGAGCTTGGCGCAACCTGGTCGCCCGATTGTGGCTACCATCGGTGACGGCAGCGCCATGTACAGTATTCAGTCGCTCTGGACAGCTGCTCACCTACGTTTGCCCATCACGTACGTCATTATCAATAATCGCAGCTATCGCATTATTAAAGAACGACTGCTCGCGATGCGCGGCACAGATGCATTCGTGGCGATGGATATGAATGATCCACCAATCGATTTTGCGGGCTTAGCAAAAAATATGGGGATGTCATCGCAAACCGTGACAGATCCAGCGCAGCTATCGACGGTGCTGAAAGC
>Ga0114972_10000271_pt1 | contig 38420 bp, 43 predicted proteins | sample M_140807_EF_Meta_FD_87354 | JGI IMG/M metagenome (GOLD analysis project Ga0114972, IMG submission 87354) | Freshwater microbial communities from Lake Montjoie, Canada to study carbon cycling - M_140807_EF_MetaG | ecosystem: Environmental > Aquatic > Freshwater > Lake | place: Lake Montjoie... | reverse complement strand
GGAACAAGGCCCCTCTCTCGCCAGCATCACCGCCTGCGACAGCCGTCTGACCCTGCCCGGCAGCGGCGCGGTCGAGAGTCTGAATGTCGCCGCCGCCGCCGCGGTCCTGTTCCACACCTTGGGCAGCCGTTGAATGCCTGCCGCCGGGCCGGCCGCGACCGCGCAGATGCAGTGCAGCGAGGGGGCGGATGGCGTTCGCCTTCGCATCGCCGGCCACCTCGATGCCGCAGCCGCCGCGCGGCTTTGGCGCCCGGCGAGCGCGGCTGCGGCCGGTGCAAAGCAGTTGGTCATCGATGCCGCCGATCTCACCGGCCTCGATACCTCTGGCGCGGTCCTGCTGCTGCATCTGGAAGCCAGCATCCCGGGCGCCCGGACCGAGGCCCCGACCGACGAATCGCTGGCGGGTTTGCTGGCCCGCAGTCGGGCCGCGCTTGCGCAGCCGGTCACGGCTGCGCCGGCGGCGCTGCCGCTTCTCGCCCAGCTTGGCCAAGCGACGCTGGATGCAGGGCAGCATGGGCTCGACCGCGTGAGCTTCCTCGGAGAGGCGGTGATGGCTGGTGCCGGCATGCTGCTGCACCCTTGGCGGCTGCGGCTGTCGGAGGCGCTCCGGCATCTGGACGAGGCGGGGCTGCGCGCCTTTGGCCTGACGCTGCTGCTGGGTTTCCTGTTGGGCCTGATCCTCGCCTTTCAATCCTCGATCCCGATGCGGCAATTCGGGGCGGAGATCTACATCCCCAATCTCGTCGGCATCTCGCTGCTGCGCGAGTTGGGCCCGCTGATGGCCGCCATCATCCTGGCTGGCCGGACAGGTTCGGCCTTTGCGGCCGAACTCGGTACGATGACGGTCAATGAGGAGATCGATGCGCTCCGGATCATGGGGATCGATCCCATTGCCTGGCTGGTGCTGCCGCGCTTGCTGGCGGCTGCGCTGGCGATGCCGGTGCTCGCCCTGGTCCTCAGCCTGGCCGGGTTGCTTGGCATGGGCACCGTGATGGTGGTGTTGGGCTTCCCGCCCGTCGCTGTGCTGAAGCAGGTGCAGAACGCGGTGCAGATCAAGGATCTGGTCGGCGGGCTGTTCAAGGCGGCGATCTTCGGCCTGGTCGTCGGGCTTATCGGCTGCCGCGCCGGCCTGGGCGCCGGGCGCGGTCCGCGTGCCGTTGGTGATGCCGCCACCACGGCGGTCGTCGGCGGCATCGTCGGTGTCGTGGTGCTGGACGGCATCTTCGCCGTGCTCTTCAACCGGCTGGGGTGGTGAGCATGTCGGGCACGACGGAAACCGAAGTGGTGATCCGGGTCCAGGACCTCGCCATGCGCTTCGATGGCCGGACGATCTTCGAACATGTGACCTTCGAGGTCCGCCGCGGTGAGGTGTTCGTGATCCTCGGCGGCTCCGGCTGCGGCAAATCGACGCTGCTCAAGGCGATGATCGGCCTTTATGAACCGGCCGAGGGGCGGGTCACGCTGTTGGATGAGGAGCTGACCGGCTTGGCCAGCGCGGAGCGCCGGGCCCTGCTGCGTCGGATCGGGGTGATGTGGCAATCGGGCGCCCTGTTTGGCTCGGCCAGCCTTGCCGAGAATATCGAGGTACCGCTCGAGGAACATACCGACCTGCCAGCCGAGGCCCGGGCGATGATCGCGCGGGTGAAGCTCGGGCTGGTTGGCCTTGCGGATGCCGCGCAACGCCTGCCGGCGGAGATCTCGGGCGGCATGGCCAAGCGGGCCGGTATCGCCCGTGCGATGGCGCTTGATCCGCCGATCCTGTTCCTCGATGAGCCCTCGGCCGGCCTTGATCCGATTACCTCGGCCGGTCTCGATGCGCTGATCAAGGACTTGGCGCGCAGCCTGGGGACGACCTTCGTCGTGGTGACGCATGAGTTGCAGTCGATCCTGGCGATCGGTGATCGCTGCGTCATGCTCGACAAGGAGGCGAAGGGCGTCATCGCCGAAGGCGACCCGCGCGTCCTACGCGAACACAGCGAACACCCCATCGTCCGCGCCTTCTTTCGGCGCCAGGCGATGCCGACACCGGCCCCGGCCGGGCAGGGCGCTTAGTCATGGCCCGTTCCCGCGGTCTCTTTTTGCGAGTGGGTACCCTGGTTCTCGTGGGCCTCGCATTGGTCGTTGGCTTCGTGCTCTTCCTGACCGCCAACCGCATCGGCGCTAGCAGCCAGATCTATGAATGCTATTTCCGGGAATCGGTGCAGGGGCTGGACCAGGGCAGCGCTGTCCGCTTCCGCGGCGTGGCGATCGGACGGGTAACCGAGATCGGGTTGGTCGCCGCCGCCTATCGCGGACAACGCAGCGACGCCGAGAGCACCGAATACCACCTGGTCTTTGTGAGGTTTGCCGTGGATGAACGACGGACTGGCGAGACTGACAGCGTCGAGACGGCGATTCGCCAGGGGCTAAGAGTGCGGCTTGCGTCCCAGGGTATCACGGGGGTCAGTTATCTCGAACTCGACTTCGTCGATCCGCAGCGGTTCCCGGTCATGCCGGTGCCCTGGAAGCCACGCTATTCCTATATCCCGTCCATCCCCTCGAACCTCGCCCAGGTCCGCACCGCGGCGGAGGCCATCCTGCAGCAATTGCAGGATGCCGACCTGCCGCGCTTGCTGCAGGAGACGATTGGGCTGATCGCCGACGCCCGCGCCCAGGTGAAAAGCGGCGATCTGGCGATCACGTTGCACGAAGCGGCAGGGCTGCTGCGGGATGTGCGGCAGATCACCGGTCAGGCGGACCTCCCCGCGCTGATCGCTTCCCTGCGACGGACTGGCGGCGATGTCGAAAGCACGCTTGGCGAGTATCGCCGCGCCGCCAGCGATGCCAGGGCTGTGATCAACGGCCGCGACCTGCGCGCGGCGCTCACCAATGTTGCCGCCGCGGCGGCTGAGCTGCGCACCGCCGCGGCAAAATTACCGGCGAGCATGAGCAACATCGATACCAGCCTGCGCGCCGCTCGCAATACAACCCTCGATCTCCAGGCCGAACTGGTACCGATCTTGCGGGACCTCCGCGCGACCATGAGCAATCTGCGCGACACGACCGAGCAATTGCGGCGCAATCCGTCGCAAACCTTGCTGGGCGCACCGCCGCCCGCCCCTGCTGGGGAGCCTCGCCGATGATCCGACCCCGCCGCGCCATTTTATCGCTGCCGCTTGGCCTTGCCGCCTGCACGGTACTGCCGGACCGTCCCTATCGGGATACCGAGCGCTTCGCCCTGTTGCCGGAGCGACCGACCCGTAACCCGCCAGCGCCGCGTGGACCGGTGCTGTTGCTGCGTAGTCTGCGGGCTGCGCCGGGGCTGGAGGCGCGCAGCCTGCGCAGCGTCTCTGCGGCCGGTCAGGTGCGCGCCGATGCCTGGGCCGAATGGGCCGCGCCGCCGGCCGAGCTGGCGGAGGAGGCGCTGCGCCGATGGCTGGCGACGAGCGGCCGGTTTGGGGCCGTCATCGCCCCCGGCTCCCGCGTCAGGCCGAGCTATATCCTGGAAGGCGAGCTGACCCGGCTGGAGACCCGACCCGCGCTGGCAGAGGCGTTCGCCGGCTTGGCATTGCTGCTGACCAATGACGATGCCAGCGATGCACCCCACCTGCTGGTACCGATCCTGGCTGACGGCCGCGCGCCGCTGCCCGGCGGAGGGACCGCCGGCCCGGCCGCTCAGGCCGCAGCGCTGACGGCGGCGCTGGCTGAGGCCTTGGCCGCCGCTGAGCGGGGGATTCTCGCGGCCCTCAGCCCGGCTACTGCCCAAAGGCGGGCTTTGTAGGGTTCCCCCGGCGGGGCGTTCTGCTAGCGTATGACAATGAGCGAGATCGACCCCCAGCACGCGATCCACGATATCGGCGGGCTTAGCCGCTTCCGCTGCACCCCGGTTGAACGCGATGAGGCGCCACCTGACGGCTTCGGCAAGCGGGTCGATGCTTTGCGCCAGGTCCTCGCCGCCAAGAAGCTGATGACGGTGGACGAGCTCAGGCGCTGCATCGAGGCGATCCCCGAGCCCGAGTATTTCGCGCTGACCTATTACGAGCGTTGGCTGACCTCGATCGGGACGTTGATGGTCGAGAAGGGTATCGTGAAGGCGGAGGACATCGCATGAGCGTGCCTCTTTTGGCCCCTGGCGATCGCGTGCTGGTGAAGGACGACTGGCCGGAATTCCGCGGGCCTGCCCATATCCGGACGCCGCACTATCTGCGCGGGAAGCCAGGCCGTGTGGTACGCGTTCTCGGCGGCTTCGCCAACCCGGAAGACCTCGCCTTCGCCCGGCCGGCACCGAAGCGCGTGCTGTACCACGTCGTGTTCGAACGCCCGCCCCTCTGGCACGAGGGGGAGGCCGGAGACGACGTGCTGGTCGAAATTTTCGAGCATTGGCTGCAACCTGTCCCGGCAGAAAGGCAAGCGGCATGAGCACCCCTGCCCGTCCCGAATCCCTCGCCCGGCTCGACCGGCTGGTCGCCGCCCTGATCGCCAAGGGTATCGTCACCGAGTCCGATCTCGTCGAGGCCCAGGCCCGGACGGATCGCGCCAGCCCGGAGGTTGGCGCCCGCATGGTGGCGCGTGCCTGGCTCGATCCTGACTGGCGGCGACTGCTGCTCGGCAACGGTGCCGAGGCGGCCGAGCATATGGGCATCTCGATGGCCGGCGCACCGCCGCTCGGCGTATTGGAAGACACCGCGACGCTGCATCATCTGGTCGTTTGTACCCTGTGCAGTTGCTACCCACGCGCCGTGCTCGGCTATCCGCCGTCCTGGTACAAGAGTTTCGAGTATCGCAGCCGCGCAGTGCGTGATCCGCGCGGCGTGCTCGCGGAATGGGGCACGACGCTGGCCGCCGGGTGCCGCGTGCGGGTGGTCGACAGTACCGCGGATTACCGTTGGATGGTGCTGCCGATGCGCCCCGCCGGGACCGAGGGCTGGTCGGAGGATCAGCTGGCCGCACTCGTCACGCGCGATGTGCTGGTTGGGGTTGCGTTGCCGCGCCTTCCGGTTGCTCTCGCGGCCGAATAGCCTAGCGCGGGATGCGTTGAGGCGGCATCGCCGAAGGCGCTGAATCCCGCGACCAAACAAAAATTAGAGCAGGGTGCGTGAACGCATGTGAACATAGCATGCTCTAGCGCGACTGGCGCTTTGTGAGACGAGAGCAATATCCGTTCAGGTGGACTCACCTGAACGGGTTTCTTGCTCTAAAAAACACAACGGTTCGAGCGAGTCGTCTGGGAGGGAGGATAGCATCGTCGCGCCCAATGTATCGCTTGTCGGGCTTCGCTGGGCTGAATCCAGCTTGAGACGACCTTGCCGTCTCCCATGAATCCCTCCATGCCGGGGACTGCGCCGCCTGCTGAGGAGGATGGCCTGCCCATGCCGCGCCGCATTTTTGCGGTGCTGGCGGTCTCCGCCTCAATCTGCATCACCGTGCTCGACAGCTCGATGGTCAATATCGCGCTGCCGGGTATCGCCCGGAACCTTGGGATCACGCCGGCGACGGCGGTTTGGCTGCTGAACGCCTATCAATTATCCGTGGTAACCATGCTGCTGCCGCTCGCCTCGCTCGGCGAGAAGCTGGGCTTCAAGCGGGTCTTCATCGGGGGATTCCTGCTGTTCGGCATAGCCTCGCTCGGAGCAGCCCTGGCCTCCTCTTTCGCGACGCTGCTCGGTTTTCGTGTGCTGCAGGGGATCGGCTCGGCAGCGGTCATGAGCCTGACGGCGGGTATGATCCGCAACATCTACCCGATCCGCATGCTCGGTCGGGCCATTGGCATCAACGCGACGGTGGTCGCCGTCTCCGGCGCTTCGGCGCCCTCGATCGCGGCGGCGATCCTGGCCGTCGCACCCTGGCAAGCCCTGTTCCTTCTGAACGTGCCGGTCAGCCTGCTTGGCATTGCCATCGGGTTTGCCGCGCTGCCCGATACCGGTGGCCGCCGGCAGCGGTTTGATTGGCAGAGCGCGGTGCTCAATGTGGCCGCGCTCGGCTTGATCTTTCTCGGTGTCGATCTGCTACTGCTGCAACCTTGGTTGGCGTCTGGGCTTCTCGTCTCCGGGTTGGTCGCCGGCGTCCTGCTCGTGCGACGCCAACTCAGCGAGCCGGCCCCATTGCTGCCGCTGGACCTGCTGGCGATCCGCCCAATTGCCTTTGCGATCGGTGCCTCGATCTGCGCTTTTTCATGTTGGTATACCAGCTTCGTGTCCCTGCCATTCCTGCTGCAGGAAGCGGGATATAGTCAGGCGATGACCGGGCTGATCATGACGCCCTGGCCCTTCGGCATGGCGCTGTCGGCGCAGATCGCCGGCAAGCTGTCGGACCGCTTGCCGACCGCCATGCTCTGTGCCGCTGGCATGGCTGGGCTCGCGCTTGGCGTGGGTCTGCTCGCGGCGTTGATCGAGGTCGGACATCCGGTCCTGCTCGGCCTGCTGATGGCCGTTTGCGGCGCCAGCTTCGGCCTGTTCTCGACGCCGAATAACCGGACCATCATCGGCTCGGCGCCCAAGGCGCGCGCCGGTGGCGCCGGTGGGATGCAGGCGACCGCCCGCCTGTTGGGGACGACGGTCGGCACCACAATCGTCGCGCTCTGGTTCCAGACGCTGGGTGCTGCGGGGGCTTGGCCGGCGCTGGTCACCGGCCTGCTCGGCGCGACATTGGCGGGGTTGCTGAGCCTCGGCCGCCGCCGCCTGGGCTGATCCTATCGACCTTGGCGGTGCCGTTCAGCGCGCCCAGATGAAGGTCAGCTCGTGCTTGTTGTGGGCCCCGTGGAACAGGCGGCCACCGGGCAGGGCGGCGAAGCGGGCGGCGGTGTCGTGATCGGTCGCGCCCTGGAATTTCAGCGTGCAGCAGATGTGTCTTGCCCTGCCTGCGGCCATCCAGCGCTCAATAAGGGTGAGCAGCCGGGTCGGGTAGCAGATCACGTCGCTGAACAGCCAATCGACTGCCGGTTCCTGTTGGGGATCGAGACCGAAGGCGCTTTCCTGGCGCCACGTGACATTGGGCAGCGCAGCGATGGCCGGGTCGAGCGGCGCTTTGTCGAGGGCGATGACCTGCGCCCCGAGCTGGGCCAGGGCCCAGCTCCAACCGCCCGGAGCGGCTCCCAGGTCCAGGCAGGTCTCGCCTGGTGCCGGCCAGCGGCCGAAGCGCGTGAGTGCTTCCCATAGCTTCAGGTAGGCACGGCTGGGCGGGCCTTCGCGATCTTCCACGAATTGCACGGCGCCGTTCACGAAAGGGCTGGTCTTCTGCGGGCTCGCCAGCAGGCGGTCGGGCGAGAGCAAGGTCCAGGCGCCGAGATGGCCGCTCGGCGCCGCCTCAGGAAAGTGCAGCGGCCGCGCCTTCACCGGCGGCAAGCGTTCGGCGATCAAAGCGGCGCGACGATGATGGCCGGCGGCGTAGAGCGCCCAGTTTCGCTGCACCCCCCGCAACGCATCGGCGGCCGCTTTCACCGAGGGCGCGGGCACCTCCATCGGGGCGGTCCAGGTCTCAAGCGCCCAGGCCGGCGCGGCCGGCGGGTCCGGGCTGAGCGCGAGGCGGCCATGCCAGGCCACGATGCCGTGGCCGGCCCGTTGCAGTTCCTCGGCGAGATCCGCCTCGAAGCCAGCCGCGGCGAGGTAGGCCGCGCCGATCATCGCCGGAACGCCGAAAGGCCGAGCAACGCCCAGCCCAGCATGAGTAATGTACCGCCCAGTGGGGCCACCGGCCCCAATGAAAGGCCGGCCAGCGCGCTGGCGTAGACGCCGCCGCAGAACAGCAGCAGGCCGGCGGCGAAGGCCGCACCCGCCGCATGCGTCAGCCAGCTGGCATGCCGTTCTGCCCAGAGGCCGGTGGCAAGCAGGGCAAGCGCGTGCCAGCCTTGCATCCGCAGCGCGTTCTCCAGCGCCGCCAGGGCGCGTGGATCAAGCCGCGTTGGCGCCGCATGCGCCGCCCAGGCGGCGAGCGCCACCGCCAGCAGCCCGGTGAGCGCGCCGAGTCCGATCCAAAGCCGCGTCATCAGGAGGCCGCCCGCCGCGCTGTATTGGCCGCAAGATGCGCGAGCCGCGTGGGTTCCGGCAGCCGGTAGCCACGGCCACACTGGCGTACCCAGGCCAGGGCAGTGGGCAGGGCAATCCGATGCCCGGGCGAAATCCACAATGGTCCAGCACCACGGCGGCTGCGCAGCACGGCGCCGATGCGGCGGCCTTGCCATTCCAGCGCCTGTGTCGCGCCGGGGGCTTCGCCGAGCGGTGCGGTCGGGTCTCCCACCAGCGCATGTTTGCCGACGCCGATCGTCGGCGCATCCAGCGCGATACCCAGATGCGTTGCCACCCCGAACCGCCGTGGATGGGCGATACCGTGCCCATCGACCAGCACGAGGTCGGGGCGGTTCGTCAGTTGATCCCACGTAGCGAGCAGCGCGGGCACTTCGCGGAAGCCAAGATAGCCGGGCACATAGGGCAGGGGCGCGGGCATGGTCGCCGCCGCGCTCTCCAGCAGTTCGAGATCCGGCCAGCGCAGGACGACGATTCCAGCATGCACGAGGCGTCGCGGATCGAGGCGGGCGCAACTGACATCGACGCCTGCGATGAGCCGGACGGGCGGCAGATCATCATCGACGACAACGCGCTCGGCCATAGCGAGTTGGGCAATGCGGGCCGCAGCGATATCGGGCGGCGAAAGCCAGGCTGACGGAAGGGCCGGTCGCGTCACGTCTCGGTCATGGCGGAAATCATCAGGCGGACATTATGGCGCATCATGGCTTCATATGTGCCGGCGGGCCCATCCGGGGGGGATAGGGCGTCGGTGTAGATGGTCCCTTTCACTGGCACGCCAGCTTCCAGGGCAACGGTCCGGATCAGCGTGTCGTTGCCGATCGGGCTACGGAAAAGGGCGGTGATTTTTTCTTCCTTCATCCGCCGGACGATTGTCGCGATATCGAGCGGTGAGGGCGCCGTCTCGGCGGTTCCGGAGGCGGGCGCTACCACGTTCACGCCGTAGGCATCGCTGAAATAACGCAGTGCCGCGTGCGGTGCGACGAGGACGCGCCGCTTATCGGGGATTGCCGCGAGTTCCTTGCGGATGTCGTCGTCGAGCCGCGCGAGCTTCGCCATGAGGGTCGAGATACCCGCACGCGCCTCCCGCTCGGCGCCACTCGGGAGGATCGGGTAGAGGCCGCTGGCGATATTCAGGGTGTAGGTGCGGGCCCGCTGGACATCCATCCAGGCGTGCGGATCAGCAATCCCGTTGAATAGGAGTGGGTTCAGGCGCTCGGTCGTCGTGACGATCGGTGCGACGGTGCGCGCACCGCGCATCAGGCGTTCGATCCAGGGGTCAAGACCGAGGCCGTTGCGGACTACCAGCGCGGCGCCGCGCAATTTCTCGGCATCGGAGGGGCGTGGCTGAAAGTCGTGCGCGTCCTGATCCGGACCGATCAGGACGCGAAGCTCCACGGTATCGCCGGCGATCTGGGCGACGAGATCGCCGAGGATGGAAAAGGTTGCGATCACAATGGGTTTGGACTGCGCCCGGGCTGGCAGGGCCAGGAGTGCCGGAAGCGCCAAAAGGGCCCGACGGCGAAGGGAGATGGTGGGGGAACGGATCATTTATTATTGTGCCGCCCGTTGCCGCCAAGCCAGCGACGCAGCCGGCTCAGCAGCCCTTCGCTTTTGCCGGCAATCTGTTGATGGCTGGCATGGGGCCGGCGCGCTGGCGGCGGCAGGGCGCTGGCGATGGTATGCCGGCCGGTATCGCGCTCGGCAATCAGGCGCTGTTCCAGGCTTATCACCTGCGCGATTGCTTCTGCCGGGGCGGCCCGGCGCTGCGTATCGGCGCTCGCCGTCGCGTCCGGCCAAGCCGCGGCGCGGCGAAGGGCATCGATCACCCGGACGTTCTGCTCATCATCAAGCGGCGGCCCCCCGCGCCACAGGGCCACCGCCTCCAACCGCCAAAGCCGCGCGAGATCGTCGCGGCTAAGGTCATCGGCGACCCATGCGGCGTGCAGCGTCGCCTCGGCTGCGGCGTGCAAGGAGCCCGTCTCCTCAAGCACATGCGCCCAGACGAGAAAGCGCCTGGCCAGCGGCGGGTAGCTCGTCTCCGCGACCAGGGCACGGAACGGCGCCGCGCCGACCGCTTGCGCCGCCGCCGGATGGGCACGGGTGATGTCGGGCGCGGCATAGCCGCAGGTTGGACATTGCTGGAGCCACCGCGCCATGGTCGAGCGGACCGGTTCGCCGGGCCGCAGGTCGAGGTCGGGGGCCTGTTCCGGCGGATTCGGCCGGAATGCTGGCTGCCGGCTACCTACCCCACAGACTGCGCATCGCGGCAGCGGCGTTTCCGTCGAGGTGCGGGATTGGGCTGATGACGGCAAAGGCATGGATTGAGGGTACCCTGCGGCGAGCCGGCCTGGAAATGGACGCGATGCCGGCGGTAAAACACTACTCCGGACAGCCTGCGCTTATAAGGGCCTTCGTACCCGCCATGGCAATGCCTGCACTCGCCTTGGTGGTGCGCGCCGTGGCTCAGTGGCGTGACCATACCGTCGGGCGTACGGCGATGGCAGCGCATATACCGAACACTGTGATGCCGAGCGCGACGGCCACGAATTGTCCCATCAATCCGAGGCCTAAGACATCGCCGAGGAGCCAACCACCGCCCACCGCCGTGACGATTCGCGCCAGGGCGCCGAAGAAGGGCCCGCGCATCCGCCCCGCGCCCATGGCGGCGAAATAGAGCGCCATGCCCACCCCGAAGCCCGGCAAGGCCGGTCCCATGATGGCCAGCGCCTGCCGGGCGATCGCTACCACCGCTGGATCCTCAGAGAATACCCTGGCCGTTGCCGTGGGAAACAGCCCGACCAGAAGCCCGACTCCGACAGTCACCGCGAAAGCCATGCCGGCGCCGACCCAGGCGATCCGCCGCGCGGTCGGCCAATCGCCACCGCCCACGGCCCGCCCGACCAGCGCGGTCAGCGCCGAGCCGACGCCGAAGGCAAGCGGCACCATGAGGAATTCGAGCCGCGCCGAAATGCCATAGGCGGCCACCGCCGACTGGCCGTAGGCGGCGAGACGGGCGGTCACCAGGATGGTGGTCAAATTGGCGATCGTCGCCATGGCGCAGGCGATCAGACCGACGGAGAGGATGCGCTTGAACAGGGATGTTTGCAGCGGCACGCGCAGGTGCGGCGTAAATCCGGCGCCACCGCGGAATACAACGATCGCCATGCCGAGCGTCGCTGCCCACATGCACAGGCCGAAAGCGATGGCGGCTCCCGGCAGACCGAGCGCCGCCGGCTCCATCAACCCCCAGGCGAGGGGCGGATAGCAAAGCCAGGCGAGCAGCAGGACCCGGGTTGCCAATGCGTGCCTGCCGCCGCCGCGTAGGACGGACGCAAGCGTATTGGCGAGCCAGGTCGGCACCGCGCCCAGGCCGAACAGCCAGGCGCAATAGCCGGCAGCCGCCGAAGCGGCTTCGGCGCCGCCGATCCAGCCGATCAAGGTATGGGGAAAACCAGCCAGGATCGCGACAAAGAGCGAGGCGAAGCCCAGCGCGATCAGCAGCGCATGCAGCACCAGCGCTGAGGCTTCGTCCCGTCGCCCCGCCCCAAGGGCGCGGGCGATGGCGGAGACGATCCCCCCGCCCATGGCACCTGTCGACATCTGACTCATCAGCAAGGCGAAGGGCAAGACCACCGCCCAGCCCGCGAGCGCTGCCGTGCCCTGGCGGGCGGCGAGCCACGGCTCGATCAACTGACACGCGGACTGCACCGCGGCGCCGAGTGTCGTCGGGGCTGCCAGCGCGAGGATGCGGCGCGCCAGGATCGCCAGACCCGGCGGGGGTACGGGCGGCGCCGTGGTGGCGGGGTCAGCCATGCGACAGGGCGGACCATCGGACAAGGCAGCAGAGGTGCAAGACGATCTCCAAACACGGCTCCGCATGCCAGCCGCCCCCGGCTCTGACAAGCGCGGATCGAAGGTATCCAAGAGCCGCACTTTGCGCTTCGCTGCGGGGACGCCCATTGGAGGGAGCGCTGCGATGAAGATCGACCGGGTCTCGCTCACCCTGTTCGCCTGGGACGGTATTCCGCCGACCCGCTACCACGCCGCGGCGAAGCTCGAGAGCGGGAGTTCCGCGCTCGGCCTGCTGACGCTCGGCACCGATGCCGGCGTGGTCGGGCACGCGTTTCTGGGCTCGGCGACGCATACGGCGGCCAATGACGGGCCGGGGCTTATCCGCTTTCTCAAGCCGCTCTTGCTCGGCCGCGATCCGCTCGACCGGGAGGCGATCAACGCCAAGCTCTGGCCCTTTTCCAGGATTGTCTCGGTGCGCGCGATCGGCGCGGTCGATGTCGCACTCTGGGATTTGGCGGGCAAGGTGGCTGGCCAGCCGATCCACCGGCTGCTCGGCACCAGCCGGCACAGCATCCCCGCCTATGCGAGTTCAGCGATGCTGGAGGGCGCGCAGGCCTATACCGCTGAGGCGGTGATGTTTCGCGACAAGGGCTGGGCCGCCTACAAGATCCACCCGCCGCAGGATCCGGCGACCGATATCCGCGTCTGCGAAGCGGTCCGCCGCGCGGTCGGCGACGATTTTCCGCTCATGCTCGATTCCACCTGGGCCTATGATTTCCCCGCCGCACTCCGGGTCGGTCGGGCGATCGAGAAGCTGGGTTTCCTCTGGTACGAGGACCCGCTCCACGACCAGGACATCACCAACTACGTCAAGCTACGCCAAAAGCTGGATATCCCGATCATGGCGACGGAGTACCCGGCAACCGGGCTCGAAAGCTACGCGCCCTGGATCATGCTGCAGGCGACCGATTATCTGCGCGGCGATGTCGCCGTGAAGGGGGGCATCACGACGCTGCTCAAGACAGCGCACCTCGCCGAGGCGTTCCGCATGAACTACGAAATCCACCACGGCGGCAATTCACTGAACAATGTGGCGAACCTGCACGTCGCCTGCGCCATCCGGAACACCACCTATTTCGAGGTGCTGCTGCCGGACGGGGCACATAAATACGGGTTGTCCGAAGACATTCAGGTCGGACGCGACGGGCTGGTGCATGCACCAACCGGGCCGGGGCTGGGCGCCGCAATCGACTTCGCGCTGATCGAGGCGAAGACGATCGCGGTTCTCGAATAGCCCGTCAGCTTTCTTCGCGCTGCAGGGCATCGAGCGCGGCGGTGAGGCCGCGGAAGGACACCGGCACCTGCTGCGAGTTGCCAGCCGGGTCGCGCCATTCCAAGCGGGCGCCTTGGTCCGCCGGGCGGGTGCGCAGGCGGCGCAGAAGGGTTTCGTCGCGCAACTCGATTTCGGCAAAGCAGGCTGGTGGCTGCGGCAGGCAGTGTCGGAAGGGCATGGTCAGGGCCGCCTCATTGCCTTCGAACACCATGCGCACCGGGGTATTGACCAGCACCGCCGCCGGCAACCGGGCCACCAGCTTCAAGGGATCCGTGCGCTGGGCGCGACCGACAGCGAGGACCGAGACCGGCTGCTGCTGCTGGTTCTGGACGATCTGCAGGATTTCGCAGAGCTTGCCCGTCGCAGGCGCGGTCGAGCCAGCCGCTGCGGGCCGCGGCACGCATTGCATGCCCCAATCGCCGAACTGCGCCGTGGTCCGCTCCGGACTATCGCCGGCTGCAGAGGGGGCGGCCGGCGCTTGTGCCATGGCTGCACAGGGCAGGATGGCGTAAAGCACGGCAAGCCAGCCGAAGCGCGAGCGGTTCCGAATATGCTGCGTCATGCGTTACCCGCCTCCAATTCCGTCATCATCAGGCACGACCTTTTACACCAAGCTGCCCGGCCGCGCGATTCGGGACTTTCCCCAGCCCCCTTACCGCGGCCTCATCCGCCGCCGGTGGGGAGGGGCCCGGGCCGACGTACCGTACCGCCCCATTCCTGGACAAGGTCGCTTTCCCGCGAACCATTTGTGGCCGGATCGGGGGCCTGCACAAGTACGTCCGGTCGGAGCAGGCGAATCAGATCGGCGGGCGTATCCCCACCGAACCGGGCCACCAGATCGACGCCGGCCAATTCGGCGAGGCGGCCGGCTTCCGGATCGGTATCGGAGAGGGCGATCACGAGCCGGTCGCACCATGACCGGGCCTGGACGATGATATCGGCTGCCGTTGTCCTGTCGCCGGCCAGGAAACCCACCCGGCACCCACTCCGGCGCCAGCGCTCCACGCGTTCTGCGGCTTCCGCCCTGGTTGCGATCTTACGGCTGGCGAGGCGACCCGGGGTCAGGACCTCCAGGAACTCGTCTTCCCGCACCACGGCGATGCCGGTTTTGCCCATCGCAATTCCCGCAGCGAGCGCGCCAAGGCGGGCAACGATGCCGATCGGGAGGCCCGCCGCGGTTGCCGCGGCAGCCACGGCGACCACCGCGTCGCCGGCCCCGGCCGGATCGACCACCTCGGCGATATGGCTTGGAAAATGGCTGACCGTCTCGCCGGCCCCCTCATCACTCACCAACGTAACGCCGTCCTGGCCACGGATAACGAGCACCGCGCCGAAGCCGTGCGCGGCCCGCAGTGCTATCGCTGCCGCGGCGATTTCCTCCTCGGTGCCGACCGGTTGGCCCGTCGCCTCGGCGAGTTCGGCCAGATCGGGCATGAATAGATCAGCGCCCGCGTAGCGGGCATGCTCTCCGCCCTTGGGATCGACGAGCACCTTGCGGCCCGCGGTCCGCGCTGCGGCGATGAGTCGCGCCGGGGTATCGCCGGCCAGCACGCCCTTTCGATAGTCCGAAAGCACCATCACAGCGGTTGCCGCTACCGCATCCGCGGCGATCCGGACCAGGCGCTCGGCCAGCCGTGGATGGATGGGGAGCGCCTGCTCGTGATCGGCCCGCAACAATTGCTGGCCGGAGGCGATGAAGCGGGTCTTTGTGGTGGTCGCCCGCCCGCCCTGCACCAGGAGCCAGGGCTCGACACCGGGCTGCCCGCCGATCAGTCCCGTGAGATCGCTTCCCGCCTGGTCGTCCCCGACCACGGAGACGAAGGCAACCGCCCCGCCAAGCGCTGTAAGGTTGCGCACCACATTGCCGGCGCCGCCGGGCAAAGCCACTTCGCGTTCCACCGAAAGGACAGGAACCGGCGCTTCGGGGCTCACCCGCTCGACTTTCCCATAAACGTATCGATCGAGCATGGCGTCGCCGATCACAAGGACGGCCCCGCGCCGGAGCAGGCGCACCGCGTTGGCGATCTCAGCGGCTAACGGACCTTGAAGGCCGGGGCGAGGGGCAGGCGCGGGTCCGAGCATTCCGGGCCCGGTACCGCATGCCGCCCCCGGGGCGCAAGGCAGGCGCCCGCTTGGTCCTGCCGGCCCCGGCGCTGCGGTCTTCACGTCTGCAGGAAGCCTATCCGGTCGTCCTCCAGGACGGCACAGGTCAGCCAGCCACCAAAGCAAGCGCCGGTATCGATACAAATCCTGTTATGCTGCAATTCCGGCTCCGGCACGGGCGTGTGGCCATGCACCACGACCAGCGGGAAATTCTCCTCCGATGAGAGGAAGGGCTCACGGATCCAGAGGAGATCGAGGGGATTTTGTTCGTTGAGAGGCACGCCGGGACGAATCCCGGCATGCACAAAGAGATAATCGCCGGCGATGAAGCGCAGCGGACAACTGCGGAGAAAGCCGAGATGCGCAGCGGGTAGGTTGGCGACGACTTCCGCAAGCGGCGCGTGGGCCGCGATGCCATAGCTGCCAAGCGTCGCCGAGCCGCCATTTTCAAGCCATCGCTCAAGCCCGTCGCGCGGCGGTTTCGGCGCACAGAGGTCAAGCATCATCGCCTCATGATTGCCGAGCAAGCAGACCAGATTGCGCACCGGGACGGGCGGTGGGCTGAGCAACCGCTCAATGACCGCAGCGCTATCGGGCCCGCGGTCGATCAAATCACCGATATAAAGCAGGGTTGCCTCCGGCACCGGCCGCCGGCGCAAATCGGCAGCGATCTGGGCATGCAGGCGATCCAGTTGATCGATGCAGCCATGCACATCGCCGATCGCGTAGATCCGCGTGCCAGGGGGCAGCGCCCCAGGAGAAAGGGTTTCGTTCATCACCACGGCCTAGATTGACCGAGTTGCGCGATGGCTCAACCCCCATCGTGGCCCGCGCCAGGAACGCGCCCGATGATGAATCATTTCAATGGCGCCGCTGAGACGGTCGCGACCCCTTTGGCGGCGGTGCTCCGAAAACAGCTACGTGGCGCCGTGGACCAGGCGGCAATGCTTCTCCCCGACCTGCCCGCGATCCGGGCCGGCGCGGATCGCCGCATGGCGACCGCGCTGCTGGAGGAAGCCGTACGGATCGGCGGCGGCACGGTCTATCGCACCGCCTCAGGCGCCGATCTGCTTTGCGGGATCGCGCGGCCGGCGGCGATCCGGGCCGCGGGTGCCATCTCCCGCTTGCTCGATGGCGCGCTGGCACCGCCGATCTGGCGACTGCCGGAGGAAAGCGGCGAACTTCTGGCCTGGGCGGCCGCTGAACAGCTGGCCCCCACAGTTCCGCGTCCCGCCAACGGCCAGGTCGACCTGGCTGGCTTTCGCCTCCGCCTGGAAGGCCTAGGGGCGGACCAGATATTGGTCTCAAACACCGTGCGAGACGCCGACGGCCAGCCGGCAGGACGTCAGCTGACGCTACACCGCGAGAGGCTGATCGCAGACCTCGCCGCCTCCGGGTCGGATGCGGATTTGCTGGCGCATGCCGAGGATCGGCTGGCGCGGCGCCTGTTGCCGGGCCTTGGTGTCTGGGCGGCGAGCGGCCAAGGCTTGCGCCTGATCCCGCTGCCCTTCCAACGGCTGCCGCCGCGCGCCCAGACCGGCGGCGCCGTCGGGGTGGTGCCGCTCGCGCTCGCGGACATCGGCGCACTCGGCGAACAACGCCAGCGGCTGCGCGAGCTTGGCTGGCAACTCGCCGTTGCTGGGCTGGATGCGCATGTCCTGATGCATCTTCAGGCGCTGGCGCTACCTGCCGACTTGCTTCTACTGCGTTGGTCGCCGGCGTTGGCGGATCGAGACCTCCCCGCCGCGGCGCCGCGCGAGCGCCTCTTTCTCACCGCCGCCGATGCGGCGGGGCGCGCCTGGGCCGCATGCGCCAGGATCGGGCTGATCGAGAGCGCGCCATGAGCACAGCTTATCCGCCCGAACGGCATGCCGACGCCTTGGCGCTCGCACAGCTGCTCCGTGACTCGCTCGCGGCGGGAGCGGAGCGAGAAGCCTTGCATCTGCGCCTTTCGGAGTTGCCGGCGCAGCTGCGCGTCGGGCCGCGCCGGGAGCTTCTCGACGCGGCATTGGCGCCGGCCTTGCAGCCCGCCCGTAGCCGCCTTTTCGCGCTGCCGAATGGCGATCTGGTCGCGATCTCGCCACGTCAGGGTGCGCCCATGCGGCAGGCCCAGCGGGCGCTCGGCGCGCTGCTTGGAATGCCGTCTGCCGCACCGCTGCTCGCCTTGCCGCGGGATACGCTGACCTTGATGGCCGCGGTGGACGCGGCGATCGCGGCGGACGTCCCCATCCCGCCACGGTCAAAGGACACAACGCCCGACCCTGCCGCGCCGTTCACCATCGATGATCTGGCGGCGCTTGAGCGGGCGTTGCAGACCGCCGATCTCAGCTTCTTCCTCCAGACCAGGCCGGTGAACCGGTTGGTTCCCGGCAGCCCGCCCACGCCGGCGTGGGAGGAATTGCGGCTGGATTGGCCAGCCTTGCGCGCTGCCTTGCGACTGGACAGCGACCCCGCGACCGCGCCCTGCCTTGGCCGGCGGCTGCGGCGACGCATCGAACAACGCCTGCTGGCGTCGATGGCCGACCCGCTGGAGCTGCGCCAGCGCGGGCCGATCGGTCTCTGCCTCTCTGCCGCGACGCTGGGCGAGCCAGCGTTTCTGCATATCGATGCCCTGTTCGGGGCGGCGCAGCGGGCGAGGGTGGTCATCGCCCTGCCGATTGCGGACCTGCTCGCCGACGCCGAGGGGTTTGCCTTCGCCCGACGCTTTCTGCGGGTCCGCGGCTACCGGGTGGCGCTCGATTGCCGAGGTGCACGTGACCTCGCCCTGCTGACCGCCGCCACGCTCGGCGACGATCTGTTGCGCCTGCCATGGGCGCCCGACCTACCGGCGCAAGCGGCGCTGCTGCCGCCCAATCGCGGCCAGGTCGTCCTGATGGGGGCCGACCGACCGGCCGCTTTGGGGTGGGGCTGGGAGGAGGGGATCAGCCTGTTCGAGGGCAGGCTGCTCAGCCTCTTCGCGCCCGGGGAGTAGGCGTCTCGGCCGAGGTCTGGTACCGGCATGGTATGGCTGAGGCTGAAGCGATTCGACCGTCGCGCTGGCGCGACCGCAACCTGCTACTGCTCGGTATCCTCGGCTTCTCGGCTGGGGTACCGCTGCCGCTCGTCGCCGGCCAGGTGCTCCGGCAATGGTTCGCCGAGAGCAACCTCTCGCTCTCGACCATCGGGCTGACCGCGTTGATTGGGCTGGCCTACGCCAACAAGTTCCTCTGGGCACCCGCGCTTGATGCCCTGCGCCCGCCAATCACCGCCTGGCTCGGTCAACGCCGCGGCTGGCTGCTGCTGATCCAGGCTGCGCTGGTCGTGACCATCGCTGCCGTGGGTTTCACCGATCCTGCGGCGGGTGCGGCGCGGACGGCGCTGATCGCGGCGTTGGTCGCCTTCCTCTCGGCCAGCCAGGACATCGTTATCGACGCCTATCGGATCGAACTTCTGGGTGCGGACGACGAACGCCAGGCCTGGGGACTGACAACCTATGTCTGGGGCTATCGGCTGGCGCTGCTGGCGAGCGGTGCCGGCACCCTTTTGGTGGTCGGCGCGCTCGGCTGGTCGGGCGCTTATCTGTGCGCCGCTGCGCTAATGCTGCCCGGCCTCATCGCCACCTTGCTGGCGCAGGAGCCGCCGCTGGTGGGGCGCACGGGGCCGCTTGGCTGGCGGGAACGCTTGCGCGGCGCGGTTGTGGAGCCGTTCAAGGATTTTCTCCGCCGTCCGAATTGGTTGGCGATCCTGCTGTTCATCGGGCTGTTCAAGTTGGGAGAGGCGCTGGCGGGCGTGATGACGGCTCCATTCTACCGAGCGCTCGGTTTCTCGCGGGAGGATGTGGCGACCGTCGCCACGGTGTTCGGCATGCTGGCCACCTTTGGCGGCGCGATGGCGGGCAGCTGGCTGGTCGGGCGGCTGGGCGTCAGACTGGCGCTGGTGATCACCGGTCTCGCGCAGATGCTCTCGAACCTGATGTACGTCGCTTTATATCACGCCGGGCATTCGATGCCGATGCTTTGGCTGCAGGTTGGGATCGAGAGCGGCACCGATGGGCTGGCGGATGCTGCTTTCCTGACCTGGCTATCCGGCTTGACCAGCCGCAGCTTCACCGCGACGCAATACGCCCTGCTTTCCTCCCTCGCTGCCGTACCGCTGCGCACCCTGGGCGCGAGCTCCGGCTGGCTGGCGCAGGAACTGGGCTGGCCCGGCTTCTTCCTGCTGACGACCGCCGCGGCGCTGCCTGCGCTTTGCATCATGCTGTACCTGCTGCGGGTCCTGCCCAAGACGGATATCAAGGCAGGATAGATCGCGGCCGATCGCCGCGGGTCCGGGATCGAGATCGACGATCTGCTGCACTGCGGCTGAGGCGATCGTATCGGGATGTTCGAAGTGGTTGAGCATATCTGGCGTCTGCGGCCGAGAGGAGCGGGATCGCCGCGAGGTCCGCGCGGGTGTGCGCACTGGGTCGTTGGCTATCGGGCAGCGAAAAACTGGTGTCCTCGGCGGGATTCGAACCCACGGCCCCCAGATTAGGAATCTGGTGCTCTATCCGGCTGAGCTACGAGGACCTCCGAAATTCATATCACGCGGGCTCGGCCCGGTCACTGGCTGGCCCAGACGATGCGATGCATCCAGGTGATGTCGCTGAGATCGAAGGCATAATCGGGATGCGCGGGGTTCAGGCTGCGCAGATCGATCCGCCGGGCCGATTGCCGCTTGAGCTCCTTCGCCATCACCTCTCCTTTCCGGGTCCGTACCACCACCCGATCGCCACGGCGCACCGGCGCGGCGGGGGAGACGATAACCATGTCGCCGTCGCGGAAGACCGGCTCCATGCTCTCGCCGGAGATCTCCAGCGCATAGGCGTTGGGGTCGCCGATCTCGGGTAGGGCGATTTCGTCCCAGCCGCCGCCGACCGGATAGCCGCCATCGTCGAAGAAGCCCTCGCCGCCAGCCTGGGCGAGGCCGATGAGGGGAACCCGCCGGCCGATGGCCGCGCGGCCGCCCTTCAGCATGGCCGGCACGCCGGTGATCAGCGCGGCGAATTCAGCCCAGCCGGCGCCGGTCGCGGTCAGCACCTTGTTGACGCTTTCGGTGGAGGGCCAGCGCTCCCGCCCATCCGGCCCCGTGCGCTTCGAGGGATTGAAGGCGGTTGCATCCAGCCCGGCCTTACGGGCGAGGCCGGAGGCCGACAGCCCGTTCTCGGCGGCGAGCGCATCGAGTGCCCGCCAGACATCCGCGTGGTTCATCCAGCGCTCCATGCGAGTCCTCCGGCCGGGGCGCGGCGACTCAGGTAGATGGGAATGTGGGGATAACATCCTAGGTTTCGAGTCGAAGAGCAATAGGTGGAAAATCCTTTTTCGCTTGCGTCGAAATTGGTTAAGGGCGTATACGTTCTTTGTTTGTTCGTCTTCCCGCAAAGGACCCCCCGCCGATGCTCACCCCCGCCCGCACCAACCGCCTGCCCGGCCGTACCAGCCAGCAGGAATACCAGCCCTTCACCACCGCCGAGGAGGCGTGGTTCTGGACCATGCAGGCCCTAATCGCCCGCCGCGAAGGCGCCCGCATCGTCGCCGGCGCAGGTCTCACCGCGCGGCCCTGCGAGCCGGACGATGTCGTCAAATGCCTCGACCGTCTCTATCGCCAGCGCCGCATCGACCTGCAGCACGCCCGCATCCTTCGCATCTGGGGTGAGCGGCAGCAGGCACCTGATGCGCGCCAGCCGCGCGAGGCGGGCGATGCCCGTCTCTGGCGCGAGGCGATGCAGCGTCTGGAATGGCCGCTGCGGGTCAAAGGCATCATCGCCGACGCCCTCGCCGCTCCAACGGAAGCCCCGGTTGTCCTGCCATTTCCGGCTCGCGTACGATGACCGGGCCGGCCGGGCCGGCCGGGCCAAGAGGGGCGGCGCATCGCCGCGCTGCCCAGGCCGGGCAGCAGGCTTTCATCGTCTTCGGCGGTGCCGCCGATCAGCCCTGGCTGCGGTTGCTGCGGCCAGGCTTCCGGCATTGCTTCGCGGTGCTGCGTGATGCTGGTGGCTGGACTGTGCTCGATCCCCTGACCGGGCGTCTGGTGGTCGCCCGTTTGGAGGTCCCCGCCCGCTTCGACCTGCCCGGCTTTTATCGCCGCGCCGGCTTCGTCGTCGCCGGCCCCTTCACGCCCGGCGCGCCGCGCTGGCGCGCCCTGCCACCGCTCTCCCCCTTCACCTGCGTTGCGCTCTGCCGGGCGATCTTGGGCGCCGGGGCACCGCGTGCCCTGACGCCTTGGGGGCTGTTCCGCCAGCTTTTGAAAGTAGGAAAAATATCTTGACTTTCGGAATCCCTCGCGCTATCTCTTCCTCGTCAACGGGCGAATTGCGTCCGCTGGCATCCCCTCACCGCCCGTCCATCGCGCCCCGCCCGCCCCCGCCCCGGGGCGGGCGCTCGCGCCTTTGCGGGCTGCGTCCTGCCGTATGACCGAGGAGACATCGCTGATGGGTGGTCTGCTGAAAGCGCCGAAGCCGGTCATTGTGCAGCCCGCGCCCGCGCCCGACCCGGCCGTCGGCACTGCCGCCGCCGCCCCCTCCACGGCGGCGGTCCAGCAGGGCGAGCGGGCCCGGGCGGCTGCCCAGGCCGCCACCAAGGATGGCATGGATGGGCTGATCGCCACCTCCCCGGCCGGGCTGCTGCAACCGCTGCCCGCCGCGCTCGCCGTCAACCGTAAATCGCTGCTCGGGCAATAGGCGCATGGATCTCCCCCGCATCCAGCGCGGCTTCGAGCGCGCGCTCGAACGCCGCCGCCCACTCGAGCCCCTGTGGCAGGCCTGCTACGAACATGCCTTGCCGGCCCCGGGCCAGCTTGCCGATCTGTTCGATGCGACCGCCGCCGACGCCGCCGAACAACTCGCCGCCTCGCTCCTCGCCGAGCTAACCCCGCCCTGGTCGCGCTGGTTCGGCCTTGCCCCGACCCGCCCCCTGGCCGATAGCGCCGAGGGCCTCGCGGCCGCTGAGGCGCTGGAGCGCGTCGCTGAGACCGTACAGGCGCATCTCGACCGTTCGAATTTCGCGGTGGAGATGGCGCAGGCCTTTCTTGACCTGGTCGTCGCCGGCACTGGCGTGCTGCTGGTTGAAGAAGCGCCGATCGGCGAGGCTTCGGCGCTGCGCTTCACAGCCGTGCCGCTCCGCAGCGCAGTGCTGGAGGAGGGGCCGGATGGCCGGTTGTCGCACCTCTATCGGCTGAGCCGGTTGCCGCCGGCAGCGATCGCCGAACGCTTCCCCCAAGCTGAGCTGCCGGCCAGCCTGCGCCAAGCGATTGAGACCGCCGATGCGACGCCGCTGCCCCTCCTCGAAGCGCTGTGGCCGGAGGGTGGGCGCATTGCCTATGCCGCCCTGCTGCAGGGTGAGGGGACGGAGCCGCTTCTGTTGCACGGCGGGCATTTCGTGGAGAGCCCGTGCATCGCGTTTCGCTGGCTGAAAGTGCCCGGCGAGACCTATGGCCGCGGCCCGGTGATGAAGGCGCTGCCGGATATCCGCACCGCCAACAAGGTTGTCGAACTCGTCCTCAAGAACGCCTCTATCGCCGCGACCGGTATCTGGCAGGCGGAGGATGACGGCGTCCTGAACCCGGCCACGGTGCAACTCGTCCCCGGCGCCATCATCCCGAAGGCGCCGGGCAGCGCCGGGCTGACGCCGCTGGCCGCGCCCGGCAACTTCGATGTCTCGCAGCTGGTGCTCAGCGATCTGCGCGCGCGCATCCGTACTGCGCTCCTGGCCGATCGGCTTTCGCCGCTGGCGGGCGCCAATGTCACGGCGACGGCTGTGCTGGAACACAGTGCGCAGACCGCGCGGCTGCTCGGTGCCACCTATGGCCGGCTGCAGAACGAGCTGCTGACCCCCATGGTCACCCGGGTCTTGGCGATCCTTCGCCGGCGCGGCGAGATCCCGCCGATCCACCTGGACGGCCGCGAGGTGACGCTGCGCTACGCGAGCCCGCTGGCCCGGGTCCAGGGCCGCGCGGATGCCGCCAATACGCTGCTCTTCCTGCAGGCGGTGGGTAGCATCGGCGGAACCGCGGCGGCGCAAGTCGATGCCGTTGCTGCGACACGTTGGCTGGCCCGGACCCTAGGCGCCCCGGCCGAGGTGCTGGTCCCGCCCGGCCAGCAAGCCGAACTTGGTGCCGGGGTTGCCCCGCTGACCACGCTCCGTGCCGCCCGCACCGGGGTGCCGGCGGAACTCTCCGCCGCCACCCCGGCACCTCTCCTCGCCCGACCGCTGCGCGCCTGATCCGCCTTCCCTTCCTCTTTGCAACGGGAGACCTCCCCGCATGTCCACCGACCTGCTCCAGCCGTCCACACCCAAGGCCGAAGGCCCGGCCGTCACGCCACCGCCTGGCCCCGATGTACCGGAGAAATTCCGCGACCCGGAGACTGGCGAGGTGCGCGTCGACGCCCTGGCCAAATCCTACCGCGAGCTGGAACGCCGCCTGTCGCAGCGGCTCGGCCCGCCTCCGGCCGATGCATCGCCCGACGCACTGCAACGCTTCCGCGAGGCGATGGACATCCCGGGCTGCCCCGAGGATTACGCCATCACCCCGACCCATTCGCTTTGCTGCGCCGATCCAGCAGTGAATGCGCGGTTGCACGATGCGCATTTTACCCAGGCTCAGGCCCAGCTGGTGTATGAGCTGGCGGCCGAATCGCTGTTGCCGTTGGTCGCTGAAGCGGCAGCGCAGTACGAAGCTGATCGCCAGCGCGAGAAGTTGCACGTGTATTTCGGCGGGTCTGAGCCGTTCCGTCGCGTGGCAGCGCAGCTCAATGCCTGGGGTGGCGCCAACCTGCCGCCGCCGGTGTTTCAGGCGTTGAGCACGACGCATGAGGGCGTGCTGGCGCTCGCCCAGATGATGCGGACGGGCGAGCCTGGCTTGGCCAAGGAAGCGTCGCCACCGACTGCGGCCAGCGAAAGCGAGCTACGGCAGATGATGCGCGATGCGCGCTACTGGCGCAGCCGCGATCCCCAATTCGTCCAGCGCGTGACCGAGGGCTTCCGCAAGCTCGCCGGCAAGTGAGACGCGGCGGCGCGAGGTGCTGACCCGCCCCTCCCGGGTGCGCCGCGCCGCCGTACCCGGGGCGGGCCGTGGTCCCGGCCATTCTGGCCGTGCGGGCCCGGTCCGCCCCCGAATCCCAACCCCTTTGGTCGCGCAGAACCCCCATGGGCGCGTGGCCGTGCCCGCCCGCCCGGCCCGCATCGTCGGCAAGCCGGTCCAGGCGGCTTCCCACCCCTTCTGTGAGAGAGAGACCCATGTCCTCCACGATCGACCAGGCCTTCATCAAATTCTACGAGACCGAGGTGCAGGAGGCCTACCAGCGCCACGGCAGCAAGCTGCGCCCCACGGTGCGCAGCAAGACCGATGTGCGCGGCGCCTCTGCCGTGTTCCAAAAGGTTGGCCGCGGCACCGCAGCGGCCAAGGCGCGCGACGGTATCGTCCCAGTGATGAACGTCGCCCATTCCACCGTCGAGTGCTTCCTCCAGGACTACTACGCCGGCGACTGGATTGACCGGCTGGATGAGCTGAAGACCAATATCGACGAGCGCATGGTGCTGGCCAATGCGGGCGCCTATGCGCTGGGCCGCAAGACCGATGAGCTAATCATCGCCGCCATGGATACGGCGACCCGGGAGGCGCTTGGTACCATCGCCGGCACCACCGATACCGATGGGCTGACCCGCGCCAAGGTGCTGCTTGCCTTCCAGATGCTCGGCAATGCCGATGTTCCGGATGACGGCCAGCGCTATGCCGTTGTTGGCTGGAAGCAGTGGAGCGATCTGCTCACCATCCAGGAATTCGCCAACGCGCAGTATGTCGGTGACGACGAGCTGCCGTGGAAGGGTACGCAGGCCAAGAAGTGGCTTGGCGCCCTTTGGGTCCCGCATAGCGGTCTGACGCTGAATGGCAGCCTGCGCTACTGCTACTTCTACCACCGTACCGCCATCGCCCATGCGGTCGGCGCCGATATCCAGACCGATATCACCTGGCATGGCGATCACGCCGCCCACTTCGTGAACAGCATGATGAGCCAGGGTTCTGTGCTGGTGGATAATACAGGCATCGTCCGGATGCGCTGCGTCGAGGCGTAACCCTTCCCCCCGCCCCGCCCCTCAAGGGGCGGGGCCTCCCCTCCCCACTCTGGAGTCCGAAGCCGATGGCCCTTTCCGCCCTTGCGCTCTGTGCGCGCGCTCTGCTCGCGCTTGGTGCGCAGCCGATATCCTCGCTCGATGACGGCACCGCAGAGGCGGAGATTGCGGCCAATCTCTACCCTGGTACGCGCGATGCGCTGCTGGCGCGGCATCCGTGGAGCTTCGCCACGGGACAGACCAGCCTGGCGCGTCTCGCTACCCAGCCCGTTGCCGACTTTCTCTACGCCTATGCCTTGCCGCCGGGCTTTTTGCGCGTGCTCTCAGCGGGCTATCCGCTGCGCGGTCGGGGTCTCGATTACCGTATCTTCGAACAACGCCTGCACAGCAATGCGGCTGAAGTCACGTTGACCTACCTCTTTCGGCCGGACGAAAGCGCTTTCCCGCCCTATTTCGCGGCTGCCTTGACCGCTCGCCTGGCTGCTGAATTCTGCATTCCATTGACCGAAAATGGTGCGCGTTTGCAGCAGCTTCTTGGCATGGCGGAGGCCGAGATGCGCCTCGCCAAGGCAATCGACAGCCAACAAGCGCCGCCGCGCGCGATCGAGAATTTCCCGCTGATCGCCGTGAGGCGATGACATGGCCTTCCTCCGTACCCTCAAGACCAGCTTCACCGGCGGTGAGCTGGCGCCGGAGCTGCTCGGGCGGCCCGATCTGCGCGCCTGGGCCAATGGCGCCGCCAAGCTGCGCAACGTTTTCATCCAACCCACCGGCGGCGTAACCCGGCGTCCCGGCCTTCGGCACGTGGCCGTTCTGCCCGGGCCGGCAAAGCTGATCCCCTTCGAGTTCAATACCGAGCAGACCTATCTGGTCGTGCTGACGGAGCAACTTTGCAGCATCTTCGTCGGGGATGTCCAGCTGGCCCAGATAAGCGGCCCCTGGACGGCCGATATGCTGTCGCAGATCGCCTGGACACAGAGCGCCGACACGTTGCTGGTCTGCCACCCGGCCATGCCGCCGCAGCGGATCACCCGTACCGGCGCCAGCAGTTGGACGGTGGCGCCTTGGACGCTTATCCGCGCGCCCTTTCATCGCTTTGGCGAAACTTCGATCAGCCTGACGCCCTCGGCCACCACAGGCAACCTCCAGCTCTCGGCGAGCGCCCCGGTCTTCGATCCGTTGCATGTCGGGGTGCGCTTTCGCCTTGATGGTCGGCGCGTTGCCATCAGCGGCATCGTCTCCCCTCAGCAGGCTAGCGCGACCGCGATTGATCCCCTGGCCACGACGCTTGCGACGACGGATTGGGAGGAGGAGGCATTCTCGCCGGTGCATGGCTGGCCGACCACCGCCTGCTTCCACCAGAACCGCCTCGTCTTCGGGGGCTCCCGTGACCTGCCGAACCGGCTGTGGTTATCGCGGACCGGTAACCTCTACGACTTCGACCTGGGTACCGGTCTCGACAGCGAGGGGATCGAATTCGCCATCCTCTCGGACCAGGTGAACGCTGTCCGTGGCGTCTTCTCCGGCCGGAATCTCCAGGTCTTCACCTCTGGCGCTGAATACGTGGCAAACGGGTCGCCCCTGACGCCAACCAGCATCCAGCTGGCGCGCCAGACCCGGATCGGCGCCCCCGTCGCGCGGCTGATCCAGCCGGTCGATATCGATGGCGCGACCGTCTTTCTGGCGCGCAGCGGGCGCAGCGCCTTCGCTTTCGATTACACCGCGCCGCAAGCGACCTACCAAGCGACGGATCTGGCGCTGACCGCGCGCCATCTCTTCGCCGAGCCCCTGGACATGGCTTATGACCAGCGGGCTCGGCTGCTGCACATCGCGATGGGCGATGGCACGATCGCGACGTTGACCATCTACCGCGAGGAACAGGTGACCGCCTGGTCGCGGCAGGAAACCGCAGGTGCCGTCGCCTCCCTCGCCTGTATCGAAGGGACGATCTGGGCCGCCGTTCAGCGCCTGGGCAGTACCCGGCTGGAACGCTTCGATGGGACCCTGGCCCTGGACGCGGCCCTGGATGGTACGGCCGCCGCCCCGACTAAAAGCTGGGGCGGCCTCTCGCATCTTGAGGCGCAGTCCGTCGGTATTCTGGCAGATGGCGCCAATGCCGGCGCCGCGATCGTCTCGGGTGGTGCCGTCAACCTCGATGACGCAGCCGGGGCGACGCAGATCGGCTTGCCCTTTGCGCATGAGATCGAGCCTCTGCCGCCCGATCTGAATGCGGCGACCGGGACTGGCGCCGCTCCGTTGCGGCTGCTCGCCGTCACCTTTCGCCTACTTTCCACCGCCTCGCTCGCGGTCGACCTTGGCAGCGGCGCTCAGCCCGTGCCGTTTCGCCGGCTTGGCACGTCACTGCTCGATACCGCGCCAGGCGCCTTCACCGGCGATGTCCGGCTGCGCGCCCTGGGATGGCGGCGGAACGCCGCCGCGCCGCTGTGGCGCATCCGCGACGATACGCCGCTGCCGATGACCTTGCTCTCCGTGACCACCGAAATGAGGACAACAGACTGATGGGCGGAATCGCTTCCATGGCCAGCGTCCTGGGCGCCGGTGCCTCGGTCTACGGCAATCTGCGCGCGGCGCAGCTTCAGCAGGCCAACAACCAGGCCCAGTTGCAGGTGACCCAGCAACAAAACCAGCTTCGCCAGGACACGATCCTGTCGCAGGCGCAGCAGGATGCGCTCACCCGGCAACAGCTGTTGGCGCAGCACATCGACAGCACCCGCGCGCAACTCAGCGGTAGCGGCATCGTCGCGCAGGACGGCTCGGCTGCTGCGGTCGAGGGAGGTGCCGTGCAGCGCAGCCGCGCCGCACAGGAGGCGGCAGATGCCGCTACCCGGGCGCAGCTTGCCCAGGGGCAGATCAGTCTGCTGCAGCCGAACACGACAGCGACGACGTTGCTGCAGAACGCGCCCGCTTTCGGTTTTGCCTCGCGCAGCCTGCTCGCCTGACGCCCTTCCACCCCTTCCCGGAGCCAGTCCGTCCGATGGACCAGCACATTACGATCGGCGATATCGCGCCCCGCGTGCAATACGCCGCCGATGGCATACAGGCGAGCTTCCCCTTTGGTTTTCCGATCTTCACGGAGGCCGATCTGGAAGTCAGGCTCGACAACCTGATGCAGCGGAGCGGCTATACGGTCATCGGCGCCGGCCTATCGGGCGGCGGCAGCGTGCAGTTCGCGGTTCCACCGCCGCTGGGCGCCATGGTGACGTTACGCCGGCACCTGGCGATCGCGCGCACCACCGATTTCCACGAGAGCGGCATCCTGCGCGCCCGGGTTCTGAATGATGAGCTCGACTACCAGGTCGCCGCCTTGCAGGAAATGTCCGAAAGCTTAGGCGGCACGCTGCACCTCGATCCCTGCGAGCCGTCGAGTGGCACAACTTTGCCGGTGCGCCGCGCTCGTGCCAACCGGTTACTCGGCTTCGACAGCCTTGGCAATGTGACGGTCTACGATCGCGACGTTGGCCGGCTGACCTTGCCCTTTGCGGGTGCGATCCCGCGGACCGTCGAGGACAAGCTCGCCGAGCATCTCTCAGCGCGGGATTTCGGCGCGGTCGGCGACGGCGCCACCGATGACGGGCCGGCGCTGCAAGCCGCGATGAACGCTGCCGCCGCCAGCAGTCGGTTGCTGGAGATCGGCGAAGGGGTCTTCTTCACCAGTATGCCGCTGGTGCTGCTGGGTGCGGCCGCGGGGCTCATCATGCGCGGCACCATCCTTTACGCCGGACCGGCTGGCCGGGCTGCGCTCACTCTCGGCGATGGTGGCGCCGCTGACAACCAGCGCAAGCGCTACAGCGGCTTGGCGGTGGTGCGGCAGAGCCTGAGCGATTGGGCGAATGAGAGCGATATCGGCATCCAATTGCGGAATATCAACGAAAGCGTGGTCGAGGTCAGCTGTGTCGAAGGGTTCACCATCGGCGTGCAGATCATTGGCGATCAACGCGGCAGCCAGAACAGCGAAATCCGCTATGGCCGAATCGTCGATAACCGGATCGGCCTTGATCTTCGGACGCTGACCTCGAGCGGATGGGTCAATGCGCTTCGTCATATGGGTGGCCACTTCGCCTGCAAGAGCGCGACCAACCCCACGCAGTCGCGTTTCGGCATCCGCCTATCGGCGGCCAGCGGTGCCTATCGGCTGCATAACAGCCACGTCTTCATCGGCCAGAATTTCGAGCTGCAGCGGCAGGGAACGCCCGGCACGGTTGATGCGATCCCCTTCCTGATTGAGGTCGATGGTCGCGCGCTGAATGCCCAGGCGATCCGCATGGAGGCGTGTTCGCCTTATGTCGCGCGTCATACCGGCGGGTTCAGCGACGCGCGCTATGAAGTGTCTTACGTCGGTACCTATGGCTTCGCTGGTTGCGCCGTGCAGTATCTCGGCGCCACGCGGGCCGGTGGCGTCGTCGTCCCACAGCACCAGGCGGCAGCGGCGGTGGCCGCGCCACGGCTGATCGCGGCGGCGGAGAATCTGCGCGCACGTGCCTTTCGGCAGACCGCTGCCGTGACAAACGGGGTGGGCTTCGAACAGCTGGCCGTGCTCTCCGGCAATCCCGCGGGGCCGCCTGGTACGCTCAACGGCTTCTGTTTTCCCGGCCTTGATCAGATCGTGTTGGGGGCCGATGACGTCACCCTGCCGACCTCCCGCGGCCTCGGCTTTGTTGTTGATTGCAGCGGCTGCAAGGAATTTCTGCTGGCGGCGGAAGGCAGCGGCATGCGGCCGCTCGTGATGCAGTTCGATGGCAATGAGACAGTTCTGGACGGCGGTGCGCCGGTGCTGTTTTCCAATATGAACAGTGTCTTCCAGGGCAGCCCCTCCTATTGGTGGGAGGGCAATGCGGATCTTGATGCCCTGGTGGGCGGGCTGGCGCTCAACCGGCTGCAACGGGTCACGCTCAGCCCCGCTGCCCAGTTCGCGGTGATCGGCATTCGCGGCAGTTCCACGACGGCCACTCTGCGCGCACTACGGCTATTCACGCCGGCGACTGAGGCACCACGCCTGCTGTTCGCCGGTGCGCGGAGCTGGGGCAGCCGAGAGCTGACCGTGGTGGATACCGGCTGGACCATACCAAGCCTTGCGGCTGGAGTGAGCGCGACCCGCGATGTGACATTGGCCGGGGTCCGGCAAGGCGATTTCCTCGATGTCGGCTTCGCCATGGTGGCCGGCTTCCAGAACGGCGGGGTGGTCTTCTCGGCTGCAGTCGGCGGCACTGCGGGTAGCAATCAGGTCCGCGTGACCGCGCAGAACGTCAGCGGCAGTAGCATCACGCCAGGCGCCGGCACGCTGTATCTGCGTGCGGTCAAGCCTCGCTTGTGACGCGAGGGCCGCGCATGGAGCCACACGATCCGACGCATCCGCCAAGGCCCGCGCCGATCGATGCCGCGGCGACCATCGGCACGATCCTGACCGATTACTATGCCTTCCTGGCGCGCTGGCAGGAATGGGTGGATGGCGCAGCCGATGAGATGGAGGCGACGCGGCGGATGAAGGCCCGGAACGACGCAGCGCGCGCCGCGCTCAGTCATCTCGAGCATTTTAGGAAGGTCGCGGCATCGCTCGGCTCGGGAGCCGCCGGGCAGGAACATGTCAGCATCACTGAGTGGCGCGCCCTGATGCCGCCCAAAAGCGAAGAGGAGCCGCTGATCGATGACGAGCACGGCACCGATTGACTTCACCGAATTCCTGTGGATTTGGCACCACGTCAGTCACCAGACCACGCCGCCACCGCAGCGACGCATGGCGCGCTGGCTGGAAGCGCGCTGGCGCCGGGGCGACCGCCGGCTGCTGCTGATGGCCTTTCGCGGCAGCGGGAAGTCGAGCCTGATCGGCCTGTTCTGCGCTTGGCGCCTAGCGGTGGCGCCGGATACCCGCATTCTGGTGGTCGCCGCCGATCAAGCCTTGGCGGTGAAGATGGTCGCCCAGGTGCGGCGCATTCTGGAACGGCACCCGCTTTGCGCTGGGCTCCGGCCGCCGCAGCCGGAAGCCTGGGCGATGGATCGCTTCACCGTGGCGCGGGAAGCCAGTTTGCGCGACCCGTCGATGCTGGCGCAGGGCGTCGGTGGCAATATCACCGGGGCCCGGGCTGACCTGCTCATCTGCGATGACATCGAGGTCGCCGGGAATTGCGATACGCCGACCAAGCGAGAGGCGCTGCGCGCCTGCCTCGCCGAGACCGAGTTCGTCCTCGTCCCTGGCGGCAGCTCGATCATGATCGGTACGCCACATTGCGCCGAAAGCCTTTATTTGCCGCCAGGTCACCCGCAGGCGACGCTGCTTGGCTATCGCAGATTGCGGCTACCCCTGCTGGATGCGGCGGGCGACAGCGTCTGGCCGGAGCGCTTCGACGCAGCGACGATTGAGGCGCTTCGCCAGCGGGTTGGCCCGCTCGCCTTCCGTCGCCAGATGCTGCTCGAACTGGTTGAGGATGCGGCGGTCCGGCTCGATCCCGCATTGCTGCTGCGCTACCGCGAGGAGCCGCTCTACCGGGAAGCCAATGGCCGTGGCGAGCTGCGCTTGTTCGAGCGCCGGCTGGTCTCGGGCGGTGGCTATTGGGACCCTGCCTTCGGCAAGCCCGGCCTCGGCGATGCGTCGGTTCTGGCCTGCCTCTACGCCGACGCCGAGGGCAATCTCTACCTGCACCGGCTGGCTTATCTGACCCATGACCCGGATACCGAACTCGACCCAGCGTCCCAGCAATGCCGGGAGGTGGCGCGTATCGCCGGTGCCCTGATGCTGCCGGCGGTCCGGGTGGAGAGCAATGGCCTGGGTCGCTTCCTGCCTGCCACGCTGCGGCGGGAAATGGCGATGGCGCAGGTGCCCTGCGCAGTGATCGAACACACCAGCACGCGGAATAAGACCGAACGTATCCTCGGCGCACTCGACCCCGCCCTCGCCGGGCGCCGGCTGCATGTGCATGACAGCGCCTTCCGTACGTCCTTCCCGGCGGAGATGGCCGCCTGGCGACCGCATGTGCCCGGACAGCGCGACGATGCGCTGGATGCGCTGGCCGGCGCGATTGCGGCCGAGCCGGTGCGCCTGCCGAGCCTACCGCCTGCCGCGCGGGGTCTGGTCTGGCGCGGCGTCTGAGACCTGGCGCAGCACCTCGGTCGCGTGCCGCCTGAGCCCACCGGCGGTGGGTTCATAACGGCCATCACCCCTGAGCCGAGCGAGACCCATGCCGGCGATCCGCTCCAGGCAAGGCCCGTCCTGCAGCCCCGCCGGGCGGCCAAGCAGGCCAGCCAGGGTCAACCGGTGCAGGGCCGCCCGGCAACAGGTTTCCAGATAGGGCTCGGTCCAGCGGGCCACGTCGCAATCCATTCGGTTCGCCACCCTTGAGGGTGGTCGCGCCGCCCCCGTCCTTCAAGCAGCAGGCAGAGAGAACCCATGACCCTTGAGCCGAACTGGTGGATCACGGTGGTCGAGGCGCCGATCGTGGCCGCCCTGTTCCACATGATCCACGGCCTGCGCCGCGATCTGCAGGAGCGGATCGAACGCAGCGACCAACGGGAGAACGACGTCGTGAATCGCACCCGCGACGCGCTCGCGGATTTCAAACTGGAGGTGGCGCGGACGTATGTGCCGCTCTCGCTGATCCGCGAAGTCGATCGCCGACTCTCCCAGCATCTGCTGCGTATCGAGGAGAAGCTTGAGGAGATGCATCGGGTCAACGCCCGGCCGATGCGGCTGCGCGAGCGCGGTGCGGAGGAGGACGAGTCGTGAACCCGGCCATGTCATCGCGCCCCGCGGCGTCTGAAATCCTAGCCCTGACGCTCTGCGCCGAGGCGGACGACCAGCCGGTTCGGGCGCTGGAGGCGCTGGCGGCGATGGTTGCCAACCGCGCCCGGCTCGCCGCTGCCGATGCCACGCTCCGGTTGCGTTTTGCGCCCGGCGCCGCACAGACCGGGCTGCTCGAAGCCTGCTGCCGCGCGCCCTTCCTGTTCGAGTGCTGGACGCCGCGCCATCCGCGGCGGGCGGCGTTGCTGCGGGCATTGCGCCAACCCGATGCACGGCTCGAGGTCTGCCGCCGGATCGCCCGTCGGGCGGTGGCTGGCGGCCTGGTCGACCCAACCATCGGCGCCACCCATTGCCACCGCGCCGATACCCTCCCCGGCTGGGCGCTTGGCCATGCGCCGAGTGCCGAGATCGGTGGCTTCGTCTTCTATCGCTTGCCGCCTGCAGAAGCGTGCTCTAGCGGTCCGGCGGGCCGTGCTGGTAAAGACTGGCCATGGATAGCGTAATCTATACCTTGGTGCGCCGGGATGAGTGGCACGCGGCTGAAGCCGAAGGCGTCTATCGCGGCAGCCCCGATGACCGCCGCGATGGCTTCCTCCATTTCTCAGCCGCGGCGCAGTTGCGTGCGACCGCTGCCAAGTACCGTGCGGGCGTCGCGGACCTGCTGCTGGTCGCGGTGCCGACAGCGCCCCTTGGCGCGGCCTTGCGTTGGGAAGCAGCCGGCGGTGGCGCGCGTCAGGGCCTCTTTCCCCACCTCTATGCAACGCTGCCCATGACCGCGGTGCAGGGGGTGGTGCCGCTGCCGCTCGGCGCCGATGGGCTGCATATTTTCCCTACGGAGATCCCCTGAGCGTCGTTCCCCCGCCCAGGAACCCGGGCGCCTCTGTTCCCGATAAGACGCCCAAAGCGATATCGAGTCCGACGATGCTCCTCGAGCGGCTCTCGCTTCAGCCGCCTGCGGCCGACCACAGGCGCTGGGCCGGCGGCCAAGCGGCGGCGATCTCGCCGCGGAACTGCCAGGTTGTCAGGCCAAGGCCCATCAGCACGAGCAAGGAGCCGACCCAGGCGAGCCGCAGCGCTCGGCCAGACGCCGAGGCCGCTACGGCATCGGCAGCGGCGGGATCGGGCAGCGGGGACGCGTCAGGGAGGGGGATGGGCGTCGCGTCCGGCGGCGGGTCTGGCGGGGCGATGGCCTCCACCAGGGGCGTCGGCGGATCGGGCAAAGGCGCAGCCAGCGGGGCAGGGGCCGGGTCGGGCGGTGCCGTGGCAGGGGAGACAGGAGGCGCGGGTTTAGGCGCCGCGATGGGCGACATCAGGGGTACGCCCGGCACCCATTGCCTGCCGCAGCGGACACAGCGCACCTTGCGGCTAGGGCCGAGCAGCCCTTCCGGGACGTCATAAGCCGCATCGCAGGCTGGACATTCGAGTCTCATAGGCCAGCAATTTGCTGGCCGGCCCCTGGTCCGGCAAGCGAAACCTCAGCTGCCCTGGCCGATCGTCGATCACGTCCCCGGCAGGGAGGGATCATAGTTCGCTTGGCGCCGGGCTCATGGACCGGCATGCTCGCGGCTATGATTCGCTTGGCCGAAGTCGGACTGCGCTACGCCGCTCCGGCGCTTACGGGCCAGCCTGGCCCGGTGCCGGACGCGTTGCGCGATCTGAGCTGCATATTGCCCGCCGGGAGTTTCCATTGGCTGCTCGGCCCGTCCGGGGCCGGAAAATCCTCGCTGCTCGCGCTGCTGCACCTTGCGTTGCGGCCCAGCCGGGGCGAACTCGAGATATTCGGTCACCGGATCAGGGAAACTCCCCGTGCCGCGCTGCCGGCCCTGCGTCGGCGGATCGGCATGGTGCCGCAGGACTCTCGCCTGCTCCCCTACCTGACGGTATTCGACAACGTCGCGCTGCCCTTGCGCCTGGCTGGCGTCGCCGAGGCGCAAATCCGTGCCGATGTGACGGAAATGCTGGACTGGGTTGGTCTCGCCACCAAGACAATGACGCTGCCGGCGGCGCTCTCGGGCGGTGAGCAGCAGCGCGCGGCGCTGGCCCGCGCCGTGGTCGCTCGTCCGGCGCTGCTGCTCGCTGATGAGCCGACCGGCAACCTCGATCTGCCGCAGGCACGCCGCGTCCTCGCCCTGCTGCGAGAGATGCACCGCCTCGGCACCACCATCGTCGTCGCGACCCATGCCGCGACGTTGATCGAGGAATACCCCGCCCCGGCGTTATACCTGCAGGAGGGCGCGTTGATCGCCCATGGTTGATGCCCCAACCTCTCTGCCGCGCGGCCGCGACCCGCTCGGCCTGCGTCACGCGCTTGCTGACCGCCTGTTGCCGGCCCTGGTTGGCGCGATGGCCATGCTGGCCGCTTTGGCGCTGACGGCGGCGGAGGGCGCCGGGGTGTTGGCGAGCCGCTGGCGGGGCGAACTGACCGGCATCGTCACGGTGCAAATGCCCGATACCGATCCCGCCCGCGCCGCCGCCGCGCTGGCCAGCCTTGCCGCCTTGCCCGGGGTCGCCAATGCCCGCCCGATCGCGCCTGAGCGGCTGGCGGCGCTGCTTACGCCCTGGCTTGGGCCGAATATGGCGGGCCTGCCCGAACAGCTCCTCCCCAGCCTGATCGAGCTTCGCCTCACCACGTCGAGCAGCGTGCCGGAGGCGCTGGCCGCACAGCTCGCCGCGGCCGTGCCCGGGGCGGCGGTGGAATGGCAGGGGCTATGGCTTGGCCGGCTGGTCGCGCTTTCGGATAACCTGCGGCGGATCGCCCTCTCGGTGCTGCTCCTGGTGGCTGGCGTGGCGGTCGCCGTGGTGGTCGTGGCGGTGCAGGCCGGCATCGCGGCGCGGCGGGAATCGATCGCCATCCTGCATGGCATCGGTGCCACCGACGGCGCCATTGCGGGGCGCTTCGCCAGCCGCATTGCATGGCTGGCGGGTACCGGGGCACTGGCTGGCACGCTGCTGGCGCTGCCCTTGCTGGTGGGCCTGGTCGGACTGGCAGCGCCGCTCACCGGGGCCGTTCAGGGCGCGCCCTGGGCCCGCTTGCCCTGGCTCGGGCTTGTCCTGCTGCCGCCTGGCGCGGCCTTGCTTGGTTGGAGTGCGGCGCAGGCGACGCTAAGGCTCTGGTTGCAACGCCTGCCTTGAGCCGGCCGCGCCTCGGCCCCTCTAGTTATGCGGCGTCCCATGCTCTGGCTGCGTTCCTTGGTTTTCAATCTGTACTTCTGGCTAGGCACGGCGCTTTGGTCCGTTGGCCTGCGGGTGGTGCTTCCCTTCGTCTCGCGCCAGACCCTGGCCAGGTTCGTCTCCGTCTATGCCCGGTTCATCCTGGCCGGGCTGCGCTGGATCTGCGGCGTCCGGCTGCGGGTGACCGGCGCCGAGCACCTGCCCCGGTCGGGACCGGCGCTGGTCGCCGCCAAGCACCAATCGGCCTACGACACGCTGGTCTGGCTGACCCTGCTGCCGAACGCCTGCTACATCCTGAAGCAGGAACTGCTGCGGATCCCGCTCTGGGGGCGGGTAGTCAGCCATACCGGTCATATCGGCGTCGATCGCAATGCCGGCGCCGGCGCGATGCGACACCTGCTGCGGGCCGGCCGCGCCGCGGCTGCCGACGGGCAGCAAATGGTAATTTTCCCCGAAGGCACCCGATCAGCCCTGGGCGAGCGCGGCTCCTACCAGCCCGGCATCGTGGCATTGGCCACCGCCACCGGGCTGCCGGTGATCCCGGTCGCCACCGATAGTGGCCGCTGCTGGGCCCGGCGCGCCTTCCTGAAGCATCCCGGCACCATCACCATCGCGGTGCTGCCGCCGCTGCCCGTCGGTCTGCCGAAGGCGCAGCTACTGACGACCCTCGAGGAGATAATCGAGACCGAGAGCGCCCGGTTGTTCAAGGCTTGATGCGAGCTTCAAGGCGCGCCTTGATCCGCTCCAGCAGCGGGTCGCTGACGCCCATGGCGTGCAGGTGCTGGCGCGTGTTCTGCAGGTAGTCGTGGTTGCTGCCGGCCACGCCGGCGCTTCGCCCGATTGTCGCCACCGCCTCTTCCAGGGTTGGCCGGCAATATTGTGGCGCGGCGCGGTTCACCACATAGGTCATCGCCCGCACCATCCGTCCGCTGTCGAGCAGGCGAATCGGCTGCATCCGGCGGGCATAGACCTCCTCTCCCCCGAGATTCTCCCGCGCGTCGAGATAGGCGATCACTGCGGCCGCGTCGCGGCCGGCAACCGCGAAGGCGAGGCCGCGGCAGGCCCCCCCGCGATCGAGGCCGAGCACGAGGCCGGGCGCTTCCGGTGTCCCGCGATAATGCCGGCTCCAGAGGCAGAAGCGGCGGTGATACCCGCGCAGTAGCGCCGGATGGCCGCGCTGATGCGGAAAGCCCGGCCGCCAGATCAGCGAGCCATAGGCGAAGACATAGAGATGCCCATCGGCATCGAGGAGCGGGTCGTGATGCACCTGGGTCCTGGGCGGCATGCTCGCGTCGCGGGCCGGGCCAGGATATACCCGACGCTGCGATGCCCGCTACCTCGTCACGGCAGCCCGGGCGCGCCGGCCCCCTGGCGGCGCGTCTTCTGCTCGGCAGCGCCATCGCGCTGGCCTTGGTGGCGGCTCTGCATGCGCTGCTCTGGCGCTGGGCTGGCAGCGAGATGCAGGCTGGCGTCGATGCCTGGGTCGCCTCCCGCCGTGCCCTTGGCTGGCGGGTGACGCATGGGCCAGCGCAGCGCGGCGGCTGGCCGCTGGCCGCGACGCTGACCTTGCCGGATGTGGAACTGAACGGCGGCACGGCGACGCTGCCCGGCGGCTTTGGCCTCGCAGCCGAGTCTCTCGTGATGCGCGTGGCCCTGCCGCGCCTGGACCGGCTGCTGGTGGCGATGCCCGGGCGCAATCGGCTTCGCCTTGGCGAACTCGATCTGCCTTTCGCTGCAGACCGGTTGAGCATCGCCGTACCGCTGGAGCGCAACGTCCTGCCGCGCGAAGCGACCGCAGAGGCTGAGCGCCTGCGGCTGGCGACGCCGGCCGGGTCCTTTGAGCTGCGCAGCCTGCGGCTCGATATCGAGACGCGGCTCACCGCGACCGAGGGTGAGCCGGCCCTGCAATTGGCATTGCGCGCCGAGGACGTCGTGCTGCCGCCGACGCCCCCGGCGCTCGTCGCCCTTGGACGGCAGCTGGAGCGGGCGACGCTGGAGGCGGCGCTGACCGGCCCGGTGCCACCTGGCCGCTTCCCGACGACCAAGGCCGAGGCCTGGCGCGACGGCGGCGGCAGCTTCGAGCTGCGCGGTCTTACGCTCGATTGGGGCAAGGTCGGGCTTGGCGTCACCGCCACGCTCACGTTGGATGAGGCGCTCCAGCCGATGGGTGCGGGTAGCCTGAAGAT
>Ga0114972_10000270_pt1 | contig 38456 bp, 32 predicted proteins | sample M_140807_EF_Meta_FD_87354 | JGI IMG/M metagenome (GOLD analysis project Ga0114972, IMG submission 87354) | Freshwater microbial communities from Lake Montjoie, Canada to study carbon cycling - M_140807_EF_MetaG | ecosystem: Environmental > Aquatic > Freshwater > Lake | place: Lake Montjoie... | reverse complement strand
GGCTCTCAATTCGTACGGAGGCGCTCGAAGGCTGCCAGAAAGTTCTCGCCCAATGCGCCGCGGATGTGCGCCTCGCTCCAGCCCCGGCGCAGCATCGCGTCGACCAGTCGTGCATACGCCACACCGTCCCGCAGGGCGCGCGGGGGAATGATGGCCCCGTCGTAGTCGCTGCCGAGCGCGACGGCGGCGGGGCCGGCCACACGCGCGACGTGCTCCATGTGCTCAACGACGCACTCGGGCCCGCGCGGTCCACCCGGCCGCGTGAGGAAAGCAGACGCGAAGATGATGCCGACGACGCCCCCTGAGTCTGCGATGGCGCGGACCTGTGCGTCGTCGAGGTTTCTCCAGTGAGGTCGCACGCCGCACACGCCCGTGTGCGTGGCGATCAAGGGCAGGCCGCGGTCGTGCGTCTGCACCGCCTGCCAGAAGGCGTCGGGGTGAATGTGCGCCAGGTCGACGAAGACGCGGCGCGCGTTGAGCTGCGCGATGAGCGCCCGACCGGCGTCACTCAGCCCTCGGTCGCGTCGCAGCCAGCTCGCGGGGCTCGACGTCGCGCCGTAGACCGAGCTCGTCAAGTGCACGAGCGTCACCCGGGTCAGCAGGTCGGCCTCGACCGCGTCGAGCCCACCGGGGGCGGCCTCGAGCGCGTTGCCCCCCTGAACCGCGGGCATCACCGCGTGGCGCCCGCTCGCGACGACCTGCCGATACTCGCGGGGCGTGCGCGCCAGGCCGATGTGGGCGCTGCCCTGCTCGAGCAGGGTCTTCAGGCGGGCCACGTTGCGCTGAAAGACCGCCCACCGGGCGCGCGCGCCGCGGAACGGGTTAGTCGTGATGGACCACATCGCCCCGTTCAGCCCGCCGTCGAGCGCGCGCGGGACGTCCAGGTGTCCGAAGAAGTGGCCGCGGAGCAGACCCGGGCCATGCGCGCGCAGCGGGTCGTAGCCCCACAGGCGCGGCGGGATCAGGGTGTCGATGTGCAGGTCGATGACGTGCGCGTCGAGCGTGAGCTCGGCGGCGGCGCGCGACACGCCGAGCCGGGCGCTCAGGGCCTCGGCGCGCGTCGTGAGTGCGGTCGGCTCGGTCATGCCTGTGTCATGCGACACCCGACGCCGCGCATCAAGCGCCATCGCGGGGTCACCGCCCGTGTTGTCGCGCTGGTCTCGCGAGTGGTAGGACGCGGCATGGTCTTGTATTTCGGTGACCCGCGGGGCGCGCTCGCCCTGCTCGCTCGAGACGTGCCGCTCGTCGGCGTGGTGCATGGACGACGGGGCGGACCCGGTCGCCAAGCGCTCACGCCGCGGATCGCGCACCTGCCTCGCTGGACACTCCCAGACCTCGAGTCGCCCGACGTCGTCGCTGCGCTCGCCGCGCTCTCGCCCCGACTCATCGTCGCGGCCTTCTACCCGCGGCGCATCCCGGCGGGCGTGCTCGCCCTCGCGCCCGGCCTCAACGTCCACCCGAGCCCGCTCCCGCGCTTCCGCGGGCCGGACCCGTGCGCGTGGTCGATCCGCGCCGGCGACGCCGAGACGCAGGTGTGCGTGCAGTGGCTCGCGCTCGGCCTCGACGAGGGCGACGTCTTGCGCCGCACGCCCATGGCCATCAAGCCGCGCGACACGGCGGGCTCGCTGGCGGAGCGCTGCGAGGCGCTCGGCGCGGACCTGATCGCGGAGGTCGCGGTCGAGGTGCTGGCGGGCCGCACGCCGCCCGCGGAGCCCCAGAGCGGCGAGGTGGTCTGGGCGCCGCTGGTTTCGCCGGACGACGCGGAGATCGACTGGCGCCTCAGCGCCGCCGAGGTCGACCGCTTCGTGCGCGCCGCCTCGCCGCACCCCGGCGCCTTTACGGGCATTGGCGACGAGACTGTGGGCGTGCTCGCCGCTTCGCCCGCCGAGGCGGGCCGGTTTGATGCGCTGCCCGCGGGCACGCCGTTCGTTCGAGGCGGCGAGGCCTTCGTCAAGTGCGGGCAAGGCGCGCTGCGGCTCGACCGCGTGCGCTTGGGCACGCGTACCTTGACCGCTGCGCGCTTCGCTGAATTGCTCGTCTAGCGCCCTAGCGCAGACCGCAGAGCAGCACCTGAGACTCGGACGTCGCGTGCAGCGCGCCGAGCTCGAAGTCGCCGTAGGTCACGAGCACGCGAAAGCCGTTCGCGTGCAGGAGCGCCTCGAGCTCGCGCGGGAAGAAATACCGGTGCGAGAGCTCGACGACGTAGGACGGCGGGCCCTCTTCATCGGGGTCGGCGCGCTCGTAGACCAAGCGCATCTGGTTGAGCTGCGTCACGGCGTCATAAGCCGTCTGCTCGGCGTAGATGAAGTGGCAGCCGAACGTCGGGTGCTTGAAACGCACGCCCGGGAACGTCTTGAACGCCGGTCGATTCAGGTACTCGAGGTCGGGCATCAGCACGTCGAGCGCGAAGACGCCCCCCGGCTCAAGGTGTGCCCGCGCGACCGCGAGGCAGCGCTCGGCGTCCTCGCGCGTGTACATGTGCATGAACGCGTTGAACGGGCACGACACCAGCGCGAACTTGCGCCCGAGCTCGACCGCGCGCATGTCGCCTTGCAGCAGCTCGAGGCGGTCACGCTTGGTCTTTGGCAGGCTCTGACGTCGCGCCTCGGCTTGCTTCAGCATCGTGGCGGACAGGTCGACCCCCGTGACCGTGGCGCCTTCGCGCACGGCCCGCAGCGCGATCCGACCCGTGCCCACGCCCAGCTCGAGCACGGGGCCCTCGGCCTCGACGTACCGCTCCGCGTACCAGCGCACGTCCGCGACGCGGTCTTTGTACTCGTAGTCGTAGTAAGTGGGGTCTTTGTAGAGGGCGGTCGTGCCCGCCTCGAGATCGAAGTCGCGTGCGTCAGCCATCCCGGCCATTAGACCAGATCTGCTTGACTTTGGCGCGCTTCAGCCTTTTCATCCCGCGACTCTTTGTCCGAGGTGAATCATGGCCCGTGGTGATAATCGTCGTTCCGCCAAGATGCGTCGCATCAAGTCCCGCAACAAGCTGAAGGCCCGCGAGCAGCGGCACGCCGAGGCCAAGAAGGCCGCGCGCAAGGCCTGAGCTGCCGCGTGAGGTGCCTCGTCGCGGGCTTGGCCATCGCCGGGTTCGCGGCGGCCTGCGATCGATCCCCGGCCGAAGCGGTCTCGCTCGCGCCGCCGAGCATTCGGCTGCTCTCGCCGACCCTCTTCGTCGCCCCGAGTGCTGCTCGGGTCGGACGAGTGCGCGCGGTCGTCCTCGCGGGGCCTGCCCAGCCAGGCGGTGCATGGCCGAGCGTGCGCTGTAACGAGGCCCCCCTGGCTCGCGGCAACGACGGCCTTTACCGCGGCGACGTGCCGATCATCCTCGACGCGCGCGCGACGACCGTAGACTGCGAGGCGCTCAGCGCCGAGGGCTTGGGCGCGCGAGACGCCCACACGCTGAGGGTCGAGGGCGCGCGGTTCACCGTGAGCATGACGACCGAGCCCGGCCGCTGGCAGGCGACTCGATGCGACGACGACGACCTGCTCATCGTCACAGGGGACGGCGCGACGCGCCTCGCGCCCGATGGCCGTGCGCGCTGGGCCTATGCGTCAGACGGCGTGGCGCTGGAGGGTCTGTGCTTGCTCGATGGCGGGGCCGTGGTGCGGGTCATCAGCGCGGGAGAGCCGAACGTGCCCAACGGGCAGACCGCGGCGATCGTCCGAGTGGGTCCGCACGGTGAGGCGTCGGTTGTCCCGAGGCCTCGCGGCCAGTGGCCGCTCTCGCTCACTCGGGTGAACGGCGCGCCGCAGGTCGTCGAGCGCACGCCGACCGGACCTCGCATCTCCCCGCTCGACGGCGGCGACGGGGTCGCGCTCGACGCGAACGACCCACGCCTGACGTTCAGCGATGCGCGCGAAACCACGCGCGACGTGGGCCTCAAGCTCGACGGCGCGACGTTCACGCGGCCGGTCTTCGCGGCGCTCGCGACCCGGGACGCCGCGATTGTCCTGCTCGAAGGGACCGCAGATGCGCCGCCCGCAGTGACAACGCGCCCGCTGACTGGGTTCGCGACGACCGGACCCGAGGTGCCGCGACCCGAGCTCTCGCGGTGGCTGGACGCCCGCGCGACGGACGAGGGCGTGTTGGCGCTCGGCGCGCTGCGGCGCTCGACGAGCGAAGGTGCGCTCGTCTACCTGACGCCCTGAGCGCGCGCGGGGCGTCCGGTCAGCCCGCCTCGGGGACCGGCAGCTCGACGTGAAAAGTCGACCCCTCGCCGAGGGTGGACTCGACCCAAACGCGGCCGCCGTGGCGGTCGACAATGCGCTGGACAATCGCGAGGCCGAGGCCGGAGCCCTCGATCTGGTCTCGCGTGTGGAGGCGCTGGAACAGGCCGAAGATGCGCTCGAACTGGTCATCCGGAACGCCGATGCCGTTGTCGCGCACCCAGACGTGAGCCGTCGCGCCGTTGGACGTGCCGCCGATGGTGACCGTGCAGGGCCGGTCGGTCGCGCGGTACTTGATGGCGTTGCCGATCAGGTTCGTGAAGAGGTCGACGAGGCGGTCGGGATCGGCGAGCACTGTGGGCAGCGCAGGCTCAAGGACCACGCGGGCGTCCGCTTGCCGCACCGCCGCGTCGAGCCCACGCAGCGCCTCGCGCACAGGGTACTCAAGCGCCACAGGCTCGAGCATGAGCTCCATCTTGCCGACCTTGACGACGCGCACCAAGTCGTCCACCAGGCTGCCGAGCCGAGTGGCGTTGATTTCGATCCGCGTGAGGATGTGGCGGACGTCTTCGGGGAGCGTGTCGCCATGCTCTTCGGCGATCATCGCGGCGTAGCGCTTGATCGTCCACAGCGGGCTCTTCATGTCGTGCGAGGCCGTATAGACGAAGGCCTCCATCTCTTCGGTCCGCTGCGCGAGCTCCGTTGCCTTCGCCCGCAGGGTCTCTTGGAGTCGAATGGACTCCGTCTCGTCGCGAAAGACGGCGACGCCGCCGAGACGGTCACCGACCTCGTTGACGATCGGCTCAGCGTCCACCACGAGGACGCGGTCCCCACCCGTGCGCTCGTCGAGGAGCACAAAGCGCTCGCCCCGCACACGCTCGCCGCAGATTGCGGCGCGATGGAGCGGGTGGTCTGTGCGGTCGGCGACGGTCGACGGCGTGCCCGCCCCTACGGGGGTGCGCGTCGCGAAGTGGCGCTCGCGCGCCCCGAGGATGTCGAACGCGCTCGGGTTCATGCGGACGACGTTCCCGCCCTGGTCCGCGATGGCGAGCCCCGTGGCGACGGTCTCGAAGATGCGGTCGAGCTCTTGGTTGCGCGCCTGCAGGGCGTCGTGGTGAACCCGGAAGACGCGTCGCAGGTGGTTGAGGCGCGCCATGTTGTCGATGCGCGCCGCGATGAGCACGGGCGGGTCCGCGAGCGAGATGACGTCCCGTGCGCCGGCCGCGAGCACCTGGGTCGCCTCGGCGCCGGTCGGCAAGCTCGCGGTGCACACGAGCGCGGGTACGTGTCGCGTGCTTGGATCGTCGGCCAAGTCCTCGCTGCGCGCGCACGCGTGCTCAAGGTCCGGCTCCGCGCCGATCAGGATGACGTCGGGGTTCGCGCGCGCGACCAGCGCGACAAAAGCGTCCGGCGGTGTGTCGACCGTCCAGGGCGCGCTGGGCTCGATGGGCGATTGACCCGCGTCGCGGAGTGCCGCCTCGAGGGCGACGCGCGCGGGAGAGGCACCCATCATCAGCAGGATTCGAGCCATGCGCGGCTCCTTGCCCGGATTGCGGCGTCAGGTCAATTCGGACTTTGCCGAATTCGACGGTTGCCCTTTGCGCTCGAGCGTCTCAAGGCCTCGCTCGCTGACGTGCAGTGTGCCGCGCCAGGTGCGCGCTTCACCCCCGTCCGGCGTGACGCTGCACACGCAGGGGACCTCGTAGGTCTTGTCGACCTCGATGATCTGCAGCGCGCCCTGTGGCGCAGGGACGGCGAGCATGTGGGGCGCCCGCTCGAGCCCGACGAGCAGGTCGGCGAAGTCGTAGCGCAGGATGTGCTTCACGCGGTCGATGCCCAGCGCCCGAGGCCCCGCGCGCCCCTGAAGGTCGAGCCGCAGTGTGACGTCGAGCACATGGAAGCGCGAGCCGTCGGCGCGCTCGCGCGTGCTGACGCGAATGGTCTCGCGTGAACGCAGGATTTGGCTGCGTTTGGGGTCTGTGTCGGGCCTCAGGAAGAGCTTCACGACACGGTCCGCGTAGCTGGTTCGGACCCAGCCGGAGACCCAGCGGCGCCCGATCTCTTTGATCCGGTCCTTGACGGCGTAGATGACGCCGACCATCGCGCCGAGCGATAGGAGCGCCGGCCCCGTGATGGCGTTGCCCGCGATCTGGTTGAAGAGCGCAACCTGCCACGCGAACGCCCAGCTCGACGCGAGGATCGCGACGAACGCCGCGATGACGTGCCCGTACCGCTTGTCGGCGTCGACGATCTCGGCGTCGAGGTACAGGCGTCGGTGGAACGCGCGCTTGAGGTCCCCCATGCGCCTCAAGAAGCGCTCGCGCTCGCGCTCCTCGGACAGTATGAAACGCTCAAGCGCTTGGACGGCATCGATCGCGGCCTCGATTCGGGCCACGACCTCGGGCCGCAGAGCCCCGAGCCGAGGCTGCAGCTTGGCGAGCCGCTCGAGCACCAAGAGTGTCTCCGAGAGCTCGGTCCATCGCCGCCCCGCGAGGTAGAGTCGGGCTTCGGCCATGACCTCGTCGTCGAGCCGCCCGCCCGCGCGGACGGTGCCGCGCGCGATGACCTCGGGCGGGGGCGCCTCTGTCAGGCGACGCTCCGCGGCGTTCAGGTGCTCGGCGGTGCGGGCGCGGAGCTCGCTCAAGGCGTCGTCTGAGAGGATGCCCTTTGCCGCGGCGCGCCAGCCTTTGCGCGCCGCGGTCAGCGCGCTCTTGCCGTCGCGCACGGTCGCCAACACCCAGGCGGGCAGGTCGATGGTGTCCTCGAGCGCGCCGCGCCCGGGCGCTTGCAGGCGCGATCGGGCCCAGAAGCGCGCCCAAGGGTCGTGCGGCGCCCACACGGACTCGGGTACTTCGACCGTCATCTCAACGCGGTAGCTCACGCTCTCGTTGGCGGGAGGGAGCGTGGCGCCGACCTCCCACTCAAGGTGTGCGGCGTCGTGGACCCGCACGTCGAGCGAAAAGCCGGAGCCGCGCGTGCGCGGCGTTGTCTCTTTGATGTCACTCAATCGACATCAAAATGTCACGCGCCGCCAAGGCGGTCAACCGCCGCGCATGGGCGATTCAGCGGCCCGCGAGCTCGACGCCGGTCGCCACGATGCGCAGCTCGACCTCGGGGATCTCCGCGACGGGTCGCTTGGCGTCCTCGGCGAGGTGCGCGCGCTCCTTCGGGTCGAGGCGCTTCGTCTCGACGACGCCCTCGAGCGTCGCGGCGCGGCCCTCGCAGTCGAGCGGCATGAAGAAGGCGTAGTCCTTGAAGGTCACCCGCGCGACGGTCCCCTGCGCGTCCTTCACGCCCATCCAGCAGCCCTTCTTCTTGCAGACCGAGGTCACCGTGGCGTCGACGCGGACAGTTTTGCCGTTCATCTGCTCGGCGGTCGCGGCGATCTGCGCGAGCGAGAGGGTGTCCTTGGTCGTCGTTGTGAAGGCGGCGCCGCGGTGTTCCGAGGCGACAGACTGCAGCAGGGCAGCGGCGGCGGGCGCAGCAGGCGGCTCGGTGGCGTGGGCGAGGGCGGGGAGCGAGGCGAGGGTGAGGCAAGCGATGAGGCGCATTCTTGGACTCCATTGAGGCGATGGGCGCAACGTGCGCCCTCGGGTGTGCCCCAAGAACGCACGCGGCGGGGTCAATATTCGCGGGGACGCTAGCACGGCGCTTTGGCCCGCTTCAACGCGCGGCGCTCGGCCCGGTCAACGCGGGCTCGCAGGGACTCGGCGCGCGCTCGCGTGCTTGGGACGACGTCCGCTGCGTCGAGCAGCCTGCGGGCTGTCTCGAACTGGCCCGCGCGCCGTGCGCGCTCGATGAGCCCGAGCACTACGTCCGGGTCTCGGAGCAGCGTGCTCTCTGGGGCCGTCACGCGGTGCGAGACCTCGTGCAGCAGAGTCGAGAGCGTCAGTACATCGAGGCGGTTGTGCTCGACCACACGCTCGAGCGGGCGCGGGTCTCTGTCAAAGAGCCACCGACGGTAGCACTCAGGCACTTCTGCGCCGCTGATGTCCTCGTGACGCTGCAGACCGAGCGCGTGCCGCTCGATGGTGCCGAGGCGCTTGTCCGGGACGTCCGCGCGAAAGGCGCGGCGCGTCAGCGTGAGCAGGTCGACGTGCCCCACGAGGTCGACGAACGGGTCGTCCATGCGGTGCAGGCGGTAGCGGCTCTGCAAGAGCGGGACATCGTAGGTGCGGCCATTGAAGGTCACGAGCCAGTCGAAGGCCCTGACCCGCGCCGCCAGGTCGAAGAGCACGGCCTGCTCGTCGTCGGGCGAGGTCATCAGCCACTGCTCAAGGGTGAGGGCCTCACCGCGAAAGTGCGCCGCGCCGACCAAGAAGGGCAGCGTACCCGCGCCATGGGCGAGTCCGGTGGCCTCGAGATCGAGCAAGAGTGCGCTGCGCGGGTCAAAGCGCTCGAAGCCGGGCGCGCCGGCGAGCAGCGCCAACGCTGCGGGGGAGGCGTCAAGTCCAGCGAGGGCTTCGCGGTCACCATGCTGAGCGGTCGCGTCGTAGACCACGGTGCGCACGTGTGAAGGCCCGTGCGGCGTGGTGCGTTCTGCACCATGCACCCAGTGCGGTGTGGGCGCTGCCGCTGGCCGCTTGTCCTGAGGCGAGCCGCCTTCGGGCAGCTTGCCCGCTTGCCGCCGCAAAGCGTCGAGACGAGCGCGCATGGTCGTCGGGGTCGGCTCCGGGGCGGGGGGCACGGGCGGCGGCAGCGCCGGTGCCATCGGGGCGGGCGTCGGGTCAGGCTGCGGCCGCAGCGGCGCGCTCCAGGCCTCGCGCGGGGCGTGGAGCGCATCGAGCCGTCGTCGCATCGCCGCGAGCGCAGCGCCGGTCTGCCGAGGCGCTTGCTCAGGCATTCGGGTCGGCGTGGGCGTTGCCTCACGTCGCGCGAGCCGCTGCAGCGCGCGGCGGACCTCGCCCGCGGGTGGCTCGGGCTCGTCGACCTCGCTCACGCGAGCGGGTCGCGCTCGGGCATCGGCAGGGCCTCGAGCAGGGCCTCGAGGACACGCCGCGTCGTGCGCCGGCTCCGGAGCGTGTCGTTTGCGAGCAGACCTGGCGCGCCAGTTGCGGGCGCGCCCACGCAGCCGGGGCAGCCGTCCTCGCACCTGCAGTTGTCGAGCAGCATCCCAATGCGGTGGAGCAGCGCTGGCGCCGCCAGATAGAGCGGCTCGTGAAAGCCCACGCCGCCGGGGTAGCGCTCGTACAAGTAGAGCGTGGGCAGCTCATTCGGGTCACGCAGCGCGGTCGGCGTCTGCGTATCGGGCCGCGCGAGCGCTTCGGTGCCGGCGTCGGCCTCAGCGCCGACCACGCGCACGCCGATGTCGCTCGCGTCGCACATCATGTGCACCGCCGCGACCGCCTTGAGCGCCTCTCCCAGACCATCGAGGGCGTCGACCAAGCGATGTCGCGGCAGGCTCAGGGCGCTCAGCAGCGCCGGCTGGGGACGCAGCCAGAACGCCGTCGTGTGTAGCTCGTTGTCGGGGAGGCTGACCTCGCCGTACCCGACGTTCTCGCCCGTCGAGAACCGAATCTTCTTGAACCCGACGACCCGCTCGAAAACGCGCACCTCGCCGTGCGCGAGCGTCACGCGGGGGCCGTTGACCTGCCCAAAGGTGTCGAGCACACGCACGCCGCCGTGCGTCATAGCGTCCGTGTAGTAGTCGACGTGCACCGGATCGACCTCGGCGCGGCGGCCCGTCCAGTCGAGCGATTGCACTTGGTAGGTTGCGCCGCCCACGATGTAGATGGCCTGCGGATAGAGCGTGCTCGCAGCGGCGTGAAAGTCGACCTCGCCGACGATGACATGCTTGTGGACACGGTCGAGGACCGTAAAGTTGCCCTCGGCGAGGCTTCGCAACGCCACGCCGTTCGCGGGGTACGGCTCGCCCGTCCACTGCCAGCGCCGCGCGCCCCGATGCACGAGGCGCTGGTCCTCCAGATAGCCCAGCACCTCGTCTGTCTGCGCGGCGCCGAAGCCGCCGAGCGCTTCGTCTGTGTCGAAGGGCAGCTCGAACGCCGCGCACTTGATGTGCTCGGCGACGATGAGCAGGTGGTCGGGGTGAACGCGGGCGTGCTCCGGCGACCGCTCAAAGAAGAACTCGGGGTGCGACGCGATGTACTGGTCCGCGGGCTCGCTGCGGGTGACGAGCACCACGGCCGCCCCTTCGTGTCGCCGGCCGGCCCGCCCCGCCCGCTGCAGCGCGCTCGCGATGCTGCCCGGGTAGCCCGCGAGCACGCACGCCTCGAGCTGGCCAACGTCGATGCCCAACTCGAGCGCGCTGGTCGACACGACCGTGCGCACGCGGCCGCTCCGCAGGTCGCGTTCGATGGCGCGCCGGTGCTCGGGCAGGTAGCCGCCGCGGTACCCCGAGACAGACTCGGGGTCGATGCCCTCGCTGGCCAGGTCCTCCTTGAGGTGGCGCGTCAAGCGCTCCACGTTCAGGCGCGAGTTCGCGAACAGAATCGTCGGGACCTCGGCCTTCGCGAGGGCGACCCCGATGCGGCGCGCCGCTTGGACATAGCTCCCGCGGATGCCGCGCGCGCCGTCGACGATGGGGGGATTGTAAATCCAGAACGTCCGGCCGCCGCGGGGCGCACCGCTCTGCGTGATCGCTGTGACCGGGCGCTCGAGCAGTCGCTCGACGTGTTGCTTCGGGTTGGCGATGGTGGCCGAGCAGGTGATGAACAGCGGCGCGCTGCCGTGAAAGCGACAGACCCGAAGCAGCCGACGCAGCACGTTCGCGACATGGCTGCCAAAGACGCCGCGATAGGTGTGCACCTCGTCGATGACCACATAGCGGAGCCCTGCAAAGAAGGCCTGCCAGCGGTCGTGATGCGGCAGGATGCCGCTGTGCAGCATGTCGGGGTTCGTGACGACGATGCGGCCCGAGGACCTCACCGCGCGGCGCGCGTCCGCGGGTGTATCGCCGTCGTAGGCGAAGCCTGTGACGCCCGCCTCCGCGGCCTTGGAGAGCGCGTCGAGCTCCGCGACCTGGTCGTGGGCGAGCGCCTTCGTCGGAAAGAGATACAGCGCGCGCGCCGCGGGGTCGGCCATGCACGCGGCCAGCGTCGGCAGGTTGTAGACGAGCGTCTTGCCGCTCGCCGTCGGGGTCGCCACGACCACGTCCTCGCCGCGGGAGATGGCCTCGATGGCGAGCGCCTGATGTGTGTAGAGCGCGTCGACGCCACGCGCCCTCAGTGCGTCCCGCAGCGGCTCCGGCACCGCACCCGGGAACGGCAGCGTGCGTGCCGGCTGGGCGGTCTCCTCGTGGCGGGCGACGAAGGGCTGTCCGCGCTCAGGGTGGCGCGCCCAGCGCTCGAGGATCTGGTCTGCAGCGGGCATGGGGCGACCCTAGATGCGCCACTGAACAAACGTCAAGGCGAACGCGCGCCTTTGGCCTCGCGGTGGCGGAGGGCGGTCTTCTCGCCCGCCTTGATGCGGGCGCTCAGGCGCGCTGTATATTGAAACGGCCGCACGCCGTAGAGCTTGACCTCGTAGTTGCCCGGCCGCACCCAGTGGCCCTTGACGGGCGTGGGCCCGACGAAACGGTCGTCCAAGTAGACGAGCGCGGGGGGCTCGGCCTCGACGAAGAGGTAGCCCACGGGGTTCGCGGCGTCGCGTGCGGGGCGAGGCGCCGTGGACCGGGGCGAGGCAGAGCGCGCTTGGGGTGGCGGGGCGACCGTGGGCACCTCCAGGGCCATGGGCTCGAGCTCCATGACCTGCGCCAGCGCTTCGGTGGGCGGCTCTGTTGGGGCCGCACTCGGCGGTTCGGTCGGGCCTGCGCTTGGCCTCTGAACCGAGGCGTGCACGGCGGGCTGAGCCTGGGGCTCATCGCGGAGGCCGCGCGCGAGCCACACGCCGATCCCCATCGCTGCGAACGCGAGGCCCGCCGCGGCGAGCCACCCGACGGCGCGACGACGACGGCCTTGGGGCCTGTCCAGCGTCTGTACCACGGTCTCGGTCTCCGCTGGCCGCGGGACGCGCACCAACCGCGTGATCTGGGTCGCGTCCTCGGGCGCAAGGTCCGCGCCAAGGCGCTCCAGCGGGGCCTTTGCGCGGAGCGGGGCCGCGCCGTCGAGGGCCTCGAGGAGCGCGCCCGCGTCACGCGGTCGGTCGCCTGGGTGCGCGGAGATCGCGCGCATGACCACGCTCGCCCACTCGGGCGAGAGCTCTGGGCAGAGCGCCTCAAGGTTTGGCACTGGCCGCCGTTGCCCGTGCAGGCGGCTCAAGTCGCTCAGGAGCTGCAGCGCCGGCGTCGCCGGGTTGATCTCGAACGGCAGTCGGCCCGCGAAGAGCTCGTAGGCGACGACGCCGAGGGTGTAGACGTCCCACGTCGGACCCGCGACCGAGCTGGCCTTCTCGCCCAGAACGATCTCGGGCGGCAGGTACACGGGCGTGCCCACGAGGTGCCCCGAGGCCGTCAGCCCGCGGGCCGCTATGGGCTTCGCGATCCCGAAGTCGAGGACCTTCACGCGGTCATCGGCCAGCACCTGCAAGTTCGCGGGCTTCAGGTCGCGGTGGAGCACGCCGCGGCGGTGCGCGTGCGCGACCCCCCGCACGATCTGCGTCAACCAGTGCGCGCGCTGCGCGAGGCTCGGGCGCGGGGACTCCGCCATGCGCTGGTCAAGCGGCCGCCCGTCGAGCAGCTCGGTGACCATGTACAGCCGGCCTTCCTCCTCGAAGAGCGAAACGAAACGCAGCAAGTTCGGGTGGTCGAGCTTCGACAGCGTCTGCGCCTCGCGCAGGAACCGCGCGCGGACCTCAGGGCTCTCACCCAAGCTGGTGTGTACCGCCTTCACGGCGTAGTCCTGCTCAAGCAGGCGGTGCCGCGCGCGGTAGACCTCGCCCATTCCCCCTTCGCCCAGGAGCTCGACCAGCTCGAAGTCGCGCAGGTGGGTCGGGCGCTGCGTCATCGCTTGAAGAGTGACGCCAAGAAGCCCGCCTTTTTCTTCTCCTCGGGCTTGTCGAACGGGCACGACGCGATGACCGAGTCCGCGAGGCCCAAGAACGCCCGCGCCTGCGGGCTGTCGGGCTTGGTCGCTGTCACGGGTCGGCCTTCGTCGCCGCCCCGCTGAATGTCAATGTCAATCGGAATGCGCGCGAGGACCCGCGCGTCGTACTGCGCCGCCACGCGGTCGGTGCCGCCCGAATTGAAAGGCTGGCTCTCGTGGTCGCACTTGGGGCACGCGTAGTGGCTCATGTTCTCGACGATGCCGATGACCGGGGTGTCGACCTTGCGGAACATCTGCAGGCCCTTGACCGCGTCGATGAGCGCCAGCTCGCTCGGGGTCGTCACGATGACGGCGCCCGTGATCGGCGCCGTCTGCGTCAGGCTCAGGTGGGCGTCGCCCGTGCCCGGCGGCAAGTCGATGCACAAGTAGTCCAGCTCGCCCCAGTCCACGTCCGTGAGGAACTGCTTCACGATCGACCCGACAATGGGCCCGCGCCAGATGCCCGGCTGGTCGGCGTCGAGCAGAAACCCGATCGACATCACCTTGAGGCCATAGGCGTCTACGGGGAGGAACTTGTTGTTCTGCGTAGCGCCCGGGCGCGCCTCGGCCACGCCCAACAGGAGCGGCGCCGACGGCCCGTACACGTCGACGTCCAGCAGGCCCACCTTGGCGCCGCGCGCCTTGAGCGCCAGTGCGAGGTTCACCGCGACGGTCGACTTGCCCACGCCGCCCTTGCCGCTGGCGATGGCGATCAGGTTCTTGACGCCGGGCAGGGGGTTGGTGGCCTTGCCGCCGCCGGCGCCCTTCGCGGGCTGGGCCTCGACGGCTGGGCTCGGCTTCGGCGCTGCGTGCGCGTGTCCATGGTCGTGGTCATGGTCGTGGTTGCAGCCGGGGCCGTGGACGTGCGCGCGAGTTCCGCCGGCCGTGGGGGCCGCGTCGACCATCGGGTCACCGACGACCTGCACGTCGACCGTGACCTCGCCAATGCCCTCAATGCCCTCGACCGCGCTCTGGGCGGCGTCCTCGAGCGCATGGCGGGCGTCGCGGCTCAGGCCCTCGAAGCGCAGGACCACGGTCACCGCGGCGCCATCGAGCACGACCTCTGCAACCTGACCCGCGGCGACGAGGCTGCGCCCGTCCGGGCCTTTCACCGCCTCGAGGGCGGCGCGAACGCGTTCCGTTGTCACGCTGGACATGGGGTTCTCCTGTATGATCTCGGGCCGTGTGCCACCGCCCTGCCCGCGCGGTCAACAGTCAACGGCAGCGAACGTGCGCGACGTCGTTGCAGGCCGGGCGGGCTCGGTGCTAGCACACACAGGATGCGAAAGCGGCTCGGCCAGATTCTTATCGAGGCGGGCGTCATCGACGCCTTGCAGTTGCGCTCGGCGCTGGCCGAGGCTGCGCGCTGGGGCAAGCGCGTCGGCGAGGTCCTCGTCGCGCGGGGTCACTGCACAGACCAGCAGATCCTTGAGGCCGTCGCCGCGCAGCTCAAGGTCGGTATCGCCCCCCTCGCCGAAACGACGACCCTCCCGCCCGCCGTGTTGCGTCTGTTGCCGGCGTCGTTCGCGCGCGACAAGCAGGTGCTCCCGCTCGAGCTCGACGGCCGCACGAGCACCCTCGTTGTCGCGGTCGCCGACCCCGCCGCGTATGAGCTGCTCGACGAGCTGCGCTTCCGCACAGGCCACGAGGTCCGCGCCTTGGCCGCGACGCCGGGCGATCTGGCGGACGCCATCGAGCACTTCTACTTTGGCGCGCCGCGACACGCGCGCGTGGTGCAGCCCGTGGGCCCGGCGATCACCATGCCGCCGATGCACTCTCCCGCTGTCGGCGCCGATATCTTTGAGCATGCGCTCGACACGCACTCGCTCGCGAGCCGCGAGGCGCCGGCGGCCCGCTCCTCGGGTGCGGGCGGCTTGCCTTCGCGCTCTGGCGAGCGGCCGAGCGACTCCTTGCTGGGCGTGCCGTCGCTGAACACGGGCGCGCACCGGCCCTTCAGCATCTCCGAGGGTGACGAAAACCACGACGGCGGGCCGAACGAACTCGCTCGCCTACGGGCGCAGGTCGTCGACCTTCAGGAGAAGGTCGACCGCGCCTACCAGATCCTGCGAGAGGCGGCCCTGGCCCATCGCACGCTGTTGCAGGAGCTCGCGGAGCGGGGTGTGATTGACCGCGCGGCGCACGCGCGCAAGGTGCAGGAGCGCGTCTCGCGGGGCGACGGCGCCTCGAGCTGAGGCGCCCCGCGTGGAAGACACATCCGAGCGGCTGAGCTTTGAGATTCGGCATGTGCTCGACATCGCGTCGAGCCTGAACGCCGAGCGCGATCCGCAGCGGCTCCTCGCGCGCATTCTCGAGTCAATGCGACAGCTTACGGGCGCAGACGCCGGCACGCTGTACGTGGTCGAGAGCGGGCAGGGGGGGGCGCGCGCGCTGCGCTTCAAGGTCTCTCAGAACGACACCCTCGGCGAGAGCGACCTGCCGCAGGGCCTCCTGCCCATCGACATGACGAGCATCGTCGGGTGGGTCGTCACGCACAGGCGGCCCCTGAACCTGCCCGACGTCGACCACTTGCCGCCCTTTGGCATCACATTCAATCGGTCGTTCGACCTGCGCGCGGGCTACCGCACGCGGAGCATGCTCACCGTGCCGCTGATGACTGCGGACGGCGAGGTGCTCGGCGCGGTGCAGCTCATCAATCGCAAGCGGGATCCGAGCGCGAAGCTGGTCGATCTGGCGGCAGTGCCGGACCAGGTGAGCCCATTCTCGAGCCGTGACGAGCAGCTCGCGATCTCCATGGCGGGCGCCGCCTCGATCGCCCTCGCGAACGCGCGCCTTACGCGCGAAATCCGGCAGCTCTTCGACGGCTTCGTGCGCGCCGCGGTCTTCGCGATCGACGCCCGAGACCCGTGTACCAGCGGCCACAGCTTGCGCGTGAGCCGCCTCACGACCGCGCTCGCCGAGTCGGCGGCGCAGGACGCGCGCTTCGCGGGGCGGCTTGAGCTGAACGAGGCCCGACTGCGTCGCCTTGAGTACGCGGCGTTGCTGCACGACTTCGGCAAGATCGGCGTCGGCGAGGATGTCCTCCTGAAGGCAAAGCGCCTTTACCCGCATGAGCTCACGCTCCTTGAGCAGCGGTTCGATGTCGCGGCGCTCTCTGCCGAGGTCGACGTGCTGCGGCGGGTCGTCCGTGGCGAGCTCGACGCTGCGACGGGTGACCGCGAGATCAGAGCCTACCGCGACGAGCTCGGCGAGACCCTCGCGCGGCTCGTGCGGGCGAACGAGCCGGGCCCGCTCGACGGCGAGACCCGCGCCTTTGTCGAGACCTTGGCGGGGCAGCGCTGGCCGCACCACAGCGAGCCCGAGCGCCGCTTTCTGACCGCGCGCGAGCACGAGTGCCTGACGGTCCAGTTCGGCAGCCTGACGCAAGACGAGCGACGCGCCATCGAGGCGCATGTGGTCCACACGCGGCGTTTCCTAGAGCAGATCCCATGGGGGCGCGAGCTCGACGGGCTCGCCGAGATCGCGGCGCTCCACCACGAGAAGCTCGACGGCAGCGGCTACCCGGGCGGCCTCGCAGCGGACGCGATCCCCGTCGAGAGCCGCATCATCGCGGTGGCCGACATCTACGATGCCCTGACCGCCGCGGACCGTCCCTATAAGTCGAGCCTGCCGCACGAGGCTGCGCGCGACATCCTGTGGAGCGAGGCGGACCGGGGGCGCTTGGACGCCGACTTGGTCGACGTGTTCATTCAGGCGGGGGTCGAGCGCGCGCTCACCCGATAACGCGGCGCGTCGGACCGGGTCTGCCGAGACGTGAGTGAAATCGAGGCGATACGATTTCGAGACCGAAAGTTTTTGGCCGCCTGCATGGGCTGGCATATACCTTGGACATCCGCCAAGTCGCCAGGGTCGACGACTTGACGAAGCCCGAGGTTCAGTCGCGAAGGGCGCCTGAACTCCGGGGTCGAGCGGAGCTTTCGAAGAACGAGGGTCGGCGTGAAGAATAACGAGACCAGGCGCGCTCCTTCAGTCGTGGTGACCGAGGTCGAGACCGCCCAGCAGGACGTGAACCCGTCGGGCGTGATCGTGGCGGAGAGCGAGCGGTTGCTTAGCAAGCTCGACGGCGTACGGAGCGACTTGGTCGACGACGTGCGCGCTCGGCTCATGCTCATCGAGGCCGAGGCGCTGGCGCGGGTCACGCGCGGCCCGAGCGCGCCCGCCGCAGACGCGGACGAGGGCGACGCGACGATGGACGCTCAGGCGCTCGCGGAGGTGGTCGCCGCCCTGCGGAGTAAGACCCAAGCCTGAGGGCGCACAGGCGGCGACTCAGGTCGCCAGCCGGCAAGTGCGTTGACCGCCGCGGGTGGCGGGACGACGCGGCGAATCTCCTCTTGGCGAACGGCACGCAGTTTGCTAAACGGCGCGCCCCCTTGTGCCGAACGGAGGAACCGCGATGCGTAGAACGAACCGCAGCGCCCTGACGACCCTGTCGCTCCTCGCGACGATGACCGCGGGCGTCGCTCACGCCCAGACCACGCCCCGCGTGCTGGTCATCTTCGACACCTCGGGCTCGATGCTCTGGGACTACGAGGACACGAGCGACTGCCGCGGCGACGGGTCCGTCGAGTTCCCGCACCGCACCTGCGCGCTCGGCAGCAAGATGTTCTTCGCCAAGCAGGCGATGTCGCAAATCGTGCGCGACTCGAACGACGTCGAGTTCGGCCTCATGCGCTATCGCCAGCTCGAACCGGGCGACGCCGGGTTCGGCGTGCTGCAGCAGGACGTCGGCGCGCAGTACCGCAACGCCGCGGGCACCATCGTCGACATCAACTACGACGGCGCGAGCCGCCCCTGCGACGGCGCCGACCTGCTCGTGCGCCCGTCAGCGAACAGCCGCGCGTCCGTCCTGTCGTGGATGGACAACCGAGAGAACTACCCCGCGAACAAGGAGCTGCGCGCGAACGGCTACACGCCGCTCACCCACGCCATCGACGACGCCTCGGTCGAGCTCCGGGGCATCATCCGCAACGACCCCGAGTCGACGTGCCGGCCCTACTTCGTGCTGCTCCTGACGGACGGGCGGCAGCAGTGCCCAGACGAGGACGCGGCCGACCCCGCCGACCGGCAGCGTATTCGCGACGCCCTGACCGCGGGTGCGTCTAGCCTGCGCGCGCTCAACGTCGACGGCAACATGTACGACGTACGGACCTTCGTCGTGGGCTTCGGCCCGGGCACGGAGTTCGCGCCCGAGCTCGACGCCATGGCCCGCTCGGGCGGCACGGCGGTGAACGCTGCGGGGAACGTCGACCTGCGCGCGGGCCGCGCTTACCAAGCCGCGGACCCCCAGTCCCTTGTCGCTGTGCTCAACGACGCCATCGCGCAGGCGCAGCCCCGCGAGCTCTGCGACGGCGCGGACAATAACTGCGACGGTCGGGTGGACGAGGGCTTCGGGCTGCTCGGGACGCCCTGCTCGGTGGGCAACGGCGCGTGCCAGCGCGACGGCCAGATCGTCTGCGCGCCGAGCCGTGAGGGCACCATTTGCTCAGTGGTCGCGGGTGACCCCCAGGCCGAGGCGTGCAACGGGAACGACGACGACTGCGATGGGCAGGTCGACGAGGGCGTGCTGAACGCGTGCGGCGGCTGTGGCGTTGTGCAGGACGAGCTCTGCGACGGCATCGACAATGACTGCGACGGCGTGCCCGACGACGGCGTGCTGAACCGGTGTGGCACCTGCGGGCCGCTCCCAGTCGATGTGTGCAATGGCCGCGACGACGACTGCGACGACCGCACGGACGAGGGTGTGCTGAACGCCTGCGGCGCCTGCGGTGATGTGCCCAGCGAGGTTTGCAACTGCAGTGATGATGACTGCGACCGGCAGATCGACGAGGGGATGAACTGCCCCGCATGTGACTGCGCGCCGTCACCTGAGGTCTGCGACGGCCGCGATAACGACTGCGACAACGAGGTCGATGACGGCGTGCTCAACCGGTGTGGCCAGTGTGGCCTTGAGCCGGCGGAGATCTGCAACCGCCTCGACGACGACTGCGACGGCCGCTTCGACGAGGCGTTCCCTGAGCAGGGCGTCCCGTGTGGCACAAACGAGGGCGAGTGCGTCGCGGGCATCCCGACGTGCGTCGACGGTGAGGTCATCTGCCGCGGTGAGGTCGCCGCGTCTCCCGAGGTGTGCGACGGGCTCGACAACAACTGCGACGGCCAGATCGACGAGGGCGCGTACAACACCTGCGGCTACTGCGGCAACGCGCGGCTCGAGGTCTGCGACAATGTCGACAACGACTGTGAGGGCTCGTCCGACCAGGGTGTGCTCTGCCGCGGCGAGGACGCCTGCGTGAACGGTGAGTGCGCGCCGCCCTGCCAGTTCGGCGAGTGCGTCGACGACTTGGTGTGTGTCGGCGGCTTCTGCGTCTCGCCCTGCTACAATACGGACTGCGCCGACGGCTTCGTTTGCCAGGACGGCCGCTGCGCGGACCCCTGCGACGGCATCGCCTGCCCCGCGGGCACCTACTGCAGCTTGGCACAGTGCATTCCCGACGACTGCTATGGCCCCCGTGGCTGCCCCGACGGCCAGCGCTGCCAACAGGGCCAGTGCCAAGCCGACCCCTGCGCGACCGCGGGCTGCGGCCCCGAGCAGGGCTGCCAGGATGGCCGCTGCTTCGACAGCTGCGACATCGTGCAGTGCGCCGCCGGTGAGGTCTGCCAGAACGGCGCTTGTGTGAATGACCCGTGCGCGCGCGTGGTCTGTGAGTACCCGCTCGTCTGCGACGGCGGCGGCTGCGTGCCCGACCCGTGCTTCGAGGTCGACTGTGGCCCCGGCTTCATGTGCGAGGCGGGCCAGTGTGTCGAGGACCCGTGTAGCTGGACGGTCTGCCCCGAGGGGTATGTGTGCCACCGCGGCGAGTGCGCCGCGGGGGACGGCGCGAGCGGCCCGGGCAGCTTGGGCGCCGGCAACGACGCCGGCTTCGGGACGGGCAACGACCCGAACGCGCAGTCAAGGCGCTTCATCACGGGCGACGGCTGCGGCTGCAATGCGCAGGCGACGTCGAGCTCGAGCGTGGCGGGGCTCTTGGCCCTGGGTGTGATCGGCGTGTTCCGCCGGCGGAGGTCTCGTGGCGTCTGAATACGATTCGGTGTCGGACTCGGTGGAGGACGACCTGCTCGACGACGGGTCGGTCGACGAAGGCGACGGCGACGACGAGGCCGCTCCGTCTGTCCCGCGCAACCCTGTGACGCTGACGGGCGCCCAGAAGCGGGCACTGCGCGCCTTGGGGCACCACCTGGTCGCGGTGGTTCAGATCGGCAAGCACGGCATCACCGATACGCTCGTCGCGGCGACGCGGGAGGTGCTCGAGCGTCACGAGCTCATCAAGATTTCGATCAATGGCGAGTGCCCGGTGGACCGCAAAGAGGCCCCGGGAGCCCTGGCAGCCCAGACCGGCGCGCACGTCGCCCAGATCATCGGTCGCACCGCGCTGCTCTACCGACGTCGCCTCGAGGCGCCTGAGATCGCGCTGCCCGGCAAGATCGACGAGCTCCCGCGGCCGAAGCCGGTCGCTGCGAAGGGGAGCGACGTGCCTCGAAGCGGCCGCAAGTCCGGCGGCTCCGGTCAGGGCATGCCAACGCCCGCGAGCCGCAAGGCGCTCGCGGCCCGGAACAAGGCCATCGCGGCCCGCAGCGCATCAGCGTCGCGGCCGAAGAAGCGGAAGTGATCCTCCAGCTTGACGGGCGTTACCCGTCTCCGCGCCGGATTGAGAAGGTCGTCGCGCTCCTTGAGGACGATGGCGTCGTCGCCATCCCGACGGATACGACGTATGCGCTGGCGTGTCTGCCGGACCGCAAGAAGGCCGTCGACCAGCTCATGGCGCTGCGGCGCCTCGACCCGAAGAAGCCGCTCGCCCTGATCTTTCGTGACATCAAGCACGTCAGCGAGCACACCTTGCTCGACGACCGCGCGTTTCGGATCGTGCGCCGGTACTTGCCCGGGCCTTACTGCTTCATCCTCGAGGCGAACCGCACTCTCCCGCGGGTGACGGGGGATAACCGGCGTCGAATCGGCGTGCGCGTCCCCGCGCATGGGGTGCCTCAGGCTATCGTCGAGGCCGCAGGCCGGCCGCTCATCGTGACGAGCGCCATCGACCCCGAGTCGAACGACAACCTCAACGATCCCTGGTCGACCGAGAGCGTCTTCGGTCACGGCCTCGCGGCGACGCTCGACGGGGGCGACATGCCCGGGGTACCGTCGAGCGTGATTGATCTGACGACCGAGACGCCGCAGATCGTGCGCGAGGGGCTCGGCGACTGCAGCGACTTCCGCTGACGGTGCGCTGAAAAGAAAAAAGCCGACGTCGCTCAGGGCGACGCCGGCTTTTTGGTCGGGGCGAGAGGATTTGAACCTCCGACACCATGCTCCCGAAGCATGTGCGCTACCAGGCTGCGCTACGCCCCGACAGGCGAGCTCCACTTCGCGAGGCCCTCTGCGGCGCCGGCACGAATCGCCGCGATTGCGTCGCGGTAAGACTTCGCACCGAAGACCGCAGACCCTGCGACCAGCACATTCGCGCCAGCCTCAGCCGCCTCGGAAACGGTAGCACTGTTTACCCCGCCATCGATCTCGATGTCAACGGGCAAGGCGCGCCGCGTCACGATTTCGCGGAGCGCGCGGATCTTGGGCAGGACGTTGCGAATGAACGACTGGCCCCCGAAGCCGGGGTTGACGGTCATCAGCAGCACGAGGTCGACGTCCTCGAGAACGTGCTCGATGCTCGACAGGGGCGTGTGGGGGTTCAGGCTGACACCCACGCGCGCGCCCGTCGAGCGGACGACCTGAATCGAGCGGTGCAGGTGCCGCGTGGCCTCTACATGCAGCGTGATCAGGTCCGCCCCCGCGTCGCGGAACTGGGGGGCGTACGCATCGGGGTCCTCGATCATCAAGTGAACATCGAACGGGAGCGTGCAGGCGTCGCGTACGGCGCGCACGACGACGGGCCCGAAGGTCAGGTTCGGCACGAAGTGGCCGTCCATGACGTCGATGTGGATCCAGTCCGCGCCTGCATCAGCGACGGCGCGGACCTCGTCGCGCAGGCGGCCGAAGTCAGCGGACAGGATGGACGGCGCGATCAGCGGGTGGAGTGTCACGGTGCTCCCTCTCAGGCAGCGCGGCGCAGGCGGGCCGCGAAGAACGCGTCCATGCCGTGCGCGTGAGGCCAGGTACGAATGAAGCCGGGCGCTTCGGTCATCGGGGCGAGGTCGACGTGCGGCGACGTGGGCGCCTCGAGCGTAAACTCGGCGTGGCGCGCGAGGAACGCCGCGACCTGCTCCGGTCCCTCCTCGCGCATGGGCGTGCAAACGCTGTAGACGAGCACGCCGCCGGGCGAGACTGCGCCCGCGACGGCGTCCAGCATCTTCCGCTGCAGCTCCGCGAGGGCCAGGATCGCGGCGGGGTCTCGGCGCCAGCGCACCTCGGGGTGGCGGCGCAGTGTGCCAAGACCGCTGCAGGGCGCGTCGAGTACGACGACATCGAAGCGCTCGCCCTCGAGAGGCCGCGTAGCGTCGTGCAGGCGGACAGCGATCCCGGGCGCATCCGCCAAGGTCTCGCGCAGGCGCTCGACCTTGCCCTTGTGTGTGTCCGTGGAGAGCAGGGACCCCGTGCCCCCGAGCAGGTCGGCCAGGTGGCGGCTCTTGCCCCCCGGCGCCGCGCAGACGTCCCAGACGCGGTCGCCCTGCCTTGGGGCCGCGAGCAGGGCCACGACCTGCGCGGCGTCGTCCTGCACACGCCAGAGCGACTGAGCGAAAGAGGGCGAATGGAAAGGGCTGGGGTGGTCGAGGTGGTAGGCGCCGGGGACGAGGCGCGTGGGCGTCAGTCGCCCCCCCTCGGCCTCGACGGCAGCGGTCGCGGCAGTGGGGTCGCCGTGGATACGGACGGTGAGCGGCGCAGGCAGATTGTTCGCGCGCAGCAGCGCCTCGGCCTGCTCGGGCCCCAGCTCTTCGAGCCAGCGCGTGACCAGCCACTCGGGGTGTCCGTGCCTTACGCTGAGCGCGTGCGCGGATGGCCCTTCGGGCAGGTGCTCGCCCTCTCGCTGCACGGCCCGCAAGACGCCGTTGACGAACCGCGCGGCGGGGTCCTGCCCGATCTGCCGAGCCTGGTCGTTGGCTTGATGGAGCACCGCATGGTCGGGCACCCGCGTCAAGAAGAAGAGCTGGTACACCCCGAGTCGCAAGATGCGCAGCAGCGCGGGGTCTGTCGCCTCCAGACCGCGGCTCAGCTTGGGCACGAGCGCGTGGTCGAGGCGCGTCTGGAAGCGCGTCACACCGCTGACCAGCTCGTGCGCCAAGCCGCGGTCCCGAGCGTCGAGCTGGGCGCGCGCGCTCGCTGCCTCGAGCGCGGGCTGCAGAAACGCCTCGCGCTCGTCGAGGGCGCGCAGAACCTCGAGCGCGACCTCACGTGGCCCGTTCAGGGTGCGGGCGGGCTGACCGGCGTCGTCGACGCGCGTGATGCGGGGGCCGCGCGGTGACCGCGGGCGGGGGGCGTCTGAGGTCAAAGCTGCGCTCCAACGGCGCAGTCCGGGGCGCCTCGCATGAACTCGGCGCCGGTCACGACCTTGCGGCCGGCGCGTTGCAGTCGTGTCAGGACGAGGGCGCCGTCGGCGCAGGTGACCACGGGGCCGTCTGGCGCGTGCGCGAGGACGCTGCCCACTTGATGGGGGGCCGGCGCCACGGGGTTCGTCCAGACGCGGGCCGACAGGACCTTGAGCGGCCCCTCGGGACGATCAATGAACGCACCCGGCCACGGGTGTGCGCCGCGGACGCGGTCATGGAGGCGCTGCGCGCTCAAAGACCAGTCGAGGCGGCCATCAGCCTTCTCAAGGCGGCGCGCATACGTCACGCCTTCTTCGGGCTGCGGCGCGAAGGTGAGCGGGCCGCGCTCAAGCGCCGTGAGGGTGTGGCGGAGCGCTTGCGCGCCCAGCGCCGCGAGGCGGTCGTGCAGCTCACCCGAGGTTTCTTCGGGCCCGAGGGGTGTCTCGACGACGTGCGCGACAGGGCCCGTGTCGAGGCCCTCCTCCATGCGCATCACGCAGACACCCGTGCGCGTGTCGCCCTCGAGTACCGCCCACTGTATCGGAGCTGCGCCGCGCCAGCGAGGCAGCAGGCTGGCGTGCACGTTCAAGCAGCCGTGACGCGGTAGGTCCAGATATCGCTTCGGCAGGATTTTACCGTATGCGATGACCACGCACAGGTCGGGGCGGAGGGCTGACAGGGCGTCGTAGCTCTCGTTCGACAGGCGGGGCCACTGGAAGACCGGCAGGCCGCGCTCGGCCGCGAACGCCGCGACCGGCGGCGGCTGCACCTGCAGCCCGCGACCGACGGGCTTGGACGGCTGGCTGACGACGGCCACGACCTCGCAGCCGTGCTCGAGCACCGCGGCCAGGCCCGGGACCGCGAACTCCGGCGTGCCCATGAAGACCACGCGCAGGCTCAAGGCGCGCTCTCCGTCTCTCCCGCTTGAGCGGCTCGTTCTGCGCGGGCGCGGTCGTAGTCCTGCAGCGTGAGCTTTTGCTCCAACACGCCGAGTCGGTCGAAGTAGAGCACGCCGTCCAGGTGGTCGAGCTCGTGCTGGATCGCCACAGCCTCAAGGCCTTCGGCGCTGTGGCGGACGATCTGCCCGTCGCGGTCGAGGTACTCGACCACCAGCCGCGCGCTGCGTTCGACCTCCGCCGAGACGCCGGGGACGGACAGACAGCCCTCACGCCACAGGATGTGCCCCGCCCGCTCGACGATGACGGGGTTCACCATCTCAAGCAGCGTGCTCTTGCCCTCGGGGTGCGTGCGTCGACCGACGTCGACGATCACGGCGGCGCGCATGTCGCCGATCTGCATCGCGGCAAGGCCGGCGCCCCCAATATCGCGGAGAGTGTCGACCAAGTCGTCGAGCAGGGCGCGCACGTCGTCGTCGACGCGCGGTACGGCGGCGGCGGTGCGGCGCAGGCGCGGGTCGGGGTGGGTCAGGATCTCTCGAATCGGCACGTCTACTCCAGTTGGGACGCGTAGTGGGCGCGCAGCCGGTCGTTCCCGAGCACGGCCCACGCGTCGTCGACCACGGTCACGATGTCGCGGACCTGCGCCCACAAGGGGCCGTCTCGGCGGACGCGGTGCGGGTCAAACAAACGCCGAAGCCGCTCCCACGCCGCGCGGATCTCGGCACCCGTCGCGGCACGCGGCACACCGAGCACTTGAAAATAGTCGCAGGCGTGGATCTCGGCGTGCTTTTGCGCGACCAGCTCTCGAAACCCCGGGTGCTGGTCGTCCGTGCGCGGCGCCCCGGCGCGCTCGAGCGCGTGGGCGTCGAGCGGCGGGAGTCCTTGGGCGCGCAGGCCGCTCGGGCCATCGAGCAAGCCGAGCACGCCCAGCGCATGCAGGACGGCGATCGTGTCGACCTCGTTGAGCTGCGCGGTCCGCGCGATCTCCAGGGCCGTGCGTCGCCCATCGACGAGTCGCAACACGGCGGCCTCGTCCTGACGCAGCGTGAGGCCGGGCGGCTCCGCTTGGGACCCGCTCGCTGGCCGAGGCACGGTGTTCGGCGTGCCAAAGGCGCGAAAGAGCCTCAGGCGGCCGTACTTGCGCCGCACGCCATCGAGCACGAGGCGACCAGGGTGCATACCGAGGTCGACGGGGTCGATGGGCCGCGGGCCCCCCCTCAGCACGGTCGCCTCGCCCGCCTCTAGCCCGAAGAGGCTCGTCACGCGCTCGATGACCCAATTCCGCAGTGCGCGGTGCACATCATCGGGCTCAAGGTAGCCCGCGTCGATCAGCACCTCGTCCGGCGAGGCGCCGGTGACGAGCGCGCGGTCCCGTGCCTCCATCGCGGTCGCGCGGGTGATGCGGCCCTCGGCCGCGAGAAAACCGACAAGGTCTTCGGACGCCTCGCTGCTGTCCGCGAAGACCGGCGCGCCCTGGTCGAAGAAGATGCGCCGCAGCACGCCCCCCGAGGCGACCTCGACACGGCCTGAGAGGCCACTGTTCGAGAGCGCAGCCAGCAGTTCTGCAACCCCGCGCCGCTCAAGCTCAATCGCGCGCCCAGCGTCGAGCAGCGCTGTGAGCGCGTCCATCGGATCGTGCGGCGGTCGACGCGGCGGAGCGAAAACCTGCGCGCCCGCGAACGAGGGCGTGTCTGCGTGCAGCGGCGGGGCATAAGGCAAGGGGGCGCTCGACGCTGCGGGAGGTGCGACCGGCGGTGAATAGACCTCGGCCGGGGCAGGCGCCCTCGGCGGGGCCGCGGGCTCGGGGGGCGGTGGCGCAGGCCGCGCTGGCGCGGCGGGCGGCGGCGCGGCGGGCGGCGGCGCGGCGGGGGCCGAACGCTGTGGGGCCTCGAGCGGCTCGTCGGTCCAGCGGCGCCCCGGCGTCCACGCCTGCAGCGGCTCGGCCTCGGGCGGCAACGCTGCAGGCCCCGGCGGGGCGGCCTGCGCAGGCTCAGGCGGTGCGGTCGTGACGCGCTCGAGGATCGCCTCGAGCGCGGTGAAGTCGGCCATCGGCGGCGCGCTTGCTTCGACCGGGCCCTCGTCGGCCAGAGCGTCGCCTGCTTCGGGCGCGACGGGGGGGGGAGACGCGCTGACCTCGGCCCACGTACGGCTTCGCGGGGCGTTCGGAGGTGCGGTGTTCAGCACCTCGCGGATCGCGTGAAAGAGCCCCGATTCGGGCGCGGGTGGGGGACCCACGAGAGTCGATGTGGGGGCGAGGGCCGCGACGAGGGCGTCTTCGTCGGCGGGTGTGACCGTGACAGGCGGCGGCTCTGGGACGGCCGCGCTCTCGTCTCCAGGCCCGATATACGTCACGACACGGCTGAGCAGATCATTGAGCGCGTCGGGCTTGCGAAAGTAATGGTCGGCGCCCGCCGCGATCGCCTCGGCGACTGTGCGGACCTCTTCACGCCCCGTGCCCAAGAAAAGGATCGGCACGAGCGCCCCGAGCGGTCGTTGCCGAATGCTTCGGCAAACTTCGCGTCCGGCGTCCCGCGGGAGCGTGAGGCTCAGGACAACGAGGTCGGGTCGCAGATCGTCGAACGCGGCCAGCGCTTGGGCAGCCTCACTCGCGACGCTCGAGGCGTAGCTGCGCGCGGCCAAGCGGCGGTCAAGCGTCTCGGCGACGGTGACCTCGTGCTCGACGATGAGGATCTTCTTGCGCACTCGCCCTCGCCGTTGCGGGACCAGATAGATTTGTCGGGACGCGGCTTTGCGGCGCATCATATCGGCGGACCCCGCGCGCGCAAGCCAACGGCGCGCGGACTCGGACACTTGGAGGCGCGCACATGAAGCACCGGCAGCGAAACGGGCCCATGAAGCCCCCCGTTGGCCTCGGGACACGCGCTGTGCTCGTCGCCTGTTTGCTGGCGGCCTTGGGCACGAGCGCAGTCGCGCGGGCCTCGTCCGGCGGCGCGGCCCCCGCGCCGATTGTCTCGCCCGACGCGGCGATCGAGCGGCTCAAAGCGGGGAATGCGCGCTTCGTGAAGGGCAAGCCGAGCCGACCCAACGCCACCCCGAAGCGCCGGGCGGAGATCGCCGAGTCCCAGCGGCCGTTCGCGATCGTGGTGTCGTGCTCCGACTCGCGCGTGCCCCCGGAGCTGGTCTTCGACGCTGGGCTCGGGGACCTCTTCGTCGTCCGCACCGCCGGAGAGGTCGTGACCGCCGTGGAGATGGCCAGCATCGAGTACGCGGTGGACCACCTGGGCGCGTCGCTCGTACTCGTGATGGGTCACGAGCGCTGCGGCGCAGTCAAGGCCGCGGTCGAATACCGTAACCCCCCCCCGCTGCCACTCCCCGGCGCGCCCCAGCCCGCGGCCGCGCCTCAAGGTGAAGGCCACGGCGAAGGCCACGGCGACGCGCACGGCGACGGCCACGGCGAAGGCCACGGCGACGGCCACGGCGAAGCGCACGGCGACGGCCACGGCGAAGCGCACGGCGACGGTCACGGCGAAGGCCACGGCGACGGTCACGGCGACGCGCACGGCGACGGCCACGGCGACGGCCACGGCGACGGCCACGGCGACGCGCACGGCGACGACCACGCCAGCGCCAAGCCGAAGCGGGTGCGTGAGACCAACCCCGACTTCGGGGGCCCGAAGCCGCGTGACCACATCGGCGCGTTGATCAACGAGATCCTGCCGGCCGTCGAGGCGGCAGAGCGACGCAGCCGGGGCGGCAACCTGCTCGACGAGGCTGTTCGGGTCCAGGCGCGCTCCATGGTGCGCCGCCTCGTCGAAGACAGCCCGATGCTCAAGGCTTTTCTTGTCTCTGGTCGGCTCCGCATCGCCGCGGCCCGATATGACCTTGACACCGGCGAGGTCGAGCTCCTGCGATGAGGCCGCGCCGCGCCCTACGCTCTCGTGCGACGTGGCTCTGCGCGCTCCTGCTCTCGGCGTGCGCCGCCGCTGGCATGCCCGAGCCCGAGGACGCAGCCACATCGCTCGGACCGCCCTCGGCGGCGCCGCCGATGCCCTCCGTGCCCTCGCCCCCCACGTCGCCGCCGACGACGCCGCCGACCGCGGCCCCGACCGAACCCGGGGCGCCCTGTCGCGCCGGGCTCTGCATCCGCTGTGATGCGCAGGGGCGCCCTGTCATGCCCGAGGACGAGGCCGCGTGCCCCTCGGTGGATTGCTCTGTTTTCGACACGTTCGGGCTGCGTATGGTCGATGGCATTGCGTTGTGCGAGCGGCAGGTCCATCTGTTCTCGGGTCGCCGGTGCGCGGGCCTCGGGATGTGTCAGGCTCAGGCCACTGCGGCCGTCTGCGCGGACGTGCGCCCGCTTGAACAACTGCGCGCGATGTCGTCGTGCCAGACGATCGTCGATTGCACGGCGGGCGCGATGCCATCGCGGGCGCCGGCCCCCATCGGTACCGCCTGTGGCGATGGCGGCCGCTGCACATCGGCGGGCGTCTGCGACGAGCGGCTCGTGGACTCGTGCCCCGAGTTCGCCGCGACGACGCTCTGCGGCGCGGGCCTCGACCCTGCGCGCGGTCGCTACTGCGCCCTCGTCGCCACGGGTACGTGCGCCTCGACCTGCACGTCGTTTCGCCGCGCGTGCGTCGCGGCCTACGAGGCGTCTCCCGCGGACGCGTGCGTCCCCGGCGCGCAGGTCGGGTGCCTTGAGCAACGGCCCGCCCTGGTCTGTGCGTGCACGCAGAGCCCGCTATGACGGACGCACGGCGTGCACGCTGAAGCCCGCGCGCTCAAGCAGACCGCGCGCCTCGTCTGCGCGTTCTGACGGGACGTAGACATCCATACCCAGGTGTGGCGCGGCTGCGTGCCACAGCGCACGCGCCCGCCGATGCCTCACGAGGCACGGCAGGCGCGCCGCGAACAGCGCGTCGTGCAGCAGCGGCAGGCGCCCGGCCTCTTCGATTCGGGTAATCCGCGCGGCAAGAGGATACCGCCTCCAGAAGCGCAGCGCCGCGCCGACGTCTGACGCCGTGGCCACCAGCGCGAAGATGAAGAGCGGGGAGACGACGTCGTTCGGCCCGCGCGCCGCCTCGAGCGCGGCGAGGGCGCCCACGAGCACAGCGCTCAATGTTCGCGTGGGTGTGAACAGGTCGGCGTTCGCCCCGACGAGCGCGCGGGCGCCCCAGCGCGCGGTCGCCCATGCCCCGAGGCCGGCGAGCGCGCCGACTGTCCAGGGCGATGTGAATAACCGAGGCGCGTGCGGCGATACGGCGGTGACCACGGCAGGCAAGGCGAGGGCGGCGACGGCCGGCAGCAGACTCGAGGTCGGGAGCGGGATCCAAGCGGTGCCGCGGCGGCGCCCGTCGAGGGGCACGCTGTGGAGCAGCCACGCGCATCCTGCGAGGCCGAGCGTCGACCACCCGAACCCGCTCAGGGTCTCAAGGGTGAGAGGCGGGGCGAGCATGGCGAGCGCCCACACCGAAACCGGGTGGAACGCACCGCGCTCGTCCGCGAATTGGGCCAATCGCAGCACTCCGAAGACCGCAGCGAGCCGAGCCGCGACGAGGAGGAACGGCAGCTCGGCGCGCGCCAAGTCAGTGGCGGCCAACGCGGCGGCGAGCGCGTGCGCCCACAGGTGGAGACGCGCCCGGCCGAAGCCCGCCTCGGCGCGCTCGGCGCGCAGCCCGGGGACAAGCCAAGCGAAGGTCTCGACCGCGCACAGCGCGAGGCAGAACGCGGGGAGCGCGCCGCCCACCAAGCCTGCGTCTGCGAGCTCGCCGCGCTCGAAGGCGCTGCGCACCTCGTCGGGGAGCCCCGGCAGGGGCGTACGCGCCGCGACCACCCCGCACGCCGTCGCCAGGGCCGACAGCGCGAGGCGACGGGGCACCGGACTCATTCCAGCGGGACGCCGGGGATGAGGAGGACGTCGTCGAGCTGTCCGCAGCGCGCCAGGTCTTCGACGCGTTCGCATGCGCCTGCGCCGTCGGGCGGGACTACGGTGAACACCTGCGAGACGCCGACATCGCCCGTCAGCAGGGGCGCGGCGCGGTCGACGAACTCGAAGGCGTCCGCATCAAGGGGCCCCTGCAGGCAGAAGGTCCCGTCGTCGGCCAAGAACGTGACAGGCGGGAGTGCGCCGCCGCGCAGGCCGAATCGGGAGGCGCGGACCTCCACCGCGCGACCTGCCGGGACGGGGCGCGTCGCGCCGCCTACGCTCTGGTAGCTCGCTCGGCCCACCCAGCACGCGGGCCATGCGGGCGCAAGGTCGAGCGTCGCGGCGACAGGGCACTGGCTGCGCTGCGCGCCGCAGGTGAGGCCGGGAGCGAAGGTCTCGACCTGCGCCTCGGCCCGCAGCGCACCGAGCGCGCCGAGCCCACCCACTTCGACCCGCAGGTAGGTCTCGGCGGGCACGTCTAGGCAGGCGGCGCCGTCGTCCGCGACCGTGCCGAACGCGCGGACGCCCGCAACCTCGCCGCGGGCCTGCACGATGGCGCCGACGGCCGGCTCGCCGTCTTCGGTCACGGCGACGCGCACGCAGGTCGCCTCAGGCGCAGGGCGCTGCACGTTCCACCAGCCGAAGGTCGGCGCGCTCACGCGCGTCACGGCCTCGGCGCTCACGGCGGGGTCGAGCGCGTCCGGTGCGAGAGCGACGTCTGGGGTGGACCGCCAGAGGCCCTCGGTCGGGTCGAGCCGCCACGCCGTCGCTGCAGCATCGAAGGGCAGGCCCTCAAGTCGCAGCTCGACGGTCGAGCCGGGGGCGAGCTCGAGCTCACTGAGTGTCGCGGCGTCGCGGGCGCGCACCTGCACGGCCGCGAGCCCCTCGAGGTTGACCGCGGCCCCGTCTGCGTCGAGCCCGCGCATGTCCCCGGGCAGGCCGAAGAAGTCGCTCAGGTCGGGCGCGCCGAGGTCGTCCGTGGGGATGATGAGCGGGACCAAGTCGACGCGCACTGCGGCGCCGTTGAACGGGCGGCCGTCGGTGAATTGCAGGTGAGCGCCGATGAAGGTCGCCGTGACCTGACCCCGGTCGAGCTGGCAGAAGACCTCGGCGGAGAGCTCACCCTGCGCCATGCGCACGCTCTCGAGGCAGCCGCGCAACAGGTGGGGCTGCAGGCGGGTCCGCTCGCCGGGGCGAACCGAGACAGGGAGGACGACATCGCCCCACGTCGCGCTGCGGTCATCAAACGGACCGCGGACGCGCACGAGCACGCGCTCGCCGGCGGGCACCGCCTCGAGCGCGAAGTCGCCTGCGGGCGTCGAGAACTGGCTCGGGCCACCGAGGATGCTCACGCGCGCGCCCGGGACGACGCCCGGGCCGAACGCGCCCTGCTCGAGGACCGTGCCCTCGAGCGCGCCCTCGCATGGATCGAGCGGTTCACCCACGCAGGCGCCTGCAGCGCAGGCCTCGCGGTGCGTGCAAACGTCGCCGTCCTCGCAGAGCGTGCCGTCCTCGAGGGGGGCGTCCTCGCACTCGCCCGACCCGGGGTTGCAGACTGGGTCCGTGTGGCAGGGGCGAGGGTCGTCGCACGGCTTGAGCTGCCGCGCCACGCACGAGCCCTGCTCGCAGACGCTCGTCAGCGAGCAGGGGTTATCGTCGTCGCAGGCCTCGCCATCGGGCGCCTGATTGATGATGCAGTTGCCGGTCTCGGTCTCGCAGTAGGGCACGCTCTCGCAGTCGTCGGGCTCGCCGCAGTAAACGCCATCGCACTCGCAGGCGTCCCCGATCGCGTCGCCGTCCGTGTCGAGCTGGTCGGGGTCGGGGATCGTGGGGCAACCATCGACCTCGTCGAGCACCCCATCACCGTCCATGTCGCCCGGCATGGGCACGAAGCCTTGGTCCGGGGTCGCATCGGCGGCGCCCCCTGCGGCGTCCGCGGCGACTGTGCCACCGCTGGCGTCGGCGCGCGCAGCGTCGACTTCCCCACCGCCCGCATCCGCGGCGTGGGCGCCGCCCGAGGCGTCTGTGCCGCCGGCGCTTGCCGCGTCGGCGCTCGCGTCGCCCGCCCCGCCGACGGGGCCTACATCTGCAGAGACGCCGCCGCTCGCGTCCGCGCCGCCGGGCTCGGGCTGGCCACCTGCGGCGTCCGCGCCGCCGATGGGGGTGCGCTCAATCGGGTCGTTACAGCCGAGCGTGAAGGCGAGCGCGGCGAAGGGAAGGGCGCGGGTCCACGCGCTCATGCGAGCACCCGCAGCACGGGCGAGCGTGCCTCTCGACCGCGACCACGGGCGACATACGTGAACGCGCGCTCGGAGCCGGCGTCGGGCCGAGGGGGCGTCCACGTCACGGTGACCTCGCTGGGGTCCGCGCGGTCGATCTCCTGTTTGAGGACGAGCGCCGCGGCGTCTGAACCCAGCTCGCTGATATGGAACTCGACCACGTCGCCCTCCTCGTAGCCGTCGCTCTTGACGCGCAGCGTGACCTTCTCGCCGGGCTTGGCCTCCAGCGGCTCCCAACGCGCGAAGACCAGCGCGCAGACGTCGTCTTCCTCGTCGCTCGACCTGGGCACGCGCGGCCGCACTGGGCCGGCGGCGGGCGCGCTCTCAAGGGCGCGCCGCGCCTGCGCCTGCAGACTCCGGACCTCAAGGCGGCCCAAGCGAGCCTCAAGCTGGTGCCAGCGGTCGCTCTCGGCGCGCGCGGCGGGCGCCCGCGCTGCGAAGTCCGTCAACTCCGTGCGGACGCTCGCGAGCTCGCGCTCCCAAGCGGCCACGCGACGCTCGAGCAGGTCAGCGCGCCGCAGAGCGGCGTCGAGCTTCTTCAGCAGGTCTTCGGTCGCTTCGTTTGAGGGCTCAGCCATGGCCCGCAGGGTAGGTCAGGCTGCGGACGTTGAGCAAGCCGGGCTAACGTCCGCCGCGGAGGCGCGCGACGATCTGGCTCGCGCGCCCCATCCACCCTTGGAATCCATCGGGCGTGCGCGGCATACGCAGCGCCATGAGCATCTTCAGGAAGCCCTGCCCCATCTCTGTCATCGCGAGCAGCATCCGCAGCCGATCGACGTCCCACTGCACCGGGGCCGCGCCGTCTTGGGCGGTCGCTGCGATCTCGGCCTCCTCGATCGCGGCCTCGAGGGCGGTCCGGGCGGCCTCGAGCAGCATCCACTCTCGGGAGCGCAGCACCCCCGCGATGGTCGGCCACACGTCGATGACCGCCTCCCACGGCGCGTGCCGATGGTCGTCGCGCGGCTTGGCGAGGCCGAGCTCAAGCAGCTCGGCCATCGCCGTCGACACCGCGCTGCGGCTCACGCCCAGCAGGTCCGCGATATCGGCCTGCGAGAGGGGGGCGCGATGCAGCGCGAGCAAGGTCCAAATGCGACCGTAGAGCGCTTTGAAGCCCCAGTACTCGATGAATTGGCCCGCCGCCGCCGACACGTCGAGGACGGAGCGCGTCAGGGCGTCCTGCGGGCCACGGCGCGCGTCGTCCGCTGTCTCGGACGAGGGCGCGGTTTTTGAGTTCATGCTCGACTGAACATCGCGTGCCACGACGGAAGGATTGAACGACGGCGCTCGGATTGTCGAGGCCTGTGTTGAAAAAGCGCGCTGACTGTGATGTTCTCGTCCGCGTGAACATCGGCTCAGATTCGCCCTCGGGGCTCCACGCCGTCGCGGCGGCGCACGACCGAGGCGAGGCGTGGTTCTGGCTGGCTGCGCCCACGCTCGGGCACGCCTGGCTAGGCCTCGCGCCGACGGAGAGCGAGGCCGGCGAGGTCGGTGAAGTGCGGTCGACCGTGGGCGCCTGGGGCTGGCGGGGCGAAGCGCTCAAGTTCTCGGCGCGGGTCCGCCGCTTCGATGATGCGGTCGAAACGCGCACGCGCGCGCAGCCGAGGACGCTGGTTCGCCCAGACGAGAGCCAAGACGCCGTTACGGACGCCGCCTTCTTGCAGCGGGTGTCGACCGCCCTCGAAGCGCTCCGCGCGGGCGCGCTCGACAAGGTGGTCTTGGCGCGCGCCGAGGACTGGCGGCCATGCCCGGGTCAGGCCGCGCCGCCGCCGCACGCAGTCCTCGCCGCGCTGCTCGTCGAGCAGCCGTCGGCCTTCGTGTTCGGCGTCGGTCAAGGCGGCCGGAGCTTCGTGGGTGCCTCGCCCGAACTGCTTGCACACGTGTCGCGCGGGCCCGAGGGGCGCTGGGTGGCGACGGACGCGCTCGCCGGCACCGCGCCGCTCGACGAGCCGGCAGCGCGCTTGCTCGACAGCCCCAAGGACCGCCGCGAGCACGCCTACGTCGTCGAGGCCATCCGCGCGGCGCTCGAGCCGCTCTGCGTCCCCGGCACGCTCGACATCCCAACGACCCCCGTCGTTGCGACGCTGCCTCACCTGCGCCACCTCAGGACGCCCGTGCGCGGCCTGCTGCGCGGCGGCGTTCCGGCGCGCGCCGTGGTCGAGGCGCTCCACCCGACCCCGGCGGTCTGCGGCGCGCCCCGCGGTGCCGCATGGGCCTGGCTCGAGGCCCACGAGGGCTTCGACCGCGGGCTCTACGCGGGCCCCGTGGGCATCGACGAAGGCGAGACGGGCCTCTGGGTCGTCGGTTTACGCTGCGGCGAGCTCGACGTATCGGCCGCGCGGCTCTACGCCGGGGTAGGCCTCGTCGCGGGCTCTGACCCCGCCCGCGAGCTCGCCGAGACCCACTTGAAGCTCCGCGTCATGCGGTCCGCGCTGGCGTCGGCGCAGACGAGCGAGGCGACCCATGTCGCCTGAGGTCGCCCGCGCAAACGCAGACGCCGCAGCGACGCTGGTCGGCGCGCTCGTCGACGGTGGGGTGCGCGCCTTCGTGCTCTCTCCCGGCTCCCGCAGCACGCCGCTCGCCCTCGCGCTCGCGGCGCTCGAAGCGAGCGGCCGAGTCAGCGTCGTCGTGGCGGTCGATGAGCGCGTCGCGGCGTTCATTGCGCTCGGGCTCTCGCTGCCGAAGCGGGCGCCCGTCGCCCTCGTCTGCACGTCCGGGTCTGCGGGCGCGCACTACCTGCCTGCGCTGGTCGAGGCGCGGCGCACCGGCGCGCCGCTCATCGCGCTCACCGCGGACAGACCGCCCGAGCTGCACGGGTGCGGCGCGCCGCAGACCATCGAGCAAGCCCGCCTCTTCGGGGCGCACGCTGTCCACTTCTGCGACCCCGGTCCGCCGACCGAGGGCGGCGCGCGGGTCTGGGGTCGGGCCGCCGTCGACGCGCTTCGGGCGGCGACGGACCGCCCGGGCGGGCCAGCGCACCTGAACCTGCCGTTTCGTGAGCCCCTGTGGTCCGAAGGCCTGCAGGGCATCGCCGAGCAAGTCGCGCGACGCGTCTGGGGCGCCGCCCCGACGTCGACGTTCACTTGGCCGGCAGACATCGTCGACCGCATCGAGCGCGCGCAGCGGCCCCTCATCGTCTGTGGTGCGGCGCGACCTCACGGGGAGATGCAGGCTGCGGTCGTCGCGCTCTCAGAGGCCTGGGGCGCTCCTGTCTTGGCGGAGCCCATCTCGCAGCTCCGCTTCTCAGGCAGGCACGCGGCTGTGCTGTCGAGCGGCGAGACGCTGCTCCGTTCCGCTGGGTTTATGGCCGCGCATGCGCCCGACCTCATCGTCCGCGTGGGCGGCACGCCGACGACGCGCGCGGGTCAGTCTTTCGTCGCGGGGTGTGGCGCGCTGCAGCTCGGGGTCTCGCTCGACGGCCTGCGCGCCGACCCCGCAGACCGGCTCGCCGCATGGTGCGACGGTGAGCCCATCGCCGCGCTGCGGTCGCTGCAGCGCATCGCGCCCGCCGTAGACCCGTCCAGCGCATGGTCTCGCGCGTGGATCGACGCCGACCGCGCGGCCAGCGAGGCGCTTCGTGCGTCTGTGTTAGGCGAGTTTTGGTCGGGGTCAATCATGGCGAGCGTCGCGCAGCGACTGGCGGACGCGGACGCGCTCTTTGTGGCGAGCAGCATGGCTGTGCGCGACCTCGACGCCTTCGCGCCGCGGCGCGACGTCGATGTTCACGTCTATGCGAACCGCGGCGCGAATGGGATTGACGGCACGATTGCGACGGCGCTCGGCGTCGCGAAGGCGAGCGGCCGTCGCGTCGTGGTGCTGCTCGGTGACGTCGCTTTCCAGCACGATGTGGGCGCGCTCGTCGCGGCGCGCGGCGCGGGCGTCGACCTGACGCTGGTCGTCACGGACAATGGCGGCGGCGCGATATTCGGCTACTTGCCCATCGCGTCCCAGACGCCTCACTTTGACCGCTACTTCTTGACCCCGCCCGAGGCCGACATCTCGGCGCTCGCACGGGCGGCCGGCGCGACCGTGCACGCCTGTGACTCGACGGAGACCCTCGGGCGCGCGCTCGACGCGGCCCGCGCAGCGCCGGGCCTGCACGTCGTGCACGCGCGCGTCGACCGCGCCGTGGACGCGGCGGAGCATCGCGCGGCGTTCGGCGCCGCAACCGCAGCCGTCGAGGCGACACTCACCTCAACCACGCACTTCAACTCAGGAGCCACGTCATGAGCGAGACCCCTGCGCTGCCCGCTTGGGAGCGCGTCCGCGACTTCGAGGACATCGAGTACTTCAAGGCCGAGGGCATCGCGAAGATCGCCATCAACCGGCCCGAGGTTCACAACGCCTTCCGGCCGCAGACGCTCTTCGAGCTGCAGTCCGCCTTCTCCGACGCGCACGAGGACCCGGACGTGGGGGTCATCATCCTGACCGGCACCGGCGGCAAGGCCTTTTGCTCCGGCGGCGACCAGCGTATTCGTGGGGACAAAGGCTACGTGGGCAAGGACGGCGTTCCTCGCCTGAACGTCCTCGACCTGCAGAAACAGATTCGCTCGATGCCCAAGCCGGTCGTCGCCATGGTGGCCGGTTGGGCCATCGGCGGTGGCCACGTGCTGCATGTGGTCTGCGACTTGACCATCGCAGCGGATAATGCGCGCTTCGGGCAGACTGGGCCGCGCGTGGGCAGCTTCGACGGCGGCTTCGGCGCCAGCTACCTCGCCCGCCACATCGGTCAGAAGAAGGCCCGCGAGATTTGGTTCCTGTGTCGCCAATACGACGCGCAGCAGGCGCTCGACATGGGCCTCGTGAATCACGTGGTCCCGCTGGAGCGACTCGAGGCCGAGACCGTTCAGTGGTGCCGTGAGATGTTGGATCTCTCGCCGCTCGCGCTGCGCTTGCTCAAGAGCGCCTTCAACGCGGAGCTCGACGGCCAGGCGGGCATTCAAGAGCTCGCTGGCAACGCGACCCTGCTCTACTACATGAGTGAGGAGGGGCAGGAGGGCAAGAACGCCTACGTTCAGAAGCGCCGGCCCAACTTCAAGAAGTTCCGGCGGCTGCCCTGATGGACGCGCTGCGCCCCTCGACCGCGCGCGTCTGGCTCGCCGCCATTCGACCGCAGACGCTGACTGCGGGCGCCGTGCCCGTGCTGGTCGGCACAGCTTTGGCGCACGCGGACGGTGTGAGCCACGCAGGCGCCGCGCTCGCGGCCCTCGCGGGGGCGATCTTCATCCAAATCGGCACGAACCTCTTCAACGACTACGAGGACTTCAAGCGGGGGGCGGATACCGCCGAGCGGCTTGGCCCTGCGCGTGCCACGCAGCGCGGCTGGCTCACGCCGCGGCAGGTCGGGATCGGCACTGCGGTCAGCTTCGGGCTCGCGGTTCTGTTTGGTGCCCTGCTGGTGGAGCGCGCGGGCATGCCCATTCTCGCGCTGGGCGTCGTCAGCGTTGTGTGCGGGCTGGCCTACACGGGCGGCCCGATGCCGCTTGCCTACCACGGTCTTGGCGATGTCTTCGTCATGGCCTTCTTCGGGGTCGCTGCCGTCGCCGGGACCTACTTTGTGCAGGCGCTCACGCTCACGCCGAGCGCTGTGCTGCTTGGCGTCGCCATCGGCGCGCTCGCAACATGCATCTTGATCGTCAACAACCTGCGCGACCGCGTCACGGACGCCAAGGCGGGCAAGCGCACGTTGGCGGTG
>Ga0114972_10000269_pt1 | contig 38549 bp, 33 predicted proteins | sample M_140807_EF_Meta_FD_87354 | JGI IMG/M metagenome (GOLD analysis project Ga0114972, IMG submission 87354) | Freshwater microbial communities from Lake Montjoie, Canada to study carbon cycling - M_140807_EF_MetaG | ecosystem: Environmental > Aquatic > Freshwater > Lake | place: Lake Montjoie... | reverse complement strand
CGCTGCTGCCGGTGATCGATGCGATCCTGGAGGCTGACCGGACCGCACCGGTCAAGCAGCGGCACACGGCCAAGCGAATTTTCGAACGTCTGCGCGACGAGCATGGTTTCGCCGGTGGCTATACCGTGGTCAAGGATCATGTCCGGCTCTGCCTGGCGCGCAACCGGGAGACCTTCGTGCCGCTGGCGCATCCGCCCGGTCATGGTCAGGTGGATTTTGGCGAGGCTGTCGGCGTGATCGGCGGTGTGCGGCAGAAGATCCACTTCTTTTGCATGTCGCTGCCGCAGTCCGATGCGTGCTTTGTGAAGGCCTATCCGCGCGAGACGAGCGAGGCGTTTCTCGACGGCCATGTCTCGGCCTTCGCCTTCTTTGGCGGCGTTCCGCTGTCGCTGCTGTACGACAACCTCAAGATCGCGGTGGCCAAGATCTGTGGCGACGGCAAGCGCGAGCCGACCCGGGCGTTCACCGAACTGCTGAGCCACTACCTTTTTGCCGATCGCTTCGGTCGTCCAGGCAAGGGCAACGACAAGGGCAAGGTCGAGGGCCTGGTGAAGTACGCGCGGGCCAACTTCCTGACGCCGATCCCCGAGGCCGAGAGCTATGAGGCTCTGAATGCTATGCTGGTGACGCGCTGTCGGGCCCGCCAGGGCGAGCATGCCGGGCGGCACGCAACGACCATCGGCGAGAGGCTGGTGGCCGATGCCGCGGCCCTGCGCAACCTGCCGGCGGTGGCGCTGGAGCCCTGCGAGAAGCGGGCTGCGCGGGTGTCGTCGACAGCGCTCGTCCGGTATCGTGGCAATGATTACTCGGTGCCGACGCGGTATGGCTTTCAGGATGTCCTGGTGAAGGGCTTCGTCGATGAGGTGGTGATCCTGTGCGACGGTCGCGAGATCGCTCGCCATCCGCGCTCCTATGCCCTGGGTGCGTTCGTGGCCGACCCGCTGCACTATCTGGCGCTGATCGAAATCAAGCCGAACGCGCTCGATCAGGCGGCCGCCTTGCAGGGCTGGAACCTGCCGGAGGTGTTCCAGCACCTGCGTCATCTGCTCGAGGCGCGCATGGGCAACCGGGGCAAGCGTGAGTTCATCCAGGTGCTCCGGCTGCTCGAGGCGATGTCCCTGGAGGTTGTCACGGCTGCGGTGAGCCATGCGATCCATCTGGGCGCCATCGGGTTCGATGCGGTCAAGCTGATCGCGCTGGCGCGGATCGAGCGGCGGCCCGTGCGGCTCGATCTGGCGGCCTATCCGCATCTGCCCAATTTGATGGTCCAGACGACGCGGGCCGCGGATTACACGGCCCTGATGCCGGAGATCGCGGCATGACCGGCAAGGCGATGGCCGATGCCATGCCGGTTAATACGACAAGCGGGACACCACAGGTGTTGCTCGCGCATCATCTCAAGCAGCTCAAGCTGCCGACGGTGCTGCGCGAGTATGACAAGGTGGCCCGCGAATGCGCCCGGGACGGTGTCGATCACCCCCGCTACCTGCTGCGACTGATCGAGCTTGAGCTGATCGACCGCGAGCGGCGCACGGTGGAGCGGCGCATTCGCGCGGCTCGGTTCCCGGTCGTGAAGAACTTCGACACCTTCGACTTCATCGCCATGCCCGGGCTCAACAAGATGCTCGTCCTCGAGCTGGCGCGCTGCGAATACATCCTGCGCCGCGAGAACATCATCGCGCTTGGCAACAGCGGCACGGGCAAGACCCATGTGGCGCTCGCGCTGGGCCTGGCGGCCTGCCAGAAGGGGTTCAGCGTTGGGTTCACGACCGCGGCCGCGTTGGTCAGCCAGTTGCTGGAGGCGCGCGACGAACGGCGGCTGCTGAAGCTGCAGCGCGACCTGGCCTCGGTGAAGCTGCTGATCATCGACGAGCTCGGTTACGTTCCGCTGTCGCCCAGCGGCGCCGAGCTGTTGTTCGAGACCTTCTCGCAGCGCTACGAACGCGGTTCGACCATCGTGACATCGAACCTGCCCTTTGAGGACTGGACCTCGGTGCTGGGTTCGGAGCGGCTGACCGGCGCGCTGCTGGACCGGCTCACCCACCACGTCAGCATCCTGACGATGAACGGCGACAGCTACCGCCTCAAGCAATCCGCCGGACGCCGCCGCGCGGCCGCCAGGGCGGAGCAAAACCAGGCCACCGCCGCCGCTCCAGAGACCGACGAAATCACCCAACCCTGACGGACTTTGCTGGCGCCGCCTTGCAGCCAGGCCCCCGATCGGGGGCCTGGCTGCAAGGCATACAGCCCCGAATGAGCGGCCTGCTTTTGCTCCGCCACACTGGCCTGGAATTCGACCGCCGTTGACACACGCGGTATTCTTACCTGCACCAATCGGTTTTCAAACCTCGCATTCACCCACCATCGATAACGCCGTTAACCACTGGCTGCTTGGGATCTCGTTGAACTCGCCTGAAGCTTGGCGAAGGCTGCGGCTGGACGGCCTGGGATTCGGTCAGTGCAGGCAAACACCGACCCTCCCGCCCTACAGCCCCGAATTCACCCCAACGAGAATGCCTTCTCCAAGCTCAAGTCACCGCTGTGCAAGGCCACAGCGCGCACCGCTGAAGCACTGTGGTCCACCACCGGCCGCATCGTCGACGCATTCACGCCCGACGAGTGCGCCAACTACGTCGACGCCGCAGGATACAACCCAGCGTGATCGGAAACCGCTCTAGCGGTACTGCGCCGTCAGCCTGACAGACTCTAACCAACTGGACGGCGGCGCCCCCCGCCCAGACAACGCTGCTGCAACACGCAGTGGGATAAGACCGAGGACTTAACCTTCGAGGGGATACATCGAGGGGCGCCCATCACAAGTGGCCGGGTTAGGCACCAGCCAGGCCGTCCCCAACCATGGCCAGGGGATCGCACACCCTGTCAAAGGTGGCCGCGTCCACATATCCCGACGCGAGGGCGGCCTCGCGCAGGGTAGAGCCGTCAGCATCCGCTTTCTCTGCGATGTGTGCGGCCTTCTGATAACCGATCACCGGCGATAGCGCCGTGACCAACATCAGGCTGTCACCAAGCGCGGCTGCGATGCGCTTCTCGTTCAGCTCGGTTCCCTCGACCGAGAAGGTCCGGAATTTCTCGCAGCCATCCGCGAGGATGGTGGCCGAGTGCAGGAAATTATTGATGATGATCGGTCGCATTGCATTCAGTTCGAAGTTGCCTTGGCTGCCCGCGAACGCCACCCCGCTATCGTCGCCTAGCACCTGTATGGCGATCATCACGATTGCTTCGCACTGCGTGGGGTTGACCTTGCCTGGCATGATGCTGCTGCCCGGCTCATTGGCCGGCAGTTTGAGCTCACCCAAACCGCACCGGGGACCAGAGCCAAGCCAGCGCATATCATTGGCAATCTTCATCAGCGAGACGGCAAGGCTGCGAAGCGCGGCATGGGCCCGAACCATCGCGTCAAGGGAGCCTTGCGCCATAAACTTATTGGGCGCGGTCACGAACGGCTTGCCAGTCAGCGCCGCGATCTTCTTGGCGACAGCGACACTGAAACCTTTGGGAGCGTTCAGCCCAGTGCCTACAGCGGTACCGCCAACCGCTAACTCATACAGCCCCAACCGGCTGTGCTCGATTTCCGCAATACAGGCGCGCAGCTGGGCAGCATAGCCGGACCATTCCTGTCCGACGGTCAGCGGGGTCGCGTCCTCAAGATGCGTTCGGCCGGTCTTGACCACGTGCATCCAGCCGGCCGCCTTGCCTTCGATGCAGGCAGCCAGTTTATCAACCTGCGGCAGCAGTTGGGCATCCAGGATTTCAACCGCGGCAATATGCATGGCCGTTGGAAACGTGTCGTTCGAAGACTGGCCCATGTTGACATCATCATTTGGGCCGACGGGCTGCTGCGACCCTAACGTGCCCCCAAGAAGCTGGATGGCGCGATTGCCCAGTACCTCGTTGACGTTCATGTTGGACTGCGTGCCGGAGCCGGTCTGCCAGACGTAGAGCGGAAAGTGCTCATCCAGCTGGCCGGCGATGGCCTCGTCAGCAGCGCGGAGAATAGCATCGGCCTTCCAACACGGCAGTCGGCCTGCTTCCTGGTTTACCAGGGCGCAAGCTTTCTTCACGACGCCATAGGCGTGATAGACAGGTTTAGGCATGCGGTCGTTACCGATCGCAAAATGCTGCAGCGACCGGGCTGTCTGAGCGCCATAATATGTGTTGGCTGGGACCTCCATCGTCCCCATGGAGTCGAACTCCTCGCGGGTGCCGGTCGCTGACAGGCCGATAGGCAGGTCCTGCATGACAGGGTGACCGTTTGTTGGCTCGCTCATGATCGTCTCCCGGAGAGGTTGCAGCACGTGGTGGGCGGGGACGGGCCAGATAAGAAATAAGATGGGACGTTACCGCCGCTGCCCCCCGAATAGGCGCTAACCTCGTCGTGCTTCGTCCGCCACCGCCGATGCACCCGTGGACGAGTTGGCGGTTAGCTGCACATCTTCTGCGTCTTCGCCGCCATAACCATCAGCGTCGGTGACCCGGCCGCGAAAAATGAAGTAGACAGTCGCCGTGTAAAGTAGCGTCAGTGGCATGACGATGAGTCCTGCCCCCCAAAACATGAATTCCAGGCTGGACGACGGCGAAGCCGCCTGTTCGATCGTGATCGTGAACGGCACCATGTAAGGCAGGAAGGATCCTGCCAAGGTTCCAAAAGCAGCGGCGAAGATCACGGCACCGCAGGGAAACATCCAATGGTCGCGCTGCGTCTTCCAGCCCCAGGCCATTCCCACCGCAGCCAGAAGCGCAGCGACTGGGAGCAGCATCAAAGCGGGTCGCTGCGACCAGCGCTCCAAAACCTGCAACTTGTAGGACATCGAAATTGTCAGTGCCAGGATCAGGAAGATGATCAGCGCAACAGCTAATCCGGGCAGCACGCGATACCCGAACGCCCGCGCATCGCCAGTGGTTTTCCCAATGATCCAACACGCCGCGATCATCGCATTGCCGATGCACATGCCAACCCCACAGGCCAGGGCGAGCGGATGCAGCCAGAAGAATGGTCCACCTACGAAATGCACACCGTCAATCGGAAGCCCCACGACAAAGGAACCGACCAAGGTTCCCTGCACGAAGGGTGCGACGAACGACCCGCCGACGAAGCCCATATCCCAGACGCGTCGCATGAACGGCTTGGCCTTGTAACGGAACTCGAACGCCACGCCGCGCAGGATCAACGACAGCAGCATCAGGATCACCGGCAGATAGAAAGCCGAGACGGCGATGGAATAAATCAATGGGAAGGCGCCGAACAGGATGGTCGCGGCAACGACCAACCAGGTCTCATTGCCATCCCAGACCGGCGAGATCGACGCAAGAAGGTGCCGGCGGGACCGTTCGTCTGGTGCGAACGGGAACAGCATGCCGACGCCGAGGTCGAACCCATCCAGTAACACATAGAGCAACAGCGACAGCGCGAGCGCACCAACCCAGAACTCGAGCATCGTCCTAACCCCTGTCCCGCCGGTGCTGGCTACGCTGTATCGCCGCGAACGCTCATTGGCCGTTTCGGATTCGGCGACCCGATTGGGCTAAGCGCAACAGCACCGGGGCCTGCCCGCAGCAGGCGATAGATGTAGATGGTGCCGAAGACAAAGATCAGCGCGTAGACCGAACAGAACACCAGCAAGCTGATGACCACCTCAGCCGATTGCAGCGTTGGCGTGGCGGCTTCGGTCGTACGGAGATGGCCGAAAATAGTCCAGGGCTGCCGCCCAACTTCAGCGGTGATCCAACCGGTGAGCGTGGCCAGGAAGCCCAGCGGGAAAGACAGGAAGATCGGCCAGAGCATGCGCCGCCGATCCTCCAGGCCACTCGTCCAGGCAAAGAAGGCTCCGGCCCAGGCCAGTACCAGCATCAACATCCCGATGCCGACCATGATGCGGAACGCAAAAAACGTGATCGCAATGGGCGGACGATCTTCTACAGGGATCGACTTGATACCGATTTCCTTGCTGGTCAGGCTTGAGGAGTCGATCAGGCTGCCGATGGGCGCAGGCAGTCTTATTTCGAAGCGATTGGTCTCCGTCGTTTCATCAGGCCAGGCGAACAGTACCTCTCCGGCCGGCTGTTCATCGTACCAGCGTCCCTCGATCGCCGCGATCTTGGAAGGTTGGTGCTTGACGACGTAGTCGCCGACGAGATGCCCAAAGATCAACTGGATCGGCACCAGCACCGCAGCGAGGCCGAGCCCCATACGCAGCATCACCCGGGCCTCTGCTTTATGCATCCCTCGCAGAAGATGCCAGGCGCCGGTCGCCGCCACGCAGAATGAGGTGGTGACATAGGCAGCCAAAATCATGTGCGAGACGCGCACGAAAACGACATTGTTCAGAATGATGCTGCGCCAGTCGGTTGGGACAAAAATACCATCGGCCGTGATGGTAAAGCCGGTCGGCACTTGCATCCAGCTGTTGTTTACCAAGATCCAGAACGAGGAGAGATTGGTTCCCAGCGCCACCATTATGGCGCTTCCCAAATACATTAATGGGGGAACACGATGGCGGCCAAACATGAGCACGCCGAAAAAGGACGCCTCCATGGCAAAGGCCGTGAAGCTCTCATAGGCCAATAGCGGCCCCTGGATCGGCCCCGAGCGGCGGGACAGCTCACTCCAGTTCGAGCCGAACTGGAAAGCCATGACGATCCCCGAGACCACACCCAGACCAAAGGCCACACCGAAGATCTTCAGCCAAAACTCGAACAACCGCCGGTAGACTGGCAGGCCGGTCTTCTGGCTGAGGCCTTCCAGCACGCACAACCACGCCGCCAGGCCGATGGTAAAGGCCGGGAAAATAATGTGGAACGAGACGGTGAAGGCGAACTGGATCCGCGATAACAGGACCGCGGTCAGATCTGGGGTCACAGCGAGGGCTTCCTCTCAGACATTCTGGATCTTCAGTGCCGTCGCGGTTTCTGCCCGCACCTTCCGGCACGCTTCGGAATCGAGCTTGAGGTCGATGCCGAAGGTTGGAATCATCGCCTTCATCCGTGGCAGCCAGGCATCTTCAGTCAGCCTGTCGCCGAAGCATTTCTGTACGACGCTGAGCGCGATGAATGCGGCGGTAGAGGCGCCGGGAGAGGCGCCGAGCAAGGCGACGATGGATTTGTCAGCAGCCGAGACCAGCTCGGTGCCAAACTCCAGCTCGCCGGCCTCGTGCTTGAACCAGCCGGCGCTTTCATGTGGCTTGATCGTCTGAACCCGCTGCCCAGCGACGGCTTCGCGCCAGTCCCTCCGCACCGCGCTGGGAAAGAATTGTTTAAGCGTATCGAACTGGTGAGACGCGCTCTGCAGCACCTGCCCGACGAGGTATTCCGACAGCTTCATATTGTCCCGCGCCACATCCAGCAGGGGGATAAGGTTGTGGATGCTCAGCGAGTCAAATAAGTCGGTCAGCTCGCCGTGCTTGAGGAAGCGCGTCGAGAAGCCGGCATAGGGCCCAAATAGCAACGAGTGCTGCCCATTGACGATACGGGCATCGAGGTGCGGGACGGACATCGGCGGGGAGCCGGAGGCCGCCTCACCGTAAACCTTGACGTTGTGATGCTGCGCTACCGATAAATTATCACAGCGCAGCCAAATGCCGCTGATCGGAAAGCCGCCATAGCCCTTGCCCTCGGGGATGTTCGATTTCTGCAGCAGTGGCAGCGATCCGCCGCCCGCGCCGATGAACACGAACCGGGCCGACACGGAATGGTTTCGCCCACCCTGTTGCACGGTCACCCGCCAACGGCCATCGGCCTCTCGGTCCAGGCCAATCACCTTGCTGTCGTAGTGCACCTCAAAGCCGGATTGGGCCTGGAGGTTCTGCAGAAGCAGATGAGTCAGAGTCCCGTAGTCGACATCCGTGCCCGTTATCATCCGCGTCGCAGCAACCGGTTCGCTGTCGTCGCGCCCGTCCATGATCAGGGGAGCCCAGCCAGCGATGGTTGAGCGATCTTCCGCGTATTCCATGCCTTTGTAGCAATGATGGGCCGACATTTCCTTGAAGCGCGCCTGCAGGAAGGCGACATTCGCCTCGCCCCACACAAAGCTCATATGCGGACAGGAATTGATGAAGGCGCTCGGGTCGGGGATCGCGCCTTTCCTGACCAGGAAGCTCCAGAGTTGGCGTGACAGGTCGAATTCAGTGTTGACCTCCAAGGCCTTGGAGATATCAACGCTGCCATCCTCGCGCTGCGGCGTGTAGTTCAGCTCGCAATTCGCGGCGTGCCCCGTGCCGGCGTTGTTCCAGCCATCGGAGCTTTCCTGCGCGCAGTCGTGCAGCGCCTCGAACATGGTGATCGTCAGCGAGGACTCCAACTCCTGCAGCACCGTACCCAGGGTTGCACTCATGATGCCGGCCCCGATCAGGACGATGTCGGGCCGGTTGGGATTGCTGGACGACATGGGAACTCCCGGGGCGAGTGCAGTTAGGACGGTATCAAGCCTTTTGGAAGGGCACCGCGGTATCTGGGCCAATGATGACGTAGGCGCGGCGCCAGGGCTGGTCGTCGGTCAGGCGCCAGCTATGGCCGCTGCCCTGGGTGTCCTCGGCCAACAGGATATCGCCCGGACGGATGATGAAGGTGGCGCCGGTTGCCGTCTTGAACTCGAGCGTGCCGGCAAGGGTGATGACGAACTGCCGTGTCGGCGCGTCATGCGGAGCGAAGGCCCCGCCCGATCTGGTTTCCCGGAAGGAGATACGGCCGGCCGGGATATCACCGCTCAGCACATCGCCACGTTCGCCCTTCGGCAAGTCGATCGTGCCTTCTTCGAACACCGAGTTGCCGTCGGCCCCAGCCCAAATCCGTACACATCGAATCATGGGGCCGTCTTCCGATCAGGATTCAACGGAAATAGCCTCTGATCGGATTGGTCTCGAGCAGTTCGATGACCTCGTCGCCACGGCCATTGAGCACCGAACGGGCCGCCCAAAGAGCGAAGCCTTTGGCCGCGCCCAGTTCGATTTTCGGGGGCATGGCAAGCTCCTGCGGGTTGGTCAGGACATCCACCAGCGCCGGGCCCGGATGGGCGAAGGCAGCCTCAAGGGCTCCGCGCAGGTCTGCAGGATCCTCAACACGGGCACCATGGATGCCCATCGCATTGGCCATGGCCGCGAAATCCGGGTTCTGGAGATTGACCGCGAAATCGGTGAAGCCGGCCGCCTTCATCTCCAACTCGACGAAGCCGAGCAATCCATTGTTGAAGATCACCACCTTCACCGGGAGGTTGAGCTGTGCCAGCGTGATGAAATCGCCCATCATCATGGTGAACCCGCCATCGCCGGACAGCGAGATCACCTGGCGCTTCGGATGCGTTGCCTGCGCGCCGATCGCCATCGGCATGGCATTGGCCATAGAACCGTGCGCGAGCGAGCCCAGCAACCGCCGGGTCCGAGACGTCTTGATGTAGCGGGCCGTCCAGATCGTTGGCGTGCCGACATCGAAGGTGAACACGGCGTCGTCGGTGGCGAGTTCGCTGATCGTCTTAGCCACGAACTGCGGATGGATCGGGCGATGGCCAGCCTCGCCGGTCGCAAGGTCGTCCAAACCCTCGCGCGCTTTGGCATAGTTAGCCCGCGCGTCATCGAGATGGGCGCTATCGGTCTTGGCCTGCAGCAGCGGCAGCAGAGCATCGATCGTAGCCCCGACATCACCGACCAGGCCGAGATCGAGACGGCAGCGGCGACCGAGATTCTGCGGCCGAATATCGAGCTGGGCGATGGTCGCGTGGGTCGGGAAGAACTGCCGGTAGGGGAAATCCGTCCCCAGCATCAGCAGCGTGTCGCAATCCTTCATCGCATGGAAGCCGGAGGAGAAGCCGATCAGCCCGGTCATCCCGACATCGTAGGGATTCTCCCACTCGACATGCTCCTTGCCGCCCAGCGAGTGAACGATGGGCGATTTCAACCGCTCCGCCAGCTGCATCAACTGGTCATGCGCACCGGCGCAGCCGCGGCCGCAGAACAAGGTAATGCGCTCGCCCTTGTTCAGCAGCGCCGCCAGTGCCGCCAGCTCATTGTCTCCGGGCCGCGAAACGGGGGGGGCGGGCAGCAAGCCGGCTGCGGGCGATGGCTCGGCCTTGGCTGGCAACAACGCCACGTCGCCGGGGATGACCAGCACCGCGACGCCACGCTGGCCGACCGCCGCCTTGATCGCGCTTTCCAGCATACGCGGCATCTGCTCAGCCGAGGTTACGATCTCACAGAAATGGCTGCATTCCTTGAAGAGGTGCTCAGGGTGTGTTTCCTGGAAATAGTCCGAGCCGATCTCGATCGAGGGGATCTGCGCGGCGATGGCCAAGACCGGGACCCGCGTCCGGTGGGCATCGAAAAGGCCGTTGATCAGATGCAGATTGCCCGGCCCGCAGGAGCCTGCGCAGACGGCGAGACGCCCAGTCAATTGCGCCTCGGCGGATGCAGCGAAAGCCGCCGCCTCTTCGTGGCGCATATGCATGAAGGCGATGTGCCCATCTCGTTGCATGGAATCAGTGATGCCGTTCAGGCTATCCCCGACCACACCGTAGATGCGTTTAACCTCGGCATTGCGCAATGTAGCAACCATCAGGTCGGCGATCGTCTGGCTGCTCATGTGCGCTCTCTGTCCTATGCCGCATGTTCTTACGATGCCTTGTGTCGCCCGGATACCCGATCACTCAGCATTAAAGTCAAGACAAAACGATTAACAAATCCGCCAGAATGTCCCGGTGCCGAGCCGACCAATGTCGCTTCTGGCGAGGGCGTCGAACCACTTGCTGCTGGCCTTGCTCGGTGCGGCGACCGGGGCAGATATCGCGGATGCCCAGTGTCATGGTTCAGATCCGGTGAATGCCGGCCTGGTTGCGGGTAGTCTGGGCTTTGCCATCGACCAATCGCCGGTCAATCTGCCGCTGTAGCGGGAAGGCCGAATACGTATCCTGACACTCTCGACCAACAATCGCACACCGTAGGCGCCGAACCTGCCGGCGATTACGTAAATAGGCTTTCCCGTTGTGGTGGTGATCCCGCATTTTGGCCTTTCGGCACCTGCCGGGCTACCGCCCGAAATCACCCAGCCATTGACGCCTACGCTGCGACCGTCACTGGCTGCACCGGCGTTGCAGGGACGGCTGCCTGATCAGCGAGTGGACCTTGCTTACCCCGAACTCGCCAACCCCGAGGGCAACTCCCGCTTCTTGCTAGCCGATCCGGAGCGCAGCCGCCGAGCAGTGCAATTGGCGGGCATCAAGCCAGAACAGCGGACCCGCGCCCTGCCCCGTCACCCCCCAGCGCGATACCCCGTGAAGCGGAAGACCCCGAGCGGTTCCTCGTCGAATCTCCAAGGCTGACGAAGGCGGGCGGTCATGGCCCAGACATAGGGGGCCGCCCCCGCCAGCAAGTCGAATTGCCGCTCGTTCAGCCGTAACCCGGCGCGCTCCGCGACCAGGGCCACCGCCGCGCGCTCGGCGGCGCTTAGCGTCGCCGGCTCAGGGTCCGGGACAGGCGGCAGCGGCGGCGCGGCGGCACCAGGGACGAGCGCGGGTCGGCGGCTGCGCCAGCCGCTCGCTCGCTCATAGGCATGGGCGATCCGCAGCACGGCGGCGTCGGCGAAGGGCCGTCCCGCCACCTGCATGGACAGCGGCAGTCCCTCCTCGGTAAACCCAATACATTGGGCGAGCGCCGGTCCACCCAGCACGTTAAAGGGTGTCGTGAACGAACTCTTCTGCCAGAAATGCAAGGGGCGATGCGCCGAAAGCAGGGGCGCTGGCCCGGGGCCGGCCGTTACCAGCGCATCGAAGCGATCCCAAAGCGGCGCTGCTTCAGCGAGCATCACCCGCCGCGCGCGCTCGGCATTCACCACATCTTCGCCGCGAATCAGGATGGCGGCGAGCGAGCGGGCCAGGAAATCCTCGCCGAACAGGCCGGGGTCTGCGCGGAACGCAGCCTCATGCACCGCGTAGAGTTCGGCCTCGGCATGCGTGATTTTGACATCTGCATAGTCCTGCAGGGCGCGCAATGTCGTCTCCTCAAGCGTCGCGCCGAGCCCCCGCAACACGTCGAAGGCAGCATCGAGAGCGGAGCGCAGCGGCGCGCCGACCGGCGCCTCACTCTCGAATTGCTGCCGCAGAACGCCGATCCTGACGCCCTTGAGGTCAGGCGTAAGAGTCGCGCTGTAATCTGGCACGGCGCGCGCCGCGCTCGCCGGATCGGTGGAGTCATAGCCGGCGATGGCTTGCAGCAGTATCGCGCAGTCCTCGACCGTCCAGGTCATCGGCCCGACATGGTCGTAGGAGAAACTATTGGTCCAAACGCCGCGCCGGGAGACCAGACCATAGGTCGGCTTCAGGCCTACGATGCCGCACAGCGCTGCCGGATTACGGATTGAGCCGCCGGTGTCGGAGCCAAGTGCGGCCATCGCCAGCCCCGCCGCCACCGCAGCACCGGAGCCAGAGGAGGAGCCGCCGGTGAAACGGGCGAGGTCCCAAGGGTTACGCGCAGGCGGCCAGGGCAGATCGAAGCTCGGCCCACCGTGGGCGAACTCATGCGTTGCGAGCTTCCCGAGCATGATCGCACCCGCCGCGTGAAGCCGTCGCACCGTCTCGGCATCCTCAACCGGGACGTAATCCATGCGGGTGCGGGAATGACCGGTGGTACGGATGCCGGCGGTGCAAAAAATGTCCTTGAGCGCATAGGGAATGCCGTGCAGCGGGCCCCGATAGCGCCCAGCCATGATCTCTGCCTCCGCCACCCGCGCCGCAGCGAGCGCCGCGTCGGCGGTGACCAGAAGATAGGCGTTCAGCTGTGGGTCGAGCGCCTCAATCCGCGCGAGGAAGGCGCGTGTCAGTTCGACCGGAGAGAGCGCGCGAGTGGCGATCGCGCGGGCCGCTTCCGCAATGGTCAGAGAATGCATCGGCCTCACTCCTCGATGCGGATACTGTTCGCGGGCTCGGCCCAGAGGGGCAGGTCGCGCGGCAACAGCGCAGCCATCGCCTCGACATGCGGCAAGGCTTCGCAGAGTTGCGCGAATTGCCGCGAATCCATGTCGAGGCCGGCCAGCTTGGCGAGCATGCCGTAGGTGACAGCCGCGGTTCGGCTCGGTGGCGGGGCGGCCTGATCTACTGGCTGGTCGCACCTTGCCGGTGCCGGCATCACCGGTCGATGGGCCCGCCACGCTGTCGCGCGTTCATAAGCGTGGCCGATCCGAAGGACCATGGCCTCATCGAAGGGCTTGGCAGCGATCTGCATGGCAAGCGGCAGGCCGTTGCTGGAGAAGCCGTGGCACAGCGATAGCGCCGGCAGTTGCGTGACGTTCCAGGGATTGGTCAGCGGGGGCGCGGCGAAATTGGCCTCCGCGCGCATCTCCGCCATCACCGGCGCCTCGCCCCAGGTGCCGCTGGTCAACAATGCATCAACATCCCCAAATGCTTCCAGCATCCCCTGGGTCAAATGGCGTTGCAGCCGGCGGGCCTGGATATAATCGCTGCCGCTCACGAGTGCGCCCGGCAGGATGCGATAGCGGAAGACTTCCCCGTAATCCGCCGGCAGCGAGCGCAGATGTGCCGCATGGATGGCAAAGGATTCCGTCAGCGCGATGATCCGCATGCAGGCCTGGTATTCGCCAAGAGGGCGCAGCGTCACCTCCCGGACCTCAGCGCCCAGGTCGCGCAGCACCGTAACGGCAGCCTCCATCGCGGCGATTGCCTCCGCCGAGGCACGGCGATCGGTCTCGTACCAATGGCGAACCAGCCCAATCCGTACGCCCTTCAGGCCGTTGCCGAGCGCTGCGCAGTAATCGGGTACGGGCAAATCGGCGCTGCTCGGGTCCTGCGGATCGTGGCCAGCGATCAACCCGAGCAGAATGGCACAATCCTCGACCGTCCAGGCCAGCGGCCCTGCATTGTCGAGCGTGAACGAGAGCGGCAGCACGCCGCGCTTCGGCACCCGGCCATAGGTCGGCTTGAGACCGGCAGTGCCACAGAACGCCGCTGGCAGACGGATCGAGCCACCAGTATCCGAGCCCAGCGCCGCAGGCGCCAAACCCGCCGCAACCGCAACCCCGGCACCCGAGGAAGAGCCACCAGGAAAACGCGAGAGGTTCCAGGGGTTGCGGGCGGGCGGCCAGGGCAGATCCCAACTCGGCCCGCCAGTCGCGAATTCATGGGTTGCTAGCTTGCCGAGCAGGACCCCGCCCGCAGCATGCAGGCGGGCAACAGTCGGCGCATCGGCGCTTGGCACATAGTCGCGGCAGCGCGCCGAATGGCCGGTGGTTGCAAGGCCCGCGGTCTCGAAGATGTCTTTCAGCGCGAATGGCACGCCGTGCAGCGGGCTTCGGGGACCGTTCGAGGCAATCTCGATCTCCGCCCGGCTCGCCGCATCCAGGGCCGCATCGGCAGTCACCGCGATATAGGCATGCAGCACCGGATTGAGGGCAGCGATGCGGGCCAGGAACGCCTCGGTCAATTCGATTGGTGAGAGCCGCTTGGTCGCAATCAAGCGGGCGGCCTCGGCGATGCTCAGGTCGTGCAGTTCGGTCATGGCGCGCCTTCCATCCGCCCGGGGGACAGATTCTGCAGCCGAGCGACCGCTTACGCAAACCCCGGTGCGTATCGGGCGTATGTCAGGGCAAGACCCGGGATGGCGCGCTGCGCCTACTCCTCAGTCGGCCTGAAATCCGGCTTGATGTCGAGCAGTGGCGTGCCGTCCACACAATCAAGTCCGCGCACCATCAGCCCGTCTGCCTCCACCGAAACGACCGTCACCAGCGCCGTGGCGATCGGGTTCGGCCGCACCGGCGAGCGCAGCGCGAAGGTGCCGAGCGCGGCCGAGGCGCCGGCCGGCACCTGGCGCAGCAGGTCGCGGCGGGCAAGATGCATCCAGTACAGCACCTCAATCCTTGCACCGACCTCAATGCCTTCCAGGGCCGGTCGCCATGCCGTATCCACCAGCAGCCGGCAGAGCGGCCCGTCAGGCCGGCCGCGACGCGGACAATCGGCGCGCCGCACGAAAGGTGTGTGAATGCGTCCGATGAAAGTCAGCGTCGCGTCTGCGCGATCTGGCATGCGGCCGCGCGTCTCACCGGGGCGGCTCGTCATGGCATCCTGGGGCAAGTGCTGGCTCATGTGCAGAAGGTGAGCGAGTGCCGCAAGTCGTTCAACCCCAGAACGCGGCATTGGCGGCCAGAGTGATAGACGTGATGACACCATCGCGTTATGGGAAAGATCGACCATCGTCCTAGAAGGCCGCATGCCCCGCCGTCGCGCCCTCTCTGCCCTGTTCGTACCCCTGGTCGCGCCGCAGGTCGCAAACGCTGCCGCGCCGGTGACCGTGTTCGCCGCGACGAGTCTGACCGAGGCCCTCAGAGCCATCGCCACAGGACCAGAGATCGCAGCGCCGGCGCCGCGCCTCGTCTTTGCCGCATCATCGACGCTGGCAAGGCAGATCGAACAGGGCGCGCCGGCCGATCTCTTCCTCTCGGCCGATGAGCACTGGATGGACTACCTCGCCACGCGCGGTCTGGCTGTGCCGGGCACGCGGATTAGCCCGATCGGCAATGCCCTGGTCATGATCGCCCCAGTCGATGCAGCACAGCCCATCGCGCTGGCCCCCGGCGTCGATCTGCTGGCGCGGCTTGGACCGCAGGGACGGCTCGCCATGGGCGATCCCTCGCATGTACCCGCCGGCCGTTACGCGGAGGCGGCACTATCTTGGCTCGGCCAGTGGCCTGCCATCACCTCTCGGCTGGCACGGGCGGAGAATGTCCGTGCTGCCCTGATGCTGGTCGAGCGGGGCGAGGCACCGCTCGGCATCGTCTACGCGACAGATGCCTTGGCGGCCCGCGGCGTCCGCGTGATCGCGACCTTCCCGGCGGAGAGCCATCCGCCGATCACCTACCCCTTCGCCCTGATGCATCGAGCCGCCACGAATGCCGCGGCCCGCGGGCTGCTCGATATGCTAGCCGGCCCCGTGGCGGCACCCGTCTGGATGCGTCACGGTTTCGTGCCGGCCCGTTGAGCCGGCGTCGATGAGCTTCATCCTCTCGCCAGAGGAATGGGAGGCGGTTCGCCTTAGCCTGATCGTCGCGACGCGCTCCTTGGCAATTTCCCTAGGCCCAGCGATCGGCGTGGCCTGGGTGCTGACCCGTTATCGCTTTCCCGGCCGCGCATTGCTGGATGCGCTGGTCCATCTTCCGCTCGTCGTCCCCCCGGTTGTGGTGGGCTGGGGGCTGCTGCTGTTGTTCGGCGCGCGCGGGCCGCTCGGAGCGCCACTCGATGCCTGGTTCGGCATCCGGCTGGTGTTCACAACCGCCGGCGCGACGCTCGCCACCGCAGTGATGTCCTTCCCGCTGATTGTGCGCGCCATCAGGTTGGGACTCGAAGGGGTGGATACAGGGTTGGAGGCCGCGGCGCGTAGCCTTGGCGCCGGTCCGCTGGATCGCTTCGTTACGGTAACGTTGCCGCTGATGGCGCCCGGCATCCTTGCGGGCGCCATCACCGCCTTCGCGGCCGGGCTTGGGGAGTTCGGTGCCGTCATAACCTTCGCCGCGAACGTCCCGGGAGAGACGCAGACTCTCCCGCTGGCAATCTACGCTGCGATCCAGACCCCGGGCGGCGAGGCAATGGCGGCCCGGCTTGCCGGGATCGCCTTCGCGCTGGCGATCACAGGGTTGCTATTGGCTGAATTCATCGCCCGGCGCATGCGCCGCCTCCTCGGGCAAGGGTGATGCTGGAGGTCACTCTCCGCCATCGGTACCAACGCGACGGCTTCGCCCTGGATCTCGCCTTCACCCTGCCGGGCAATGGCGTGAGCGCGATCTTCGGTCCCTCGGGCTGCGGCAAGAGCACGCTGCTGGCCGCCATCGCCGGCCTGCTGGCCCCGGATGAGGGCCGCATCCTGCTGGATGGCAAGGTGTTGCTGGATACCGCGCATCGCCTGTCGCTGGCACCGGAACGGCGGCGCTGCGCCATGGTGTTCCAGGACGCCCGGCTGTTTCCGCACCTCTCGGTCGAGAGCAATCTGCGCTATGGATTGCGCCGCGCGCCACGCGGGACAAGCGGGCCGGCTCTTGCCGAAGTTGTTGCGCGTCTTGGCATCGGCCATCTTCTGGCCCGCCAACCCCGGGGATTGTCGGGGGGCGAACGGCAGCGGGTCGCGCTCGGTCGCGCGCTGCTTGCCCGGCCGCGCCTGCTGCTGCTCGATGAACCGCTCGCTGCCCTCGACGCGCCGCTCCGCGCGGAGGTGCTGCCCTTCCTTGCGGGGCTGCGCGAGTTCGGTGTGCCGATGCTTTACGTGACCCATGCGCTGGACGAGGTGGATGCGCTGGCGGACCGGCTCATCCTGCTCCGGGAGGGGCACCTGATCGCCGCGGATACGGTGGAAGCGCTGGCCTTACGCACCGACCTGCCGCTGGCCTCGCGGCGTGATGCTGGGGCGGTGCTGGCCTGCTGCATCGCCGCGCATGATCCGGCCCGGGGTCTCAGCCGGCTGGAATTTCCTGGAGGGGCGCTCTTACTGCCCCTTCGGCCAGAGGCGCCGGGCGCGCAGGTCAGGGTCCGAATCCGCGCGCGCGACGTGGCGGTCGCCACGCATCCAATCGAGGGCCTCTCCACCCAGAACATTCTTCCCGCAACGATCCTTGGCATCGACCCGGCGCCGCAGCCGCAGGAGGTTTTTGTTCATTTGGCGATCGGCCCTAGCCGCCTGCTCGCGCGGCTGACCCGCGATAGTGTAGACCGCCTAGGCCTCAGTCCCGGCCGGGCAGTCTTCGCAGTGTTAAAGGCCGTCAGCTTCGACCGCGGCGGCACGGCGGAGATTTAGCTCGCTGAACGATCATGTCGCGCGGCGGATCATCTCCGCGGCCCGCTCGGCGGTCATCAGAACTGCCGGCTGTATGTTCGAGGAGGGGACCAGCGGGAAGACGGAGGCATCGACCACCCGCAGGCCTTCCAGACCACGGACCCGTAGCTCGGGATCGACCACCGCGCGATCATCCGTCCCCATACGGTTGGTGCAGGAGGGATGATAGACAGTGGTACCGGAACTGCGCAGGTAGCCGAGGAACTCCTCATCCGTCTGGGTGTTCAACCCAGGGGCGATCTCCTCCTGGATATAGTCGGCGAAGGGCGCGGTCGCGGCGATCCGCCGTGCCAGCTTGGCCGCTTCCAGCATCACCCGGATATCGCTCGGTGCGGTCAGGTAGCGGGCCTCGATGCGTGGCTTGTCCTCGACGCACGGCGAACGCAGCGTCACCTCACCGCGGCTGTCCGGACGGCATTGGCAGAAGTTGAAAGTGAAGCCGGGATGCTTGGCGAGCTGGGCTGTCGAGACCCCCTGACGAGGATTGTCCAGCATGAAGTTCACGAACTGGAACTGCACCTCGGGCTCTTCCGACCCAGGCAGGATCCGAGCAAAAAGTGAGGCCTCCGAAGCGCCTATCGTCATATGGCCGCGCCGGCTGAGCGCCCAGTCGAGACCCATCTTCGCCATCCGCAGCGGATTGGCCATGGTTTCGTTCAGCGTATCGGCCGGCCGGGTGCGGAAGCCGAAACGGACCATGAAATGGTCCTGCAGGTTCTTGCCGACTTCGGGGGCATGTATCTTCGTCTCGATGCCGAGCGCCTGCAATGCCGCACCATCGCCGATGCCGGAGAGCATGAGCAGCTTTGGGCTCTCAATTGCTCCGGCCGAGAGGATCACCTCGCGTCGTGCGCGGTAGGTCTCCTCCCTGCCCTCAGGATTACGGACGACGACGCCGACTGCCCGCCCGCCCTCGATCAGAATGCGCAGGCCAAGCCGCTCGGTTTCGACCTTGAGGTTCGGTCGCCCGAGCGCAGGACGCAGATAGCCCATGGCCGGGCTCCAACGCATCCCCTTGTATACGTTGAGCTGGTTTGGGGAGACGCCTTCAAACCAGTCGCCATTATTATCGGCATTGCGCGGAAAGCCAAGTTTCATGCAGGTCTCAACGAAAGCGCGGCAGCCAGGGGTGGGCGCCGGCACCTCGGCGATCTGCATCGGTCCTTCTTTGCCGCGCCATTCGCTGTCCGGGCCGTGGAAGGTCTCCAGCTTACGAAAGGCGGGCAGGCACTCATCATAGGACCAGCCGCGGGCACCGAGCTGCGCCCAGCGATCGTAATCGCGCGGGCTGCCACGAAGGAAGACAAGCCCATTCACGCTTCCGGAGCCGCCGACCACCTTGCCGCGCGGCCAGTAGACGCTGCGCCCGTTCAGTTCGGCCTCAGGCTCGGTCTGATAGTTCCAATCGAATTTTTGGGTGACGTAGAGCCGAGCAAAGCCAACCGGGATGTGGATCCAGGGATTGTGATCCCAGGGCCCAGCTTCCAGCATCGTTACCGTCGTTGCCGGATTTTCGGACAGCCGCGCCGCCAATACGCAGCCCGCCGAGCCGCCGCCGAGGATGACGTAATCGGACTCCTGCATGTTCCCCCCCCCCCTCAGCCGCGCCAGGGCCGGCGTTTCCACAAATCCTGCAATTTTGCATCAACCGCCGCGGCCATTGCCTTGTAATCGGCGCCGATCAACGGGCGCATCGGCATGATCTGCCGTGCCATCTCCGCTTTGAAAGCCGGCTCGGCCAACGCCGCGCGGAAGGCCTGCTCCAGGCGGGCGACGACGGCTGCGGGCATCCCGGGTGGGCCGATGATGCCGCGCGCCGCACCGGCGATCAGATCGTATCCACATTCGCGGAAAGTTGGTGCGCCCGGCAGGTCCGCCACCCGCTCTGGTGTTGCGACGGCCAAGCAGCGCAGCTTCCCTTCGCGTGCCAGCACCACCACCTCGTTTGTATTGCCAACGGCGAGCGCAAGATGCCCACCGAGCAATTGCGGCACCAGCGGCGCCGAGCCGGCGAAGGGCACATGGATGAAGGGCGGGATCCCAGCCAGCGCTTCGAATTCCAACATCACGATATGATCGTCGCTGCCGATCCCCGTGGTACCGCAATCGAGCGCACCAGGCTTGGTTTTGGCCGCCGCGACCAGATCAGCGAGTGTTTGATAAGGGCTCTCGGTACGCACATAGAGGCAGTTCGGATCCTCGACGATATTGGCGAGGAAGGTGAAGTCGAGCGCGCGGTACCGCGCTGTTCGCTCCAGCGGAATGCCGCTATGGGCGGGTGTCGTCGTCGCACCCAGCGTGTAGCCATCGGGCGCAGCGTTGAAAATTGCCTCCAACCCGATCTGCCCCGCGGCGCCGGGACGGTTGGTCACGACAGGGCGCAAACCTGGAATGCGTTCGGCGAGTAGCGGCATGACAAGCCGGGTCATGACATCAACACCGCCGCCCGCGGGGAAGGGCACGATGACCTCCACCGGCCGATCCCCGGGCCAGGGGGCCTGGGCTTGCCCAGCCGCAGGTAGGGCCAAGGCGGCCGCAAACAGGCCGCGACGTCGCAACATGAGGCGTCTCTCCCGATTTGACGCCTATCAGCGCATGCCCTGGCGTGCCGGGCAAGCGGGCGCATTTTCGCCATCACTGCGAGGCAGATAAGAGGCGTGCTCCCTTATCCCGCCAGGCGGGCGGTCTTCGCCCTGCTCGTCATCGTCCTGACCGCGACCCAACTCGGCCTCGCCTGGGCGGCGCTCAAGCCAGGCGGCTGGACGGTCTGGGAAGGCCTGGTCCTGCTCTGCTTCGCTGGCACGACGCCCTGGAGCGCGTTGAACGGCGCGAACGCGCTGATTGGCCTGCTGATCCTGCTGTTCGCCCACCCGCCGGCGGCGGCGGTGCTGCCGGTATTGCGTTCGGTGCGGCCCGGCCGGCCGGGCTTCGAGACCGCCATCGCGGTTTGCATTCGCAACGAGGACATGGGGGCCGTCCTGGCGCCGCTCGATCGCCTCATGCGCGGTCTCAGCGCGGCGGGTACGGCGGATCGCTTTACGCTCTGGTTCCTCTCGGACACCGCCGATCCGGGCTTGGCGGCGGCAGAAGCGGCGGCGATCAAAGCCTTCCCTCACCCCGCGCATTATCGCCGGCGGTCGCAAAATATCGGCTTCAAGGCCGGCAACGTGATGGATTTCCTCGATCATCATGCTGGCCAAGCCGAATTTATGCTTTGTCTGGACGCCGATAGCGAGATGACAGCCGAAGCGGTGCTTCGCCTTGTCGCTTGCCTGGAAGCGGCGCCGCGCATCGCCATTCTGCAGCAGCTGATCATCGGCCGCCCGACCAAGGCCGCTTTTCCGCGTCTATTCCAGTTCGGCATGCGCGCGGGCATGCGGAGTTGGGCGGCCGGGCAGGCCTGGTGGCAGGGCCCAGCTGGCCCCTATTGGGGCCATAATGCCCTAATCCGCATCGCCCCGTTCCGTGCCCATGCGCGGCTGGAGAGCTTGCCCAATGGCAGCCATATCCTAAGCCACGATCAGGTCGAGGCAGCCCGACTGCAAGCCGCCGGCTGGGAGGTCTGGTGCCTGCCGGAGGAGACCGGGTCGATGGAGGGAAACCCGCCGGCCTTGCCGGAATTCCTGGCCCGGGACCTGCGCTGGGCGGCCGGCAACATGCAGTACTTGGCGCTGCTCCGCCTGCCCGGGCTGACCACCATGGGCCGCTGGCAACTGGCACAGGCGATCCTGCTGTTCCTCGATGCGCTATTCTGGATGGGCGTGCTGGTCTTCGGTACGCTGAACGCGCTTACCGGGGGCGGGGCGGCAACGCCGGCCAGCGCGCTGGCGGCCTGGATGCTGGGTGTTTGGGGGATGCTCTACGCCCCGAAGCTCTGCGGCTATCTTGAAGTGTTGATCCGCCCGGGTCAGGCCGCGCGCTATGGCGGGACGGCACGGTTCCTCATCGGCGCGCTGGCCGAACAGGTCTTCACCACCCTGCTGGAACCGCTGCGCCTGTTCAGCAAAGGGTGCTTCCTGCTGGCCCTGGCCACGGGACGTAAGCGCGGCGGCTGGACCCCGCAAAACCGCACCGCGCGCGGCGTTGGCTGGCCAGCGGCGACGCGGATGTTCTGGGCGCCCACCCTGTTCGGTACTGCGATTTTCAGCGCACTTGCCATGGCGGGTGCGGCAGCCTGGGCACTACCGCTAGCCGGTGGCCTGCTGCTGGGCATTCCCTTCTGTGTCGTCACCGCGGCGCCCGACTTCGGCCAGTGGCTCAGCGGCAACGGCATTGCGGCGACACCGGAAGAGCGCTCCGGCGCTTGACCTCAGCGCCCTGATGGGGGCGGATGCCGGCCATGCTTCGCGCCCTGATGCTTCCACTCCTCCTGCTTTTAGCCGCTGCCGATGCGCCTCGGCCGGTCTTCCCGGCCGGTTCCGCCTTTGGGCTCGTGCCGCCACCCGGCTATCGGCCAAGCCAGCGTTTCATCGGGTTTGAGAAGATCGGAGAGGGCGGCATCGTCTTCGTCGAGTTACCCCCCGAGGCGTTCAGCGCAATGCGCGAGGGATTGAACAAGGAGGCCTTGGCGGCGCGCGGCATGCAGGAAATCAGTCGCCGGGAAGTGCCCCTGCCTGGGCGGGCACAGCCCGCTTTGCTGATCGTAGCCAAGCTGCAGGTCGGCCAGCAGATGGCCCATCGGTGGTTGCTGGTGGTCCCCGATGGCATCCGGACCGGGCTGATTACCGCGACCCTGCCGGGCAATTCACCCACTGCCACGCGTACCGCGGTGGAAAAGGCGCTACTGAGCGTCGCCATGCGCGCCGAGGTCGGGCTGGAGGAGCAGCGCTCAACGCTGCCTTTTCGTTTCGTGGATCGGCCAGGACTGAAGCTGCAGCGGGTGGTTGCAGGCGGCGCCGCGATTCTCTCCTCCCCCGGCGCGCCCTTCGGCACAAAAGGCCACCTCGAATGGCCGAGCATGGTGCTGGCTGCTGGCGCTGGGCCGCCGGTCGCGCCCGACCAGTTGGCGGCCAATGCCATCGCCGCGCTGCATGGGGTTGGGGCGCTGCATGACCTGACCATCACCGATGCCCCAGAGGAGACGCGCTACGCCGGGCAGCCAGCGATCCTGGTGCGGGCCGAGGCGTCAGGACCGACCCCGGGCAGCAAACTGAGGATCGCGCAATGGCTAGCGGTGCTGCCGAATGGTGGGCGATTGGCGGCGATCGCCCAGGCGCCATCGGCAACCTTCGATGCCGCCTGGCCGGATTTCAAAGCTGTAGCCGAGAGTGTCGAGGCTCGCTGATCGATCAACCTAGCAGCCGGCCGATGACCCGGGCGGTGTAGTCGACGACCGGGATCACCCGACCATAGTTGATCCGGGTCGGACCAATCACGCCGATCGCACCGACGATCCGCTCCTGGCCATTGCGGAAGGGGGCGACGACCATGGATAGGCCGGCGGTGTTGAACAGCCCGCTCTCGGCGCCGATGAAGATCTGCACCCCCTCGCCTCGCTGCGCGAGATCGAGCAGACGCAGCACCGTCTCCTGTGCCTCCAGCCGCTCGAAGAGGCCTTGGATTTCTGCAACCCGGGCCGCTTGGTCAAGGTTTTCCAGCAATCGCGCCTGCCCGCGGACAATCAGGCTGCCCTGGCCACCACCGGCCCAAGTGGCGATGCCGGCGGAAATGACTTGCTGGGTCAAGGAATCGAGCTCGGTCCGGTTAGCGGCAATCTCCTCGGCGATGCGGAGCCGCGCGTCCTCTAGGCCGCAACCCGCGAGCTGGGCGTTGAGATAGTTGCTAGCCTGTTGCAAGGCGGAGGGCGGCAGCCCAGCCGGCACCTCGATCACCCGGTTCTCCACCTGTCCGTCGGCCGTGACCAGCACCACGAGGGCACGGCCAGGGCCGAGCGCGACAAACTCGATATGGCGGATTGTCCCCTCGCTCTTTGGTGCGACGACCAGACCCGCGGCGCCTGCGAGGCCGGAGAGCATCTGGCCAGCCTCGGCCAAAGTCTCCTGCAACGAGCGACCCGAAGCAGCACAGCGGGCCGAGATCGCCTCCCGCTCGCTCTCACCGAGATCGCCGAATTCCAGTAGGCCGTCGACGAAAAGTCGCAGGCCGCGATCGGTCGGCAGGCGCCCGGCCGAGGTGTGTGGCGCATAGAGCAGGCCCGCCTCCTCCAGGTCGGCCATGACGTTGCGAATCGAGGCGGGCGAGAGGCCAAGCGGCAGGCGCCGCGACAGGGTACGAGAGCCAACCGGCTCGCCCGTCTGGACGTAGAGCTCAACCAATTCCCGCAGGATCGTGGAACTGCGCGAATCGAGGCCCGCGAGGCTCATCTGGGGCGCGCCAGTCGGGAGCTTGGGCAGCGAAACCATTTCCTCGAGTCTCAAGGGTCGTACCGGAAGGCCGCAGGGGTTGTTCGGCAAAGGCTAGGAAGGGCTTGCCGCAGCGTCAACCACGCCGCAGCCTGCCCAGGTTAGATGAAGAAGGACGCACCGCATGCCAGGACCGCTCGCCGGGATCAGGGTGCTAGACCTCACCTCGGTGTTGGTCGGACCCTACTGTACCCAAATCCTCGCTGAGATGGGAGCGGAGATCACAAAGGTTGAGCCCCCCGAGGGCGATATCGTCCGTCTGATCGGGCCGCAGCGGAATGCCGGCATGGGCTGCATGTTCCTCACCATCAATCGCGGTAAGCGCAGCATCGTGCTCGACCTGAAGCGGCCGGAGGCACGTGACGTCCTGTTGAAGCTCGCTGCGTCGGCGGATGTGCTGGTGACGAACATCCGCCCAGCGGCGATGGCCCGACTCGGACTAGATTGGCCGGCGTTGCAGCAGGCCAACCCGGCGCTGGTTTATGCCGCGATCGTCGGCTACGGCCAGGATGGACCCTATGCGCCACGCCCCGCCTATGACGACCTGATGCAGGGCGCGGCGCTGATCGCCGGGCTTTATGCCCGGGCGAATGACGGCGAGCCGCGCTACGCGCCCCTTGCCATGGCCGATCGTATCACCGGCTTGATGGCGGTCGGCGCGATCAATGCCGCGCTGTTCCACCGCGCCCGGAGCGGTGAGGGGCAGCAAATCGAAATCCCAATGTTCGAGACCATGGTAGCCTTTGTCCTCGGCGACCACATGGGAGGCAAGGTCTATAATCCGCCGCTCGATGCCGGAGGCTATCAGCGTCACCTGTCGCCCGACCGCAAGCCATACCGGACCAAGGATGGCTACGTCTGCACCATGATCTATAACGACCGGCAATGGCGGAATTTCTGTCGCGCTGTCGGCTGGCCGGACCTCGTCTCAACCGATCCACGCTTTGCCAGCCACGCCACCCGCACACGCCATATCGACGCGATCCTGGCCATGATGGCCGCCGAGTTCCTCACCCGCCCTACCGCCGAATGGCTTGATCTACTGGCGGCCGCCGATTGCCCGGTGACGCCGGTACATACACTTGAGACCATCTTCGAGGACCCGCACCTGCTCGCCAGCGGCTTTTTCACCGCCGAAGAGCATCCGACCGAGGGGAGGATCAAAGGCATGGGGATCCCCGTGCGCTATTCCGCGACGCCGACGGGAGAGCGCCGGCCGGCACCCAAACTCGGCGGCGATACCGCATCGATCCTTGGTGAGGCCGGCTTCGATGACGCAGCGATCGCCGCGCTCCTCGCCAGCGGAGCGATCAGAACTGGCTGAGCGGATCAAGCAGCCGCTCAGAGATTTACCAAATCTTCAATATCGACGTTGAAAATAAGGGCGCCGCTCCCCGGAAGCACGCCGCCAATGAACAACATTCCAACAATAATGCCCGAAACCGAGTCGGCCGAGCAGCTCTGTATCCTCGAACACGCAGTCTTCTCGCGGATTCCAGGCATCAGCTTCCGCCGCTCGGCCATGGACGGCACCCCAGTAATTGTCATGCCAATCGGCGAACGCGACGCGGCAGTACCTTTGCGGAGCCTGCAAGCCGAATTCGGCATTCCCGACGACAGCGCTGACGGTCAGATGCTAGGCCTAATCGCCGAAAGCCTGCATTACGTCACCGCGCTTTACCCGGGCGATCCGCTACCGCCGGAAGTGACCAGTGGCGGCGCCAGTTGGAGCCCGGCGGGGGTCCATCTGCGCCGCGCCCGCACGCGGCTCTCGATCGCCCTACTGGCCTGGCAGGATCCGGCAGCCGCCAAGCGTGCGCTCAAGGACCTTGATGGCGGCAACCGACTGGAAAGCGATCCTGAACTCCGCACCATGTTGGACAGCGCGGCTAGGCGGGCGGCGAATGAACTGGGGCTGACGGATTCCCTCGACGTGCAACAGCGGCTTGATCCTCTTGCCGATGAGTTCGCCTACATTGAGGCCTTGCGCGACAACCTGCTGCTACCGGTGCGCGGCCTTGTGTCGCGCGCCAAGCGGCTTTCGGTCGGCCTGAACCGGTATGACGCCATCCGTTGCAATGCCATCACCGGCGTCATCAAGATGAGCGGTCCGCCACTCGCCGATATGGACAAGCGCTTCACCCAAATGGACAACATTTGTCATGACGTTCTGGAATTGCTCCGAACGCCGGACGTCAATGTGCCGATCGTCCGGGAGAATCGTGACACGCTATATCGTACGCAGCGTGGCTGGCAGCCGGTACTTGAACAGTGGGTAAAGGTGGATCAAGGTGACGACGCAGCGGTTTGGATGATTGTTGCTTCGACCTATCAATTCCTTGCTCGGCGCTACCTGGAAGCCACCGCATGGCCTGCTTTCGACAGCCTAAATGTCGTCCTAGCCAGGAGCCGCCGACCGATCATGCGCTGGTAGTGGCGGCCCGATGACCTTCCTCAGCATCCGTCACGGCATCGCCTGCGGAGGCCAGGAATACATCGTTGCGAAACAGAACCTAGTCTATCGAGGAGCGGTGGATCGTGGCCACCCGCCGCCAGCCGAACCGTCGCCACCCCGCATCCCGACCGATGCGTCCCGCGCCGCTTTCACCCCCAAAACCCGACTGCTCTTCCATTATTCCGGCGTCACCAATAACGCACCTCGAATTCACTACGACGCCGATTCCGCGAGCGGGGTGGAAGGCTATCCCGCACTGGTCGTCAAGGGCGGCATCACAACCACGCTGGTGACCGTCTTCGCCAAGCTGCCGCTTGGCGTGCCCATTGCCCGCGTCACGACCCGGGCTGGCCGGCAACTCGTCGCCGACCGTACGGCACTGGTGGCCGCACATACCGAAGCCTCTCGCCGCGTCAGGCTCCCGATGCTCGATGAGTGCGGACGGCCTGCTTTTGAATGCGTGGCCGAGGCCGCCCCCTGAGCAGCGAGGCGGCGCCGCCTATCTCATGGCACCATCGCGCCTTACCGGAGCCTGTCGCATGAAGGTCACCATCCTCGACGATTATTTCGACACAATACGTACCCTGCCTTGCTTCCGCATGCTGGCAGGCCATGCGGTGACGATCTGGAACGAGCACACACAAGATATCGACGCTTTGGCAGAACGGCTCCAAGAAACCGAAGTGCTGGTGCTGATCCGAGAACGTACGAAAATCACCGCGCCGCTGATTGCCCGCCTGCCGAAGCTGCGGCTGATCAGCCAGCGCAGCGTCTATCCGCATATCGATATCGAGGCCTGCACCAGGGCTGGCATCGTCGTCTCCTCCTCCCAGCATCCGGGCACACCCTGCTACGCGGCGGCCGAGCTGACCTGGGCGTTGGCGCTGGCCTGCGCCCGGCGGCTGCCGCAACAGGCGGAATCGCTAAAGGCCGGGCGCTGGATGATGGGCGTCGGGCGGACGCTCCGTGGCGGCACGCTGGGCCTTTATGGCCATGGCCGCATCGCAGTCGCCGTTGCCGCCTATGGCCGCGCCTTTGGGATGCGCATCCTGTGGTGGGCTAGCGAGGAGGGTCGCGCCAGGGCCCGCGCCGCCGGCGAGGAGGTGGCGTCCGACCGCGAGCATTTTTTCCAATCGGCCGACGTGCTTTCCTTGCACATCCGCTTGCATGCAGCGACTCGCGGCATCGTCAGCGCCGCAGATCTCGCGCTGATGCGACCCGACAGCATCCTCATCAACACCAGCCGGGCCGGGCTGATCGCCCCCGGGGCATTGGTTGCGGCGCTGGATGCCGGCCGGCCCAGTATGGCCGGCGTCGATGTCTATGAGCAGGAGCCGCTGACCGATACCGAAGACCCGCTCATCAATCACCCCAACGCCATCTGCACGCCCCACATCGGCTATGTGACCCGCGAGGAATACGACCTGCAGTTCACCGAGATCTTCGAGCAGATCGAGGCCTTCACCCGAGGCGCGCCGATCAATGTGGTCAACCCTGCAGTGCTGGCCGCAACGCAATAGCCGCTTAGGCTATTCCGGCTGAACGCCGGCGGCGCGGGCGACCGTCTGCCATTGCGGGATCTCCGCGCGCAACCGCTCAACCAGCGCGGTCGGGCCAGTGAGCAGCAACCGCGCACCCAGGCCTGTCATGCGCTGGGCCAAGGGACTATCCGGCGCACGCAGCGGGGTGAGCTGGTCCATCAGCACCCGCACCGCCTCCGGCGGCGTCGCGCGCCCGCCCAGCAGCGCGAACCAGAAGGGCACCGCATAGCCAGGCACCGCTTCGCCCATCGCCGGTACCGCCGGCAAGGCCGGACTGCGCGCCGCAGTCGTGACAGCCAGGGCGCGCATCGTGCCATCCTGCAACTGCCCCTGCGGGATCACCGGATCGCCAATCCACAGATCGATATCACCCGCAAGGATCGCCGGCAGGGACTGGCCGACGCCACGATAGGGCACATGCAAGAGCCGCGTTCCCGTGCGGTCCTGCAATAGCGCCATCGCCAAATGGGTCGAACTGCCGATGCCAGCCGAGCCGAAGCTGATCGCCCCTGGCGCCGCCTTGGCCGCTGCCAGCAGCGCGGCAAAATCCGCGAACGGCGCCTTCGCGCGGCAGCACAACACCAGGCTGCTCTCTGAGACCAGGGTCACCGGCACCAGATCAGCGAAGGGATCGAAGCCCGGCTCCTTCATCACCGCCGGCAGAGTGGCGAAGGAGGTGGTGGTGAACAGGAAAGCATGACCATCCGGGTCGCGCGCCACCACCTGGGTCCCCAGCGCGCTGCCTGCGCCGGGGCGATTCTCAATGATCACCGGCTGGCCAAGCCGCGGGCTCAGATACTCGGCGATGATCCGCGCCGGGATCTCCTGCGGCCCGCCCGGGGCGAAGGGCGAGACGAAGCGCACCGGCCGGTTCGGCCAAGCCGGCTGGGCACGTGCCGGGGCGGCGAGCAGGCCGGCCAGCAGGGCGCGGCGCGGGATGGCATGTGGCATGATCGTCTCTCCCTCAGCGTTGAGGGGATACCGCCGGGAGGCCCGCATGCCCATCACCCTGACCCCGATCGGCTTGCTGGAGACCCCATGGGCCAGCCCCGCCGATTGCCCGCGCAATGGCCGCCAGCCCAACCCAGCGCCAGAATGCCGGGCCGTGGTGGCGCCCGACTACCAGGCCGGGTTGGCCGGGCTGGAGGGCTTTTCCCACCTCATCCTGCTCTATTGGCTGGATCAGGCCGGCCCACCCAAACTGGCCTTCACCCCGCCCTTCGATGGCACGACGCGCGGCGTCTTCGCCAGCCGGGCGCCCACGCGGCCGAACCCAATCGCGCTCTCGGTGGTGCGCTTCCATGGCTTCGCCGCACCCGGCGTGCTGCGGGTGACCAACCTCGATTGCGCGAACGGCACGCCGCTGATCGACATCAAGCCCTATCTGCCAACGACCGATGCCGAGCCCGAAGCCAGCATGGGCTGGCTGGCGCCGCACGCCACGCGGCGGCCCGAATAGCCCCCGCTACCAGGGCGCGGGAGCCGGGGGACGGATGCACGGTTTCAAAGAGCGATGGACGCCTCGGTGAACCGAGATCATCACAGGAATAAAAGTCTAGATTCACCCGCCGGCAAAAGCAAGCGGGAAACGCCACCCGCCCGCCATCAGACCAGCGGGCACCCGCCCTGGGAGAGCGGACGGAACGCCTGTTCGGCCGGTGTGGCGCCCAGCAGCTTGTAGTAGTCGAAGGGCGCCTTCTGCTCCTCGGGTGACTTCACCTGGAACAGATAGGCGGGGTGCATCTTGCGGCCATCCGCGCGGATGCTGCCGGGGCCGAAGCAGTCATCATCGGTCGGCATCGCCTTCATTCGCGCCATCGTTTCCCGCCCGCTGACCTTGGCTTCCGCCGTCCCCATCGCGGCCACCGTCTTCAGGTAGTGCAGCGTCGCCGAATAGCCGCCGGCGTTCATCTGGTTCGGGCAGAAGGCGCCGGTCTTGCCCTTCATCCGCCCCCAGAAGGCACGGGTGCGGTCGTTCAGATCCCAGTAAAAACTCTCGGTCAGCACCAGCCCCTGCGCCACCGGCAGCCCCATGGTGTGAATATCCGTCAGATAGGCCAGCATCAGCGCGATCTTCATGCCGCGCTTCTGCAAGCCGAATTCCTGCGCCTGCTTTACCGAGTTCACGGTATCCGTCCCGGCATTGGCCAGGCCCAACACCTTCGCCCCGCTCGCCTGCGCCTGCAGCAGCAGGGCGGAGAAATCCGTGGTCTGCGGAAAGGGATAGCGCGCCGCGCCCAGCACCTTGCCGCCGGCCTCGGCGATGAAGCCGGTCGCGTCCTTTTCGATCTGGTGGCCAAAGGCGTAGTCGGCGGTGATGAAGAACCAGCTCTCCCCGCCCGCCTTCACCATCGCCTGGCTGGTCGCTTTGGCCAGCATGTAGGTGTCGTAGGTCCACTGCACCGTGTTCGGGCTGCATTGCGCGCCGGTCAGCGCCGCGGTCGAAGCGCCGGAGGCGAGGAACACCTTGTTCTTCTCCCGCGCCACGCCGGAGACCGCCAGCCCGACGGCGGAGTTGTTGCAATCCACCACCGCATCGACATCGCGCTGGTCGAACCACTGCCGCACGGTATTCGCGCCGACATCGGTCTTGTTCTGGTGGTCGGCCTGCAGCACCTCCACCTTCAGCCCGGGATAGGCGGCCGTTGCCTCGGCCACGGCCTGATTGACGCAGGCGAGCGTGGTCGGCCCCGACCAGTCCCGATACGGCCCCGAGAAATCCGACAGCACGCCCAGCCGGATGGTGGGCACCCCTTGGGCGCGGCCGCGCCCGGCCGGCAGCACGGCAAGACCGGCGGCGCCGGCGATCAGGTGGCGGCGCGGCAGTTGAAGCGTCATGGCGTGATCCTCCCCGTCTTTGCCCGATCATGACCCGCCGGCGCGGCCCCCGCCACGCCATCCCCGCTGAGGTAGCGGGCCGTCAGATGCGCGGTGAAATCGCCGGGATCGAGCGGCTTGCCGGTGGCGTGGCGCAGCAGGTCCTGGAAGCCGAGGCGGCTGCCCTGGCTGTGCACCTGCACCGCCAGCCAGCGCATCAGCGGGGACAGATCGCCCTGCCCCAGCGCCGCATCCAGCCCCGGCACCGCCGCGCGGGCCGCGCGCATCAGCTGTGCCGCCGCCATGGCGCCCAGGGTGTAGCTGGGGAAATAGCCAAAGGCGCCGTCATACCAGTGAATATCCTGCAGGCAGCCGCGGGCATCATCGGGCGGGGCCAGGCCCAGCAGCGCCACGAATCCCGCATTCCACGCCGCCGGCAGATCCGCGACCTCCAGCTGCCCGCCGATCAGCGCGCGTTCCAGCCGGAAGCGCAGGATGACATGCGCGGGATAGGTCAGCTCATCCGCATCCACGCGGATGAAACCGCGCCCGACATGCCGCCAGAGCCGCGCGAGATTGGCCTGGGCATAGGGCGCGGGGTCGCCGCCGAAGCGGGCGCGCAACTCCCCACCCAGGAAGCCGAGAAAGGCATCGGACCGGCAGGCCTGCATCTCCACGATCAGGCTTTGCGATTCATGCGCGGCCATGCCGGCCGCCGCCCCCACGGGCTGGCGCGCCCAGGCTTCCGGCAGGCCGCGTTCGTACATGGCGTGCCCGGTCTCATGCAGCACGCCCATCAGCGCCTTGCCCACCTCCGCCGCGTCGTAGAAGGTGGTGATCCGCACATCCGTGGGCGTGCCGCCGCAGAAGGGGTGCAGGCTTTCATCCAGCCGCGCATGGCGGAAATCCAGCCCCACCCGCTCGGCCATCGCCCGGGTCAGGACGCGCTGCTGCGCCACCGGGAAAGGGCCTTGCAGCGGTAGCGGTGCCGGACGGGCGGCCTGGATCGCCTCCGCCTTCGGCAGGGCATCGCGCAGGAAGGCCTCATAGGCCGTGAAGATCGGCTCCACTTCGGCCGCCGTCACGCCCTGCTGGTAGCCGGCCATCAGCGCGTCATAGGGATCGAGCCCCAGCGCGGCGCCCAGCGCCTGCGCGCTGTCCCGCTGGCAGCGCACCACCTCGGCCAGCGCGTCGCGCACCAGGGCGAAGTCCGACTTGGCCTTGGCCTCCCGCCACAGCGTCTCGCAGGCGGCATTGGCGCGCGCGCTGGCTTCGACCAGCGCGGTCGGCAGGGCGATGGCGCGGGCCTGGGCGCGGCGCATCAGCGTGAGATTGGCGGCATCCCATTCGCCCGAGGCCTCCGCCCGGGCGAGATCCTCGGCCAAACCAGGCGCGGTCAGCAGCTCATGCCCCAGGCCGGCGAGCGCGGCGAGCTGTTCGCCGCGCGCCGCCGCGCCGCCGGGCGGCATCATGGCCGAGGCATCCCAGTGGAGCATGGCCGAGGCCTCATCGAGGGCGGCGATGCGGGTGAAGCGGCCTGTTAGGCGTTCATAAGGGGTCATGGCCACCACCTTAGAGCGCGATGCGTTGAGGCGGAATCGCCGAAGGCGCTGAATCGCGCGATCCAACACATGCTAGAGCGGGCTGCGTGAACGCATGTGAACGCAGCATGCTCTAGAGCGCGATGCGTTGAGGCGGAATCGCCGAAGGCGCTGAATCGCGCGATCCAACACATGCTAGAGCGGGCTGCGTGAACGCATGTGAACGCAGCATGCTCTAGCTGCGCGGCATTGGCCGCGGCGCCCGTTCGGGCGCTCGGCACGAGCCAAAGCCTCACGCCGCTGGTATCACTCCTGCGCCGCCCGCTCCTTGGCCAGCAGGATGCGCTTGCGCGGCACCCCCCAGCGATAGCCGGTGAGGTCGCCATCCTTGCCCAGCACGCGATGGCAGGGCACGGCGAGGGAGACCGGGTTCGCCGCGCAGGCCCTGGCCGCAGCGCGGACCGCGCGCGGCGCGCCGATCGCTGCGGCCAGCGCCGCATAGGTGGTGGTCTCGCCGCAGGGGATGCGTTGCAGCGCCTCCCAGACCCGCTGCTGGAACGCGGTGCCGCGCAGGTCGAGAGGCAGGGCGAGCGCCGCCTTCGGCTCCTCGATGAAAGCGACGATGCGGCGGAGGGTGGCTGCCAGCGCGGTTGGCGCGGGCACAATCTCGGCGTGCGGAAAGCGATGACGGAGATCGCCCTCCAACGCGGCGGGGGATTCGGCGAAGCCGAGGAAGCAGATCCCCGCCTCGGTCGCGCCGATCAGCAGGGGGCCGAGGGGCGTCATCGCATCCGCGATGCGGATCGTCTCCCCCGCGCCGCCGCGTCGGGCGGCGCCCGGTGTCATCCCGAGCAAGCGGCGTGGCTTGGTATAAACCTCACTCTCGCTGCTAAAGCCCGCGCTGGCCACTGCATCGGCGACCCTGGCCCCAGCAGCGAGCGCGGCTTGGAGGCGGCGCGCCCGCACGTTTTCGGCATAGGATCGGGGGGTGACGCCGGTCGCTTCGCGGAACAGCCGCAGGAAATGGTGCCGGGCGTACCCGGCGCGGTCTGCCAAGGCGGCCAGGGAGGGGATGGTCTCGCTCGCCTCGATCATGGCGCAGGCGGCGGCGATGGCGGCGGCATGCAACGCAGCGCGCTCACCCTTTGGGTCGCAGCGCTTGCAGGGGCGATAACCCGCGGCCTCGGCGGCGCGCGTATCGCAGAAGAACCTGGCATGGCGGCGCAACGGCGGGCGGGAAGGACAGCCGGGGCGGCAGAACACCCCCTGGGTCGTCACGCCATAAAGGAACGGCCCGCAGGCCGGAGAACTATCGCGGGAGATCAGGGCGGCCCAGCGGTCGGCGTCCGGGTCAGGCAGGGGGATGTTGGTCGTCATAAACCCAGGATGCGCCGGGGCGGCATGCCGCCGCCATCGGTCCGTTGCTTTGGCATACGGCGGGCGCAGCGGGGTGGGCGAGACACGCAGCGTGAGGGATATGGCTGCGCGGCGCCGCAAAATAACAGTTATGACACCGAAATGGATGGCGCTGATTCATCCAAGGACGCTGACGCCTAACGAACCAGTAACCAAACTGAGGTGGCGAGCGCGCCTATTTGATGTGCTTGACGGCCGCTGCGGCGGCAAGGAGCGCAACCATGTAGGGCAGCATAGCAAGAAGGTCAGACATTTGATTTCATCACCGCAGTCAAAGAGACTGCACCTTTCGCGATGCAACATGGACCTCTCACAGATTACAAACCACTCATCTGTTCGGGCACCAGCCATGCGTTTTGCGCATGCAGAAGTTAACAACCGCGTGATTGCTTCATGGGATATGTCAAGAACGCCAAGATGCTCTGACTTGCGCCGTGCGCCCGAAGGGGCGCCGCGGCCAATGTCGCGCGCCTACGGACACCGGAGGTGTCCGCCCGCCGATTGAAGGCCCGGAAAGGCCAATACCAGCGCTCAACGAATTTTATCGATGGTTTTAGAGCGCCTCGCCCTCGACCTTGACGGTCAGTTCTTGCACCCGCGCCGCGCCGCCCGGCAGCTTCGGATACAGCGCCAGTGCGGCCTTGAAGCTCCGCAGCGCACCGGCGGGGTCGCCCGCTTCCTCCTGCAGCCCGGCCAGAGTCTCCAGCGCCGTCCAGTGACGGGGTTCCAACCGCAGCGCTTCCTGCAGGTCGCGCGCTGCGGCCGCTGCGTCACCGCCTGCCGCATAGGCGGTCGCGCGCATGACCCAGGCCTCGGCGAAATCCGGTTGCAGGGTGATGGCGGCGTCACAATCCTCCAGCGCATCGGCGGGCTGCCGGGCCGACAGGTTGCGCGCCGCGCGCCGCATCAGCAGGCCCGCCGCCGGGCCCGCCTGCTGCTGCCAGAGGGCGCGGATGCGGGCCTCGATCAGCGCGCCCGCCATCTCATCCGGGGCGGCGTGCAGGGCGGCGAAGGCCTGTTCGAGTTCCGTCGCGCGCTGGGCGGAGCGGCCCGACGCGGCGGGCGGCGGGTCGGCGCCCAGGGCGGCCGGGCCGACCAACAGTAGCGGGAGGAGGAATAGGAGCGGGCGGTGCATCTGGTCCCAGCGTTGGGCGGCGCGCGGCGGCCCGCAAGTCCCGCGGCTATTGGCGCCCGAGGCGCAGGCCCGCCTGGGCGACGATGCCGCGGAATTTGGCGAGCTCGGCGGCCAGGAAGGCCCGGGTTTCGCCTGGCGTCATTGGGCGCCCCGGATCGACCCCGGCCTCGGTCAGCCGGGCGCTGGTCTGGGCTTCTGCCAGGGCGCTACGTGCGGCCAGGGACAGCACCTCGGCCAGGGCCGGGGACAGACCCTTCGGCGCGACCAGCAGGTTCCAGGTGGTGATCTCGAAGCTTGGCAGGCCGCTTTCGGCAAGGGTTGGCATATCCGGAAAAAGCGGGTGCCGTTGCAAGGACGATACCGCAAGGCCGCGCGCCAGCCCATCGCGCAGATGCGGCGCGGTGGAGGCGAGGACTTCGAGGGAGTAGTCCACTTCGCCCTTGGCCAATGCCTCCATCACCGCCGAGCCGCCGCGATAAGGCACGTGTTCGGCGCGCAGCGGCATCCCCGGCAGGCCGGCGGCAATCTTCAGGTATTCCCCCGTCAAATGGCCGATGCCGCCGGCGCCGCTCGTTGCCCAGCTGTACTTGCCGGGATTGGCGCGGATCGCCGCCAGCAGATCGGCGGCGCTGCGGAACGGGGAGGCGGCCGGCACCACCAGCACGATCGGGCCACCGCCGATCAGTGCGATCTGGGTGAAGTCCAGCACCGGGTCGTACGGCGTCTGATCGGGCAGCGCCGCCGGATTGGTGCCGAGCGCCGAGGCTGAGGCGAGCAGCAGCGTATAGCCATCGGCCGGGCGATGCCGGACCCATTCGGTGCCGACCGAACCGCCCGCGCCGGCCCGGTTCTCGACCACGATGCGCGCCTGCGGGCCGAGTTTGCCGGCCATGCGGTCGGCCAGTATGCGGGCCGCGATATCGGTACTGCCGCCGGCCAGGAACGGCACGACCAGGCTGATCGGCCGGTCCGGATAGGTGTTGGCGCGGGCGACATAGGGGGCCAGCAGCAGCGGCAGGGCGCGTCGGGGCAGGGGGCGGCTCGGCATAGCGGCGAGGTGCCGCGTTTCGCGTGGCGCGTCTAGAGCGCGATGCGTTGAGGCGGAATCGCCGAAACGCTGAATCCCGCGACCAACCAAACGTCAGAGCAGGGCGCGTGAGCGAATGCGAACGCAGCATGCTCTAGCGACCGACGCCCTATACCAACGGCTTAATCTTTTGACCGCTGGGATGAGCCGTCTGCTCGCCCCCAATCGCCAGGCGGAAACCTCCGGTTTCCTGGGCTGCGCGGCACGCGGCAAAGCCTTGTGCGGCTGCGATCACCCGATCAGCCGCGCAACCAGTGCCCTCGCCACCGGCAGGGCGAAGATCGCCACCGGAAAGGCGAAGCTCCAGGCCAGCATCCAGTTGGACAGCCAGAGCCGCACGAAGCCCTCAATCAGCCCGACGCTGTTCAGCGTGAGGAAGATCGAGAGGAAGAAGGTCATGAAGAAGGTCAGCACCAGCGGCACAAGCACCTTCTCCCAACGTCGATGGATCACGGCAGCGTCGCTGGCTTCGGCCCGCCCGCCATCCAGTCCAGCAGCTCCACCGTATGGGCGACCGGCAGCGCATCGCCGGCCAGCTGTGTCAGGCAGCCGATATTGCCCGCAGCGATCAGATCCGCGCCGGTGCGGTTGAGGTGGCCGAGCTTGCGCACCCGCAGTTGCCCGGCGATCTCCGGTTGCAGGATGTTGTAGGTGCCGGCCGATCCGCAGCAGAGATGCCCCTCCGCTGGCTCGCGCACCGTGAAGCCGGCACGGGACAGCAGGGTCTTCGGCAGCGTCGTGATCTTCTGGCCATGCTGTAGCGAACAGGCGCTGTGGTAGGCGACCGTCAGGCCCGGCGGGGCCGCGCTCGGCGCATAGCCGAAGCTCTCCAGCACTTCCGTTACATCGCGGGCGAGGCCAGCGACGCGCGCCGCCTTGGCCGGCCAGTCGCCTGGCTCGTTGCGGAACATGAAGCCGTAATCCTTGACCGTGGTGCCGCAGCCGGACGCATTGATCACGATTGCGTCCAGCCCGGCACCGTCCATCTCGGCGCCCCAAGCGGCGATATTGGCGCGCGCCATGGCCATGGCCGGGTCGTGCTGGCCCATGTGATGCGCCAGCGCGCCGCAGCAGCCCTGGGCGCGGGTGATCACCACTTCGATCCCCATGCGTGTCAGCAGGCGGATCGTCGCCTCATTGATCGACGGTGAAAGCACCTGCTGGGCACAGCCCGTCAGCAGCGCCACGCGGCCGCGGCGGGTGCCCTGCGCCTCGTGCACCTGGGGCAATTCCAGCCGCCCGGGCGGCGGCAGGTCGCGCGGCGCCAGGCGCAGCATGGCGCGGAGCCGCTGGCTGAGCAGCCCCTGGCCGGGGATCAGCCCGGCGAAGGGGCGCGCCAGCGCGGCGCCGGCCAGCGCCAGGCGGAAGCGCGTGGGATGCGGCAGGATGCGGGTCAGCAGCCAGCGCAGCGCGCGTTCGGGCGCCGGCCGGGTGTAGGTATCCTCGATATAGCTCCGGGCGTGATCGACCAGGTGCATGTAATTCACGCCCGAAGGGCAGGTCGTCATGCAGGACAGGCAGGAGAGGCAGCGATCGACATGGCGCACCACCTCCTCGGTGGCAGGCCGGCCGCTCTCCAGCATGTCCTTGATCAGGTAGATGCGCCCGCGCGGGCTATCCAGCTCATCGCCCAGCAACTGGAAGGTTGGGCAGGTCGCTGTGCAGAAGCCGCAATGGACGCAGGTGCGGAGGATGCCATTGCTTTCGGCGATGTCCGGATCGCGCAGCTGGGCGGCGGTGAATTCGGTCTGCATGGAACGACGATAGGGCCGGACGGCCGACTATCCCAGCACCCGCCCCGCCACCGTCTGCAACTGGCGGAGGAAGGCCGGGTCGCGCGCGTCGGGGGCGGTGATGATGGCGTTGTCCAGCGCCCGGTCGCAGCCCGCCGGGCAGGGGCCCCGCGGCGCACCGAGCACCGGCACCACCGCTTTCACCAGCGCTCGCGCCTTTTCAGCATTGCTGTTCAGCACCCGCACCACCTGTTCGACGGTGACCGCATCATGCCCGGCTCGCCAGCAATCATAGTCGGTGACCATCGCAACGGTTGCGTAACACATCTCCGCCTCGCGGGCGAGTTTCGCCTCCGGCATGTTGGTCATGCCAATCACGTCGCAGCCCCATTGCCGGTAGAGCAGGCTCTCCGCCCGAGTGCTGAACTGCGGCCCTTCCATGACCAGGTAGGTGCCGCCCCGGTTGACCGGCAGGCCAAGCGCGTTGGCCGATCGTTGCAGGACATCGCCTATGCTCGTGCAAACCGGGTCGACCACCGAGACATGGGCGACACAGCCTGAACCGAAGAAGCTTTTTTCGCGCGCGAAGGTTCGGTCAATGAATTGATCGACGATCACAAAATGGCCGGGAGCCAAT